>WNGB01011109.1_pt1 | contig 15731 bp, 13 predicted proteins | sample 5400681 | NCBI WGS metagenome assembly WNGB01 (sample SAMN13153367, study PRJNA577476) | soil metagenome | isolation source: 115 cm soil or saprolite under grassland replicate 2 | place: USA:California | collected 2016-06-15
CTGCATCTGATGGCGCGAGCGCCTGGTTATCGGGGATGAAATCACCGAGGTGGCTGTCCTCCTCTTCACCGATCGGCGTCTCGAGCGAGACGGGCTCCTGCGAGACCTTCACGATCTCGCGGACCTTGTCCGGGGTGATGAGCATCCGCTCGGCGATCTCCTCCGCGGTGGGCTCGCGGCCCAACTCCTGGAGAAGGCCCCGCGACACGCGGATGAGCTTGTTGATCGTCTCCACCATGTGGACCGGGATGCGGATCGTCCGCGCCTGGTCGGCGATGGCACGCGTGATGGCCTGACGGATCCACCACGTGGCGTAGGTCGAGAACTTGTAGCCCTTGCGGTAGTCGAACTTCTCCACGGCGCGGATGAGGCCGATGTTCCCCTCCTGGATGAGGTCGAGGAACGACATGCCCCGGCCGATGTACTTCTTCGCGATCGAGACGACTAGTCGAAGGTTCGCCTCGGTAAGATTGTGCCGCGCGTCATCGCCTTTCTGGATGAGCTCGTCCGCGAGACGGCGCAGCGCGCGCTGCTCGTCGGCGTCCGACTCGACCAGCATGTTGAGGTTCTTCACGAGCACGTCGCGGATCTCCTGGCCGAGCATGACGAGCTCGCCGAGGCGCTCCGCGCCTTCGGCCGGTCCGTGGATCTTCGCGTACTGCGGCAGGATGCGGAACGCGAGACGCTGCGCATCGCGCTTCGCGGCGTCGATGAGGCCGACGGTCTCGTCGATGAGGACCTTCGCCTCGGTCGAGATCTCCTTGCTGTTCGCTTCCGCCTTCAGCGGATCGCGCAGCTTGAGCAGACGGTTCGTGAGGCGGCGCAGCTCCTTGCCGCCCTCGGCGTCGCCGAGTGTGCGTGTGAGCGACTTCACCGTGAAACGCGTTGCCTCGTCGACGTACTCGCGAGGACGGCCGAGCGCCATGCGCTTCTTGACCTCGACGCCCAGCTCGTAGAGGTGGACGACCGAGAGCGCAGGCAACACGAGCGCCTGCTCCCCCAGCTCGATCGACTTCGCGAGGTTCACCTCTTCCTCTGCGGTGAGGAGCGGGACCTTGCCGATCTCCTTGAGGTACATGCGAACCGGGTCGTCGACGCTGATGAGGTCGCTCGCGAGGACCGCCGAAATGGCGTCCTCGCGCTGCATCTCTTCGGCCTCTTCCTCTTCCTCCTTGACCTGGGCCCAGTTCGGCCCGCGCTCGGCCTCGAGGATCTCGACGTTGTTGTCGTCGAGCGCGAGGAGCAGCTCCTCGATCTCGCCCGGTTCAGCGTCCGGGATGGCGCGCACGATGTCCTCTTGCGTGACGTAGCCCTGCTGCCGGCCGCGCGCAAGCAGCCGCTCGGCCTGCTCCTTGTGCTCCGGGTGGATCCCGGTCCGCTCAGGAGTCGCCTTTTCGGTCTCTTTTTCCTTGGTCGTAGCTTTCATCGATCCTCTTCTCGCTCCAGCTCGCTGTGCAGCACTGTTCGTCGCTCTCGCCGCTTCATCAGCTGCTGAAGGTCCTCGCCCATCCGCGCTATCTCGCCATCCAGCCCGCCGACGTCGCCTTCCGCCCGCGCGAGCTCTGCTCGCGCGTCCTCCAGACGGCGCCGCAAGTTCCTTTCCCGAAGGCGCAGCGCGGCGATCTCGATCATCTGGCCTGGGTCCGTCTGCTCGTCGAGCTCAGGCGCATCGGCGCCAAGTGCCGCAGCAAGGGCGGCCAGGTAAGCCGGCAAGTCAGAGTCCGGACGCTTCCCCGCCTGGAGCTGTTCGTAGAGCGCACGCAGGAGGGGGTCCACCAGGTCAGCGGGCGCGAGGTCGGCGCGCGCGATGTCCTCCGGATATCGAGTTAATAGTGCCATGACGTAACGCTCCAGCGAGGGAGTTTGTTTCGCCGGCGCCGTCGCACCGGTCGACATCGTAGGCGGCGCCGTGGAAGAGCGGCCCGTTCGCTGCGTACTCTTTCCGGCCGCCGGGAGCTTCTCTCGTAGGAACGCAGGATCGACGCCGGCGCTTCCCGCCACCGCCGAGAGGTAGACCTCGCGTCGGACCGGGTCGGGCTCCTCGGCGATCAAGGCCGCGGTCCGTTGCAGGAAGCGCAGCCGACCTTCCGATTGGTCGAGCCGGGAGGTGGCGCGAATCCGGTCGATGAGGAATTCGAGCAGCGGCCTCGCGTCGGCAACGAGTCGGCGGAAAAGCTCGGGATCCTTTCGGGCGACGTCGTCGGGATCGAGTCCCTCCGGCAGCACCGTGACGAAGAGCGCCAGTCCGGTGCGCGTACCCAGCCGGCCGCCGCCGGCCCCAGCTCCGAACCGGGTCAGGGCGCTCAGCAGCTCCCGTCCGCGCGACTCGGCCGAGCGCTGGCCCGCAGCGTCCCCGTCGAAGGCCACGACGGCTCGCTCGATCTTCATGTCGTTCAGCAGCCGGTATTGGTCCTCGGTGAGGGCGGTGCCCATGGACGCAACGACGTTGACGAACCCGGCCTGGTGGCAGGCGATCGTGTCGAAATAGCCCTCGACGATGACCGCGGTGCCCTCCTTGCGAATGGCCGCGCTGGCGTTGTCGAGTCCGTAGAGCGTGGCGCTCTTGTTGAAGAGGACGGTCTGGGTCGAATTGACGTACTTCCCCTGCTGATCGGCTCGCATCGCGCGCCCACCGAAGGCGATCGCCCGGCCACGCCGGTCTCGGATGGGCACCATCAGGCGATCTTGGAACCGGTCCCAGAGCCCTCGGTCGTTTTTGAAGACCAGGCCCGCGGCGACGCCCTCGTCCTCGCTGAAGCCCTTCTTCTTGAGGTACAGGAGGAGGCTGTCGCGCTCGTTTGGCGCGTACCCGATGCCGAAGGCGTCGATCGACTGCTGCGTGATGCCCCGTTTGGCCAGATACTCCGCGACGGACTTGCCACGCGGCGTACCCCGGAGGGCCTGACGGAAGTAGAAGGCCGCCGCGTCGTTGGCCTGGAGAAGCCGGTCTTCGAGTTTCCGCTCCTCCGGCGCTCGCCGGGTCAGCTCAACGCCGGCGCGCTCGGCCAAAGTGTTCAAGGCCTCGGCGGCAGTGAGGCCCTCGCGCTTCTCGAGCCAGGTGAAGACGTCGCCCCCTTCTGAACAGCCGAAACATTTGTAGCTTCTGCGCTCGGGATCGACGTGGAACGACGGCGTCTTCTCGAGATGGAATGGGCAGAGGCCGACGTAGCCGCGGCCAGCCTTCTTCAGCGGAACGCTCTCACCGACGAGTTGGACGATGTCGACGCGCTCTTTGACGAGATCGAAATCACCAGGCATTGCGACAACGTTAGCGGTCTGACGTTGCGCGCACTCGCCGACAGGCCGCGTCATACGCGCGAGTAGGTCAGTTCGGAAGAGCGAGCAGCCTCTCCAGCTTGAGGATGTCGACCGGCTTGGTCACGTGCTGATCGAAACCCGCGTCGCGCGACAGCCGGCGGTGGCTCGCCTCGCCGTAGCCCGTGAGCGCGACGAGCGTCGCCCTCAGCCCGAGTTCAGTGCGCATGCGGCGTGCGACCTCGTATCCGTCGAACCCCGGCATGCCGATGTCGAGCAGGACGATCTCGGGAGGATGGACACCCGCCTCCTGGATCGCGCTGGGGCCGTCGTGAACGGTGTGCACCTCGTGGCCGTAGTCGCGCAGCAGCTCCGCGAGCGCCTCGGCAGCATCGACGTTGTCATCGACGACGAGGATCCTTCGCTTCGGGAGCCTGGCAAGCGCGTCGTCGGCGCCGTGGCCGTTCGCCGCGATCGGGGGAACCGCGCGCAGCGGCAGGCGAATGATGAACTCGCTCCCCTCGCCGGGCCCATCGCTTCGAGCCTCCACGGTACCTCCATGCATCTCGACGAGCCGGCGGACGAGGGTCAGGCCGATGCCGAGACCACCACCCGTGTAGTTGCGCATCTCCGGTCCCTGCACGAACAGATCGAAGACGCGGTCACGCATCGCCGACGTCAGGCCCGACCCGTTGTCTCTGACCGAAAGGACGAGCTGCCGCCCCTCGTGCACGAACGCGCGAAGCCAGATGTGACCGCCGACGTCGGTGTACTTCGCGGCGTTGTTCAGCAGGTTCGCGAGCACCTGCTCGAGGCGCGCGGGGTCCGCGTTGAGCGTTACCGGCTCCCCCGGCAGGTCGAGCGTCAGGCGATGGCCGCGCTCGTCGATAAGGGGCCGGGCCGCTTCGACCGCGCGCGCGACGAGCGCCGAGAGCACCAGTGCCTCGTCCCGCAACTCGATCCTGCCCCGTGTGATGCGCGAGACATCGAGCAGGTCATCGACCAGACGCGTCATTCGCTCGACCTGACGCTCGATGGTCTCGCGAGCGCGCGCCACGCGCGGGGGCTCGTCGCTGTGGAGACGCATCAGCTGCAGCGCCGTCGTCACCGGTGCGAGCGGGTTGCGAAGCTCGTGTCCGAGCATCGCGAGGAATTCATCCTTGCGGCGATCTGCGTCGGCGAGCTGCTCCATGATCTCGTGTAGCTCGAGCTCGGCACGTCGCCGCTGGATCGTCTCCGCCTCGAGCGCCGCGGCCTGTTGCTGGAGCTGCGCGATCACGCGGTGCTGCGCCTCCGTGGGAAGTTTCATGTAGCTCTCAGCGGGGATCACGCTCGTGTGGGCGGCCGTCATGTCGCCGAACGCCTTAGCGTGCGAGCTGTCGTGGAACACGCCCATCGGGTACGCGCAGAGAAGTGAGAACGGCTGGCGCGCCTGAAGCCCGTTCCACAGCTCCTCAACACGGATCGCCGCCTCGCGGTTCCCGTCGGCCCAGAGCAGAGCGACCATGTCGCCGAACGCGTGCACCGGCGCGGCGCGTTCGCGCGTCTTGGCCATCACGGATCCGACCACTTCATCGAAGCGCGCCGGGTCCGGCCAGCCATCGACCATGAAGGTGCCGAGGACTTCGCGCGCATCGAGGCCGACGTAGCGGCCCTGCGTTCCGGCTCCCGCGATGTCGAGACCGCGCGAGGTCAGACGCTGCGCCACCGCGTCGAGGTGGTGCGGCGTCGCGATCATCACGCCGGCGCCGGCGGCGGTCAGCGCTGCGCCGAAGTACTCACCCAGGCTGTCGAGGAGACAGGATTCGCGCTCATACAGCTGGACAGCGTGGCGTTCGGTCGCTGGATCGCTTGGCGGAATGCCCCTCACATTTGTGCCGCGTTGCAAGTTGCGCGCCTGTTACAAGAGCCGTCGGCCAGGCCGACGGCCCTTGCTGCACGCGGCGAGCGAAGCGAGCAAGTGTGCAGACACAAAGAACCCGAAGGGTGTTTGCTGCACAGGCCGGCGCAGCGAGGCACTGTGCAGACAACGACGTGAGGGCGAATGGGCGCCTGTACCCTGCACATCCCGAGTGAAGCGAGGGTGGTGTGCAGACCCACTCATCGCGACGAGTCGGACGAGTTAGAGGTGGCTCCACGCCGCTGGGATGAACAGGCTGGTGAACGTGTCGAGCGCATAACCATCCGTCATGCCGGCGATGTAATCGGCCACAGCGCGCTTGACGTTCTCCTGTGCGGCGATCCGCTGATGCTCCGCGGGCATGCGGTCGGGATGGGCTTCGAAGTACTGGAGGAGCTCCCAGAGGACGCCCTGGGCTTTCTCGTCCTCGGTCTTGGCCGGCCCGGCCAGATAGACGTTGTCGAACATGAACTTCCGCAGGGCGTTCGTGGCCTCGAGCACGGCACCGCTCATCGTCACCTCGGGCTTGCCGTACGCCGTGACGATGACGTCGTAGATCATCGTGTCGAGGCGCTCGGCGCGGTCGTGGCCGAGTGCGGCGCGGATGTCGGGAGGCAGGTCCGCCTCGGTGATGATCCCCGCGCGCATCGCATCGTCGATGTCGTGGTGGAGATACGCGATCTTGTCGGCGTAGCGGACGACCCAGCCCTCGGGCGTCTCCGGTTCACCCCAGGCCGCCGTCTCGAGCCCGCCCTCGGTCGGAGCGCTGTGTTTGAGGATGCCGTCGCGCGTCTGCTTCGTGAGCCGGAGACCCTTCCCGTTGTCTTCGAGCTTCTCGGCGATCCGTACGCTCTGCTGGTTGTGTCGGAATCCCTCAGGGAGGAAGCGCGCGAGGACCTCCTCCCCGATGTGACCGAACGGCGTGTGCCCGATGTCGTGCCCGAGCGCCATCGCCTCGACGAGGTCCTCGTTGAGCCGCAGCGCGCGGGCGATCGAGCGGCCGATCTGATTCACCTCGAGGATGTGCGTCAGGCGCGTGCGGTAGTGATCGCCGATGGGCGCAAGGAAGACCTGTGTCTTGTGCTTCGTGCGCCGGAACGCTTTGCTGTGGATGATGCGATCGCGGTCGACCGCGAACGCCATCCGCGTTGGAGATGGCTCGTCAGGTCTGTCCCGCTCGCCCTCCAAGCTCTTCGTAGCGTACGGAGCGAGCGTCGTGTTCTCGAGCTCTTCACTGCGCTCGCGGATGCGGAGCGACGCAACGCTGCGATCGCGCGAGAGGTTCGCGGCGCGCTCAACTTTGGTGGCCATGTCGCCGCTAAGACTAGCGGGGGGTCAGCCACGCCTTCGCAGGACGGCCAGCGAGAACGCGCGGCGGATCTCGATCTGCGCGCCCCGGGGCCGCCGTGCCCACGCCGCGATGAGTCGTCGCCAGAGCGGCGGCTCGATCCGCCAGTTCTCGTTCTGACGCAACAACCAGCGCAGGTCAGCGAGCCCCCGGTAGCGCGTGCGATGCACGCCATGCGTCGACACCAGCAGCGAGAAGCCCCCTTCGGCGATCGCGCTGCGCCGCGCGCGGTGGGCGGCGACAACGCCCTCGTCCGGCGTGCGCGAGATCGCGCCGAGCTCCTTTCGGCCGCGGCCGAACACGATGGCAAGACGCGGTGTGTACACAGCCGCGGGTTGAAGGTCGATCACGAGCCCGCCCCTTCGCAGCACGCGCCGGGCGCTCCGCAGGGCATCGACCATGCCCTCCTCTGCGATTCAGCAGAGTGACCAGGAGAAGAGAACGACGTCGAATGGTCCACCGCGGATGCCCGTCTGTGCCGGGCGCGCGAGGAATCGGGCGTTCTCGATCCCATCGGATCGCGCTCGTGCCCTGGCCTCGCGGATCAGATCGCGGTTGGGCTCGATGGCGACGACGCGTCCCGCCCGTCTGGCGAACTCCAGGGTGAGCCGACCGTTGCCGCAGCCGACCTCCAGCACGTCGCGACCGGAGAGTCTGGCGTGACGCTCGATGAGCCGGATCTCGTGCCCGGGGTCGGGGTAGCCTCGGGCGTCGTCATTCTCCCCGCGCTCCGAGATCTTTCCAAGCGGGTCGCTCGAGCGCCGGCATCCCGGCATCGCCCTAGCGGTCCCTCTCGCCCGCTTCCGCGATCGCGGCCTGCGCGGCGGCGAGGCGTGCCACCGGCACGCGATACGTCGAGGGCGAGACGTAGGTGAGACCAGCCAGGTGGCAGAACTCGATCGAAGACGGATCGCCTCCGTGCTCGCCGCAGATCCCGATCTTGAGGTCCGATCGCGTCTTGCGTCCGCGCTCGATCGCGATACGCATCATCGCGCCGACGCCATCTCGGTCGAGCACCTGGAACGGGTCGTTGGGGATGATCTTCTGCTCGACGTACTTCGTGAGGAAGCTCTTCTGGGCGTCATCGCGCGAGATGCCCAGGATCGTCTGCGTGAGATCGTTCGTCCCGAAGGAGAAGAACTCGGCTTTGGTCGCGATCTCGTCCGCGATGAGACAGGCGCGCGGGATCTCGATCATCGTCCCGAACTTATAGGGGACCTTCTTGCCGCGCTCCTTGAAGATCGCCTCGGCGACCGTGACGACCTGCTCCTGCAGCCGGTCGAGCTCGCCCATCACTCCGACGAGCGGCATCATGATCTCGGGCTTCGCCTTGATCCCCTTCTCCGCGACGTCGATCGCGGCGCCGAGGATCGCGCGGATCTGCATCTCAAGGATCTCGGGATACACGAGCAGGAGTCGGCAACCGCGCAGGCCGAGCATCGGGTTGTCCTCGTGGAGCTGCTGGAGCCGGTGCTCGATCTTCTCCTTCCGCGCCAGCTCCGGGCCGTCGTGACCCGTGGCGCGCATGACCGCGATGTCGACATCGACATCCGCGTACTCGCGGAGGAACTCGTGCAGCGGCGGGTCGATAAGGCGGACGACGACCGGCAGGCCGTTCATCGCCTCGTACATCTCGCGGAAGTCGCCCTGCTGGAACGGCAGCAGCTTCGCGAGCGCGCTCCTCCGGCCCGCGGTGTCCTCGGCCATGATCATGTCCTGGACGATCGGCAGGCGGTCCGCCTGCCGGAACATGTGCTCGGTGCGCGCGAGGCCAACGCCTTCAGCGCCGAGCTCGCGAGCGAGGCGGCATTCCTCGGGGGTGTCCGCATTCACCCACACTCCGAGGCGCCGGCGCTGGTCGGCCCAAGACAGGAGCTCGATAAGCTCCTTCTCTTCGCGGAACTTCGGTTGGATCGTCGGCAGCTCGCCGACGTAGACCTCGCCGGTGGTGCCGTCGATCGAGATCGAGTCGCCTTCGCGCACGACCTTGCCGTCGACATGCATCTCGCGCTTGTGGAGGTCGATGTCGAGCGCAGTGCAGCCGGCGACGCAGGGCAGTCCGAGCCCGCGGGCGACGACCGCGGCGTGGCTGGTCGAACCACCGCGAGCGGTGAGGATGCCCGTCGCCGCGACCATCCCGTGGAAGTCGTCCGGACTGGTCTCTGGTCGAACGAGCACGACGAGCTGCTTCGAGCCCTTCAGCTCCACCGCGCGGTCGGCGTCGAACACCGCGCGGCCGGTCGCCGCGCCTGGCGATGCGTTCAGCCCCCTCGCGAGATACCGGCCGGCGTTCCGCGCGCGCTCCACCTCGGCCTCGTCAAAGCGCGGAAGGAGGAGCTGCTCGACGTGCGCCGGATCGACGCGCAGGAGCGCCTCGTCCTTCGTGATGAGCTTCTCGCGGACCATGTCGGTCGCGATCTTCACCGCGGCGCGCGCCGTCCGCTTCGCGCTGCGCGTCTGCAGCATGTAGAGCTTGCCGCGCTCGATCGTGAACTCCAGGTCCTGCACGTCGCGGTAGTGCTTCTCGAGGCGCTGCGCGATCCTCTCGAACTGCGCGTACACCTGTGGCATCTCGTCCTTCATCTGCGCGATCTTCGAAGGCGTTCGGATGCCGGCGACGACGTCCTCACCCTGCGCGTTCACGAGGTATTCGCCGTACAGGACCTTCTCGCCGGTGTTCGGATCGCGCGTGAAGGCGACGCCGGTGCCCGAGTCGTCGCCCATGTTCCCGTAGGCCATGCTCTGCACGTTCACCGCGGTGCCGAGATCGTGACGGATCTTGAAGGCGTTGCGGTAATCGACCGCGCGCCGTCCGAACCACGATCCGAAGACGGCCTCGATCGCGAGCCGCAGCTGGTCGAGCGGCTCCGTCGGGAATGCCTTCTTCGTCTCATGGCGGACGACCTCCTTGAACTCCGAAACGAGCTCCTGGAGCGCCTTCGGCCCCAGGTCGGTGTCGCTCTTCGCGCCGGTCGCCTTCTTCTTCGCCTCGAGCGCGTGGTCGAACTTCTCCGGCGGGATGTCCTGGACGATGCGGCCGAACATCGAGATGAAGCGCCGATACGCGTCCCACGCGAAGCGCGGATTCTTGGTGAGCTTCTCGAGCGCCGCGCGGCTCTCGTCGTTGAGGCCGAGGTTCAGGACCGTGTCCATCATGCCGGGCATGGACATCGCGGCGCCCGAGCGGACGGAGACGAGCAGCGGGTTCTTCGTGTCACCGAGCCTCTTGCCGGTGGACTTCTCGACGCGCGCGAGCGCTTTCTCGACCTGATCCCAGAGACCCGGGGGGAGCTTCTTGTTCGACGCGAAGTACGCGTTGCAGGCTTCGGTCGTGATCGTGAAACCCCGCGGCACGGGGAGGCCCGCGTTGGTCATCTCGGCGATGCCCGCGCCCTTGCCGCCGAGCAGCGAGCGCATCTGGGCGCTTCCCTCGGCCTTGCCGTCGACGAAGAGATAGACCCACTTCTTCGCCTTCGCGCTCGCCTTCTTTCTCGTCGGCGTCCGGCGTGCGGGCATCGTGCACCTCCCCTTCGGACCCGCCGATTCTGGCAGATTTCGTGCTCCATCGAACCCGGATGCGCGCCCCTGCGGTACAGTCGCCCTCCTTGTACGAACGACCCGGCTATCGCACGCTTCTCGGCCGCATCCGTGAGAACGTGCGGGCACTCATCCGAAAGCAGCTCGAGCTACCGCGTCAGGAGATCGCCGAGATCATCCAGGCGAATCTCCGCGCGGCGATGTGGTTCGGCATCGCGCTGGCGCTGGTCCTCGGCGCGCTCGTAGCTCTCACGGTGCTCGTGATCGCGCTGATCAACCTGGTGTTGCCCCTGTGGGCGTCGGCGCTCATCGTGCTGCTGCTGTTCCTCGGACTGGCGGCCCTCACGGGCTACGTCGGCTACAAGAAGCTCGAGCTTCGGGGTCCCACGCGGACCATCAATTCATTGAAGGAGACGATGCGTTGGGCGAAAACCCGTCTGCTCGGACGGAGCGCGAGCTAGCCGACCTGCGCGCGAGCCTCGACGTCGACCTGCAGGAGCTGCGGTCGCGCGTGCGCGAGGATGTCGATCCGCGCCGTCTCGCCCGCCGCCAGCCGGTCGCGTTCTTCGGCACGCTCGGCTCGGTGGTCGCGCTCGGCGCGGTCGGCGCGGTGCGCGGGTTGCGGGAGCGCCGCTTGCGCCGTACGGACACCGAGCTGGACGCGGTCATCGCGAGGCTCGGCGGGCGAGTGGACAAGCTCAAGGGCAGGGCACGCAAGCGCCTGCGGCAGACACTCCGCAGGGAGATCGGCGAGGTCGAGCAGGGGCCGAAGGCGCAGCAAGCGCTGTGGAGCGCGGCGAGTGGCGCGCTCACCGCCGCGCTCACGATCGTGGCGCGTCGTTTCGCGTCGCGCCTCGTCGGCGACGAGGAGCTGCCCGAGGAGAGCTGACCGTGGCGCGGCGTCGAGCGCGCCGCACCGCCTCGGTCGTCATACGCGCGCGCGACCTCGAGTGGGTCCGGATCGAATTCCAGCGCCCGATCGAGGGTCCACGCCGAGGAAGTGGCTCGAGCACCGACTCGTCCCCCCAGTGCCGTCGGAGCGGGGTCGGCGACGCGGAACTGGCCGGGTTCTCCGATGAGCAGCTCCACGAACACCAGCTCCCGCGTCAGCCACTTGTGGACGCCGGGACCGCCTTGTCTCGACTCTGGGCTGTCGTCGGACCAGACCGCGGTCGCGCTCACCTCATGGCGCGTGGCCCAGACGGATTCGAACCGGTTCGGTGCTGTGACGAGCAGCAGGTCGAGATCGCTGAGATCGTCAACCTCATCCTTCGCACCGGATCCGACCAGCAGGAGAGCGGTTGCGTCGGCGAGAGACCTCGTGGCCTGGACGATCTCCTCGAGAGCGGCGGCCTGGCGATGCCCGCGCTGCCACATCACCACCGATGATGGCAGCGCGGCACGATCGTCGAGCTCGGAGGGTCACGGCGCGCCGGGATAGGGCGCGGTGAAGACGCTCACCTTCTGCGGACCGGCGTGGAACAGCGCGAGGTTCGCCACGTAGACGCTGCGGCCGCGGAAGACGAGGCTCGCGGGCCCATTGAAGGCGGTGGCGCCGCTCCCGCTGTACTCGGCGACGACGTCGCCCTCCGGTGAGAGGACCGCGATCTTGTCGGACTGATTCGAGCAGACGTAGAGGTTCCCGCGCACGTCGAACGCGATCCCGTCCGCGCCGTCGAGCGCGCCGCCCGCGGTGCCGCGCGCGAACAGCTCGATCGCGCCGAGAGCGCCGTGGGCGTACGCGATCCGGTAGATCTCGTCGCGAGACGTTTCGGCGACGTATAGGAACCGCTCGTTCCGGTCGAACGCGAGCCCGTTCGCTCCGAAAGGCGGCGACTCGCCCGCCCCCGGCGCAAGCTGTTCGGGATAAGCGAACACCGTCTTCTGACCGTCGGGGGCGATCTTCGTGAGCGTGCCCGGGAACGAGTCCGACACCCAGAGGTTCCCGCCGTGATCGCGCGCGAATGCGTTCGGCGCGCCGAAGCCGGTCGCGACGACGGTGGCGTCGTGCGTGTCCACGTCGATGCGGAGCACGCGGCCCCCTCCGACGTCGCCCACGTAGAGACCCTCGCTCTGCACGTAGAGCATCCCGAGAAGGCGCGCGACACCGCCCGGCACCGGCGCGACGCTGATGGCGTCGACGATGTTGCCACCGCGATCGAGGACGCAGATGTTCGCCGGTCCGCTCGTGGCGTTGAAGTTCAGCGAAGAGGCGTAGACATTGCCGCGCGGATCGACCGCGACACCCTCAGGAAGATTGCACAACGCGCTGAGCTCTGGACCGAAGTTCTCGATGACGCCGACGACCGGCGCTGCAGCGATGGTTCTAGTGCGGCTCACAGCGGCATGCACGAAGCGCGATGCCAGGCAGATGAGCGCGGCAGGCTGCGCGATCACGCGAGCAGGAAGCCGACGAACATCATCGAGACACCCACGAGGTTCGTCAGCTCGAGGATCCCCGATGCACCGGTGAAGGCAACGGTTCCTCCCGCGGCGACGATGAACACACCAGCGGCGATGACCGCGTTCGCCAGAGCGCGCCGTCCCTGATTGCGGCGGCGGAAGAAGATCCACGCCGACCACAGCGCACCGCCGATCAGCACGAGGCTACCGACGCCGCTGCCGATCGCGGCCAGGATCCGCGGCAGCGAGCCGTCCGGATAGCCCTTGCCGGTATCGACCGCGACCGCGATGTCGACGGGATAGGCGAATACCGCATACACCGCGATCGCCGACAGCGCGAGCACCACGCCAAGAGCGATGCGGCCATACCGCGGCGCGACGATGTACACCGTGCCGAGCGCGAGCCAGGCGACGTTCGCGATCGCCCCGAAGAGATAGAAGAGCCTGTACTCGACGACGCTGGCGCCACCGTTCCGCGCGAGGAAGCCCATGAAGGAGGCGATGGTGAAGAGCAGAAGGCCGACCGCCCACGCGAGCTGCGCCGGCCGTCCCTTGCGCAGGTACCGCATCGCCACGGCTGCGGCGAACGCACCGGACACCAGCGTGGTGACGAGCGGAAGCACGTTCCGAGACTACTGCGGCGTGGGCGGAGCCACAGGCCAAGCAGATGAGGGCGGCGAAGGCCGCCGGACTACTGCCTACGGATGACGAGCGCGCCGGCAACGATACCCACGACTACGGCGTTCACGAGCGGCACCGCCGTCGCGTCGGGACCTCCCATCGACCATGCGAGCGCGATCGCGACGACCGGATCGCGCGTGCCGGCGGCCGCGACAGCGGAGAACAGGTCGCGCCGAAGCGCGAGCGCCACGACGCCCGCGACACCGAGCGCGAGGGCGCACGTCGCGACCGCGGCGATGAGGGTCCCCGCGTCCACTACCGGGCCACTCGCGACCGCGAGAACGAAGACGACGACCATCGCAAGGTGCCCCGCCCAACGAAGCGCACCGAGGAGCCGGTCGCGCAGCGTCGGCACCGCACCCGCGACGAGCGAGGCGATCGCGAACGCCTGCGCCGCGGTCACGGCGAGCGCGCTGGTGCCGGGCCGCGTCGCGACGAGCACGAAGGACAGGATCACCGTGCCGAGTACGAGCGCACCGGTCGTGTCCGAACGCCGTCCGCCGGCCGCGCTCACGATCGACGGCGCCAGGAGCGCGCCGGGAGCGAGCGCGAGCGCGACGAGGCCCGACGCGGTCGCCGGCCTCAGTCGATCCGCGACCGCGAACGCGAGCGGCACGCCCAACGCGTATGGCGCGACGACGAGCGCGAGATTCCGAAGACGCCGGAGGCCCCGAAGGGCGAGGAGTGGTGAGCGCGCGCCGTGCGTGGCCAGATAGAGGAGCGCGGCGAGCGCGACCGCGCTAGGCGCCGAGTCGCTCCCGCAACGCCGGCACGACCTCGGTGATCGGCACGCGGACCTGCGCCATGCTGTCGCGCTCGCGGATCGTCACGGCGCGATCCTCGAGGGAATCGAAGTCGACAGTGACGCAGAACGGCGTCCCGATCTCGTCCTGCCGACGGTAGCGGCGCCCGATGGCCTGCGTCTCGTCGTAGGTGCTCGTGAGGTGGGGACGGACCTGTGCCCAGACCTCCCGCGCGAGCGGGGTCAATCGTTCGTTCTTCGACAGCGGTAGCACGGCGACCTTGTACGGGGCGAGCGCGCGGTGCAGCCGGAGCACGACCCGTATGCCATCCTTGTCGGGCTCCTCGTCATACGCCGCGCACAGCAGAGCGTACGTGGCGCGGTCCGCACCGACGGCGGTCTCCACGACGAACGGGAGGAAACGCTCGCCAGTGAGGTCGTCATGGTAGCGGAGATCCTTCCCCGAGAACTCGCTGTGCCTGCGGAGATCGAAGTCGGTGCGATTGTGGATGCCTTCCGTTTCGTTCCAGCCGAACGGGTATTCGAACTCGATGTCGACGGCCTTCGCCGCGTAGTGCGCGCGCTCGTTCTCGGCGTGCTCGCGGAATCGGAGCACGGCATCGCCGATGCCGAGGTCGGCATACCACTGGCGGCGCCGCGCCAGCCACTCGTCGAAGAATCTCGGCGCGTCGTCGGGCCGGCAGAAGTACTGCATCTCCATCTGCTCGAACTCGCGTGAGCGAAAGATGAAGTTGCCTGGAGTGATCTCGTTGCGGAACGACTTCCCGATCTGGGCGATGCCGAACGGCAGGCGGCGCCGTGTGGCCTGCTGAACGTTCTCGAAGTTCACGAAGATGCCCTGCGCGGTCTCCGGACGCAGCCACGCCACCGACGCGGTGTCCTCGACCGGGCCGACGAAGGTCTTGAACATGAGGTTGAAGCGCCGGGGATCCGCGAGCTTCTTCTCACCGCAGTTCGGGCACACCGTGCTCGTGAGATCGGCCTTGCCGGATCGCCACGCATCCATGAGCCGCTCGCCGTCCGGCAGCTCGTCGACCCGGAAGCGTCTGCGGCAGTTACGGCACTCCACCAACGGATCGATGAAGTTCTCGACGTGCCCGGAGGCTTCCCAGACCCTCGGGTGCATGAGGATGGCCGCGTCGAGGCCCACGACGTCCTCGCGGAGCTGCACCATGGCGCGCCACCATGCGCGCTTCACGTTGTTCTTCAGCTCGACGCCAAGCGGACCGTAGTCCCAGGTCGCGCCGGCACCGCCATAGATCTCGCTCGATGGGAACACGAATCCGCGTCGTTTCGCGAGCGAGGTGAGCTTCTCCGCTAGATGCACGACGGGGGGTTCTCGGGGGGCGGAGCCCCCCGGTGGCGTGTCTCGGGGGGCGGAGCCCCCCGGTGGCGTGTCTCGGGGGGCGGAGCCCCCCGGTGGTGTGTCACGAGACCGCGGGCCTCGGAAGCACAGGTAGCGCGCGGATCTCGTCGATGAGACGCGCCGCGGTGATCTCGCGATCGATGACGTGCTGGACGAAGAACCGCATGTGGTGCTCGAGCTCGCTCGCCAGCGATCCATCGAGGCGTAGCTGCGACGCGCCCGCGAAGTCGCTCTGCAACAGGTAGCGCAACGACTTCAGCGCACGCACGGTGAGCGCGAGCTGGCCGCTCGCCCGCCCGGCGCACGACGCGCATATCGCCCCACCGGCGGCCGCGCTCCAGGCGTTCTGTCGCTCCTGCAGCACCTCGCGGCACGACACGCATTCGTAGAGCTCGGGTCGGAACCCCGAACGGTCGAGCAGGTGGAGGTCGAACCAGCGGCACACCAGGCCCGGCGGGTGACCGGCATCGAGGTGCCG
>WNGB01020492.1_pt1 | contig 15731 bp, 12 predicted proteins | sample 5400681 | NCBI WGS metagenome assembly WNGB01 (sample SAMN13153367, study PRJNA577476) | soil metagenome | isolation source: 115 cm soil or saprolite under grassland replicate 2 | place: USA:California | collected 2016-06-15
TCGAGCGCATCGCGCCAGGCGTTGTCGATCGCAAACCGGTGAAAGAGCCGCTGCAGACCGGATTGAAGGCGATCGACTCGATGATTCCCATCGGACGAGGACAGCGCGAGCTGATCATCGGAGACCGCCAGACCGGAAAGACGGCGATCGCCGTCGACACGATCATCAATCAGAAGGGCCAAGGGGTCGTTTGCATCTACGTCGCGATCGGTCAGAAAAAATCGACCGTCGCGCAGGTCGTGAAAACGCTCGAGAACTACGGCGCGATGGAGCACACGATCGTGGTCAGCGCCTCGGCCTCGGAGCCCGCGCCGCTTCAGTACCTCGCGCCGTACGGCGGATGTGCGATGGGCGAGTACTTTCTCTACAACAAACAACACGCGCTCTGCATCTACGATGATCTGTCGAAGCACGCGCAGGCTTATCGAGAGATTTCGCTGCTGCTTCGCCGCCCGCCGGGCCGCGAGGCGTATCCGGGCGATGTGTTCTACCTGCATTCGCGGCTGCTCGAGCGCGCGGCGAAACTCAATGACGAGAAAGGCGGCGGATCCTTGACCGCGCTGCCGGTCATCGAGACGCAAGCGGGCGACGTCTCCGCGTACATTCCCACCAATGTCATCTCGATCACCGACGGGCAGATCTACCTCGAGACGGATCTGTTCCACTCGGGCGTGCGGCCGGCGGTCAACGTCGGCATCTCGGTGTCGCGCGTCGGCGGCTCGGCGCAGATCCGCACGATGCGCGCCGTCGCAGGCACGCTGCGCCTCGACCTCGCGCAATATCGCGAGCTGGCCGCGTTCGCGCAGTTCGGCTCCGACCTCGACAAGGTCACGCAGCAGCAGCTCAATCGCGGCCGCCGCCTCGTCGAAATCCTCAAGCAGGGGCAGTACTCGCCGATGCGCATCGGCCTGCAGGTGTTCTCCGTTTTCGCTGGCACGCAGGGCTTCCTGGACAATCTGCAGGTCGAGGCGATCCGGCCGTTCGAGGTGGCGATGGATCAGTGGCTGCTCGACAATCGCGCCGATTTGGTCGACCGAGTCGAAAAAGCGTCGAAGTTCGATGACGCCCTGGCGAACGAGATGAAGACCGCGATCACGGAATTCAAGAACGACTTCGTCAAAGATCGCGCTGAGGCGGTCGCCGCGGCGTAATGGCAAACACGATCGACATCCGCCGCCGGATCCGCAGTGTGAAGAACACGCAGCAGATCACCAAGGCCATGAAAATGGTGGCCGCGGCGAAGCTCCGTCGCGCCCAGGAGCGCATCTTCGCCGCGCGACCGTACGCGGCGGCCCTGCGCGAAGTGCTGACGTCGGTGGCCACGCGCGTCGAGTCGCTCGAGCATCCGCTTCTCCACGCTCGCGATGAAAAGAACGTGCTGATCATCGTGGTTACCGCCGACAAGGGACTCTGCGGCGCGTTCAACTCGAACGTGATTCGCGCCACGATGAACGCCATCCAGGAGCATCACTGGCCGTCCGTGGAGCTGCTGCCGATCGGGCGCAAGGCGAACGATTTCTTCCGCCGGCGGACGATTCCTCTCCGACGGGAAGCGACGCACGTTTTTCAGGCCCTCTCGCTCGACGTCGCGCGCGGAATCGCAAAGAGCGTCATCGATGATTTCATCAGCGAGAAGGTCGACGCGGTCTATGCGGTTTACAACGAATTCAAGTCGATCATCGCGCAGCGCGTCATCGTTGAGCGACTCCTGCCGATCGAGCGCGCCTGGGACGAAGTGGGAGTGGAAGTCGAATATCTGTACGAGCCGGGCCCGGAGCAGATTCTGGGCGATCTACTGCCGAAACACGTGGAGTTTCAGCTCTATCGCATCCTGCTGGAATCGGCCGCCGCGGAGCAGGGCGCGCGCATGACGGCGATGGAAGCGGCGACAAAGAACGCATCGGACATGATCGGTCACCTGACGTTGACCTATAACCGCATTCGTCAGGCGTCGATCACCAAGGAAATCATCGAAATCGTTTCGGGAGCGGCGGCGCAGGAGGGGTAGGTTGTTGGTTGTTCGTTCTTCGTTGTTCGTGAGGCACGAAGAACGAAGAACAGAGAACGGAGAACAAAGTGGCAGAACCAAAAAACGGCAAAGTGATCCAAATCATCGGCCCCGCGGTGGACATCGAATTCGAGGAAGGTCACCTTCCTGCGATCTACAACGCGATCCGCATCCTCGATCAAGGCGAGCTCGGGAAAGTGCCCATCGATGTGGTGGCCGAAGTGGCCAATCACATCGGAGAGAATCAGGTGCGATGCATCGCCATGAAACCGACGGACGGCATGGTGCGCGGCATGAAGGCGATCGATCTCGGCGAGGCGATCACCGTCCCGGTCGGCGAGCAAACCCTCGGCCGGATCCTGAACGTGTTAGGCGAACCCGTCGACAACAAAGGTGAGGTCAACGCCAAAGAGCGCTGGCCGATTCATCGCCAGCCGCCGTCCTTCGACGAGCAGTCGACCGAGATTGAGATGTTCGAGACTGGGATCAAAGTCATCGACCTGCTCGAGCCGTACACGAAGGGCGGTAAGACCGGACTCTTCGGCGGCGCCGGCGTCGGCAAAACCGTTTTGATTCAGGAGCTGATCAACAACGTCGCCAAGGCGCACGGGGGCTTCTCGGTTTTTGCGGGCGTCGGTGAACGCACGCGCGAAGGCAATGACCTCTGGCTCGAGTTCGCGGAGAGCGGTGTCATCGTTCCCGGCGATCCGTCGAAATCGAAAGCGGCTCTCATTTACGGACAGATGACCGAGCCGCCGGGCGCACGTCTGCGCGTCGGTTTGACCGGTTTGACCGTCGCCGAGTACTTCCGCGACGCCGAAGGGCGCGACGTGCTGCTGTTCATCGACAACATCTTCCGCTTCACGCAGGCGGGCTCCGAAGTCTCGGCGCTTCTCGGCCGCATGCCGAGCGCCGTCGGATATCAGCCAAACCTCGCGACGGAGATGGGCGAGCTGCAGGAGCGGATCACATCGACAAAGCGCGGATCGATCACCTCGGTGCAGGCAATTTACGTCCCCGCAGACGACCTGACGGATCCCGCGCCGGCGGCTGCATTCGCACACCTCGATGCAACGACCGTTCTATCTCGTCAGATCGCTGAGCTCGGAATTTATCCTGCAGTCGACCCGCTCGCGTCGACGTCGCGCATTCTCGATCCGCGTGTTATGGGCGACGAGCACTACAACGTCGCGCGCGCGGTGCAGGCGGTGCTGCAGAAATACAAAGACCTGCAGGACATCATCGCCATCCTCGGCATTGACGAGTTATCCGAAGAGGACAAGATCATCGTCGGACGTGCGCGGCGCATTCAGCGGTTTCTGTCGCAGCCGTTCTTTGTTGCGCAGCAATTCACCGGACTGGAAGGGAAGTACGTCAAGATCGCCGATACCATTCGCGGTTTCAAAGAAATCGTCGAAGGAAAGCACGACGATCTTCCCGAGCAGGCGTTCTACAACGTCGGCACCATCGAAGAAGCGGCGGCGAAGGCGGAGCAGATCCGCAAGCAGGCGGCCTAACAAACGATGGCAGAGCTACCGACAAGCTTCCGACTCACCGTGGTCACGCGCGAGCGAAAGATCGTCGAGACCGACGCGGTGGAAGTCGTGTTGCCGGCGAGCGACGGCGAGATCGGCGTATGGCCGGGCCACACAGCCCTTCTGGCGTCACTTCGTGTTGGAGTGATGCGCTACCGGACGAATGGAAACGCGCAGAGCCTCGTCATATCCTGGGGATTCGCCGAGATCCTGCCCGAACGCGTGATTGTCATGGCGGAAACGGCGCGGCTGCCGCAGGAGATGGACGCCGCGACCGCAGAGGCGGAGCGCGCGAAGCTGGAGCGCGAGCTGGCGGATCTTTCGTCACGCGATCCGGAGTTCTCGGTCGTCGAGGCCAGGCTCGAAGAGTCGGTGGCGATGATCAACGTGCATCGCGGGATGTAGACTGCGCTTGCGCAACTGAAAACCGACAACCATGGAAAAGTGGCTGGAAAAGTTCGCGCGCACGAGTTTCCTCCGCAGTGCGGACACAGCCCACGATCTCAAGACGCCGCTCAATGTTGCAGTGCTCAATCTCGAGCTGCTGCGCATGCGAGTGGCGAAGCTGGTGCAGTCGACCGGAGATGAAAAGATCGCCGGCTACGCCGCCGCGATCGAAACCGAGCTGCGCCGTATGGCGCGCATCTTCGACGCCTTCTTCCTCCTCTCGACGCCGCCGAAGGACGAAGGCGATCCTGTGCTGGTCGATGTCACTCCGATTTGCGCCGAGGCGGCGAAGGCGGCAGGACTGGAGGTGGCGACCGGCGCTCCTGCGCCGATGCGCGTGCACGAGTCAAGAATTCGGCAAGGACTGAAGATGTTCTTTGAGGGCGCATCGAAGATCCTGAATGCAGACGACCGCGCGTTCGCGGTCGAGCACTCGAATGGGCGGCTGGATCTCCTGATGACCGGCCGCGTGGCCGCACCCGATTTCGAGCTGACGAAAATTTTCAAGTTCTACTACACAGACCCGCTTGGCGATCCCGACCTCTCGCTGGCCGCTGCGCGGCTGATTGCCGAGACATACGGCGGAGAGCTGAACGCCACTCAGGAACGTGATAAGGTGACGCTGAGGCTGTCTTTACCTCTTGGAGATCAATGAAACGAGTCCTGATCGTCGATGATGACCGCGCAACCAGCGCGGGGATGGCCGACGTAGTCGAGGAGTGGGGCTACGAGATCGAGGTGGCTGATACGGTCAAAGCCGGATGGGCCTCCGTCTCGAAGCTCGTCCCCGATGTCGCGATCGTCGACCTGAAGCTCCCGGACGGCTCCGGCCTCGACCTGCTGCACAAAATCAAAGAGACCTATCCCGACATCTCCGTGGTGATTCTCACCGGCCACGCGACCGTCGATTCCGCCGTCAAGGCGCTCAAAGTCGGCGCAGAAGACTACGTGACCAAGCCGGTGGACCTCCCGCGACTGCAGGTCATCCTGAAATCGGTCGAAGACAAGCAGTTGATGAAGCAGGAGATCCTGGAGCTGCGCCGTCAACTGCAGAAGATGGGCGCGCTCGGACATCTCGTCGGCAAGTCGCGCGCGATGCAGCGTCTGTTCGAAGAGATCGAAATGGTGTCGAACACCGACGCGAACGTTTTCATCGTCGGCGAATCGGGATCGGGCAAAGAGGTTGTGGCGAACACGATTCACACGCTTTCGCGTCGCAAGAACAAGCCCTTCATCGCCTTCAACTGCGGCGCGATTTCGCCGACGCTGATCGAGTCCGAGATCTTTGGCCACGAAAAAGGCGCCTTCACCAACGCGATCAAACGGCGCGAAGGCTACTTCGAGTTGGCGAAGGGCGGGACGGTGTTTCTCGACGAGATCACCGAGATGCCGATCGAGCTGCAGGTGAAACTGCTGCGCGTGCTCGAAGAGGGGCGATTCCGCCGCGTCGGAGGCAACGAAGAAATCAACATCGATGCGCGCATCATCGCCGCGTCGAACCGCGATCCGCAGAAAGCGATCGCCGATGGAAAGCTTCGCGAGGATCTGTACTACCGCTTGAACGTGTTTCCAATCGAGGTGCCGCCGCTGCGCGAACGCCTCGAAGACATCCCGCTCTTCGCCCACTTCTTCCTGCAGAAGCTGAACGAGACCGAAGAGAAAAAGGTCGACAGCATCGATGCGGATTTCATCGAGGCGTTGCAGCAATACGACTGGCCGGGCAACGTCCGCGAGCTGCGCAATGTGATCAACCGGGCATTCATCATGGCGCGCACCGGCTCGCTCACCGTCGAGTGTCTGCCGGACAAACTTCTCGGCGCGCGCCGGCGCCGCTCGAAAAATGGGGTGACCATTCCGCTCGGCCAGCCGATGGAAGAAGTGGAGCGCATCGTCATCGAAGAGACGCTGAACATGACCGACGGCGACCGTCGCAAGACCGCCGAAATCCTCGGCATCTCGTACAAAACGCTCTACAACAAGACCAAGAAATACAAGGCAGCCGGTCCTGAAGACGAGGACGAGGACGAGTAGGCCTCGGAAATTTTGCCAATCGGCCCGACCGTTTCGGGGCTTCCGCAATGGCTAAGAACCTCGTCATCGTCGAGTCGCCCGCGAAAGCGAAGACGATCAACAAATTCATCGGTAAGGACTACGTCGTCAAGGCGTCCGTGGGACACGTGCGCGATCTGCCGAAGAGCGAGCTGGGCGTCGACGAGAAAACTTTCGAGCCCACCTACGAGATTCTCGAAGGCAAAGAGAAAGTCGTCAGCGAGCTGAAGGCCGCGGCGAAAAAGGCCGACACGGTTTACATCGCCTCCGACCCCGATCGCGAAGGCGAAGCCATCGGCTGGCACGTCATGACCCTCCTCGGCGGCGACGCCAAGAAAGTCCGCCGCATCCTCTTCCACGAAATCACCAAGAACGCGGTTCGAAAAGCGATCGAGCATCCGATCGACATCGACATGAACAAGGTCAACGCGCAGCAGGCGCGGCGCGTCCTCGACCGGCTGGTCGGCTACAAGCTCTCGCCGCTGCTGTGGGACAAGGTGCGCCGAGGGTTGAGTGCGGGGCGAGTGCAGTCGGTGGCGATGAAGATGATCGTCGACCGCGAAGAAGAGATCAAAAAATTCCTCCCACAGGAGTACTGGACGTTCGCCGCGAAGCTGGAGGCCGGCAATCCGCCGCCATTCATCGCCAAGCTGTCGAAAATCGAAGGAAAGAAGGCGGAGGTCGGCAACGAGCAGGACGCGCGAAAGATCGAAACGAGTCTGAAGAGCGGCACCTTCGTCGTCGAGACGATTGCGCGCAAGGAGAAGAAAAAATCGGCCGCGCCGCCTTTCATCACGTCCACGCTGCAGCGGACCGCGTACAACCGGTACAAGTATCCGGTCAAGCGGACGATGTCCATCGCGCAGAAGCTCTACGAAGGCAAAGAGCTCGGCCCGTTCGGCTTCGCCGGCCTGATCACGTACATGCGCACGGACTCGGTGCAAGTCAGCAACGACGCCCTTGGCGAAGTGAGACAATATATCAGCACTAGATATGGTGCAGATATATTACCGGAGCAGCCGAATGCCTATCGGGTGAAGAAATCGGCTCGGGCGCAGGAAGCGCACGAGGCCATCCGGCCGACATCACTGGAATTCGATCCGGAGAAGATCAAGGATTTCCTCACGCGCGAGGAGTACAACATCTACAAGTTGGTGTGGGACCGCTTCGTCGCATCGCAGATGAAGCCCGCGATCTTTGACGTCACCGACGTCGATATTCGTGTAGCGCCGCCGCCCTCGGCGGCGGTTCGTTCGGCCGGCGAGGGCGCCGCCCCCACATACACCCTTCGCGCATCGGGCGAAGTGCAAAAGTTCGCCGGCTTTCTCGCGGTGTTCCAGGAAGAGAGTGAAGAAGACGAGGATGAGAAACCGGAGAACGAGCGCGCGCTGCCGGCGATGACCGAAGGCGAGAAACTGGCGCTGCTCGATCTGGACACGAGACAGAATTTCACGCAGCCGCCGCCGCGCTACACCGAGGCAACGCTCGTGAAGGCGCTGGAAGAGAATGGCATCGGCAACTCGGCATCCTGGTCACGAATCTCCTGCGAGCCTCGTTCGGCGACATCATCGACGAGACCTACACCGCGCGGCTCGAAGAAGAGCTCGACGAAGTGGAAGAAGGTCAGATCGAGTGGACCGACTTGATGCGCGATTTCTCGAAGAAGTTCAACGCCGACCTGAAGCGAGCCGAGAAAGAGATGCAGCAGATCAAGGGCGAGGGCATCGTCACCGACGAGTTCTGTGAGAACTGCGGATCGCCAATGGTGATCAAATTCGGCCGCTTCGGCGAATTCCTCGCCTGCTCGAACTACCCGGAATGCAAAACGACCAAAGAGATCGCGAAAGGTGATGCGGCCGAAGCGGGCGACGACACGATCATCTGCGAGAAATGCGGCAAGCCGATGCAGCTCAAACGCTCGCGCTTCGGGCAGTTCTTCGCCTGCACCGGCTACCCTGATTGCAAAAGCACGAAGGACCCGCGACTGCTGAAAGCGAATCTGCCGACCGAGCCGCAGCCGCCGTGCGAGCTTTGCGGGAAAGAGATGGTGGCCAAGAGCGGCCGGTACGGCCCTTTCTATAGCTGCTCGGGATATCCCGACTGCCGCAATATCCGCAAAATCGGCGGCGGCATGCGCGTTCCGCCGAAGCCGACGGGCGTCAAGTGCCCGCAATGCGGGGAAGGTGAGCTGGTCGAGCGCCGCTCCCGGCGCGGCATCTTCTACTCGTGCTCGCGATACCCGAAGTGTGAGTTCGCGATGAACAACCGCCCCGTCCCCCGCCCCTGCCCGAAATGCGGGGCGCCGTACCTGATGGAAAAAGAAACCAAGCGCGAAGGGCACATCGAGCTTTGCAACAATCCGGAGTGTGGCTATCGCGCGCCGATCAAAGCCGGCTCAGAAACTGCCGCACCGGTGGTGTGATCAGGTCGTAGTCGATCAGGAACGAGTCGTGGCCGTTCGGCGACGAGATCCGTTCGTGACGCACCGGCGCTCCGTTCGCGCGCATGGCCTTCTCGACGCGCTCAGCTTCCGGCACTGGGAAAAGCCAATCGCTATCAAACGAAACGAGCAGCGTTTCGCCGCGCCATTTCGCGAATGCCGCCTCGACCGATCCGAACTGTTCGCCTAAATCCATTTCGTCCATCGCCGCCTGGACGCGGATGTATGAATTCGCGTCGTACTGCCGCGCGAACTTCTGGCCCTGATATTCGAAGTACGAGTCGATCTCGAATTGCCGCGTGTCCCCTCTGCGTCGCCGGCCGAATTTCGATTGCAGCGCCTGCGCGGAGAGATACGTCATGTGACCGACCATACGCGCGATCTGCAGGCCGCGCAGAGGCTCGTGATGATCGTAGTAGTCGCCGCCGTTGAAGCGTGCGTCGCCCTCGATCATCTTCCGCCCGATGGTGTGCCAGGCCACTCCTTGAACCGGCACTGCCGCGCCGCACGCCATCGCGATGATCGAGTCGCTGAAGCCGGGATAGAGCACCGTCCACATCAGCACCTGCATACCGCCGAGCGACCCGCCGGCGATCGATCTCAGGTGCGTGATTCCGAGGTGATCGAGGACGGCTTTTTGGGAGTGGACCATGTCCTCGATCGTCGGCCATGGATAACGCGAGCCGTACGGCTTACCGGTCGACGGATCGACGGATGATGGCGCCGTGGTGCCGAAGCACGATCCCGGCAGATTCGCGCAGACCACGAAGTACTTCTCGAGATCGATACCTTTCCCGTAGCCGACAAGTCCGTCCCACCAGCCGGCGCGTTCCTCCTCTCCATCGGAGTATTTGCCGGCAGCGTGCGCGCTCGCCGACAGCGCGTGACACACGAGGATGGCGTTGGAACGGTCGGCGTTCAGTTCGCCGAAGGTCTCATAACGAATCGTGAACGGCGCGATGGTTTGCCCGTGCGTGAATCGAAATCCCTTCTCCACCACGAGCTCCTTTGGCGGCGCCGAGATAAACGTGTTCTGAAGGAGTTGAGGCATTTGAATCGGCGAGGATAGCGCAGCCTGTCATCCCGAGCGAAGCGAGGGATCCCCTTCGCAAGCGCCAGGGGATCCTTCGCCGTCTGCGCGGCTTCTAACGACACACCCCTCATCCGGCCTCCGGCCACCTTCTCCCCGCAAGCGGGGAGAAGGACGTAACGCGAGGTCCCTCGCCCCGCGAAGCGGGGAGAGGGTGTGTACTCGTGGAGACATTCCTGACAAATCGACGGAGACATCCTTTACAGATTCCTCGTGAGTTGACCGTACAAATTCGCGGGGACGGTGGCGACACTCAGAGGTCTCTCTCATCATCGTGGCGAAGGAGGTTCGAATCGGTACTTGGCTCCGTTCCAGATCGCCAGGTGAATCGGTCCGAAGTAAAGATGCCATTGATCATTGTCGACTTCGAGCAGCGCCACATGCTCACCGCGAAGAACACTGCCGACAAAGAGTGCACCGCCCTTCCACTTGATTCGTCCGTCAGGACGCACCTTCCGAACTTGGAACGACATCGGGTAATCGATCAGCGGCGTCCGCGCGGGATAAGCTCGTCGATACGTCTGGACTCGAGACGCGGGGCGCTCCTGTCCAAGCGCCTGGTGCGGGCGAACGTTGTTGAACTCTTCGATAAAGACATCGAAGCGATGTTGCTGGGCACGCATGTTTGCTTCCGGTGGTTGAGTCGCCTCATCTTTCAACGTTCGATGCATCCGTTCGTGGATGCCGTTCTGTTGTGGCCTGCCCGGTTCAATGCGGATGTGTTGGATGCCGAGCTTGATCCACATCTTCGACAGCTCGGTAAGACCACCGACAGAGCGCGCTGCAAAGAACGGTATGCCGTTATCAGTGATGATTTGCTCAGGTACACCCCAGCGCCGAAAGACCCGTTCAAATACCGGCACGGCTGCCTGGCCACTGGTAGAAGCCAGCGCCTCGACCGCGAAAAGATATCGGCTCGCCGGATCGGCCAGCGTCAGCGGGAAGCAGTATCGACGATTGCCGAGCAGGAACTGTCCTTTGTGATCGGCCGTCATCGAGTGACCTGGTCCTGGCACTTGAATGGCCGGCGTGATCGAGGGACTCCACCGCGGCGGACGAGCGCGCCGCGCCTGAACTCGTCCATTGCGACGCAGAATGTCGCGCGCTGTACTGGGACGCAGCTCGATGCCTTCGTCTCGAAGCAACCGCACCAGTTTGTCGGGGCCATAATGCGGATAGCGATCCTTGATGCTAAGCAGTGCGCTGGTAACGCTGGCCGACGTCTGCCGTCCATTCGAGTGTGGGCGGCGAGATCGTTCTTGCAATCCAACTTCGCCTTCCGCCATCCATCGGCCGATCGTCTCGTAGACCGTCGGTCGACTGACAGAGAATCGCTTCGCCAGCTCCGTGGGCGAATGCCCAGCCTCCCAAAGCGAAATCAAACGTTTACGTTCATCCACCGTTCCTCGGCTCCATGGCATCCGGCCACCTCCGGCTCCAAGGTGTAAAGGATGTCTCCGTCGATCTGTAAACTATCTCGTCGTGTTGAACAGTGCCGCGAAGCGGCGGGTGAGGGGTGTGTCATCACCGCGCCATCTTCGCAGCGCGCAGTTTTCTGGCTCAGGATGACATTCCCTTTTCTCTTTTCAACTGCCCTTCGTAAATGCGGCGGACTTCGTCGATCGTGGAGATCTGATCGATCGTTTTGTCGTCGCGGATCCGCGCGATGCGCGGAAAGCGAAGCGCGTAGCCCGACTTGTGCCTCGCCGATTCCTGAATGCGATCGAATGCGATCTCCAGCACGACCTGCGGCTCGACGATGTGAACCGGGCCGTGTCTTGCCAGCGTGTTCTCTTTGAAATGTTTCGTGAGTTGATCGATCTCGATGTCGGTGAGCCCGGAATACGCTTTGCCGATATTGACGAGCTCTCCGTCACGAAGCACTGCAAAAGTGTAGTCGGAGAGAACCGATCGTCGTTTGCCGTGGCCGTACTCGGCAGCGGTGACGACGCAGTCGAGCGTCGCCAATGCTTTCTTGTATTTGAGCCACGACTTGCCGCGGCGGCCTGGCGTGTAGATTGAGCCGGGATCTTTGATGACCAGCCCTTCGTTTGCGCGCCTCCGCGCGGCGTCGAAGAGCTCATCGATGTGCGCCGCATCGCGAATGGGGGTTTGATCGGAAGGTCGAATCGCCGCCGAGGGCGGCGGCGCCACACTCAGGATCATCCGCAAACGTTCGATGCGTTCGCGCAGCGGCAACTCGAAAAGCGGCTCGCCGGTCTCGTACAGAAGATCGAACGCGAAGAAGGCGACCGGCGCGTCGCGCAACAGAGCCTCAGTGACTCTGCGGCGGCCGAGGCGCGTCTGGATGATGGCGAATGGGAGGATGCGATCGCTGAACGCGACGATCTCGCCATCCAGGATCACTGCACGCTCGAGCTGCAATGCCGCCGATTCGATCTCCGGAAAGCGATGCGTCACGTTGTCCAGCGTTCGCGAATAGATGCGCACCTGGGTGCCGTCGCTGTGAATCTGCGCGCGAATGCCGTCGTATTTGTCGTCAGCAAATGCGCCGGTGCCGAGCGCGGCGACGATTTCTCGAGGATCCTCCTCCGGCTGCGCGAGCATGAATGCGAACGGATGAAACAGCGCCATCTTGGCGCTCTCGAGCGCATCGCTTTTCGCGAGCAGCGCAGTCGCGCCGATGTCGCCGGTGAACATGTTCGCCCGGCGGACTGCATGGACTTTGCGGCCGAACGCCTTCGCGATCGCGGACTCCACCAGCCCTTCCTGCAGGCCGATGCGCAACTCGCCCGTGAGGATCTTCACGATGTAGCGCGCGCCCTGCGCGTCGACTTTGCGGAAGAGTTCGACGAGTGTGTTTTTCTTCTCGATTGCGCCTTGCGTGGCTGCGATACGCTCGAAAGACTCGGCGAGCTCAGAGAGCGTAATCGTTCGCGACGGATCGTTCGAAAAATTGTCGGCGATGGTGTCGCCCGCGTCGCCGTACTTCGACCAAGAGGCCCACACCTCGTCCGCGCTGCGCCCGGTGACTTCAGAGACTGCATCGCCGATCGCCGCGCCTCCGATGCCGGCCACGCGCTCATCGCGGCGCACAAACGGCGAGCCGGAGAAGAAGACCACTGCACGCTCGAGCGAAGCATCATCGAGCCCGCGCAGATAATCCGCGAGGAGCCGCTCCTTCTCGTTCTTTTTCGTCGTGGCGCCAATCGCGTTGGCAATCACCGTGAAGTCGGAAAGCATGTTCGATACAATCGCGCCCCGCTGTCATTCCGAGCCGCAGAGACGGCGAGGAATCCCCAGCGCGCTTGCGAAGGGGGATCCCTCGCGCTCTACGGCGCTCGGGATGACACGCGTCTGTGCGGCTCAGAATGACAAATCGGAGCGAGGTTCGGCAATGAAGACAAAAGTCACAGTCGTCGGAGGAGGCAACGTCGGGGCCACGGTCGCGCAGGGGATCGCGCTCAAAGAGCTCGCTGATGTGGTCGTGGTCGACATCATCGAAGGTGTTCCGCAGGGCAAGAGCCTGGACCTGATGGAGACCGCTCCCGTCGAAAAATACGATTCCATTCTGACCGGCTCGAACAGCTACGATCCAACCGAGAACTCCGATATCGTGGTGATCACCGCCGGGATGCCGCGAAAGCCGGGCATGAGCCGCGACGACTTGCTCTGGAAAAATGAGGAGATCGTCGCCAGCGTGACGCGCGAGGTGGCAAAGAGATCACCGAAGGCGATTCTCGTCGTCGTGTCGAATCCACTCGATGCGATGTGCGAAGTCGCCCGCCGTGTGTCGCGGTTTCCGCGAGAGCGAGTCATCGGCATGGCGGGTGTGCTCGACTCCGCGCGCATGCGCTCCTTCATCGCAATGGAGCTCAACGTCTCCGTCGAAAACACCCACGCCTTCGTCCTCGGCGGGCATGGCGACACGATGGTCCCGCTGCCGCGCTACTCTACAGTCGCTGGAATCCCGATCACCGAGCTGATCTCGAAAGAGCGGATCGACGCGATTGTCCAGCGGACGCGGAATGGCGGCGCGGAGATCGTCAACCTTCTCAAGACCTCGGCTTGGTACGCGCCGGGGGCGGCGGCGGTCGAGATGGTGGAAGCAATTCTCAAGGACAAGCGGAAGATTTTGCCCTGCGCTGCGTTTCTTCAGGGGGAGTACGCCATCAGCGGACTCTACGTTGGCGTGCCGGTGAAACTCGGACGTAACGGAATGGAGCAGATCATCGAAATCAAACTGACTGGCGACGAGCGCGCTGCGCTGAACAAATCAGCCGATGCCGTGAAGGAACTCGTCGACAAGTTGAAGACGGCTGCGTAGACAGCCGCGAGCGAAGCGAAGCGGAAGGTCTCATGCGAAGTGAGAATCGGGTGTTAACATAACTCCAATCCCGGCCATGAAAAAACTCGTCATCGACATTGAGACTGTCGGCGTTCCTTGGGAAGAGCACGACTCGTACGTTCGCGAATACCTCATCAAAGGGCAAACCGAGGATGGGGCGGAGGAAACGAAACGGGCGGGAGGCTTGTCGCCCTTTCGCGGACGCATCGTCGCCATCGGAGTGATCAATATTGATGATGGTCGCTCGTGCGCGCTTTACGAAGTGCCGGGGCAAACAGATGTCCATGTGGAGAAAGCGGGAACGCGCACCTACATTTGTGGGACCGAGAAGCAGATCCTCGAGAAGTTCTGGGACTGGTTCGACGGCGACGCGCGGTTCATCACGTTCAACGGACGGCAATTCGACGGCCCATTTCTAATGATTCGCTCCGCGGTCAACGGCGTCGTTCCGAAACGCGATCTCGTGGGCTATCGCTATCAGATGCATCCGAATTGCGATCTGCGCGAGGCACTGAACTTCCACGGCACGACGAATTCGCGTCAGTCGAAATTCAATCTCGATCTGGCGTGCAAAGCATTCGGAATCGCCACTTCGAAAAGCGAGGGCATGGATGGGCGCGCCGTCGAGTCGCTTTATCGCTCGGGAAGATATCGCGAGATCGCCGACTACTGCCTCGAGGACGTGCGAGCAACGCTCGAGTTGTACGAGAAGATCGCGCCGACCATCCTGATGCTGAACAGAGAGTTCCGCGACTCGGAAGAGCGCGAGGCGCGCACGCGCAAGGACGAGTCCCCTGTCGTGCCGACGAGCGAGGCGCCATTCGTCGCATCGGTCACGCAAACGTCGCTCGCGCTCAGCGCAGCGCTCGATGCGACGGAGCCGGAGGCCCCAGTCTCGGCGACGACGCAGGCGCTCGTGTTCGAGAAGCTGATCAAGACCGAAGAGCCGGAAGAAGAAATCCCGAGCGGAGTCTGAACGCGTGAAGCTGTTTCGCGCGCGGATTTTCACGCCGGTCGCTGATCCCTTTCGCACCGAAGCCGCGAATTCATTCCTGTCGTACGACGACGGCTTTCTGGCGATCGACCGCTCACGCATCGTGGGAGTTGGCCCGTGGGATCAACATCCTGCCGGCGGCACCGTCGTCGACCTCGGCCACGACGCGCTGATCACTCCCGGTTTTTGTGACACGCATCTGCATGCGCCGCAGTTGGAGATGATCGGCTCGTACGGCGGTCACCTACTCGAATGGCTGAATCGCTACACCTTTCCGACCGAGGCGAAGTTCAGCGATCCGAAGCACGCGGAAATCATCGCGCAGGCGATTTTCGACGAGCTCCTGCGCAACGGAACGCTCTGCGCGTTGATTTTCTCAACGGTGCATTTCGAAGCGACCGACATTTTCTTCGCCGAAGCGGAGCGTCGCGGATTCCGCGGAATCATCGGAAAAACGATGATGGATCGGAATGCGCCCGAGTCGCTGCTCGAAGAGGCGAAGACGTCGTACGAACAAAGCCGCGAGCTGTTGATGAAGTGGCACAATCGGGGGCTTCTTCGCTATGCGATCGCCCCGCGCTTCGCGCCGACGTCTACGCCCGAGCTTCTCGAACGCGCCGGCGATTTGAAGCGCGAATTTCCCGAGGCCTACGTGCACACGCACATCTCGGAGAACAAAACCGAAGTCGAGTGGGTGCACGAGCTGTTTCCGGAAGCGGAGTACGCCGACGTGTATGACAACTACGGACTGCTCGATGAGCGCACCGTCCTCGCACATGGGGTTTACCTGAATGAAGAAGAGCTCGATCTGCTCAGCCGTCGCGGTGCGCGCATCGCGCACTGCCCGAACTCCAACCTC
>WNGB01007758.1_pt1 | contig 15729 bp, 15 predicted proteins | sample 5400681 | NCBI WGS metagenome assembly WNGB01 (sample SAMN13153367, study PRJNA577476) | soil metagenome | isolation source: 115 cm soil or saprolite under grassland replicate 2 | place: USA:California | collected 2016-06-15
TGTCGCGCCACAGCTTCGCCACGTAGTGCCAGGACACCGACACGCCCTCGGTTCGCGTGAGGTAGCGGGCCATCTCCCGGCTCGACCAGTGCGACAGCCCGGACTCCGACGGCGGGGTGGTGCGGGTCAACGCCAGGATTCGCGCCGCGACCCGGGCCGGCACCTGTTCGCGAGGCCCGCCCCGCTTCTGCTCCTCCAGACCGGCCAGACCGTCCGTGACGTACCGCTCGACCCAACGGTCCACAGTGGGCAACGACACCCCGGCAAGCTCACCCACGTCCGTACGGCGGCGTCCCTCGGCCATCCACAACACGATCCGCGCCCGAGTCGCCACCACCGCCGACACGTCCCGGCTGTTGACCACCGCCCGAAGCTCAGCCGCCTGTTCCTCCGTCAGCACCACCACAACAGCATCGACCACACACATCACACCAGGATCAACGATCCATCAAGATAACGATAACAGGATCACGCAACACTAGCGCAACCGGAGGTGCAGGGCGGGGAAGTCCGGCCCTGCACCCCGTGGTCGATAGATTTGGTTGCCCTGGGTTGTGGCCGCGACACCAGCTGTCGCGGCCACAGCCGCTACGCCGGCGAGGGACGCTCACCGCCGAGCCCAAGAGGCCGGCAGAGCGGGCCACCCCTCGGCAGGCACAGCGAACGCCATCCCCGCCGCCGGCACCCCCTCGACGGCGAAGAGCCGAATGCTGCTAAACCCGGCCAGTTTCAGCTCGTCCGGCCATGGAAGTACGCCCAGAAGCTGCCAGCGACCCGCCTTCTGCACATTCAGTCGTTACGGTGGCTGTGTGCGAGATCCATACCACTCGGGGAGATTCACGGTGACGCGGGCGACCGGCGCGACGCCCCTCCCACGGACGCGAATGTACGGCGGAGTTCCATAGCCTGGACGGGCTGCGGCCGTCAGGGACGCTCACGCCTCCCGAGACGGCCGCCGATACTGCGACCCGTGCTGCTGCACGGCGGCCCTATGGAGTGCGATGTACAAACTTCTGTTCTCGATCCTCTTCCGGCACATCCCCGCCGAGGCCGCCCATCATGTCGGCTTCTGGTTCGTCCGAACGGTAACGGTTATTCCCGGGATGAGATGGTTGCTGAGTCGTTGGTTGGGTTCTCGCGATCCCGCGCTACGAGTTCACGCGCTCGGTCTTGACCTGCCTGGCCCGCTTGGATTGGCGGCAGGCTTCGACAAGGATGCGCGCGGGCCGGATCCCCTCGGCGCGCTGGGGTTCGGCTTCGTCGAGGTCGGTACTGTCACCGCGCACCCCCAGCCGGGTAGTCCCAAGCCCCGCTTGTTCCGACTTGTGCGCGACCGTGCCCTGATCAACCGGATGGGCTTCAACAACGCTGGCGCGGCTGCTGCCGCGGGCCGCCTACGCCGACGACACAGGCGGACTGTGGCGGTCGGCGTGAACATCGGCAAGACGAAGAGCGTTGCCGATGACGAGACGGTCGCCGACTACGTCGCCAGCGCGAGGCTCCTTCGCGATGTCGCGGACTACATCGTGGTCAACGTCAGCTCTCCCAACACTCCGGGACTACGCAGTCTCCAGGCCGTCGAGCATCTGCGCCCGCTACTCATCGAGGTACGGAAGGCGCTGGACGAGGCCGGTACCAGGCGGGTTCCATTGTTGGTCAAGATCGCGCCGGACCTCGCCGACGAGGATGTCGATGCGGTAGCGGACCTGGCTGTCGAACTGGGACTCGATGGAATCGTCGCTACCAACACCACCATCTCCCGCGACGGCCTGGCTAGCGCCGAGTCCGAGGTCCAGGCCATCGGGGCGGGCGGGTTGTCCGGCGCCCCCCTCAAGCGGCGGTCGTTGGAGGTACTGCGCCGGCTGCGCGGCCGAGTCGGAGACCGTCTCGTCTTGGTGGCCGTCGGCGGGATCGAGACCGCCGACGATGCGTGGGACCGCGTCCGTGCTGGCGCCACGCTGACACAGGCGTACACGGGGTTCATCTACAGCGGCCCGCTATGGCCGCGCCGGATCCATCGGGGTCTGGCGCAACGAACGCGGTCGGCTGGGTTCGCCTCGATCATGGACGTCGTCGGAACCGCCGATCCCACCTGGCCGGCGGCGTAGCGTCGATCCTGGGGCCTCTCGCACTCCGCCGGTTCATCGGAAGGCGATACCTCGCCACAGAACCACTGTGGGTTACCGCGTCCAGATCCCCCTAGCGTCCAGGGTTGGACCGCACGGCCTTAAGGAACGACGATGGACATCATGACGACCGGCAGGCGAGTGGCGCGCGCCCGCAAGCGGATGGGCTGGACGCAACAGCAGCTCGCAGCGCGGCTCGGCTACTCCGTGAGCTGGGTCAGTCAGGTCGAGCGCGGTGCGATCCCCCTCGACCGCATATCCATACTCGACCGCCTGGCAGAGGTTCTGAACATCGAGCTTGTCGAGCTGACCGGACAGCCGTACCGGCACGGCGCGCCTGGTCAGGATTCGGGCCATGCAGGCATCCCAGCACTCCGGCTGGTACTACAGCGCGCCACGATGCCCACCTACGGTGGCCTAGCTGACCAAGCGCCGCGGGCGTCGGCCGAGTTGCGCGCCGCGGTCGAGCATGTCGAACAACTGCGCCAGGATGCGAAGTTCGACCAGCTCGGCGTCGTCCTCCCCGCCCTGGTTGACGACGTGGCCGTGGCGCGACGGGAGGCGACCCAAGGTCCGGATCATGACGAACTGGCGACGCTCTTCGTCCGTGTTTGCCACGTGGCCCGGGTGACGGCCGACCTCACCGGTCATCACGATCTCGCTTGGACCGCGGTAGAACTCGAAGTTCGGGCCGCTGCCGAATTGGCCGCACCGGCGCCAGTTGCCGCAGCCGCCTGGGACTTGTGCGGCGTATGGCTCCATGCTGGTGGGGATGCTCTTCAGAGCGCCCGTGCGGTGGCGCTCGACGCGCTCGACCGCCTCGACGCGTACGTAGGCCACGATGCCGAGTTGACCTCGCTGTGGGGCGCGATGCATTTGCGCGCCGCGGTCGCCAGTTCGCGGCTGTGGAACGAGACTGACGTACGTGACCACCTGGCCGAGGCCGCGAGGGTGGCACCAGCAAGCGGAAACGCGTGGCAAACGCAGTTCAACGGTCCGAACGTGGCGGTCCATGCGCTGGAAACCGCGGTAGAACTCGGACGTCCCAGCGATGCGCTCGGGCTTGCCGATGGCGTGCCGATAGAGTCGATCGCCTCCACCGAGCGGCGTACCCACTTCTGGACCTGTCGCGCCCGCGGCCTGCAGATGGCCGGGCGCGTTGCGCCGGCAATCGATGCAATCCTGACGGCTGAACGGCTGGCGCCTCAGCATGTGTACAACCGCCCGATGGCACGCGAGCTTGTGACCGACTTGCTGCACCGCGGCCGCCGCCCCGCCTCCGAGGTACGTCGCCTGGCCCGGCGAATGGGTCTAACTACCTGAGACGCCTGGAAGAGCGGGCATCTCAGGTTACTGGTCCCCCAGACGCGGGCAGCCCGCGTCTGCGAGATCTGATCTCGGACTCGCAAAAACTCTGCGAGTTGTGGGACTGACGAGCGCCGATGCTTGGGGCCATGCCGGTAGCCCCACTACCCGATCACCAGCCATGTCGGGCCGCTCCGAATGCTTGTGCAGTGTCAGACGCTGCCGAGCTCGCAGCCGTGGCCTTACCGCTTGAGCGGGTGCGGCTGTGGTGCGAGCACGCCCGTCGCGGCGGCGCGCTGCTGGCCGCCCTGGCGTATGAGCGTCGCGAAGCGTCGACCGAGGCCGGTGCGGCGGGACCCGATAGTGGCGTCCATCGACCAAAGGCAAGCCAGGCACCGGAAGGAACTGCGGCGCGATGGAACGCCCTACCTACCCGCGCTCGGCGACCGGCGGGTCCCCGTCACCTGGTCCTACCCGGCAAAGCAAACGGGCGAGGGTCGCCACCATTCCGAGCGTGCGGGGTACGGCACTGCATCAGGCCGGGGTGGACCTCTACCGGCGTCACTGTCGGGGTTCGAACGGGTTGTGCCGAGAGTGTGGACGACCCTCGCCTTGTTCGTCACGGGCGTTGGGGGCGTCGGTGATCGAGACAGCCGGCGAGGACCCTCGCCGCTATGACGCAGACGGCGGCACTCCTGCGGGCTACACCGGTTATCCCCTTGGCGGATTCGGTCGTCGCAGCGAGATGCCCCAGTTCGACTATCAGCGGTGATCTACCGATGGAGAAGGGCGACGTGATCGTGCGTACGCAGTACGACGACATCGAGCAGAACGAGGTTCTTTGGATCCCGCAGGAGACGTGCCACCTGCCGGACCTACCTGGCGGCTTCGCGCTGCGGGTGGACGAGTTCCTCGGCAGGGACTATGACGGTCCGGGGAAGCGGGTGTGGGTGCGGGGCCTGGTACTGCTGAACGCTCGCGGCCCGGCGCTCCGCACTCTCACATTGTGCGTTCCGGTGGATCAGCCCCGAGCGGTGCTCACCAACCGAGTACCGCCTCCAACGGCACCCGCTCAAGACGCGCGAGTCGACTCGATACGCACGGTAGGCGGCATTTCGACGACGGTCGCGAACGTTGCCGACCTTGGAGCGCGAGATGTGATCGAGCACGCGGGCCGCATCTACCGGCGCGTGCTCTAGGGCATCGGCAATCAGCCTTACTCGCACATACGGCCGGCGGGGCCACGCGGCGCCCCCCGCGTGCGTGACCCCGCCGGCCTTGATCACAAGGACGGGTTGAGTGCTACGGTTTGCGGTCCGGGACTGCCTCACACCGACGATCGACTGGCTCCGTACTGGACTCGCCGCCGAACCGATGCATGCAAGTCAGGAGGAATCTCGTGTCCGGTAACAGCCTCGACGACTACCTGGCGAGCCCCCGCGTGGACATCGACGCGATCCTGGAGCGGATGCGGCCTATCGAAGGCTGGTTCAACGACGAGGAGGCCGGCCTGCTCGCCGCAGCCGTCACGTACTCCCTGGAGACTGCCGACGCCGCAGCCATTGTGGAGATCGGGAGCTATCACGGGCGGTCCACCGTTGTCCTCGCCGACGTCATGAGCGCCGTCCGGCCCGAACAGCGAGTCTGCGCGATTGACCCCCACGAGGGGAGGCTGTCGCTCTCTTTTCGTCCCGATTGCCTCGGCACGCCCACGCTCGACATCTTCTGCTCGAACCTGCTGGAAAGAGGGCTCCTGGGGTCCGTCGAAATCATCCGCAGCAGGTCCACCGATGTGGACTGGGACCGACCTATCGGCTTGCTCTTCATCGACGGCCTACACGACTACCGGAGCGTTAGTACCGACTTCGAGCGGTTCGACAGATGGATCATTCCGGGCGGATTCGTGGCTTTTCATGACTATTCGCCCAACTTCCCCGATGTCATTAGGCTTGTAAACGAAGTTCAGCGCCATGGCGACTTCGTCCGAGTCGCCGATGCGGGAGATCTTGTCGTCCTGCGACGGAAGGCTGCGGACACGGGATGAGACAGGCAACACTATGACCGGGACCACGGGAAACGTTAAGCAGTTCGAGGCGCTGCTGACGCCGCAGGGGCGTGAGCTGCTCGACCGACTTGCAACGGAGGCGGGGAACTCGCAGTCAACGCTTCAGTTGGGCACGGCGCTCCGCGCCGAGTACCCGACTGAGTTGGTCGTGGCTGCGATATCGCAATACGAACTCCGCCTTGCGGCGCAGGCGAAGTTCACGCGGGCGATGGAGATGTACTTCACCCGCTCCGGCCTCGAACAGGCATCGTCGGAGATGATCGCCCGGCACCGTGCGAATCGCTACACGATGGCCGGCCAGGTGGCCGACCTGTGTAGCGGCATTGGCGGTGACCTGATCGCCCTTGGCGCTGGTCGTCAAGCGATGGCTGTCGATCTTGACCTACTTCACCTGCATATCGCACGGCTCAACGCGGAAGTCTACGGCGCCGCGGCGGGCCTGAAGATCGTCCGGGATGACGTACGCAACGTTGAGCTGGCCGGGGTCGACGGGGTGTTCATCGACCCGGCGCGGCGGACCGCGATCGGACGGATGCGGATTGGCGACAGTGAGCCGCCCCTGGAGTGGTGTTTTGGACTCGCCGAGCGCGTGCCCGCTGTCGGTATCAAGGCTGCACCGGGCATCGATCACGAGCGGGTTCCCGATGGATGGGAGCTGGAGTTCATAGCGATCGGCCGGGATCTGAAGGAAGCCGTGGCCTGGTCACCCGCGATGTCCGAGGTCGCCCGGCGGGCGACGCTCCTGCCAGAGGGTATTTCCCTGACGCCTGCGGACGGCCCAGAGGTCGAAGTGCGGATGCCCGGCGGATATCTTATCGACCCCAATCCGGCCGTCACCCGTGCGGGCCTGGTTCAGGAACTCGCGCGCGAACTCGGCGCTTGGAAGATCGATCAGCGAATCGCCTTCCTGTCCGCCGACGAACCCCTCCAGACGCCCTACGGGCGAACGATGCGTGTCATCGACTCCGCTCCGTGGAACCAGAAGCAACTCCCTGCCAAGCTTCGCGACCTGAACATCGGGGCGGTCGACATCCGTCGACGCGGTCTGGCCGGCGACGTCGATGTCCTGCACAGGAAGCTAAAGCTCGAAGGCAGCCACCGGGGCACCCTCGTCATGACCCGCGTCAACGATCGGCCCTGGGGGCTGATCTGTATCGACGACCAGTAGCGCCGCGCCGCACCATCCGGTTTCTCTAGCGATCGGAGTCCGTGCATGCCAGAACCCGCACCATTGCGCGTCCTGCATTTTGCGAAATGGGCTCCACCCATCCGCGGAGGGATGGAGACCGTGGTCCGGGATCTCCTGAATACACACGCCAGACGCGAAGAGTCGCTCCGGATCGACTGCTTCTGCTACTCGGACACGACGGCGAACGAGCAGATAGCGGGGAACATCGTCCTCAAGCGTTGCCGCGCGAATGCCGTTGCAGCCTCGGCTCCGATCTCTCTAGCGATGATGCGAGCATGGCGCAAGACGAGGAAGAACACAGACGTCGTGCACGTTCATGTGCCGAACCCGTGGCCAATCCTGCTGATGATGTTTATGCCGACGGCCGCGGCGGTTGTCGTCAGCGTCCACGCCATCAGTACGCGGTACCGTATGCTTCAGCGGCCCCACGCCGCGCTCAGCAACTGGCTCTACCGCCGCGCCGACGCGATCATCGCCTCATCTAATGCGAACGCCAGAGTCCGCGAACTCGAACCGTTCGCGGACAAAGTACATGTCATGCCGTACGGTGTCGATCCCGCCCGTCTCCAACTCGCTCGCGAATGCCCTTCGCGCCGAATGGTCGAGGACCAACGCCGGCCAATGGTGCTGTTCGTCGGCCGCTTGGTCTACTACAAGGGCCTCGAAAACCTGATTGCCACCGCGCCATTCTTCGACGCCGACTTGGTCATCCTCGGCGACGGCCCGCTCTACCCGAAGCTTCGGCGACTCGTTCAACGGGCGCGGCTGGACGAGAGGGTTCGGTTCGTCCGCGATGCTGATGACAACGAACTCCGTGACCACTTGCGCCAATGCACGATGTTCGTCCTCCCATCGTCGTCTTCTAGCGAGTCCTTCGGGCTGAGCATGGTGGAAGCCATGTCATATGGGAAGCCGGTGGTCGTCAGCGACGTCGGGACGGGCCTGGACGAGGTCGTTCGGACGGCTAGAAGCGGGCTGATCGTGCCATCAGATGACATCGAGGCCCTGGCGAAGGCCATCAATGACCTACTCGCGGATCCGGCGAAGCGAGAACAACTCGGCGGGAACGGTCGGCGTGCGTACGAGGCGGCCTATACGAGCGACAAGATGGCCCATCGTTTCATTGGGATCTATCGCGAGGTGGCGGAGAAGGGGAGGCTGCGTTCGGTGCTGAAGGCTGAGCCTGTACCCCGAGGGTCGTACCCCCAGGACGGGGGTCTACGAGTTGCTCTGGCTGCGGCACCCGGCGGACACTTCGCCGAGCTGCTCCGACTGCGCCCGGTCTACTCGGAGTACTCCCACTTTTACGTCACAAACCTGAGTGATGTGCGCGACGCCAGGCAGCTCGGCCGCGTGTACTGGGTTCCTGACTATGGCGCTGGCGGACGGATACGCCGCAAACTGGCCTTGCTCAAACTCGTCATGATCAGCATCCGCATCTGGCTGACGGAGCGGCCGAACGTGCTGATCTCCACCGGTCCGTTCACCGGGTTCCCGCTCGCGCTGCTCATCCGCGCTACAGGCGGAAGAGTGATCTACGTCGAGTGCTCTGCCCAGGTAGAAACACCGTCACTCTCGGGTCGCCTGTACCGCTACCTTGCGAACCGTTTCTATGTTCAGTGGCCGTCGTTGCTACGCCGTTACCCCAACGCCATATACCGGGGGACGCTGCTGTGATTCTGGTGACCGTCGGCACGCACAGTATGCCGTTCGACCGGCTCCTGACCGCCGTGGACCGCGCGCACGCGACCGGCGTGCTCGGGGACCACAAGCTCGTCGTCCAATCCGGCAGTTGCCGCTATGCCTGCACGAACGCGCGCCAGTTCGCCTACTGCTCCGCAAAGGAACTGGATGACCTCCTGATGCAAGCCGACGTCGTGATCAGCCACGGCGGCATCGGCACGCTGCTCCCAGCAGTGCGACTCAAGAAGCACGTCATCGCCATCCCTCGACTTCAGCGGTACGGAGAGCACTACAACGATCACCAGGTCGAGGTTTGCCGAGCGCTGGCCCGTCAGGGCGTACTCCTTAGCAGTGAGGACGAGAAGGATCTCGGACATCTGCTCACCCACGATCCGTCGGCTCTCGCCACCTTCGATCTGGAGTCGACCATCGTGGACGACATACGGAACGAACTGCGGGCGTTCGCGGAGTCGATCGCACATCGCAGGCGGCGCTGATGGCTTTTCCCGAGCCTTATGACCTGCTGGTCATCCTCGCAGGCAACAAGCCCGACCGGCATCCTGTCGCCGTTGAGCTCATGCGCCGGGGATGGGCGCGGCAAGTCGCTGTCACCGGTGAGCACGAACGGATCGACGTCATACCCGACGTGGAAGGTCAGACACTGCCGCCGCTCACCAGCACGACCACCTACACCGACGCGACAGCAATCAGGCACGCGGTAGATCGGCTCAGCCTCGCGTCCGTTCTCGTACTGACCGGGTCGTACCACCTGCCGCGTACCCGCCTCGTCCTGGGCAAGGTGTTCGCCGACTCGGACGTAGTGATCGATGTCATCGCGTGGGAACAGATCTCCGGCTCTGGTGGCCGTCCGCCCGGGACCAGGAGCACCTTGATCTTCCAAGTGGCCGAGTTCATCAAGATGCTCTACTACCTGGCGCGCCGCCGGGTGTGACCCTTGCCGCCGAAAGGATCAGGACCGTGAGCATTCCAGCCAACACAGGCGCCACGCGCGGCGTCACCTTCCTTCTCAACACCTATAACCACGCCAGCACCGTCAAGGCGGCCTTGGATGGAATCCTCAGCCAGCGTTTGGACGGTGTCGAATGGGAAATCGTCGTCGTGGACGACGGCTCCACGGACGCCACGAAGACGATCGTCCGCGAAGGGCTCGCTGTCCTGCCAAATGAGCGATGGCAGTTGATCCAGTTCCAGCAGGTCGGCGGTGTCGTTTGCCGTCAGCACGGGTTCGAGGTAGCCCAGCATGGGCTGGTGTTCATGCTCGCCGGAGACTTCATCCTCTGCGATGCCGCGGTGACGCGCCGGATGATTGCGGAGTTCGCAGAAGACATGCCCTTTGTATCGCTCTACGGTCCGCATGGAGGAATGGGAACGTTGTACCGGGCCGACGCCTTCACGGCGGTCGGCGGCTTCGATCTCGCCTTCAACCGGTTCGGCTCCGGCTATCGCGACGACTCCGACCTGCACTATCGCTTCCTCGACCGAGGCTGGCGAGGACGGCATCTGCCTGAACTCCGATCGTCCTACCGCCACGAGCAGCCTTACGAACCGGGTATCATCGGCGCGTTCCACTACGCGCGACATAGGGTCGCCGTCCACCAACTCGACGCACTGCTCTACCGCCGCCACCGTCGCCGGTTTGGAGAGGATTTTCGGCTCGCATTGGGGCGCTTTCCACACCCTGTGGACGACTTCAAGCGCGCGACGGGGCTATGGCAGACTGGCGGCCGTTTCGAGTTATCCAGCCCACAGGGTGTGAAACTCGTCCGAGGCGATACCGTCCTGGGGAAGGCCGTAACAGTGGCCGGTGGAGCCGTCTACGTACTCGCCGTGCATACAGCCCGGATCCGCGGCTCCATCACCTATCGCACGTTGCTGCTCTGAGCGCCGTTAGCTTAGGTATTGATCTTCCCGAGTTCCTGCTTCACCGAGCGGACCGTCCGCCGCACTGGATGGCGCGCGATTTCCAGCAACCGTCGCCGACACATCGGAACGTCCAAGTGTCGAAGGTAGGTGATCACATTCCAGACGTGGAAGTGGACGCGCCGGCCCCAGCCCATCGGGCCTTTGACACGTTCATGCGCGTAGCCGCCATACACCGCGGCCAGAGGTACACCCGCCTTGAGCAACCGGATCGCGATGTCCGTGTCCTCGGCCCCGGCCTTTGGATACAGCTCGGAGAATTGAAGGCGGGGAAGGTGGCGGCGGGAGAAGAGGAAGGCGTTGCGTGGCTCCGCGAACTCCTGGTCCCAGCCGATCCGCCGTGGACTCGTATCGGTCGAGTCTTCAGTGAGCATGAGCAGGGGATATGTGTCGAGCAGCGGCAGCAGCTTCTCGAATCGATCGTTGACGAACAGCACATCGGAATCTACAGAGCACACAAACTCGGCGTCGGTGTTTCTGAAGCCGAGGTTCGAGGTCTTCGCGCGACTACGGAACTCCACGTTCAGCACCCGCAGGCGCTCGTTGTCGATCGCAGCGAGGATCTCGCGAGTGCGGTCACGAGAGGAGTCGTTGATCACAGTGACGCGACTGGCGCGCTTCACCGCGAGGAGCGCGCGGACGCATGCCTCGATTGTGTCCTCAGAGTTGTAGGCGGTAACTACGAACTCAAGCTGACCCGGGACGACTGAGGCATTGTCCTGGTCCTCGGACCTCATCCGTTGACTATACGTCCATCGTCTGGAGGAGTCCATATTGTCTGTCGGCCGGAATCCGCGATCTCGACCTGTCATCGAAGCATGCGTAATCAACACCAATAATTCGCAGTTCGCTGAACTCGCGGCTCGCTCGCTGATAGCGACTCATGCCGCCGCATACAAGGCAGCCGACCTGCGGCTCACGTTGCTCGACAACCACTCAACCGACAAGGGTCTGGACGATCTGCGCGCTGGGACCACGGAACTGGGGGTGATCTTCGAGCAGACTCGCTGGCCGATTGCGAGCGCTTCGACGAACACGCATGGCGATGTGCTGCGCGATTTCGTTATTTCGCGACGGGATGCTGACTACTACCTGTTCGTCGACTCCGACATCGTATTTGAGAAAGTTGGCAGTGTCTGGACAATGTTGCGAGAGCTGTCAACGCATACCGGCCTATGGGCGGTCCAGGCGCGGTTCCGCAACCTTGAAGAGGCACGTGGGCCGGGCTCAAGCTTGGACATATCTGCCGGTCGTGGCCAGCGGGTGTGGTGGCGGTTCGAGCCGGTCCCTCCTGGTCGGCACAAGATGAAGGAGGAACTCATCCTCGGAGAGGACCAGGCGCGGTGTCATACTGCATGCACGCTGATCACGAACAGTGCCCCGTTTCAGTTGATGTGCAACATCATCGGCTTGTCGTCCGTGGTTGTGATTAGCCAGGATTCTGAGCGCGCCGGCCTCTACGATACGCTTGCCATGGGCAGCCTGATCATGAAGACGCACGGCTTGAACTACGCACTCTCCGAAGCGCAGGTACTGCACTATTTCGGGATGAGTTATCGTGACGATCCCGAGGTAGCCGACGCTGTGAAGGACTGCAACTGCCGCCTCGATGTGCTTCGGCGGAATCAGCGAATCGGCTCATCCATGCCTTCGTTGGCGTAATCCCGATCGGGTGACTTTCTGTGAATTGCAGCGACGTAGCCGCCCGGCAACCACCAGCGACTTGCGGGCCGAGTACACCGTCGAGATCACAAGGCTTATTCAACGCGGGTCGACGGTGCCGCTGACGCCCGCCCGTGAACCGTTCGTGGTCCGGCAAGGCCGCGCCGTCACGGACCTGCTCGCCCGCTTACCCCGCCGGTCGTTGCGCCAGCTTGTCGAGTCGGTCGTGGCCATCGTGCTCCTCGTGCTGTTCTCCCCGCTGCTGATCGCCACGGCGATCACCATCAAGCTGACCAGCCGAGGCCCGGTCCTGTTCCGCCAACCGCGAGTCGGCCTGCACCGCGAACACTTCACCATGTTCAAGTTCCGCACCATGCACGTCGACAACGACGACACCGAGCACCGGCGCCTCATGCGCGCCCAGCTCACCGCCGAACGTCCGCCCGACGGGGGCGCAGGAGGTTTGTACAAGCTCGCCAACGACCCTCGGGTGACCCCGATAGGAGGGATTCTGCGCCAGTTCAGCATCGACGAGCTGCCGCAACTGCTGAACGTGCTGCGCGGCGAGATGTCCCTGGTCGGTCCGCGCCCCTACGTCCCGTGGGAGGCGGAGTTGTTCCCGCCCGAGGTGGAGAAGAGGTTCAGCGTGCGGCCGGGCATGACTGGGCTGTGGCAGGTGAGCGGGCGCAGCAGCATCGACTACCGCACAGCGCTCAACATCGACGTGTTCTACACCGAGCACAAGTCGCTCTGGCTCGACCTGCGGATCCTGGCCCGGACGGCCGTGGTCATCTTCGACCGTTCGAAGGCGACGTGAGAGCGCGGATGGCCGTCCGCTGACCCCAGACGGCCATCGTCATCGCGGAACTGCCCGCCGAAGGCGACCGCCGCGTCATCCGGGAGAGCCGGAGCCTGAGGCGCAGCGCCACCACGTCGTCATCTTGGCGCCTCGCGGGGACAAGGCGCTGCGCATGCTGCCGGGCGGGCTGGAGCGTGCGGCCCTATCCTTATCCGATCGTCGTGCGCAGCTCGGGCGTGGCCACGTATGCGCTGGAGTCCGCATGGTCGTTCCCTGTGCGTGGCGACCCACACAGCCGGCTGATGTGGATCTCTCCGGCCCGGCCGGTTCGGTGCACGATCTCAAGGCCGCCCGCCCCACGGCATCATCGACGGCGTGCCGCTCTACGGCCACCGCCGGCCCATCCAGATGCGCGAGGTCAGCGCCGCCCACGCCAAGATTCCCCTCGCTGGTTTAGTTCCTAGCTGTACCTGTGGAGCCATCGTCAGTGGATACTGCTGCTGGTTACCAAGGTCACAACCGAACACCTGCCAGGGAGGTATTGAACGGTGAACGCGACCGCGGGTCAGGCAGACGTACGCAGCCTGGCGGACCGGTTCGGGATCGAGCCGGGCATGGTCGTTATGGAGATGGGCTATGACGACGACGTCGACGAGGATCTCCGCGACGTCCTTATCGACCGTTGTGGGGAACTGGTCGACGAGGAGACCGAGGAGGTCGTCGACGTCGTGCTGCTGTGGTGGCGCGACGGCGACGGCGACCTGGTCGACACGCTCGTCGACGTGCTCGGGCCGCTCGCCGACAACGGCGTGGTCTGGCTGCTCACCCCGAAGACCGGCCGCCCCGGATACGTCGAGGCGAGCGAGATCAAGGAGGCGGCACCCACCGCCGGTCTTCAGCAGACTTCGACCGTCAACGCCGGCAGGGACTGGACCGGCGTCCGACTTGTCGCACCCCGTATGATCAAATCGCGACGTTAGATCCACTCCCTGCACGGATTCGATCAGCGCCAACAGCCGCACCTTCGGGAACGCGCCGCGTCCACGGGCGTTGACCGAGCCGATGAACGCCTCGTTGTTGGCGGGGCTGTCCGGTACGTCCAGCGTGGTGGCGTCCCAGGACACCAGCCGCAGCCCGCAAAGGAAGGCCCCCGGCGCGCCCGGCTCTGCCTGCGGGCCGCGTAACCGGGCGAACAACCCGGCCAACGGTGCCACCCCGAGCCGGCGGCGGGCCTGCGACAACCCCGACGCCGACGGCGCCGGGGCGGCCTCGTCCTCGCTGTGGGCCAGTTCCCGCCACACACTGCGGTAGCCCTGACCGCCGAACAAGGTCAACGCCAGGACGAACCACACCACCACGCGTGCCGGCAACCGCCGGACCCGTCGCTGCACCCGGCCGGTATCGGCCAGGACCTCATCGACCAGGCCGGCGGGGACGTAGTCGGCCAGGACCCCCAACCCCATGCGCTGCCACACCGGCACACCCACGCACGCGCCGAAACGCGCCATGGCATCATCGGTAGCCACGAAGCTCCTGTATCAACGTCTGTCTTGGTCGATCGACGTTCTACAGGAGCTTCGCTGTCCACCGAACCCGCCACGCCGCAACCTCGATCACCAATCCGAGCCACCCCACGGCGCCGGGATCTCACCTGCGGCAACGCTTATCTTCCCGGCATTGCCCTTAGACCAGCCGAGAGATCGCTTCGACTACCAATCGCCGACTGATCACGTTGCCGATTCTTGCAGTTCTTCGACGTGGCCCAGCTGAGCACGAACCTGCGCGATCATCGAGACCGCGATCATGGACGGTGCGCGCCACTGTGCGGGGCAGTCATGCGGTCGCCGGACGGCATAGTCGATGATCTCAATTCCCGCTGGTACCGGTGTTGGGTATCGCTCTGAGTGGCCGGATGCCGGCCGAAGAACGCGACGTCAAACGTCGACGACGCCGCCGACGCTCGACCGCTGAACCAAAGGCAGGACAGTCGGGGGCGGCACGCCTTCACTCGCGCTAGTCGATCATTGTCAACGCCGGCCGAAAGCTGGATCTGGCCCACATTTCGTGATCGATATCGACCCGTTGGTCCTTCGTCAGGTGGCGAGCAGCACGCGTTTGCGGAGCAGGTCGAACTTCGCTCGGCCGTACATCTGTCTTTTGAGCATCTTGATTCTGTTGACGTGGCCTTCGACGGCGCCGGAGCTGTGCGGCAGGATCAGGCCGTTAAGGACAGCGGCGTGGTCGCGGTTGAGGCCGGCGGCGAAGGAGTGCAGGTCGGGTAGGTCATCGGCTCGCACAGCGGTGATCCAGTCGTCGAGGCGGTCGCCGTGGCGGCCGGTGAGCATCTGCGCGAACGCGGTGACATGTTCGGCAACGGCGTCCAGATGGGGGCAGCTGGCTCGTGCCTGCTTGAGCTTGACCTGCTCGTCGGCGTCGAGGTTGTCGGGATGGCGCAGTATCCAGCCGCAGACGTGGCGCACCTTGGGTAGCCGAGGTGTGGTCGGTGGCGGGGTGGCGAGTGTCCTGAATGGACGAAGGTAGTCGCGCAGGGTGCCGTAGCTGCCGCGGTATCCAAGGGTACGGATCTCGGCGAGTAGCTGGGTGGCCGAGGTCGAACCCTCTGCGGGCCGTTGCCAGCAGGTCCTCCACCTGGGTGGCGCGGGCGAAGCGGCGTACCGTCTCTCGGGCCAACCCGAGTTCGCGGACGATGGCCTTGATGCCTTTGCCTTGTGCGCGCAAGGCTTGGACCTGTTCGTATCGTCGTCGGGTCCTGCGTTCCGCGTAATTCGGGGGTTCTGGAGACGGGATCGGGGCATCACCCAGGTAGGAAGGCCGGAAGCCTTCGTCAGGCGCGAAAACGCCTAGAGAAACGCCTGCCAATATTGTCCCTAGCCAGAGAGGTTGTGGATGGCTATCGTCTAGAGACGTGTATGTGAAGACCACGACCCGCCGGAACACC
>WNGB01007500.1_pt1 | contig 15722 bp, 13 predicted proteins | sample 5400681 | NCBI WGS metagenome assembly WNGB01 (sample SAMN13153367, study PRJNA577476) | soil metagenome | isolation source: 115 cm soil or saprolite under grassland replicate 2 | place: USA:California | collected 2016-06-15
CTGCACCGGCGTAATGGCACAGGACGACTGGCGAATCCGGATCGAGCTGCCCGACGAGGAGGGCGCGCGCGGCCTGCTCGACCGGCTGGGCCTGACGCGGCACGACGCCGAGGAGCTCGCCGACGAGCTGCGCGAACATCGCCTCGCGGTCTCACGTGACGGCGACACCGTCTTCGTCTACGCGGCGAGCGGCATGCAGGCGGAGCAGGCGAGCCGCGTCGTCGAGCAGGAGCTGGAGGAGGCGGCCTTCACGCCGACGAGGTTCGTGACGGAGCACTGGCTCCACGACGAGGAGCGCTGGGACGACGAGCCCGACCAGCCGAACGTCGAGGAGGACCTGCTCCAGCGCGGCTACGCGCCCTGGGAGGTGCGCGTCGAGGCCGAGAGCCTCGGTGAGGCCCACGAGCTCGCCGACCAGCTTCGGGCCGAGGGCTTCGACGTCTCCCGCACCTTCACGTACGTGATCGCCGGGACGAAGGACCGGCAGCAGGCCGTCGAGCTGGCCCGCCGAGTCCACGGCCGGGTCGAGCCCGGCGGCGAGCTCGTCTACGAGGTCGAGCCCCAGAACCCGTTCGCCGTCTTTGGGGGATTGGGCGGCTAGCGGATCCCGGCCGAGGCGCCGACTTGGCGGCGCCGCATAGAGGTCACTCGAGCTTGGCTCGAGTGACCGTCTTACACGCCCGCTAGGTCACTCCCGCGGGGGAACCCTCCACGACGATCGCGACCGATATACTGGTTAGACGACGCCCGCCTTGGGGATTAGCGGGGTCGCCTTTTCTGACAAGTGCAGCGCCTGTATGCGCTGCGTCCATGCAGGAGATCAAAGAGCAGCCGACCACAGCGTCGGAGGCAACGGACGGCCTGGCGGCCGCCGCCCTCCGGGCCGAAGCCTGGGCAGGCGAGCCCTTCATCAGGGAGGGCGAAGACCCGGACCAGGTACTCGCACCTGGCACCTCACGGCGCCGGGCACTCGACGACGCCGTCGCGGAGATGGATGCCGGGGGCCGGGCGCCGTCGTCCGACTGGAAGGTGCAGTACGGGCTCATGCTCGGGCTCGAGCGCGTGCTCGCCGAGCAGCGGCCCCATCTCGCGTCGGGGACCGAGCTACGCCGCCACCAGGTCGATGCGCTCGCCGGCATGCTCACCGAGCTGATCGCCTCGCACGAGCGTGAGGCAAACGGAAACGGCGCCGCGATCGAGGCGGTCCCGGAAGAACAGGAGCCCGAGGACGACTCAACGGAGGACGTCCTCGACGAAGAGGAAGAGGAGCAAGAGTTCACCGGGCCCGATCCCGGCGCAATCCGGCGCTACCGGTTCCGCCATCCGACGGCGTCGGGCAAGACGATCGCAGCGGCGGGCTTCGTCGAGGCGGCGCGCACGCTCGGTGTGCTCATCCTCACCCACCGGCGCCTGCTCGTCTCGCAGTTCCAGCGCGACCTCACCACCGAGGGATACGGCGACCGCTTCTCGCCGGCCATCGAACGCGGCAAGGAGCCTCTGCGCGGCAGCAATCCGCTGACGATCCAGACGTACGCGTGGTTCGCGCGACACCAGGACACCGTCTCGCGCGAGGCGTACCAGCTCGTGATCTGCGACGAGGCGCACACCGCGCTCGGCGAGAAGACGAGCAAAGCGATTCGCTCGTTCCCGGAGCCGATCTACATCGGGATGACGGCGACCGAGCAGCTGATCGCCAAGCAGGTCTCGGACGTCTTCCCCGCGTCGGTCGACGACCTGCCGCTGCAGGACGCGGCGCGCCGCGGGCTGATCGCGCCGCTGCGCGACCTGCGCGTGCCGCCGGTGGCGGCGATCAACCAGGTGCCGATCGTGGGGGGCGACTTCGACCAGGACATCCTGGCCAAGACCCTCGACCACCAGGCGCTCAACCAGGCGGCGGCAAGCCTCTACCGCGACCGTTTCGACAACACGCCCGGCATCGTCTACGCGGCCGGCGTCGAGCACGCCTACAACCTGGCGCAGGAGTTCCGCGCGGCCGGACTGCAGGCGGAGGCGGTTTCGGGACGCACGCCGCCGGTTCGCCTCGCGGAGACGCTCGCGGCGTACGAGCGCGGCGAGATCAACGTGCTGATCAACGCGATGCTGCTCGCGGAGGGCTGGAACTCGCCGCGCGCGACTGTCTGCATGCACCTGGCGCCGACGGCGTCGCGCCGCGTCTACCAGCAGCGCATCGGTCGCATCATGCGAACGCATCCCCGCAAGGAGGCCGGGATCGTCGTCGACTTCGTCCCGAAGGCGGCAACGCACAACGAGCGCGTGATCTCGCTCCACTCACTGCTCGACGCAGACTTCTACCGCGAGGGCGCGCGCGTGACGCCCGCCCCGCGGCGGCGTGTTCAGCGACGCGCACGACGGCGACTGACTCCGGCGCCGTGGCTCGTCCCGGTCACTCCGGACGTGCGCCGCCGGCTCGCCGTGATCACACGTGAGTGGCAGCGGGTCGATCCGAAGTACCTTGACGAGGACGAGCAGCGCTACTGGGCGACGATCGCCGGGCGGCAGATCCGCTTCGACGAGCGCGCGGCCTTCGTCGAGAAGCTGACGGCGCGCGGCGCGTCGCGAGCGTGCCTGGAGCAGTTCCTCGCCACGTGCGCCGCGGAGAACCCGAACCGGCGGCTACGTATCATCGCCCTCTCCGACCGCGTCTCGATGACCGTCGAGCGTGCCGACTTCGACGACCTCGTCACGCTGATCACGCAGGCGCCGACCTGGGAGAAGGATCGCATGGGCGGCGTGCGCATCCTGCTGCGCGCGATCTCGGAAGGCAAGGCCGACGCCCCCGAGCAGATCCTGGCGCGTTGGACCTGGCGCCTCGCTCGCGCGTCACGCAAGCTGCAGGACCGCCGCGCCAGCGCCGAGTTCCCGGAGGCCAAGCGGCTGCTCGGTGCGCTCGCGAACTCGCGCGGCCACCGGCACGAGGAGAACGCGGCCAAGCTCGTGAACGCCGCGCTCGATCTGCCGCTGCCGGTCGGCGCGGCTCTGCTCGCGTCGGCCGAGGGCTACACGCCGAGGGCGACACAGCTGATCGAAGCGGCCCGCGAACGGCTCGGCACGCTCCAGGAGGTCGCCGGCGCACTTGCCGAGAACCTCCCCCAGCCGAAGCTGACCTCGGGGCGCTCCCGGCGCCGCAAGCGCCGCAAGCGGAAGAAGAGCTCGACCCCGCAGCAGCAACAGGCGCAAAAGACGGCCAAGGCACCGCCGCCGCCCGCGGCGGAGCCAAAACCGGCTGAAACGCCTGCGGCGTAGCCTGGACTACAGAGAATGATCATCCTCGTCCCGATCGCATTCGCGGCGGGCGTCATCACCGTGTTCACGCCGTGCATCCTGCCGGTGCTCCCGATCGTGCTCGCCGGCGGCGCGGGCACGAAGCGGCGGCCGTACGCGATCGCCGCCGGCCTCGTGACGACGTTCACGGCGTTCCTGCTCGCGGGCGCCTGGCTGTGGGGGTTGCTGGGCATTGGGAAGCAGCACCAGATCCAGATCGGCGCGGTCCTACTCGGACTGCTCGCCGTCACGCTCATCGTCCCGAGGCTCGGAGAATGGGTCGAACGGCCGCTCGCGTTCATGACGCGCCGGCGCGTCGGCGACGCGGGCGGTGGCTTCCTCCTCGGCGCAAGCCTTGGGCTGGTCTTCATCCCGTGTGGCGGGCCCGTCTTAGCCGCACTGACCTCGAACGTCGCGCGCGACCGCGTCGGCGGCTGGCTCGTCGTGATCGCAATCGCGTACGCGTTCGGCGCTGCCTTGCCGATGCTGGCCATCGCTGCCGGAAGCAGGCGGCTGACAACGGGTTTCCGCCGCCACGCGCAGGCCGTTCGGGTCGCGGGCGGCGTGCTGATGGCCGCCGCGGCGATCGTGATCTACAACGGCTGGGCCGAGAACCTGCAGACCAAGGTGCCTGGGTACGCGGGCTGGCTGCAGGACGCGATCGAGGGCAACGGACAGGCAAAGGACAAGCTCGCGAGCCTGAACGGCCGGAAAGCGCCGGCGAAGAAGTACGCCGACGCCCCGGACCTGCAGGGCATCTCGGCGTGGATCAACTCGCCGCCGCTGACGATGCAGGAGCTGCGCGGCAAGGTCGTGCTCGTCGACTTCTGGACGTACTCGTGCATCAACTGCCTCCGCACGCTGCCCTACCTCGAAAGCTGGGATGCGCGCTACCGGTCAAAAGGGCTCGTGATCCTCGGCGTCCACTCACCGGAGTTCGCGTTCGAGCACAGCCTCGGCAATGTCCGCGCGGCGGTGAAGAGGCTCGGGGTGCGCTATCCCGTCGCGCTCGACAACGACTTCGGCACCTGGAACGCGTACCAGAACCAGTACTGGCCGGCCCATTACCTCATCGACCGGAGCGGACGCGTTCGAGACGTCCACTTCGGCGAAGGCGCCTACGCCGAGACCGAGCACAAGATCCGGCAACTGCTTGCTACGCATCTGCCACCGGCGCTGGACCAGCCCGACCGCACGCCGACGGAGCTGCGCACGCCCGAGACATATCTCGGCTACACACGGATCGGGAATTACGACGGCTCGCCGCTGCGCACGGACGAGGCGGCGAAGTACACGTTTCCGCCCTCGCTGCCGGGTGACTCGTTCGCGTATGCCGGCACGTGGACGGTCAAAGGCGAACGCATCCTGGCCGGCAACGGTGCGCGGCTACGACTCAACTTCCTCGCCCGGTCGGTTCACCTCGTGCTCGGCGGCCGCGGCCACGTGCAGGTGAAGCTGAACGGGCACGCGCTGCAGACCGTGAACGTCACAGCCGACAAGCTCTACACGCTCGCGACGCAGAAGAGCTCGCGCGAAGGCCTGCTCGAGCTGCGCTTCTCGCCCGGGCTCTCTGCGTACGCCTTTACGTTCGGCTAAGGCTTCGCTTGTCGAAGCCGCATAGAGGTCGCACGGGCTTTGCTCGTGCGACCGTCTTAAGGCTTCGCTTGTCGAAGCCGCATAGAGGTCGCACGGGCTTTGCTCGTGCGACCGTCTTGACTAATCGTGGCCGTTCTGGGCACTACCGAACCGCCCCTTGCTTTCTTGGCTAGGGCTGCTCTGAGGGACCGCTCTCCGGCCCGCCGTTACCGCGTTCGCGGTCGCGCAGAAAACGCGTGAGCTCGGCGGCGAGCGACTCGCCGGAAGGGATCTCCTGGTCGTCGTCGAGGATCTCCGCGCGCTCCTCGAGCTCGGCGACGTATGCCGCCGTCTCCTCGTCCGACGCGACTGCCTCGCTGACTTGCTCGCTGTAGCGGTCGGCGGCCTCGTCGAGCTCGGCGGTGTCGATCGTGGTCCCGAGGATGTCGCCCAGCCGCTGGCAGAGCGCCAGCGCTGCGCGAGGGCTCGGCGCGAGCGAGACGTAATGCGGTACCGCCGCCCACAGGCTGACCGACGGAATGTGCGCGCCGTTGCACGCATCGTGCAGGACGCCGACGATGCCGGTCGGGCCCTCATAGCGTGAACGCTGCAAACCGAGGCGCTCGATCAACTCCGGATCCGTCGCGCCGCCGGTGACGGGCGAAGGGCGCGTGTGCGGGACGTCCGCCAGCAGCGAGCCGAGCGTGATCACCATTTCCACCCCGAGCTCACGGGCGAGGTCGACGACCATCCCGGCGAACGTCCGCCAGCGGAGGTTCGGCTCGATTCCGAGCAGCAACACCGCGTCGCGTTCGAGACCCGGAATCGGCGCGTGGTAGAAGGCGTTCTCGGGCCAGTCGATCCGCCGCGTGCGTCCCTCGACCAGCGAGACGTGCGGCCGCGTTGCCTGGAAGTCGAAGAAGCCCTCGGGCTCGATCTCGGCGAATCGCTCCGCCTCCCAGGTCTTGGCGAGATAGCCGCCCGCGAGCGAAGCGCCCTGCCCGCCGTCGTTCCAGCCGCGAAAAGCGGAGATCAAAACCGGCTCGCGCAATGCAGGCCGGGCCACGATCCGGAGTTCCTCAGCGATCGGCGAAGTCTACGTTCGGCAGGTCAACATCGGGTGGCATTGGGCTGTCTGAGAAATCGCTGCTCAACCGGCAGATCCGGCAACGTCGGTTTCGGGCTGACTCGGAGTGTCTTGTTGCCCAGGCGTTGCCCCTTCATGAGTCTCCATTTCAGGCAACACGGGCGGCTCTGGCAGATCGTCCGGCAACAGGTGGCAGTACCTCTCAAGAGTGAAAGCAGGTGAATGGTGTCCCGCGAACATCTGCACTTGCTTGGGGTTCCAACCGCTGCTCACGCAGCGCAGCCGACCGGGATGCGGAGCGGCGGTGTCGCCTTCGTCTTCTTTCTCAGAGCCTGGACCTTGACGATCCGGGCCGCCGTCAGGCGGTTGGTTTCGAGGTTCGCGTACACCGGCTGCTCGGCGCGTCGCAGCGTCGCAAGTTGCGCGCTCGTCGAGGTTGCAACCTTCAAGCCGATGGCGCACAGGAGTCGAAGCTCTTGCTGGTCGTGCGCGCGGATGCCGACGAACGATCCCCGCGTCATCTCCGCAGCCGCCTTGGTGAGGATAGACCGCTCAGCGGGCGTCAATGCTTCGAAAGCTCGCTCGTTGATGCCGACCGAGCCGACCAGCGGGAAGAAGACGAGATTCGTGGTCAGGTATTTCGCTGCGCCGTAGTAGCCGTTGAGCAGCACGAGGCCAAGCCCCGTCACGGCGCCGTCGATCCTCCCCGACTTCAGCGCCGCAAACACGTCGGGACCGCTCGCGAGCGAGACCGCTTTCGCGCCGAGGGCGCCGAGCATTGCAGTGGTGAGCGAGGAGTTCGAGGGCACACGCAAGGTCGTACCTCGAAAGTCCGTCGAACTGACAAACGGCCGACGCGCGCCCAGCGGTACGTGCAGATCTGTTGCTGCCAAACCAAGTGAACGGATGCCCGATGCGCGGGTACCAGTCAGCATCCCGCGGCCGACCGAGCCCTCAAGCACTTTCTGCAACAGCGCGTAGTTCGTGATCAGGAACGGTGCCTGTAAGGGCGCGAACGTCGACAGCCCCACGGCGTCCCAGGCACGAGTGGGGATCCAACCCATCGGCACTGTTCCCTGTTCCACGTCGCGGATCACGATTAGCTCGCCGTCGGCCGTCTGCTGAGTCGGTATCCGGGAAGTGATGAGCAGGGCGCCCCTTGAGAGACGCTGGACGTTCCTCGCGAAGGCCGAAGCGGCCGCATTCGGGCCAGCGGTGTCTGCCACCGCCATCGTCAACACGGTCGGCGATCGAGGTCTCGCGTGGACTTCCCCGGGAGCCCCCAACGCCGTGACCAAGACTGCCCCCGCGGCGAACGCCTGACTGATCACCCTCCCACGCATTCTCTCCCCACGGGTCGTCCCCGAGATTCTCTACGCCCTGTCGCGTCGCCACAAGTGCTAGTAGCCACGGTCGTCGTATCTAAGAAACCGTGGGTCATTGGTGCATCGTTTGGCCGCGTCGAGAGACTTGATGTGAAATGCGCGGCCCCGTTCGTCAAGGGTTGGCACGGTTGACAGGGCCGTTTGAGGGCCTCAGACTGCCTGCGCCTGAACGACGATGCCGTTTTGGAGGAACGTGGTGCGACGAGGCAGCGTGTTCGTGCTCCCAGCGGTGGTTGTCGTGCTGCTCGCGGGAGGATTCCGCAGCTCGCCGCCTCCCGTCCGGCCCGGCAGCAAGATCGGCACGATGACCCTGGTTCGCGGCATCGAGCATAGAGCCGACGACGAGATCTGGCGGTTCTGCAAAGCGGTCATTCCGAAGCCGGGACGGTACCGCCGGACCTGCTTCGTCCCCCGGGTGGAGCGGCTCTTCATCGGCTACGGAGACTGGGAGAGAACGCGGAAGGCGCTCGACTCCGCCTGGCGGCAGCTGAAGTGGGATCTCTGGGTTGACGGTCGGCGGGTCGACTTGCCCCGCTTCGGTATTTCCGAGCGGACGCTGTACTACTTTGCGCCGGCCGGAGGCAAGACCGTGATCCTCCGTGAGTGGAGCGTGACCCTCGTTAGGGTTACCTCGGGCAAGCACGTGATTCGGTACCGAAGCGCAAGCCGCTCCCTCGGAACTACCGACGCTACATGGACATTGACGGTCGGGTGACTAACCCCGGGCGCCCCTAACCGCGCCGACGAGCAGTGAGCGCGATCTGTGCGTTGCTTCGCAGCGTCCCCAGTCCTTAGGCCGTTTGCGGCGTCGCCGCGACAACGCTCCGCTCGTGTGTGCGCCACAGCATGATGCTGGCAACGATGATCCAGATCAGCGTCAGCAGGAGCGCGATGAAATCCGCGAACGGAATGAAGAGCAGCACGCCAACCACTACCGCGACCCATCCCAGCCAGCGCGGCAGGAGGCGCGCGGCCGCGACGACAGCCCAGCCCGCCCCGAGCATCATCACGCCCAACCCGCTGTTAAACGCCACCCACCCATCGGTGTCAAGGATGTTGAGGGCGCGGATTGCATCCCCGGAGACTCCATTATCGGCCGCGTCGGCAAGGGCAAAATGCGTGAGGGCACCGAAAATGATCGTGGCGCCGGCAACCGCGGAGCCGGCAACAAGAAAGCGCTCCCAAATCGCAGACCGCTGCGCGGTCGAGAGTGCCGTCGACAACTGAACTCCGAAGAGCACCAAAAAGGGCGCCGACGCAGCTAGCAAAAACGCGGCGATCGCTTGCCGGCCCATATGAGCGTCGTAGAAGGACGCCACCTTCGCCGCAGACGCATCCGTATCAGGGGTGCTGCCGCCGAAAACGACCACGGCCAGCAGGCCCAGCACCACGAACACGATGCCGCTCAACGGAAGCCATCTCGCTCGAGCCACAGTTCCTCCTTCTCGACGCCGGTTACCGCGGCTGAGCATGAACGATCGCGATCACAGAAACAAGATCCCAAGCTGAGATCAACGCCGCGGGATCCCGAGCTCGTTCTCGCCGACCACCGGCAGAGCGTCGAGTCGGGTGGGCTGCTCGTGGTTGGCCTTAACCTGGCCGAACGTATGGCGCAAGTCACGCCCACTGCGCCTATCTGATGTAAGTGGGATCTCTATCGGAGCACGCGAACGCCGAAAGGCCGCGGGAGCCTGCTCGATGCTTAGCGTGCGGAAAAGAGCTCGAAGCCCCGCTGTCTGTCGTTGGGTCACTCCGCTGTCTCGATTGCCGAGACGAACAAGCGGCACTGAACCCCGAACTCGTCGCGCTCTGGCAAAAGCGGGGCGCGCACTTCTAAGCCGTCCGCAGAAAGGGCACTCAGTCCTCCTGGAGGGCGACCCTGGCAATGCGTTCCTCAGGCGGGGTGGCGATTTTCTCTGGCCGTTGAGTTCAGAAGTTTGACAACGCATACGACAGCGCCGTAGGCGAACCCGCCAAAGCGTTGCCCTCTGAGTTGAGCCTTGCCCACTGCGGCGCAAAGCCGCATAGCTACTGGCTTCAGCGCGTCGGTTAGGCGAAGTCTACGTTCGGCCGCCAGAACAGCGTGGCGAGGGCAACCGTCCCGATCCAGACCGTTGCCGCGAGGAACACGTGCACGAGGACGAGGCCCCACGGCAGGTGCGTGCGCCATTGCACCTCGCCTAGCCCCATCTGCGCGAGCAAGACGACGAACACGCCGACAGCGAGCGCAAACAGCCGTGGCGAGCGGTCACGCCGGGCGGCGAGATAGCCGAGGCTGAAGAGGAACGTGATCAGGAAGATGCCGACGACGGCGCCGTGCACGTAGACGACGGGCTCGAGGCGGCCGAGTCGATCGATGTCCTCCGCCTTGCCCCCGCCCGAGTGCGGGCCGGCCGCCGTCGCGAATGAGCCGCTGACGATCAGGACGAAGCACGCGGCCGCGAACGCAAGCCCGAGCCGTCGGAGCTCGAGCGGCACGAGCGGTTCGACGCGTCCCACCTGCACGGAGCGAACCTCGAGCGCGAGCAACGTCGCACCTCCGAGCAGCGCGATCGACAGGAGCAGGTGCAGCATCACGATCGGCCAGCGCAGATCGCTCGCAACGGCGAGCAGGCCGATCGGCGCCTGCAGGAGCGTGCCGAGGAAGATCACGAGCGACAGCCGCTCGAGCCGGCGTGGCAGAGCAGGCGTGCGCAGCGCCGCGAGCCAGGTGACCAGCGCCAGCGCGATCGTCACTGCGCCGAAGGCGCGGTTGCCGAACTCGATGAAGGCGTGGCCGTTTTTCGCCGGCAGCGGATGGCCCGCTTCGCAGCCCGGCCAGTGACGGCAGCCGAGCCCCGAGTCGGTGAGCCGGACGGCCGCGCCCGTCACGACGATCAGCCAGAGCGCGCCAAGCTGGGCGAGGGCGATCGGGAAGAACTGGGCGGGCGAGAGGACGAGCCCGCGCAACCGCGCGAGGGCCGTAGGCTGGGCGCTCACGCCGCGAACTCTAGAGAGGGTCGAGCAGCGCCGGATACCCATCGGCGCCGTCGAACGGCGTGGGTCGTGAGCCAAGGAACAAGGGCCGGTCGGCGGCGTTGAGCAGCACGGGCATCATGTCCGGCCCGCGCAGATGGCCGAGGATCCCGTCCGCGCAGGTGGACTCGCCGAATTCCCGCACGCGATCCGCGCGCACACCCGGGCCCGCGACGACGAACGGGACAGGATCGCCGGAATGGATCACGTCGGGAGATGCGGGCGTCGCATGGTCTCCGGTGACGCAGACGATTGCGCGATCGATCGGCAGGTCCGCAAACGCCGCATCGAGAAGCTCCACGGACTCGCGCTTCACGTTCGGATCCTTGGTGTGGCCGGCCTGGTCGATGCGTTTGTCATGCACGTAGACGAACGTGTCGCCCGCGTCGAGGCGTGCGTACACGAGCTCGATGTTCACGTGAGGGTTCTCGATGGCCGTCAGGCCGACGCAGCGTCCGAGCCCACGCAGGAACGCCGACTCCGCCGCGAACGTCCCGGTCAGCCCGTGGCGCTGGAGGAAGGAAGGCACCTGCTTCGGCCGGCCGAACCACTTGAGGGTGATGACGTTGAAGCGCTCGCCTTCGAGCCGCCGCATTACTTCTCGGGTCCACTGCTCACATGCGCGAGCGGTGCGTTCAGCTTCCGGCACGAGCGGTTGCGGCCTCAGCACCGGGTACCACGCACGGAAGAAGGAGTCGGTGTCGGTGACGCGCTCGTCCGCCCCGCCAGAGATCCGCAGGACTGCCTCGCCCCGCCACACATGCGCCAGGGAGAACGTCAGCCCGTCGACGGTGATGCCGTCGCAGCGCGCGACCAGCTGCTCAGCGAGCTCGGTGTCGCGATCTGGATCCGGCCTGCCGGTCAACCACCACCCGTCCTCGCGCCGCTCGGCCGGACGCAGCGCTGCGTACGCGAACACCTGGTCGGGGCTGACGTCCTGTCCAAGGCCGAGCGCCTCGAAGACCGCGCGGCCCGGGAACTCGTCGGGCCGGTAGCCGAGCATCGACCAGTGCGCGACCTCGCTCGACGGCGCACGGCCCGGGCCGACGGCGTACAGAACCCCGCACGACCCGGACGCGCACAGACGGTCGAGGTTCGGGGTCCGCGCAGCCTCGACGCCGCTCCGCCCACCGAGCGATTCGTGCGCGCGGTCGGCGAGCCCGTCGAGCAGAAAGACGACGATCGGATGCACTCAGACGGTGACTTTGTCAAGCGAGCGAATCACGCGTGCGACTCCAGGCGGCACCAGCGCCTCCCAGTTGTCGCCTGCGCGGATCGCCGTACGCACGTCGGCGCCGGAAATGGCTTTCTCGGCGCCCTCGTCCAGGACGACGACGTCGTAGCCGGCCTCACGCATGCGCTCGAGCTTCGTCCCGCCCCAGTCGGAGAAGAGCCGCAGGTACTGCGTCACCCCCGCGGGCACGTAGGCGGGCCAGAGCTCCGGCTCGTTGACGGGAAACGGGATCACGTGCGCCCGGATCCCCTCGTCGTGCGCGACCTCCGTCACCATCAGGAGCCGCTCGACGTAGGAGAACGGATTCGACTCGGGCAGATGGCGCAGCGGGTCGCTCGGCTCTTCCTTGATCCGAGCGGGGTCTGGATTCGTTATCCCGATGAAGACGACGTCCGACTGCGCGGCGGCCCCGCGCAGATACTCGAGATGTCCATTGTGAAAGGGCTGGAAGCGCCCGTGAATCATCCCGAGGTGGTTCAAGTCGTCGGCGTCGAGTTCGTGGACTGGGTCGGGGGCGCAGACGGACGCGCGAGCAAAGCCCGCGCGTCCCGACATCGACATCGCAAGCGATGTCTCACTCCACGTTGACTCCGGCGCCCTCCTCGACGCGGCCGATGCGGCGGAGGAAGAGCTTGCGCGCCGTGAACTCCGCCTCGAGCGCCGCGCCGCGCTCCGCCGGCAGCGAGACGAGCAGACCGCCCGCCGTCTGCGGGTCGTAGCCGAGCGCCTCGAGCGTGCTCGGCAAACCGTCCGTTGCGACGTGTGCCGACGCGAAGTCGCGGTTGCGCGGATCGCCGCTCGTGCGCACGCCCTTGCGCGCGAGGTCGAGCGCCCCGTCGATCGCAGGAAAGCGTTCCGACTCGAGCCGGATGCTCACGCCGCTGCGGTCGGCGACCTCGTGCGCATGTCCGAACAGGCCGAAGCCGGTGACGTCGGTGACCGCGTTCGGCTCGAATCCGCGCAGAGCGTCCGCGGCCGACTTGTTCAAGGTGCGCATCCAACGGATCGCGCGCGTGAGCTGCATCTCGCCGGCGAGCCGTTGCTTGTAGCCGGTCATGATCAGCCCGGTCCCGAGCGGCTTGGTCAGGAAGATCGCGTCGCCCGGGCGCGCGCCGTTCTTTGGCCAGATCCCGTCGGGTCGTACCGTGCCGACCACCGCGAGCCCGTACTTGGGCTCCGCGTCGCGGATCGTGTGCCCTCCGGCGAGCAGACCACCGGCGGCGCGAACTTGCTCGTCGGCTGCCGCGAAGATCTCGGCCAGCATCTCCATCGGCAGCTCTTCCGGGAACGCGGCGATCGACAGCGCGAGGAGAGGCGCACCCCCCATCGCGAACACGTCGTTGAGCGCGTTCGTCGCGGCGATCGCTCCGTAGTCGCCAGGATCGTCGACGACGGGCGGGAAGAAGTCGAGCGTGAAGATGAGCGCGCGCTCGTCGTCGAGCCGGTAGACCGCTGCATCGTCCGCAGGGGCAAGCCCGACGAGCAGGTTCTCGGCTTCGACGGGCACGAAGCCGGCCAGCAGCTGTTCGAGACGCGCAGCCGAATACTTCGCGGCGCAGCCGCCACAGGAAGCGAGATCTGTCAGCTTCACGCGTCCGGTCTCAGTGTCCACAGCAAGCCCTCCTCGCCGTTGAGCGCTACAGGGTAGGGGTCTTTGGCGCTTTCGTCTACAGACCCTGGTCGGTTCAAACTTGTTACGAACCGGAGACGTCGCGTATTCCCGCCGAGAAGCCGGCGGCGGCGCAAAGCACCGCCGCCGTCAGGGGAGAGGAGGAGCCTTGACGGTTCCCCCGCGCATCCTTCGGCATGTGCTTCCAGTCACCTTCTTGCAAAGATGCCTCATGGCCAGAGCTGCCCTTGTCACCGGCGGTTCGTCAGGTATTGGGCTCGCGATCGCGCGTCTCCTCCGCGACGAGGGCTTCGACCTGACGCTGGCTTCGCGAACGCGGGAGAAGGTCGAGGCCGCCGCGAAAGAGCTCGACGCGCTCGCCGTGACCGCCGACGTCGCCGACGAGTCGGATTGCCGTCGCATCGTCGACGAGCACCGGGAGCGTTACGGCCGGCTCGACGTCCTCGTCAACTCTGCAGGCGTCGGGGTCGCGGGAGACATCGACCAGCAACCGCTGAAGCATGTGGACGTGCAGCTCGACGTCAATCTCCGCGGCCTGATGCTCGTGACCGCAGCCGCGCTACCGCTGCTCCGAGAAGCACACGGGCTCGTCGTGAACATCGCGTCGATCGCCGGCACGATGGGCACGCCCTTCCTCCCCGTGTACGGCGCGACAAAGGCAGCCGTGATCCAGTTCACGACGACGCTCAACGGCGGCGAGCAGGAGCACGGCGTGCGCGCAAGCGCGATCAGCCCCGGCTTCGTCGACACACCGATGACGGACTGGAATCCGGTACCGAAGGAAAAGATGATTCGTCCGGAGGACTGCGCCGAGATCGTTCGCCTACTGCTCCACTTGAGCCCGTATGCCCGGATCCCCCACTTCGTCGTGGAGCGCGTGGGTGACTGAAGACGCGTACGCGAAGCCGGTGCTCGTCACGACCGACTGGCTCGCCGAGCACCTCGACGATGCGAGCCTCGTGGTCGCCGAGGTCGACGAGAATCCCGACCTGTACGACGAGGGCCACATTCCCGGCGCCGTGAAGCTGCATTGGCGCGACGACCTCCAGGACCCCGTCGAGCGCGACCTCGTCGAGAAGGATGAGTTCGAGCGCCTGATGGGCTCCCTCGGGATCGGCAACGACACGACGCTCGTTCTCTACGGCGACAAGAACAACTGGTTTGCTGCGTACGCGTACTGGTACGTGAAGATCTACGGGCACAACGACGTCCGCATCCTCGACGGCGGGCGTCAGAAGTGGCTCGACGAGAATCGCGACCTGACCACGGACGTTCCACAACCGGAGCCGGCGACGTACTCCGCGCAGGACCGCGACGAGTCCATCCGCACATACCGCGATCCCGTGCGTCAGACGATCGGCGCCGATTCCCACGCGCTCGTCGACGTGCGCAGCCCACAGGAGTATTCGGGCGATCTGATCGCGCCGCCCGGCTACGAACAGGAAGGCGCCCAGCGCGGCGGACACATCCCCAGCGCGGCGTCGATTCCCTGGGCACAGGCCGTGCGCGACGACGGCACGTTCAAGAGCGCCGACGAGCTACGCCAGGTCTACGCGGAGAAGGGCGTGACGGACGACAAGTCGATCACGGCGTACTGCCGAATCGGCGAGCGCAGCGCGCATACGTGGTTCGTCCTGCGCGAGCTGCTCGGCTACGAGGACGTCAAGAACTACGACGGCTCCTGGACGGAGTGGGGCAATTTGGTGGACGTCCCGATCGAGAAGGGGAGTTAGCGCCGCGCGCCGCGGCCGACGTCAGGCCTGGAAACGCGAAGGCTTGATGCGCTGGCGCGTGAGAAAGCGGTCGACCGCGCCGCGGTGGACACGCAACACACGACCGACACGCACCGCGTCGAGCCGGCCGTCGTGAATCAGGCGTCGGATGGTCTCAGGATGGACACCGAGCTGGTCAGCCACGTCGCGAACGCTGATCAGGTTGTCGGGCTCTCGCTCAGGCGGCATGCACGTCGGAACCTAACGTAGGTAACGCAGGATTGCTCCGTCCAGTTCACGCACGGACATCGACCCTGCGAACTTCGCCCTGATCCGGCCGTCGGCACCGACGAGAAACGTCCACGGCTCGGACTGCAGATGCCATTGCCGGTACCACGGGTTGTAACCCTTCCGTGGATCGTTCCCGGTGTAGATCTCGACGTGGATGAAGCGGATGCGCGAGCCGGCGAAGCGGCGACGCGCACTCTCGACGACGTCGACGACAGGGGCGCACGTCCGGCTGGAACACCAGCGCGGAGTCGCGAACGTGACCACGAAAGGAACGTGCGCGGCCAACGAGTCCGCGATCGAGTTGTGCAGCAGCGCACGGTCCGGCGGCACCCGGGTCGTGAGCTGGGCGACCCGGCCGTGAGCGCTCGCGAGGGTCGGGGTGCGAGAGGGGTACGCGCGCGCGCCGACCTCCGGCGTGGAGGAGTGGCTCTTGACGACGATCTGGGTGACGCCGCCGATACGAACAGGGCCGATGGGTCGCGCCAGCACGTAGTACGTCCCTGCGGCCGGC
>WNGB01007502.1_pt1 | contig 15722 bp, 12 predicted proteins | sample 5400681 | NCBI WGS metagenome assembly WNGB01 (sample SAMN13153367, study PRJNA577476) | soil metagenome | isolation source: 115 cm soil or saprolite under grassland replicate 2 | place: USA:California | collected 2016-06-15
CCAGCTGCACCGCACCCGCGATCCCAGCCACGCCAGCACCAGCCGTAGCAAGAACCTCGCAGCTCAGGTCCCGTCAAGCAAGATCAACCCAGAAACCCTCCGGTACCGCTTGACACACACCCTCTTACGCTGGTGTCTCCACCGCGCGCTGATCCCGCGGTCCCGGCATCCACCACACGCCGCCATCCTGCCCGCCGAATATGAGGGTGGAACCGCCGACCGTAGGCACGGGGTCGTGGGGGTCAAAGACAAAACGGGACGGGGCGGCGCCGCCCACTGGGCGGTCAGGCGACAGCGACCCGCCGGAGTGCAAGTACCAGCGTGTCCACTCGGTACGCGCCAGCGGCCACTCCTGCTCGTCGCGCCAGACATTGTCGCCCATTACGAAGATCTTTACTGGGGGGCCCTCGGGTTCGGGACGGCCAGGGATCAGAAAACCGGCGCAGGAAGTCGACCTGCAGCTGTTCGAGCTGGATTGCCAGCGCGGAGGCGAGCAGGCCGAACTGCAGTTCGCCCACGGCTCCGGTCTGGTCGATGTGCGTCCACGGCCCGATGACAAGCCGCTGGTTACGCCGGGCGTGGGCGGTAGCGGCCTGCCGGGACAGCGTCACGAAATTGTCGAGCGTGCCACCGAGGAAGAGATCGAACCAGCCGCCGACATGCAGCGCGGGTGCGGTAATCCGGTTGCGCGCACCCGCGTAGCTCAGGCTCTGCCAGAAGCCGTCACGCTCCTCGTGGTCAAGCCACTGCTGCCAGGCAGGAATAATGCGGCTCACCGCCGGCGCCTCGCGCAGCGGCAGGTGCGCATAGGCCGCAGCCGTATTCCCCATCAGACCAAGCAGGGCCGGCTTGTCCGCGGAGATGTCCTCGCCTGCCGCGGCGCGGTAGACAAGCTCCTGCGCTGACTTGCGGGTGTACCAGCCGGGCAATTGGCCAAACTGGAACGCGCCCTGGCGGTAGACCAGGCCGCCGTGGTAGTCGGCCGGTGTCACCACAGGCACCAGGCACTTTAGCGCCTCCGCCGCCTGGCCAGCCGCGGCCAGCTGCACCATACCCAGGTAGGACGGCCCGAACATGCCGACGCTGCCGTCGCACCAGGGCTGGCACGCGCACCATTCAATGGTGTCGGCCCCGTCGGCGGCCTCATTCGCGAACGGCTCGAAGTCCCCGTCCGAGGTACCGGTGCCACGGCAGTGCTGGATGACAACGGCAAGCCCCGCCTCGACCGCCGGGATCACCGGTGCCGTGCGGATCGTCTGTTCGCCGTACGGGTTGCGGATCAGCAGCGCGGGGAATGGGCCACCCTCCGTCCTGCGGTACACATCGGCCCGCAGGACGGTCCCATCCCGCATCGGGATCGGTCTGTCGTGCTCCACCAGGACCGACACTGCGGGGATAGCCAGCTTGGCCACGATCACGCTCCCGATGAAGGCGCCGCGCCCTGCGGCGGGCTCAGCCGCACCGCTCTCTCGCCGCCGGCATGACATCCTTGGCGAACAGTTCGACGCTGCGTTCTGCGTGCTCGTACGGCATGCCGCCGTAGCTTGGCAGCACGATCAGCTCGAAGCTGCCCAGCGTGTCACGGATCGCGGCGATCTGCTCGATGATCTGAGCTGGGGTTCCCCATAGCGCTGACGCCGCGAAGGCGGCCGCCGCGTTTTCCAGCCCCGCATCGCGCAGCGCCTGGGCCAGCTCGGCGTAGCGCTGATACCCCTCGGTCTGGCCGAAGTGATCCCCCGCCATCTCGTAATGCCTGACGTTGGAGGCGAAGAACTTGCCGATGTGGCGGTGCGCCCGCTCCTTTGCCATGCCGGCGTCCTCGTGGCAGTACATGTTGACGTTAAGCGAGATCGGCTGCGCGGCCCTGCCGTGTTGTTCCTCGAACTGCTCACGGTAGCTGGTGAACACCGGCATGAGATCCTTGACCGGCCTCGTCACGATCGTCATCAGCGAGGCCTCGAGGTTGACGCAGGCCGTGACCGAGTCTGGGGACCCGGCGACGCTGTACAGCCGACTGCGGAAGGACCCGCGTGGGCCCGGACGAAGCTGCGTCCGAGGCACGTGATAGTAGGGCCCGTTGCCCTCGATGTAGCCAGTCTCAAGCGCCCTCGAGATCATCGCCGCTGACTCGTCGAACCTGGCGCGCGACTCCCCCATGGGGATGCCGAACGGCTTGTACTCGATGCGCGACAGGCCACGCCCCATGCCGAAGATCGCCCGGCCAGCGGAAAGGATGTCCAGCATGATCATCTTTTCGGCCACGCGGAGCGGGTCGTTCCAAGGCAGAATCACCGCGGCTGTGCCGAGCTTGACGTGCTGCGTTCTGGCGGCCAGGTGGGCCAGGAGCACGACATTGTCCGGGCACATCGCATAGTCGTCGAAGTGGTGCTCGACCGCCCACAGGCTGTCGAACCCCAGGCGGTCGGCGAGCTCGGCGATCCGCAGCTCGCCGTGGTACATCTGTTCGTCGGTGAGGTCCTCGTGCAGGTTGCCGAATCCCAGGTTGAGTCCGATGTGCATGCCACGAGACTAGAGAACAGCCGGGTCACGCAGCGTCTCACATGTGAGACGGGCGTTACGAAGCTAACTGCTCCAGTTGCCCGGCAGATCGTGCACCGTGGCGTTCTGGCCGTCGGCGCTGAGACGCACGGTGACCGGGCCGAGACGCAGGTGGTCGAGCGTGACCGTGCCCCAGCGCGTCGGCAGGCGCGGGCGGATGGCCAGCCTGCGACGGGGGACGTCCGGTTCCAGCCCGAGGTGGGAGCGCACAAGCAGCAGCGGAGCCGCGCTCGCCCAGGCTTGCGGGGAACAGGACGTCGGGTAGGGCACTGGCGAGCTGAACTCGCTGCGGCCGAACCCGCAGAACAGTTCGGGAAGCCGTGCCCCAAACGCCGCTGCCGCGTCGAGCAGTCCCGTGCTCAGGCGCTCCGCGAGCTCGACGGCTCCCGCGAGGTGCGCGTAGCGCAGCAGGCCCGCCACCGCGATCGAAGTGTCGTGTGGCCACACCGATCCGTTGTGATAACTCATCGGGTTATAGGCGCCCATGGACGCCGCGAGGGTCCGCAGGCCATAACCGGAATTCATGTCCTCGCTGGCTAGCCGCTTCACGATGCGACCGGCATGCTCGTCGCTCGCGATGCCGGCCCACAGGCAGTGCGCGACGTTGCTTGTCAGCGCGTCCACCGGTTGTTTGCTGCCGTCAAGTGCCACCGCGTACCAGCCGCGATCCGGCAACCAGAAGGATTCTTCGAACCGCTGCCGAATGTCCCCGGCGCGCGTGCGGCAGCGTTTTGCCGTCGGTGGGTCGCCGAAGCCGTCGGCCAGCTCGGCTCGTGCGAGCCAGGCCGCGTACACGTAGCCTTGCACCTCACACAGCGCGATGGGAGAGCTGGCGATCCGCCCGCTCGCATCGTTGATCGCGTCGAAGCTGTCCTTCCAGCCCTGGTTGATCAGGCCGCGGTCGGTGGCCCGCTGGTACTCCACGAACCCGTCGCCGTCGCGGTCGCCGAAGTTCTCGATCCACGACAGCGCCGCGTCAGCTGCGGGCAGCAGGGCGCGCACCGTGTGGTCGCCCGCGCCCCAGCGCCAGCACTCGGCGAGCAGCATCACAAACAGCGGGGCAGCGTCCACGGTCCCGTAGTAGTGACTACCGCCGAGGACGCGGGCGCTTTCCGGGCCGAAGCGCCGTTCATGCAGGATGCGACCTGGCTCTTCCTCGGTGGCGGGGTCAACCCTCTTGCCCTGCGATTCGGCGAGGGTCTGCAGCGTACCGACGGCGAGGCCGACGTCGAGCGGCAGCGCCATCCAGGCGGCAAGCAGGCTGTCCCGGCCGAACAGCGTCATGAACCATGGCGCGCCCGCGGCCACGAACGGCCGACCTCGGTCGTTCATCCGCAGCACGCCGAGGTCGCTCTGGGTTTGGCGGAGCACCTGGCCGAGGTTCGGGTCGTCCGTAGAAATCACGGTGCTCTCGTCCCGCCACGCCTTGATCTTGCGGGCTGGCCGGGTGCTCTCGAGAAGCTGGCCCGGGCGGAACTGGGGCTGCACCCGGCGGTCGCCGAGGGTTGGCCGCACGACGATCTCGGTCGTCCAGCGCCCCTTGGGCGGAACGACGATGTGCCAGCTCAACGTCTCTGGCAACACGACGGGATTCGCCGACGCGGTTACCGATGAACCCCGCGAGCTACTCCGCCGTTCTCGCAGCAAGAGCTCCGGGCCTGTCACCGTGACGTCGGCCCCGCCGCTCATGGCCGCGCCCTCCTTCACCGCGAACAGGTCCATGAAGTCGGAGCCGACGCGCAGGGCCAGATTGATCGTCGAGGGTTGTCGGCCAAGGTTGTCGAGCGTGATCGTCTCCCTCATGCCGTCGCCCACCAGCCGTTCGCGGACCACAAGCAGCGTGCTGTCGGCATTTCCCGCCACCGGCGGCTGACGCAGCACGAACCGCGCAGCGAACGCCTCTGGGGAGAGGACAGAGAGCGCGTGTGGTGTCTTTCCGTCAATCTGCAGCTCCCAGCACGAGATCACCCGTACGTCGCGGAAGAACAACCCATGCGGGGTGCCGGGCTTGATGTCCCCCATCGCATCCGAGAGGCAGAACGTACCGCCCTCGACCAGCATGACCGTTCCGCTGCCGCGGGTAATCGGCACCGCAGCCCCGGAATTCAGCACATCAGGAGGTCCATCACTGGCGTCCGTCATGGCGCGTCTCCCCGGTTCGGTTGCCGCTTCGGTCACGGCGGTCGCCTTCACGCCAGCTTGCCGCGATCGCCGCACGTTGTCTCATCATCGCCCGTGGCGGCCGGGGCTACTGGGGGTGCAACGGGTAGTGGCGGTGTCTGTGGGTGGTGCAACGGGCCGTTGCACCACCCGACAGGGGCCCGTGACCCTGCCTTCGAGTCCCGGCGATCCGGCCGGGGCCGGGCACGCCCGCGAGCACGGTATCGCTGCCGGAGAGTTCACCGGCATTCTGGTGTCTATGGAGGAGCAGCAGGCGCGCTCCGGGCGCACCCACAGCCACGGGCAAGACCAGGGCAGCCATCGCCACGATCAGCATGAGCCAGCTCTCCGTGCGCTGACCCGGCTGCCGCGCCGACTGTGGCACCGGCTGTGGCATTTGCCGCGGCACCTGTTCCGGCCGCATTCGCATGACACCGCGGACAGGGTGGACGCGGTCATGGAGGCCAGCGCCGATGGTATGCGGGCGCTATGGATCTCTCTCGCCGGCCTTGCCGCCACCGCGGCGGTCGAGGCTGGCGTGGCCGCGGTGTCCGGGTCGGTAGCGCTCCTCGGGGATACGCTGCACAACGCCGCCGACGCGCTCACCGCGGTGCCGCTCGGCGTGGCGTTCCTGCTTGGCCGCCGCCCGCCAACGCGCCGCTACACCTATGGGTACGGCCGGGCCGAGGACCTCGCCGGCATCGTGATCGTCGCTGCCATCGCGGCGTCGGCGGTCGTGTCAGGCTACGCGGCGATCGAACGTCTGGCGCACCCTCGCAGCGTGTCCGACCTGACTGCGGTGGCGGTTGCGGCCCTGGCCGGGTTCACGGGTAACGAACTGGTCGCCCGCTACCGCATCAGGGTCGGCAGAAGGATCGGATCAGCGGCCCTGGTCGCCGACGGCCTGCATGCGCGCACCGACGGGTTCACGTCGCTGGCCGTGCTGATCGGCGCTGGGGCGACCGCCGCGGGCTGGAGGCAGGCCGACCCTGTTGCCGGTCTGCTCATAACGGTGGCGATCCTGGCAACGACCCGCCAGGCCGCCCGTGAGATCTACCGGCGGCTCATGGACGCAGTCGACCCAGCGCTCGTCGAGCAGGCCGAAACCACCCTGCGCGCCACGCCGGGAGTGCTCGATGCTGGGACGGTTCGGCTGCGCTGGATCGGGCACCGGCTCCGCGCCGAATGTGAGGTCCTCATCGACCCGGAGATGAGCGCGGTCCAGGCACACCAGGTCGCGGTCGACGCCGAACACAACCTCATCCATGCACTCCCCCGGCTAGCCGCCGCACTCGTTCACGCCGATCCCTGCCCGCACAACGATGTCGATCTGCACGCCGCGCTCGCCGACCACCGCTAGCGACGACCTCGATGGCCCATGGGTGTGGCCCCTATGCGGGCCTCGGTGGCCCGCCGTGGCCAGATCTGCACACCCGGACGCGACACGGCCGCGGCAGCCGTTAGGGAGCATGCCCTTCCGCACCATGAACAGCGCGTGCCGACCCGCCCTGTCCGGTGTAAAGCGCTGACATCCAGATGTGCGTGAGCACTTCTACCAGCACGTTCTCGTCACCGAAGGGCGGCACTCCGATCGCTGCCAGATAGTAGAGCCGCTCACCCAGCCACGTAAGTGCGGCCGCGATCCCACCCGGGTCGACGGCGTCGGGCAGTCTAGCTCCAGCGGCTCGGTCGCGGTCGATACGTGCGACGGTGGCCGCGGTGTAGCTATCCATCTGGCGCTGCCACAGCTCAAACAGCTCGGGATCGGTCCGCCAGTTCTCCACGATGGCCCGCAGCACCGGTGCCTGCTCCTGCCACAGCCGGGCTCCGTCCCTGATGCCGCGCAGCAGTGTGGTCCGCCGGTCCTGCTCGTCCTCATGCTGCAGCCAGGGCTGCGCCGCGGCGTGACCTTGCGCGACGGCTCGGCGGACGAGTTCGGCCAGGACGTCGCGTTTGCTCTCGAAGTAGAAGTAGAAACTCCCGCGCGACACTCCGGCGGCAGCCAGGATGTCGGCCACGCTGAGCTCATCGAACCGGCGATCCGCCAGCAGCCGTCCGGTTGCCGTCAGAATCGTCTCCCGCAGCTTGCGGTCCTCGGCGCGCGAGGTGCGTGTTGGCCTGGCCATGGCCCTCACCTTAACGGACATTCTGTCTAGACATATTGTCTAGACAGAATGTATAGTTGAGCAGCCCACTTGACGCTCACACGCTCGGCGCTCGGCGCTCGTGCGGGCTGGCGCTGGCACGGGCTGGCGCTGGCACGGGCTGGCGCTCGCACGCACGGCGCGCTCGCACGCACGGCGCGCGCGGGCTGGCGCTGGCATGCTCGGCGCTCACGCCGGCTGGCACGAGGAGGATGACGATGAGGTACCGGACCTTCGGCCGTAGCGGTCTACGCGTGTCCGACCTGTTCCTCGGAACGATGACGTTCGGCGACACCGGGGGCTGGGGTGCCTCGGCCGACGAATGCCGGAAGATGTTCACCGCCTACGCCGAGGCAGGCGGCAACGTGATCGACACCGCGAACCGGTACACCGACGGTGCCAGCGAACGCATTGTGGGTGAGCTGCTTGGCGCCGACAGGGACCGCTTCGTGGTGGCCACCAAATACGCGGTGACCACGGACGAGACCGACGTCAACGCGGCCGGCAACCACCGCAAGAGCCTGCGGCACTCCCTGGAGCAGAGCCTGACCAGGCTGCGTACCGATTACATCGACCTGCTGTGGGTGCACATCTGGGATCCTGACACCCCGGTGGAAGAGACGATGCGTGCCCTCGACGATGTGGTACGTGCGGGCAAGGTCCTCTATGTCGGCATCTCCGACACCCCGGCCTGGTTCGTCGCGCGGGCCCAGACGCTCGCCGAGTGGCGCGGCTGGTCGCCCTTCGTCGGCCTGCAGGTGCCCTACAACCTGCTGGAACGCGACGTCGAACGTGAACTGCTCCCAATGGCCGACGGGCTCGGCCTTAGCGTGGCGGCCTGGTCGCCGCTGGCACAGGGAATCCTCAGTGGCAAGTTCACACGCCCGGCTGAGAACGCCCCGACCGAGACGCGGCGAGGCCGCGTGAGCGAACACCAGTTGGCCGTCGCTGGTGACGTGGATGCGGTAGCCGACGAGCTGGGCATGTCGTCTTCTCAGGTGGCGATGGCCTGGACCAGGGCGGGCCGGCCGTGGGTCCACCCCATCATCGGCGCGCGCCGGCTCGACCAGCTCACGGACAATCTCGGCGCAGTCGGCCTGCAACTGCCTCAGGATGCGGTTGATCGCCTCAACCAGGCCAATCCCATCGCTCTCGGGTTTCCGCATGACTTCATTGCCGCGAGCCGTGAGTTCGTCTACGGCCCGCTCGACCAGCGTTTCGACCGCAGTGCGGCGCATCGATGAGCAAGGCACTCTGAACGCTTCGGGCGCTTTGAGTACGCTGCCAGCGGGAAGCCAGCCCGGCCGACGGGCTACCCACCGGAAACCAGCCTGACCGGCGGGCCACCGACCGACCGGCGCCCAGTCGGTCGGTGGGCCAGGCACCGGATTCCCGCTTGCCTGTCAACGTCTGCGATCCGACCCAGCCCGGCTGCCCAGTTACCCATCAAGCTGGTCGCATGCCCACTTCGGCATGCCCTCGTTGGCGCTTTGGGGATCATCTATCACGCTGGGTAGACGACCGGCTGCGTCCCGGCACGGAGGGTGGCCCACGGGCCGCATCCCTGCATGGCCGTCAATGTGTACCACCCTGATGCCAGCCGGGCCGTCCATGATCCGCTACGTCGGAGCCTTTTCAGCTGTCTGCGCTGAAAAGTCTCCGACGTAAGGGATCAAGCTGGCCTGCGGCCCACTCCGGCGCCTTCGTTGGCGGGTTTAGAGATCAACTAACACGCTGGGTGGCCCACCGTGGCCCCTCCGGCACGGTGGATGGCCCGCCGACCGCATCCCGGCACGCTGAGTGGCCGACCGGCTGCATCCCGGTCCGTTGGGTGGCCACAACCGCGCCCTGCAGCAAGCAACGGGTCGTTACGCATTTCGAGGAACTCAAGATCGGCACCCGGCGAGGACCGGTTCGGCCGACCACCCATCCCCGGCCGCCGCGCGTCCTCGGCCCGCCGCCACCCATCCCCGGCCGCCGCGCGTCCCCGGCGGCCACCGAGCTTAGGCCCGCCGCCCTGCCCAGGCGCCGCCCTGCTAGGCCCGCCGCCCTGCTAGGCCCGCCGCCCAGCCTCGGCCCGCCGCTCCGCCTCGACACTCTGACCAGCCTCGATCTTCCGCCCAGCCTCGTCACTCCGCTCATCCTCGACTGGGAGCTTGGGCGCGCCGCCCGCGCCACGCACGGGTCGCAGTACGGTGGCCGCCAGGATGATGGCCACGATGCCCAGGCCCGCACCGACGCCGAACGCGAGGTGGTACGCGGCGGTCAGCGCCACCGCGTTGTCCAGGCCGGCCCTCTGTAGGTGATCGGTATGGGCGGCAGCCAGCGTGGACAAGACGGCGATACCTAGCGCGGCCCCAACCTGCTGGGTGGTGTTGAACAGTCCCGAGGCGAGCCCAGCGTCGCTGGGTGTAGCGCCCGACATGCCAAGTGTCGCGAGCGCAGGAAGGGTCAGGCCACCGCCCACGCCGAACAGCAGCAGGACCGGCAGCAAGTCCCTGACGTAGGCGCCGTGCACGGGCGTGCGGGTGAGCAGCACGAGCCCTAGCACGATGAGCATGAGGCCGGTCAGCAGGATGGCACGCTCACCGAAGCGTGCACCCAGGCGTGCGGACAACCCGAGCGAGACGGTTCCGATTAGGGCTGCCGCCGGAAAGAGCGCCAGGCCAGCCGCGGCAGCACCGTAGCCGAGAACCCGCTGCATATACAGGGTGATAAGAATCTGGAAGCCGAACGCTGCGGCGATTACCAGGACCTGCGCAAGGTTGGCTCCCGAGACGTTGCGCGAGGAGAATACCCGCAGCGGCAGCAGCGGGGCGGCGGCCCTCGCCTGGCGGAGGATGAACGCGCCGACCAGCCCGGCTGCAGCGGCGGCAAATCCCAACGTGTGCGCGGAGCCCCAGCCATACCGGGTGGTCTCGACGATTGCGTAAACGCCGAGCATCAAGCCGGCGGTCACGAGGAACGCACCCAGCCCGTCGGCTCCGGCGCGCAGGCCGATGCCCCTGTCGCGTTCCAACAGGCTCAGCGCCGGCGTTCCGACGAGGACACCGATGGGCACGTTGACGAAGAAGATCCAGTGCCAGTTGACGGCCTCCGTCAGGACGCCGCCAAGGACAAGGCCTATGGAGGCACCAGCGGCACCGACGAAGCTGTACGAGCCAATGGCCTTCGCCCGCTCCCGCGGTTCCGAGTACAGCGTCACGATCATGCCCAGGCTCACAGCAGAGACCATCGCGCCGCCAGCGCCCTGGACGAAACGCGCGGCGATCAGCATCTGCGGGCCAGCGGAGAGCCCGCACGCTAGGGATGCCAGGGTGAACACGGCCAAGCCGCTGAGGAACATACGCTTACGGCCAATAAGGTCGCCGAGCCGCCCGGCGAGCAGCAACAAACTGCCGAAGGCGATCATGTAGGCGTTCATCACCCAGGTCAGATCGGCCGGGGAAAAGCGCAGGTCTCGCTGGATCGACGGCAGCGCCACGGTCACGATGGTGCCATCAAGGATGATCATCAGAGTCGCGGCGCAGAGCAAGGCGAGCGCGAGCCCACGCGAACGGCGCGCTCGTGGGGGACGGTACCAGCCATTGAGGTCATCTCCTGGTTCGTCAGACTCCAAGGTAAGACCTTAGCAGATAGTCTTGTTAGAGACGATCCTCTACAGATCTAAGCCGCCGCGGAACCCAGGTTACGGCGCCAGGCCGGCGGCGCCAGGCCGGCGGCGCCAGGCCGGCGGCGCCAGGCCGGCGGGGCCAGGCCGGCGGGGCCAGGCCGGCGGGGCCAGGCCGGCGGATCTAGATTGCCGACTGGCGCGCTCGCCGCACCGGCCGTTCGCACTCCGCCGGCACGGCGAGGTGGTCACTAACGAGCCGCAGCAGCGCACCGACGAACGCGTCCCGTTGCTCTGGCCGCAAAGCGGTCACCACCTCGCCGTGCACACGATCAGCGATCTCTTGCCCTACGGCGACGATCCGCCTACCCGCCTCGGTGACCCCGACAATCCGTGCTCGCCGGTCGCTTGGAGATGGCCTGCGCTCCGCATACCCGGCCTTCTCCAGCTCGTCGAGGGTCACGACCATGGTGGTCTTGTCAAGGTCGGACAGCTTGGCCAGCTCGATCTGGGTCAACTCGCCCGACATCGCGTGAACCAGGACGCAATGGCCGCGCGGCGTCATCCCAATCTCGGCGAACGCCGCCGTCATCCGCGTCGCCAGCACGTGACTGGCGTGAGACAGCAGGAAACTAAGGTCAGGGACCATCCGTTCCGGCGCCTTCATGGTCATGGACAACACCATACCCCAGATAGTTTGTATTACAGATAATCCGACGGCAGACGAATAGGTCAACAGGGGGCACGATTCCATGTCCAACCGCAGGCCAACCGTGCGCGAGCTGCGCCTTGTCGTGACAGCGGACGACTACGACCAGGCACTTCACTTCTATCGTGATGCTCTCGGCATGGCCGAGCGCGCCTCCTTCGCCTCGCCCGGAGGGCGGGTGACGATCCTGGAGGCCGGGCGGGCGACCCTCGAACTCGCCGACCCGGCACATGCTGCCTACATTGACGAGATCGAAGTCGGCCAGCGCGTCGCTGGCCACGTCCGCGTCGCACTTGGCGTCGACGACAGCCCGGCCGTGACCACTCGCCTCGCCAGGAAAGGGGCGACCATCCTCGCTGAACCGACCCGCACCCCGTGGAACTCGCTGAACGCCCGCCTGCAAGCACCCGCCGGGCTCCAGCTGACCCTGTTTACCGACATAGCTGATGGAGCTGGCGTGGACACCACGGGTCCGTAACGCATCCGCGGCCGACGACCCGGCGGGTCCCAGGGAACGAACCTCCGCGGAATGATCCCGAACGGCTGCCGCTCGGTGGCACGCTCACGCCGTGCGGAGCCTTATGAGAAGCAGGCTCTTAGCGGCGCGTCAGTACGCGCGAGCCGTTCGGGATCTCGGGTGTGGTACGGCGCTGAGCCTGTCGCACACCTCAACGACGCCCTCGACACCCCGGATCGCCTCGACCAGGCGAACGGCTATGCTCCAGCGCTCTACGTGACCAGTGACGGTCACAACGCCGAGTGACACGGTCACGTCCAGCGCATTCATGCCGAGCGCGAACTCCCCGGCGGTGATCTTTCTGATCACGTCGTCGCGGATCTGTTCATCGGGCCGATCGAAGATGCCGAGCAGGTCCGCCCGGCTCACAATCCCTACCAGCCGTCCCGCACGGTCTACAACGGGAAGCCGCTTGACCCCTCGCTCGCACATCACCACGGCCGCCTCAGCCACGCTCGCCTGCGTGCCGATCGTGATTGCTGGCGTACTCATCAGTTCGGCCGCGGTAACGGCGGCAGCTTTGGCGCGTTCGCCACGACGGCCCGTGGCCAGCACCGACTTCGCCGGTCCAGAGAATGGTTCCAGCCCAACCTCCTTGAGCAGCAAATCAGCCTCGGACACCATGCCAAGCACACGACCTGCCAGATCGACGACCGGGAGAGCGCTCACGTGGCACCGTCGTATTTCACCGACGATGTCCTTGTACCCTGTCGTCCCAAGGACAGAGACGACACTGCTCGTCATCACATCTCTCACTCGGCTAGTCATGGCGATCGCTCCCTTTGGATCTGCCTACTCCAAGCACACGCGGCATTCCAGCAGTACGCATCGGACGAACGGGTGCAGGAACCTCCGACTTCTGGCCTGGCATTGAGGGACCAACGCCCTATCGCCATCGCGGTCCGTCTCATGCGTGGTGTTGGTTTACCTGCTGACCTGGCATGCACTGCTTGCTACCCGGTCCAGGTCGGTCAGCGAACGCGGGCGTGCTGTGGACCCCGCGTTCACCTGCGTATCAACGTGGGGCGCCGTGGGCGCGCAGCGCCGCCAGACGCTTGCGGTACTCGGCCTCGTCGATCTCGCCACGTGCGAACCGTTCGGCCAAGATCGTCTCGGCCCGCGGCGCCTCATGGGAATCCCGCCGCGTCCGGTAGGGGAGACCGCCGAACATGCGCAGCCCTCGGCCCGACCGGATCAGCCACACGACCACCATGATCACCAGGGCCCAGAGGGCCAGGGTGACAACGCCGCCGAATACCAAGCCGCCCCAGCCCCACCCACCTGTGCCTACCTGGTGGCCGCCCTGCAATGCCATCCGCTACCTCCGTAAGGCACGTTATGCCAGGTCTGCCAGGTCCTCTACCAGGATCCAAGAGAGCTGTCTGGGATGCCAGCATGCCGATTCCCGGTGCGGCCAGCTTCACCGGAGATATCGTCCTGGCACCCTTGTGACAAGTTCGCCGCAGGCCATCTACTTGACTCAGGTGCCGTTTGGGGGGCTTTGGACGTCGATGCCTCGGGCGGGGTGGACCAGTGGATGAGCGGGTATGCGCATTACCTTGACCTGGCTGCGGCTCGAGGCGCGCCGACGTTGGCGCTCGCTCACCGTGCTTGCCCTGCTGGTCGCCTTGGCCACGGCGACAGTTCTCGCGGCTGTCGCGGGAGCGCGGCGCGGCGAAACCGCCTTTGACCGGCTGTGGGAACGCACGCTGCCCGCGACTGTCACCGTACTGCCCAACCAGCCCGGCTTCGACTGGGCGAAGATCCGCGCATTGCCCGAGGTGAGCGCGCTGAGCATGTTCCCGGTCACATTCGGGTTCGCGCTGGACGGCTACCCGGACGCGAGTACCGGGTTCCCGCCCGCGGATAGTGAGCTCACCCGGACCATCGAACGGCCGGTCGTATTGGAGGGACGGCTGTTCAACCCCAACCGCGTCGATGAGATCCTGATCACCCCAATGTTCCAGGCGAGCTACGGCAAGGGCGTTGGCGACACGCTGACCCTGCACCTGGCGAGCCCGAAGCAGGTTGACCTGGGGTACGACGGGTCCACGGGGGACCCACCGCGCGGAGCGAAGATCCGGGCCCGCATCGTCGGGATGGGCCGTTCGCCCTGGGGATCCGCTAACGTCGACGGCCCAGGGCTAAAGGGAGGCGTGCTCGCTTCGCCGGCCCTGTTTGCCCATTACCGCGCCAACATCATGGGCACGAGCGGCCGGACCTACATCAATGCGGTAGTGCGGCTGAAGGGCGGCCCGGCGGCGGTTCCCGCGTTCCGCGCCAACCTGGCCCGGGTGACCGGGCGGTCCGACATCGACGTGTGGAACAATTTCGTCAACACCGGCGGCCCGGCCCACAGGGTCACCGGGTACGAGGCCGCCTGCCTGCTCGCCTTCGCGCTCGCGGCCCTGTTCGCCGCCTTCTTCCTGGTCGGCCAGTCCGTTGCCCGCTACACGTCCTCGACCGTGTCCGATCTGCAGGTCCTGCGGGCGGTGGGCATGACACCGCGGCAGGCTGTCGCGTCCGCCTCGGCCGCGCCGTTCCTCGCCGCGGCCGCAGGGGCGACGCTCGGCATCGCTGGGGCTATCGTCGCCTCGCGGTGGATGCCGATCGGCGCGGCATCAATCTTCGAGCCGCACCCGGGGCTCGACGTGGACTGGCTTGTTCTCGGTACGGGCTGGGTCATGGCGCCACTCCTCGTGCTGGCCGGATCCGCCGTCGCGGCCGCGACGGCGTTTGCCGCCGACCGGCGGCACGCCGCCCAGCGCCGGTCCGCCGTCGCGGCGGCGATGGCGGGAGGAGGGCTTCCCGTACCAGCGGTGGTGGGCGCCCGGTTCGCGCTCGAACCGGGGGGTGGCCATTCGTCCGTACCGGTTCGCCCGGCCTTGGTGGGTGCGGTAGCGGGCGTGCTGGGCGTGCTCGCCGCCTTTACCTTCTCCGCCGGGGTCTCCGACGCCGCCGCCAATCCGGCCCGCTTCGGGCAAACGTGGCAGCTGGGAACCTTCCTTGGTCTCAACGGGCGGGACTGGGGGGCAGCCAGCCCGGTGCTGCGTGCCGTAGCTGCCGACCGCGACGTCATCGGCGTGGATGACGCGCGTATCGCTGGGGCCCAGTCCGGCCAGGTCTCCATCGAGAGCTTCACCTATGACCCGGTTGCCGACAAGCGGCCGCACGTTGTCCTCACCGACGGGCGGATGCCCGCCAGTGGGAACGAGATCGTGCTGGCCCCGACCACCGCCCGCGAGATGCATGCCTCCACAGGATCAACGGTCCGGCTCACCGGCGCGGCTGGCCCGCAGAGCATGACCGTGACGGGCATCGGTTTTGTGCCCGTGGGGCCACACAACGGCTACGCCGACGGCGCGTGGCTCACCCCGGCCGGATACGAACGGATCTTCCGTGGCGCGCACTACGCCTTCAAGTTCCACGCCGCGACCGTGGCGCTGCGGCCGGGTGCAGATGTGCAGGCGGTGGCGCGGCGGCTGAACGCCACAGCCGGGGCCATCAAGGGCGGCCAGGCATTCACATTCGCGCCGCCATCCCCGCTGCCGGAAGTCCAGGAGATCCGAGACGTGTCGGTGCTGCCGCTGGCGCTCAGCGCCTTCCTGGCCCTGCTCGCGGTCGGCGCGGTCGGGCACGCCCTAGCCATCGCCGTACGCCGCCGCCGCCACGAACTGGCGGTGCTGCGGGCGCTTGGCATGACCCGGATGCAGTCCAGGATGGTCGTAGTCACCCAGGCGAGCGTGCTCGCTGTGATCGGGCTGGCGTTCGGCGTTCCGCTTGGCGTGGCGCTGGGCCGCACCGTATGGCGCGTGGTCGCCGACAGCACGCCGCTGGCATACCAGCCCCCGCTCGCCGTATGGGCGCTGCTACTGATCGGCCCCGTGGCGCTGCTGGCCGCGAACCTGCTGGCCGCCTGGCCGGGGGAACGCGCGGCCCGGCTGCGCACCGGGCAGATTCTTCGTACCGAGTGATCGCGGCAGGCCGGCTGGCCTTTGTGCCGACGGGCGGCTGGCCTCCGTG
>WNGB01007503.1_pt1 | contig 15721 bp, 12 predicted proteins | sample 5400681 | NCBI WGS metagenome assembly WNGB01 (sample SAMN13153367, study PRJNA577476) | soil metagenome | isolation source: 115 cm soil or saprolite under grassland replicate 2 | place: USA:California | collected 2016-06-15
GTTTTCTCGTACCCCAGGATGTCGTAGAGCGCGTCGTAGAGAGGACGCAGGTACGGGTTGACCTTCTCCACCATGTCGCCCGGCAGAAATCCCAGGCGCTCCCCCGCTTCCACCGCCGGTCGGGCGAGCACGATTCGCTTGACCTTCTTTTCCAGGAGCGCCGCCGCCGCCATGGCCACCGCCAGGTACGTTTTCCCCGTTCCCGCCGGGCCGATCGCGAAGACGAGATCATGGCGGTCGATGGTCTGCACGTAGAGGCGCTGCTTGATGTTGCGGGCCGTCACCGTGGACTTGAGCGAAGGCCCAAAAGGGCTCTCCATGAAGAACTCGACGAGTGAGGCGCTAGGATCCTCCTGGACGACCCGGATGCCCGTCGCGACGTCGCTCGCCTTCAGGGGATATCCGAGCGCGAGCAGCTCGGAGAAGCCCGAGAGCAGACGCCGGACGGCTTCTTCGCCGGCGCCGGAGCCGATGACGGAGATCTCGTTGCCCCGGGCGGCCAGCCGGACGCCAAAGGCCTCTTCGATGGCGCGCAGATTCTCGTCGGCGATCCCAAAAAGCGCGGTCAACCCCGTCTCGGGGAGGGTGACGGCCGATGTGGTTTCAGGAATCTTGGTCGCTCCTCACTGAGGAAAAGGGGCCAAGGTCCAGGGTCCAAGTTCCAAAGTGGCGGTGCCCCTCTTCCACTGGATAAACGCTACCACGTCGGAGAAGAGAGCAAGAGGCGGGCCCGGTGGTCCCGAGGCCCGCCTCGAAAAACATCTCCAGTGGGATCAGAGAGATGGCTGGGAATGGCCGGCATTTCAACGGCCGGTTTTCTCGACCGTCAGTTCCCGTTGGCAAGAGCCTTGGTGACCTCTTCCAAGCCGTTCTCCACGGCATCCCGAATCGTCGAGCCCTTGGCCTTGTGACGGACCTCCCCGACGATGTTCCCCTTGGAATCCTTGGCGATGACCTCCAGTCCCACACCCGGATTCGCCATCCAACCGCCCCAGTAGCGTCCGGCGCCGTGCGGCTCCCAGGCGTTGAAGACGTTCCCCTCGATGATGAAATCGCCGCCGCTCTTGACGACTTTGAACCCCTGCTTGTCCAGCCACTGCTCCATGTAGTCTTTCCCTTCGCGGGCGGCGTCCCGAGCCTCGCGGCCGCGGCCGTTCTCCTCGAACTCCTTGACCGTGACGGTGGTGCCTTTCTTCAAGTTCGCGCCTCCCGGGAAATAGACCCAGTCGGCGTCTTTTCCCCTGGTGAGCTTGTCGTAATCCTTCAGGTATTTCTGCGGCTCGTCCTTCTCCTTGGCGTCGTCGGAATCGAGGAAGTTCTTCTTGGCCGCTTCGGCCGGCCGTGCCGACAGGAGGAGGAAGGCCGCCAACGCGACGGCAAACAGGCGGGTCATGTGACGAACCATAGTTGACTCTCCTTTTCGCGCGTATTGTACTCGGGTCCTTGGTTCTTAGTCCCTGGTCCCTGGTCGGGCCAAGATCCAGGACTACGGACTAGGGACCAAGGACTATCTTTTCGCAGACGGCGTCGCCGGCGGCGGAGGTGGAGAGAGAGCCGCCGATATCGCGCGTGCAGCGGGACTCGCGGACGCAAGACTGGACGGCCGTCTCCACGGCGTCGGCCTCTTGCCGCCTCCCCAGGTGATCGAGCATCACGGCCACCGTCAGGATGGCTCCGAAGGGATTCGCGCGGCCGGTCCCGGCGTACTTGGGGGCCGAGCCGTGGACAGGCTCGAACATCGAGACTTTCCCGGGATGGATATTGCCCGAGGCCGCCATGCCGAGCCCTCCCTGCAGGGCCGCGGCCAGGTCCGTCACGATGTCGCCGAACATATTGTTGGTCACGATCACGTCGAACTGCCGCGGGTCTTTCACGATCTGCATGCAGAGCGCGTCCACGAAGAGGCTCGAGGATTCGAGGTCGGGATATTCCGAAGCCACCTCCGCGAAGGTCCGCTGCCACAGGTCTCCGACGTAGCGCATGGCGTTGGACTTGTCTGACATGACGACCTTGCGGCGCCCGCGGGCACGGGCAAAGTCGAAAGCGTGACGGATGATCCGCTCGACCCCCTTGCGCGTCGAAAGATCTTCCTGGACCGCAACCTCGTCGGGGGTCCCCTTCTTGAAGTTGCCGCCGGAGCCGACATACGCGCCTTCCGTGTTCTCCCGGAAGACGATGAAGTCGATGTCGCGCGCCCCGAAGTTCTTCAGGGGAGAGAGCCGGTCGTCCAGGCAGCGGACGGGGCGGTAGTTGACATAGAGGTCGAGCTGGAAGCGGGCACCCAGGAGGATGTCGGCCGCGTGCTTCATGTCGGGGATCCGCGGATCTCCGAACGCTCCCATGAGAATCGCGTCGTAATTCCTGGAAAAGTCCTCGAAGCCACCCGGAGGAACTGTCTCCCCCGTCTGCAGATAGTGGTCCGCACTCCACGGGAAGGACGTCATCTCGAGCGCAATCAAATGGCGGCGGCAGACCTCCTCGAGCACCTTGACGGCCTCGCGAGTGACGTCGACGCCGATCCCGTCACCGGGAACCACTGCGATTCGCATTGCGCCGCGGAATCTAGCACGTGAGCCGTCAGCCGTCAGCCGTCAGCCGTCAGCCGTGAGCTGTGAGCCGTGAACCGTGAACCCGCTCTTTCGGCTTACGGCTCACGGCTTACGCTTTACGGCGCGATTCGTTAGAATCGCGCACATGACTTTCGCGGAGACGGTGCGGGAAATCCTCGCCGACGCGTCGAAGGCTCCGGAACGGCCGACGCCGGGCAACCTGGCGGAACGGATCTCGCGGGAGGCGGAGAGATACCTCGACCGCGTACGCTTCGATTCGGCGCAGTACGTCCGTCACCCAGTCCTGCTCTGGGACGACTGGGAGGTCATGATCATCGGCTGGGAGTCGGGCCAGCTCACTCCTGTCCACGACCATCGGGGCGTGCTCGGAGGCATGGCCATGCTCTCGGGCTCCCTGCTCGAAGAGCGGTTCATGACACCGGGACTCGTTCCGAGGCTCGCCGACTCGCGGATCCGTCCCGAGGGAGACCTGTGCGACATCGGTCCCACGACGTTGCATCGCTTGATCTCGAAGACTCCCCGGGCCGTTTCTCTCCACATCTACCGGCCTCCTCTGCGCACCATGGGGATCTGGGACGAACGGGGAATGATCGAGATCCGCCCCTCGACCTTCGACGTGGGGGAAGAAGTCCTCGCGCGGGCCGCGGCGACACCCGCCGGCGCTCGCTGTTAAACGCTGGCCGGGTCCGAGGCCGAAAGGGGCATGGCCGGGCGACTCATCGGCCGGAGCAGCTCCGTGCGAGCACCTCCGCCCAGATGCGTCCCCACGCGTCGCGCACACTCTCGACGGAGCGCTCCCTTCGTTCCGGCGGGATTCCCGGGGGAACGATCCGAAAGCATTTTCGGTCGCCGGCCGCGTCTTGCTCCCGAAGATCCGGGTCGAGCCGGTGGCGCCGGATCCCTCCGATCGTGATCGCCGAGTGCCCGAGCTCCGGAGCGATCGTGACAGTCCCGTAGCGCTCCCAGCGCAGCGCCGTTCTGGCGAGCAGAGTGTCCTGGCCATGAAAGCCGTCGAAGGTTTCGCGGCTGTGAGGCCACACGAGCAGCGCGTCGCGTGCGGCCAGCGTTCCGGAGATCACGACGAGCCCGAAAACCGCGATCGCCGCGGTGCGACGCCGTGCTACGGGAAGGAGCGCGATCAGGCAGAGAGTCCCTCCGGCCGCCGCGACAGCCGCCACGTCGGCAAGATATCCGAAACGGTAGCCGTTGGGCACGCCCGCGTGTCCCCCGGCGACCGAACCCGCGAGCGCCGCGCATCCCTGCGAAAGAAGATACGCGGAGAACGGCTCGCATGGGCGGAGCAACGAGCGCGCCAGCGCCAGGGCCACCGGCACTCCGAGCATCCAGCCGAGCCGGGTCTTTCGCGGCAGATCGTGATGACGATAGGGGTCCGCCTTGAACCACGGGGCGACGAGCGAATCGGCGGCCGCGGCGAACGCCGGCATCGCCGACTGCATGTACCGGACCTCGGCAAGCAGGCTGTGATCCGAAGCCCGAGCGAAATACGCTGCTGTGCGTCCCTCCTTCAGGAGAAAGATCGGCGTGGCAGCACAGGCAAAGCCCGCGGCAAAGAGAAGGGCCGAGACAAGTCCCGGCCGAACCGGACCCGCCCCCTCGCGGGGCCAGGCCGAGAAGAGGAGCAGCGCGGCCCCGGCGATCCAGGCCGCCAGGTAGATGTGCGCCGCCAATCCCGCCACAGCCCCGGAAAGAAGGGCCAGGACGAGGCTGTCCCGGCGCCGGGCCCGCACGAGAAGCAGGGCCGCGGCGTCCAGGATCGGAGCGAGGACGATCGCGTTCCAACCCCATCGGGAAAGCAAGAGGTGCCAGCGCAGCCCGGCGAGAACGAGCACCGCGAGTACTCCCCCGCCGCGAGGCAATAACGCGCGCCCGAGAGCGAGCGCGGTGAAGAGCGATGCGACGCCGGCCGCCGCCGAGAGAAACCGCACGCCGAAAACCGTCGGCCCGAAGAGGAGCAGCGCGCCGCGGTAGAGCTCGAGATACAGGACGCCGACGCTTCCGTAGGTCTTAGGGACGCCATAGGGCGCCGGCCGGATCGCGTTCGCGAAATCCCCGGGCACGCCCTTGAGATCCAGCGCCGGTGCAATCAACGAAATATCGTCAATCCAGAGAGAAGGCGGCAAACGCTCCAGGGCGACGAAACGCGCGAGCGTCCCGAGACCGATTGCGGCTGCCGCAATGACCACGAGCGCGCCGCCGCGAAACGGTACGGGCACCGGCGAGAAACCGTCGGGCCGCCGGCGGGCGAGTAAGAGGAAAGCGGCGGCGGCCAGACCGCCAGCGCAAACCGTGGCGCCGATGACGAAGAACCCGAGAAGCAGCCGCGGCACGATCCACGTCGGTTCCGTGTCGGTCAAGAGCGACGGCCGGACCCATCGCACGAGGTCTACGGCCACGACGAACGAGACGATGATGCCGGCGAGGAAGGCCGCCCGAGCTGAGCGGACCCGGCCGGCGTCCGAAATCACTTCTGGAAGAACAGGAAGAGATTGACGGCCGAGGGGCCAAGCGAAAAGAAATCGCCGGAGCGCAGAGGTCGCGCGCAGTCCTGTTCCGAGAGGCCGGCCAGATCATCGGGCACCGGAATGGGGTCGCCGTTCAAATAGGTGCCGCAAGTCGAGCGCATATCCACCAGCCGGTATTGAGGCGTGGAGCCGAGCAGAAGACGAAACAGCTTGGCGTGCAGCCGGGAAACTTCCGTGTTGAGAAACGCGTCCGGTGAAGACACCCGGAAGCCGGACACCGGCATGCCGACACCGATGAACTCCGGCACCTCGCGTCCGATCAGAAGCTCGTCGAAGTCCAGGCGCACGAGGCCCGCGTTATAAGGACCGAGCCCCAGCAGGTAGTAGCCTCCCGGCAACCGGAGCAGAGTCTTCTCGAGACGCTCGGAGAGCCCGGCCATCCCATTGTCGACGAAGGACATGACGTCGCGCTGCCGGGACTCCAGCGCCTCGCGGCAAATGGCGGAATAGAGGTCGTCTCTCACGACGAAGACCTGGTTGTCACATCTCTATTTTCGCACAGAGTCGGGCGCGACGCGCGGTGCGCGATGCGCGTGCTACCGAGATCCTGTTGGTCCTCATCTCCTGACACCGAGCATCAACGCCCATTTCGTCCCTCGCCCGTCGCGGACAATCTCGATGACACGCTCCCCAGCTCGGGGAACCTGTGTCGCGGGAATGAGACGGAAGTTCCGGGGGGGGCTGTCACCCCGGAGCGGGGAGGGTCCGAGCGGGGCGGGGCCGCCGGCGTCGAGCCGGTAGCGCACGAGCAGATCGACGTAGAAAGTGGTCTCGTTGGCCAGGATGCGGGAGAGACGAGAGTCCACTCTCACCGGGCCGTAGCGCTGCCAGCGCATGATGGAGCTCGCCACCAGGTTGTCTCTTCCCTGATAGCCTTCCCACGCCTCGAGCATCGGCCCCCAGCGCAGAAAGAGATCGCGCGCGGCGAGCGTGCCGGAGACTGCAAGCAACCCGATGGTCGCGATTGCCCCGGCCCGGCGAGCGCGCTCCGAGAGGAGCGCCAGAAGAGAAAGCGCGCCCGCGGCGGCCGCGACGGCCGTCACTGTCGTCAGATAGGCGACGCGGTAACCGTTCGGCTGCATTTCCGTGCCCCAGGCGACCGTCGAGGCGAACGCCGCGCCGGCGTGCGTCAGCAGGAAGCCGGAGAGTTCTTCCCGGGGGCGAGAGAGCGAGCGCGCCAGCGCCGCGGCGACGGAGATGCCGAGGATCCAGCCCAGGCGCGACTTGCCCGGCAAGTCGTTCCACGGCGAAGGGTCCTCCAGGAACCAGGGAGCGGCCAGCGCAGTCGCGGCGGAGGAGAAAAGGGGCGCGAACGAACGCTGGCGTCGAATTTCCACGAGCACGTTGTGCTGCCCGGCGCGCCGGAAGTAAGGCGCCTTTCCAGCGCCGGGCCAAGAGAGAGGAGAAGCCGCCAGGAGAAACATCGCAACGAAGAGGCCCGAAGCGCCGAGGCGCCACCGGCGCGTCAGACCCGAACCGGGCCAGGCCAGGAACACCGTCAGAGCCGCCAGCGCAACCCAGGCCGCCAGGTAGATGTGCGCCCCGATCCCGGCGAGGAAGCCGGCGGCCGCGACGGCCGCGACACTGCGCCGGCGGCGGGCCCGCAGCAGGAGCAGAGCCGCCAGGTCGAGCAGGGGTACGAGGACGATCGCGTTCCATCCCCAGCGAGACAGGATGAGATGCCACCGCATCCCGGCGATCGCGAGGCCGGCAAGGGTTCCGCCGCCTCGGGGCAGCAACGCTCGGGCGAGCGCGATCGCTGTTGCGATCGACAGGGCCCCGGCGGCCGCCGAAAGAAACCGAACGCCGAAGACCGTCGTTCCGAAAAGCAAGAGCGACCAGCGGTAGAGCTCCAGATATAGGACCCCCACGCTTCCGTACGGACGCGGCAGGCCGAAGGGGACGGCCCGGATCGGGTCGGCGAAGTCGCGCGCGTTGCCGTGAAGCGAAAGCGCGGGCGCGATGAGCGAAAGATCGTCCACCCAGAGGGGCGCCGGCAGCCGGTCCAGAGCCGCGAAACGCGCGACTGTTCCGAGGAGGAGCGCGGCAACCGCGACGCAGAGGAGCGCTGCGGCGGAGAGCGGAAGCCCGGGAAGGCGCTCGGCAACCGCCCGCGTGCGCCCCCAGAGATGGAGAGCGGCCGATGCCGCCACTCCCGCGCCGGCGGCGGCGGCAAGAACGAAGAGGGTGAGGAGGAGACGCGCCAGCGCCCATGAGGGATCCGGATCGAGCAGGAGCTGCGGGCGGATCGTGATGATGAGTCCCACGGCAACGGCGAACGCGGCGCTCGCGCCCGCGGCCAGGGCCGCGCCACGCCCGTGATTGCCCGAATGCCGGTTCACCGGTTAGCCGGCGCGGACGGACTCCGGGCGCGCGCTTTTCTCAATTCACCGGCTCCCGGTCTTCCTCCGGGGCGTCTTCGGACATCGGCGCGAGCTCCACGGTCCATCTCTCGTAGAGGTCCTCGGGCAGCTCCTTGACGAAGCGCGAGGGCTCCAGGATGACGTCCACGCCGTAACGGTCGCGGGCGAGCATCGGGTAAACGAGCGCGATCTCGTTTTTTGCTCGCGTGAGCGCGACATAGAAGAGACGCCGCTCTTCCTCGAGTCCTTCGTTGGTGACGGCGGCGCGGTAACTGGGGAAGCGGCCCTCGGAGAGACCCATGACGATCACGCGACTCCATTCGAGTCCCTTGGCCTGGTGGACCGAGGAGAGCACGACACGATCGTCGTCGGAGTCGCCCGCCACGACATCCTCGCCCGACAGCTCGTTGAAGAGCGTCACCTCCTCCAGGAACGAGCGCATCGAATCGTAGCTCTGCGCGAACTGCGCGAACTGCTCGAGGTCGTCCAGGCGCGCATCGCCGTTGGGAAATTTGGCGCGCGCGAAGTCGCGGTAGACATTCTCCACCACCGCGCGGATCGCTTCGGCCGGCGACGAGCGGATCGAAGGAGACTCGAGTCGTTCCATGAGAGACCGGAAGGGCTCCAGGGCGGCGGCCGCGCCGCGCGGAAGCCCGATGCCCCGGCTTCCTCCGCGTTCCTGGAAGGACGCGAGGGGATCCGGTCTTCCTCCGACTGCTTCCCACACCGCCGACGCCGCGCGCTCTCCGACGCGCGGAAAGATCTTCAAGGCCCGCTTCCAGGAGAGTTCGTCTTTCGGGTTGACGACGATGCGCAGGAACGCCAGCACGTCCTTGACGTGCTTCTGCTCGAAGAAACGCATCCCGGAACGAATCTCATAGGGAATCCCGCGGCGCGTCAGCTCGATCTGGAGCTCCAGCGCCTGATAATGCGCGCGGTAGAGAACGGCCAGATCCGAGAGCTTCTCCCCTTCGTCGTGCCACTCGAGCAGGCGCTGTCCCACGAACCTCGCCTGATCGGGGATGTCGGGCAGCGGCACCACCGCCGGGGCGACGCCCGGCGGACGGGTGGCCTGGAGTTCCTTGGGAAACTGCCGCGCGTTGTGAGAGATCGAAGCGTTGGCGAGCTTCAAGATCTCGGGTGTCGAGCGATAGTTCTTCGTCAGCCGGAAGGTCTTCGCCTCCGGATAGCGCTCTGGAAACCCGAGGATGTTCTCGAAGGAAGCGCCGCGGAAGGAGTAGATCGCCTGCGCGTCATCGCCCACGACCGTGACATTCTTCTTCACCCGCGCCATGCCGTCCACGATCTCTCCCTGGAGGCGATTGGTGTCCTGATACTCATCCACGAGGACGTGATCGTAGGCGCGCTGCAGCTCCCGCGCCGCGTCGGGGACCTCTTCCAAGAGCCGCTTCCAGGAAAGCAGCAGGTCGTCGTAGTCGCAGGCGTTGGCCGTCCGCTTCCTTTCACGGTAGCGCTGGAAGACCGACACGATCTGCGCCTCCAGCGGCGAGAAATGCGGCGCGCGGTCGAAGAGAACTTCGGCGAAGGGCCGGCCGGTGTTGATCGTATAGGAATAGAGATCGAGCAGCACGTCCCCTTTGGGGAACCGCCTCTCGACGACCGGGATCTTGTGGTCGGATGTTGCGGCCTCCAGCATCTCGCGCGCGTCCTCCGGGTCCAGGATCGTGAAGTTGGAAGGAAGGCCGACGCGGCTTCCGAAGCGGCGCAGGAGGCGGTTTCCCACGGAATGAAAGGTCCCGCCCATCAGGCGCCGGGTGTCCACGGTGAGGAGCGTCTCGACTCGCCGGAGCATGTCCCGCGCCGCCTTGTTGGTGAAGGTCAGCAGCAGGATTCGCGCCGGATCCGTGCCCGATTCGATCAGGCGCGCCACCCGGTAGACGAGTGTGCGCGTCTTGCCCGATCCCGCGCCCGCGATGACCAGGACCGGGCCCCCGCCCGCCAGAACGACCTCCCGCTGCTCCTCGTTCAACTCCCGGTCGTAATCCACCCGGTAGGCAACCGCACGGGCGGGAGTCCTCAGGACATAGCGACGCTCCACCGAGTCAGTGTAACCGGAGGTGATGGAGGCGTTCTACGTTCTCCGTGCGACGTTCTAAGTTGGGCTTGGTCAACAGAGAACGTAGAACAGAGAACGTCGCACCGAACCGGCGTAATCATCCGCGCGGCTCAATCGTATTAACCAGTGAAGCCCGAAAGGCACCAAAGGAGCAACCCGTGAGCATCCAGCAGATTCGCAAATCGGTTCTCGTCGGCGCCGGGATCGCCATCCTGGGCGCGGCAGGACTTGTCGCCGGCCGGCTCTCGGCCGGAGTCTTCCCCGGGGGAGCGCATTCGGATTTCGGCCATCACGTCTTCGGGCGGATCGCCCGCGCGCTCGACCTCTCCGACGATCAGAAGGGCCAGATCAAGTCCATCCTGAAGGCGCACGCCTCGGAAATCGAGACGCGGATCGAGGCGTCGGCCTCCGCGCGACGAGCCGTCCATGACGCGGTCCTCGCGCAACCGCTGGACGAGGCCGCCATTCGGGCGGTCGCCCAGAAGTTCGGTCAGGTTCACGCGGATGGTGCGGTGCTCTTCGCGAAGATCCGCACGGAGATCCAGCCGATCTTGACGGAGGAGCAGCGCTCGAAGATCCAGAAGTTCCGCGAGCGGATGCGCAACCGGGCCGACTCCGCCGCAAGGTCCTTCGAGGCTTTCCTGCGGAGCGCCTCCTGATTCGAATTCCGGCCGCCCGCGCCGCGGCAGCCGCGGCTCTTCGCCAGGCTCCGGCGGCAGCCCTCGACGAGGCGGCATTGGTCGAGCGCGCGCGCCGAGGGGACGAGGACGCCTTTGCCGCGCTCACACGCCTGGCCGCCCCGTCCGCTCTGGCGGCGGCCCGCCGCATCACGGGGGACCCGGCGCTGGCCGAGGACGCCGCGCAGGAGGCTTTTCTGCGGGCCTTCCGCGCGCTTTCGAGCTACCGCCACCAGACCTCCTTTGCCGCCTGGATGCGAGTCATCGCGCTGCGCACGGCGATCGACCTGGTGCGCCGCCGCCGCCCGGAAGCCCCTCTCATGGAGACCGCGCGGCCCGGAGGCTCGGAGGAGAAACGGCACCTCGACGCGGACCTCCTGCGGGAAGTCCTGGCGGCCCTCGCCCCGCTCGACCGGGAGCTGCTCCTCGCCCGAGAGCTCGAAGGAGAGACCGACCGCGAGATCGCTCGCCGTTTCGGCATGACGGTCACAAGCGTTCGGGTGCGCATCCATCGGGCCCGGAGAAAACTACGCGCCCGTTTCGAAACGAGGAGCTCATGAGGGCGCACCGCTGCCCCGATTTGGGACGGCAGGAGACAGGCCATCTCTTTCAATGCCGCCCCTGCCGCGTCGAGGTCCGCTTGGCCGCCGCGTGGAAGCAGATTCCGCGCGAAGCCTTGCCCGAGACGCCGGAGCCTGTTTCCGAGAGCTTCGTCGCGCGAGTGACCGCGGCGGTCTCGGAGGATCGACGCCGCAATCTGCGTCGCCGCTCACTTCTCTCGGCGGCTGCGGCTCTGCTCTTCTTCTTCCTGGCGGGCGCCGGCCACGAGTCGCGGGCCAGAGACGCCGTCCGGGTCGAAGAATCCTACGCCCAGCTTCTTACGCCTTCCGCGCTCGAGAGCCTCCTTCCCGATTGAGAGGGAATCGGGCGATCTGCGATCGGGCGATTGTGTGATTGCGGAAGCCCGCTGATCGACTGGTTCGATCAACCGATGACCCGATCACCAGATCACCCGATCACCCGATCACCCGATTCCGCGGACTCGACCTGTGCCAGACTCTTCGCCATGCCTCTCAAGCTCACGACGGCCGGAGAGTCGCACGGCCCGCGCCTGACCGTGATCCTCGAAGGAATTCCGGCGGGCCTGGGGATCGATCCTGGCTTCGTGAATCGGGAGCTCGCGCGCCGACAGCACGGCTACGGGCGTGGAGGTCGCATGAAGATCGAGAAGGACGAGGCGATCTTCGAGGGCGGCGTCCGCGGCGGCGTCACGCTCGGCTCGCCCATCGCCATCGGAATCTCCAATCGAGACCACGCCAACTGGGAGCGGGTCATGGGGCCCCTCAAGGTGGACCTGTCCGCGGCACGCGAGAAACGTTTGACGCGCCCGCGCCCCGGCCACGCAGATCTGGCCGGCGGAATGAAGTTCGGAGCGAAGGATCTGCGCGACATCCTCGAGCGGGCCTCCGCTCGGGAGTCCGCGGCGCGCGTCGCGGCCGGCGCGGTCTGCAAGCTCCTGCTCAGAGAATGCGGCATCAGAGTGGCCAGCGGCGTTCTCTCGCTCGGAGCGGTCGCCGACGAGAAATCCCCGCGCTCGTTCATTTCTCTCGACAGAGTCCGCGAGGACTCTCCTCTGCGCGCGCTCGATCGAGAGTTGGAGAAGAGGATGGTCGAGGCCGTGGACGCGGCGAAGAGGGAGGGCGACACGCTCGGCGGAAGCATCCTCGTGGGCGCATGCGGCGTGCCGGCGGGATTGGGCTCGTACGTCTCCTGGGATCGCAAGCTCGACGGACGCATCGCGCAGGCGATGCTCTCGGTCCCCGCCGTCAAGGGATTCGAGCTGGGCTCGGCCATCGAGGCCTCGCGCGGCCCCGGGTCGCTCGCCCACGACGAGATCGAGCCGGAGAAGAAAGACGTTCTGCGCCGCCGCACCAACCGGGCCGGCGGCCTCGAGGCGGGAGTGACCAACGGCGAGGAGATCATCGCGGTCATCTTCATGAAGCCCCTCTCGACCCTTGCCAGAGGTCTCGACTCGGTGGATCTGGAGACCGGCCAGCCCGCCCGCTCCGCCTACGAGAGAAGCGATGTGACCGCGGTGCCGGCCTGCGGCGTCATCGCCGAAGCAATGCTCGCCTTCGTTCTCGCCGACGCGCTCCTCGAGGTGACGGGCGGCGACCGGATGGAGGACGTCCGAAGTCGAATCTCCGTCCACCGCGATCGCATCGCCCGTTACCCTCGCTGAAGCGGTGCCGCCGCTGCTCCGGCAGGTGGAGTCTCTCCAGAGAAAAGAGTGCCGGGGGAGTGGTCATCGGGGCTCGATGGAAAGCAGAGCGAGCTCGCGTCGGTCTTGCGAGAGACCCAGCCGCTTGGGCACAAAGGCCTGGGACACGTTGAATATGATCGCCCGCGGTCTCAGGGGCGAACCGTTCAAGCGCAGTGTGGCCGATTCGCCGGCCTTGAGCGTGCGCCCGAAGATCGTTCGGCCTTCGAACGTCACCTCGATGTCCACCGCCTTCGAGCTCGGCGAAAAGTGCGCGAGAAGGATTTCTCGCGTCTGGCCCGGCTCGACCCAAAGCGCGAACTTGCGGCGCGTCCACCGGAAGGGGCCGCCGGGACCAACTTCTTCGTCGTGAAAGCCGATTCGGGGGGAATAGCGGAAAGCTTCCTCGGGACGCGCCGTCGCCAGCACGGCGGCTCCGGCCGCGACGGCGTAGAGGAGTATCAGCACAAGAAGAGATCTTCTCAGCCATGGAGTTGCCGCCTCTCCCGTCTTCAAACCGTCCGAGACTCTCGCGGGCGCGGGGCCGGCCACGAGCGCCGCCAGGAGGAAGAAGAGAAGAGACACGTCGGGAGCAAACCAGTGAGAGCCCACGGCGAGAGCCGCGAGAAAGGCGGCAATGGCCACTCCGGCGCCGCCGACGAGAACATCTTTTTCTCGCGCCCGCCGGAGGGCGAGCGCGCCGAGCGAAACGACAAACAACGCCGTCAGCAGGAACCCGGCTGAACCTGTCTCCGCGAGGGCCTGGACGTAGGCGCTGCCCGGGTTGTCGCGCATCAAAAAACGCCGGTTCTCCTCCCTCATCAGATCCGGAAACCGCCATGAGAAGACACCCATCCCTGCTCCTTCCACGGGATGACGCAGGAAAAGACGCCCCGCGGCGCGCCAGAGGAGAGGCCGCGCCGACATGCGATACTCGATTGGAAGACTCGGGTCGAAACTCTGGGCGAGGCGAGTGCCGAGAGCCCCCTGGGAACCGCGCAGAAGGAAAAGGGCGCCCCCGAGAGCCGTAGCGGCAAAGAGAGCGAGAGCGGTCAGGCGCTCGCGGGAGGCAAGTCCGCCCGCGAGGAGCAGGATCAGAGCGCCGGCGAGGAGCAAGAGAAAACCCGCGCGCGATCCGGAAAGCAGCAGACCCGCCGCGAGAAGGAGCGCGGCGATCGGCGCGAAACGGTCTCGCGGCGCCGCGCGGAGCAATCCGGCCGCGACGAGCACCAGAGCCAGAGCGCACAGGAGTCCGAGCGAATTGGGGTCGGCCGCCCCGCCCGAGGTTCGTCCCGTCATTTTCCAGTAAGGCCTCGTCTCGGGCGGCAGCAGACTGAGTCGCTGGAAGCAGGCAGCGGCCGCCGACGCGCCGACGCCCAAGACCGCCGCGCGCAGTGCCTTCAACCGCACGGCGGGACCCTGGCGCCGCAACAGAAGGTAGAAGCCGGCGCCGGCGGCCAGAGCAGCGAAGGCCAGAAGACTCTCCCGAACGGCCGCCTTCTCCGCCATCCCCTCCCCGTTGACGGCGCGGCCCGTCAATCCATGGAGAGCGGCCCAGAGCGTGGAGGCTCTCGCCACGGCCAGGACTGTCGCGAGAGTCCAGAGGAGAAGCAGAGCGCGGAGAGGGCGATCGAGCGGCGACGGCTCGGGCATGCTGTCAAAGTCGTATATGAAACGAAACGACCACCCCGCGGCGAGACCTCCGAGGAGAACCGCCGGCCAGACGACCGGATCCATGCCACCGGAAAACCGCGTGAGCAGACCCGCGCATGGGAAGAGGAATGCGAACGCCACGATGGCCCGCGCCGGACTCCACGCGGCCGCGAGCGCGAGTCCGACAGCGATCATCAGGACCGGCAGGCGGTCGGGAGCCGCCGGCGGAAATCCCAGCGCGAACAGGAGACCCGATCCACCCACCGACAGAAGGAAGAGGACGACCCTGACGCCGGTTCCCGGCTTCCTCATCCCCGGTGGTACTCCTGCAGGGCTGCGATCCCCGTCCTTTCCTCCTGACGGGCGCGGATCGCCTCGACGGCGGCGGCGGAGGCGGAGAGGGTCGTCAGGCAGGGAATCTGGAGGCGCAGCGCCGCGGCTCGGATCGCGGCTTCGTCATAGTGAGACTGGCCGCCCAGCGGCGTGTTGATGATGAGCTGGATCTGCCCCGATTCCATCCATTCAACCGCATTGGGGTGTCCCTCATTGACCTTGAAGACCTTCTCCGCCGCCAGTCCAGCCTCCACCAGCGCCGCCTGCGTCCCCTCCGTCGCGCACAGCGTGAACTTCAAATCCACCAGCTCCCGCGCGATCGGAATCAGGTTCTTCTTGTCATACGGATTGACTGTCAAGAACGCCCGGCCCTCGACCGGAAGCCGGATCCCAATGGCTTCACAGGCCTTCGCGAAGGCGTCGCCGAAGCGCGGGGAAATCGCCATCACCTCTCCCGTGGACTTCATCTCGGGGCCGAGCAGGCTGTCTTCTCCGGGGAACTTCTTGAAGGGAAAGACGGGGGCCTTGATGAAGAAGTCCACGGGATCATGCTCCGGCGGCAGATCGAGGGAGGCAAGCGGCTGCCCCACCGCGAGAAGCGCCGCGGCCCGGGCCATCGCGACTCCGATCGCCTTTGACACGAAGGGGACCGTACGGGAGGCGCGCGGGTTGACCTCCAGCACATAGAGCAACTCGCCCTGAGTGGCGAACTGGATGTTGACGAGACCGCGCACGGAAAGAGCCGCCGCGATCAGACGCGTCGCCTCCCGGATCTCGGCGAGCTGCCGGGCCGTCACCTTCCAGGCGGGAAGCACCGAAAAGGAGTCGCCCGAATGGATCCCCGCTTCCTCGATGTGCTGTTGGATACCCCCGATCCAGGTCTCCCTGCCGTCGGAGAGGGCGTCCACGTCGTACTCGAAGGCGTCGTCCAAGAACCGGTCAATCAGAACGGGATGCTCCGGGGAGCTCGCGAGCGCCTGCGCCAGGTAGCCGAGAAGATGCTGGTCGTCGAACACCACGGCCATCGCGCGACCCCCCAGAACGTAGGAAGGCCGCACCATGAGCGGATAGCCGATGCGCCGGGCCACCGCCAGCGCCTCCGCCTCGCTGCGCGCCTCGCCGTGCTCGGGGGCGCGCAGGCCGAGCTCCTCCACGAGATGCCCGAAGCGGCCGCGGTCTTCCGCGAGGTCGATGGACTCGGGAGAGGTCCCGAGGATCCGGTATCCGGCTGCCTCCAGAGGCCGG
>WNGB01008545.1_pt1 | contig 15719 bp, 15 predicted proteins | sample 5400681 | NCBI WGS metagenome assembly WNGB01 (sample SAMN13153367, study PRJNA577476) | soil metagenome | isolation source: 115 cm soil or saprolite under grassland replicate 2 | place: USA:California | collected 2016-06-15
GAGTCCTCCAGCAAGTGCACGGTCTCGCTTTCGAGCGCGAAGATCCTTTGCGCGAGCTCGAACAATTGCTCCCCGAGCGGCGTCAGCGTCACCTTATGGCCGCGTCGGTAGAACAGTTCCGTTCCATAGGTTTCCTCGAGGAAACGGACCTGGGTGGTGACCGTGGGCTGGCTGATGTGTAGCAGCTTTGCCCCGCCGGTGAATCCGCCGGCGCACGCGACGGCATGGAACGACCTCAACTGGGTCAGGCGCATGGGAGATTCCTCCGTCCCGAGAATAGCTTTTTTGAATGGACTACTGCAAATAAAACAATTTGATCAATAGTTGGATGGCGAGCAACCTGCCGACACCGGTCGCGAGAACCGCAAAGGGAGGAGGTGAGGTGTCGCTCCGCTACCAGAACCCGGTTGCGATCCGCTATGGCGCGGGTTCGATCGAGGAATTGCCGGCGATCCTCGCGGGCCGCCGCGCTGTACTGGTCACATTCCCGGAGGCCGAAGGCCTGGGCCTCGTCGCGCGAATTCGCGGCATCCTCGGCACGGCGGTCACGGGTATCGAGGACCGGATCGAGCCCAATCCCGACGTGAGCTACCTCGCCACGATGTACGAGCGCTTCTGGCGCGAGCACGCCGATTGCGAAACGGTGGTTGCCGTTGGCGGCGGCAGCGCCATAGACACCGCCAAGGCACTGATGGTCGGGACAGCAAGCGGGCGCTTTGACGAGCTTGTCGCGCTCCTCGCAACGAGTTCGGCCTTCACGCCGCACCGCGTGAAATCGCTGATCGCTGTGCCGACGACCTCTGGAACCGGCAGCGAGGTAACGCCGTGGGCCACGATCTGGAACCGCGCCGACGGTGAGAAGTATTCGCTGCACCTGCCCGAGACTTGGCCTGAGACGGCGATCGTGGATCCGGACCTCATGCTCACGCTGCCGGACTCCGTCACCGTGCAGAGCGGACTCGACGCGCTTTCCCACGCGCTCGAATCGATCTGGAACGTGAATGCCAATCCGATTTCCGACACCTTCGCCGTCGCTGCGGCGCGCGAAGTCATGGCCACGCTGCCTGCGCTTCTGGACAAGCCGAAGGACCCGCCATTGCGCGCGCAAATGGCGCTGGCGGCACTGAAGGCCGGATTGGCATTCTCCAATACCAAGACGGCGCTCGCGCACTCCATCTCCTACGAGATGACGCTGCGGTTCGGGCTGCCGCACGGCATCGCGTGCTCCTTCACCCTGCCGATGGTGCTCGAGCGCTCCATCGGCATCGATCCCGGGCGCGATGCGCTGCTGGCGACCGTCTTCGACGGCGACCTGGGCGCGGCGCCGCGCCGGCTCACGGCCTTCCTGGAAAGCGTGGGAGTCGAAAGCGACTTTGGCGCTTATGGCGTCAGCGACGACGATTCGCGGCGGATGGTGGCCCAGGCGATGGAAGGCGTTCGTGGCCGCAACTTCATCGGAGCAGGCCGGTGAGAAGGCGCGCCGCCGGCTGGGCCGACCATGTGGCCGCAGCCATCGACCAGTTGAGCATCTGGTCGGGCAAGGTCGTTGCCTGGCTGATCGTCCCGATGTTCCTCGTGCTCGTCTACGAGGTCCTCGCGCGCAAGTTCTTCCGCCCAACGATCTGGGCCAACGATGTCGCCACCATGTGCTACGGGGCCCATTTCTTTCTCGCCGGCGCCTACACGCTCTATCTGCAGAAGCATATCCGGACCGACTTCCTCTCCAAGAACTGGTCGCTCAAGGCGCAGGTGCGCATGGATCTCTTCCAGTACCTCGTCTTCTTCCTTCCCGGCATGGTCATGTTCACGTGGCTCAGCTGGGAGTTCGCCGAGGAATCGTGGGATCTGGGGGAAGCGCTCATGACGACTTGGCGGCCTCCCGCGTACTGGTACAAGACGGTCATTCCCGTGAGCTCGGCGCTGATCCTGATCCAGGGGATATCGGAAGTGATCAAGTGCTTCCGGACTCTGCGCGACGGCGTTGACTATCGCCACCAGGAGGCCCCCGGTGAGCTCGTGTGATGGCGCGGCTCCCATGGCCGGGGGATGGCGATGAGCCTCGAGATCCTCGGCCTCATCCTCCTCGGGCTGCTCTTCGTCGTCATCCTCGGCGGCTTCCCGATCTCGTTCACCCTGATCTTCCTGGGGATGGTGTTCGGCTACATCGGCTTGGGCAATCGGGTCTTCTACCTGATGACCTACCAAGTTTTCGGAACGATGATGGACACGGTGCTCGCGGCCGTAGCGATGTTTACGTTCATGGGCTATGTGCTCGAGAGCGCGGGGCTCATGAAGCGGTTGTTCCACGCCGTGCAGTTGATGTGCGGGCGCATGCACGGATCACTTTACCTCGCGACCATCTTCACGGCCACGCTGTTCGCCGCGGCGACGGGCATCGTGGGGGCCTCGGTAACGATCATCGCGCTCATGGCCGCGCCGGTAATGCTGAAAGCCCGGTACGACGTGAAGCTTTCGGCGGGAACGATTTGCGCGGGCGGAACGCTCGGAATCCTCATTCCACCGAGCGTCATGCTGGTCGTGATGGGGCCGGTGCTCCAGGTCTCGGTCGCAAGGCTATACGCCGGCGCGCTGCTGCCCGGCCTGCTCCTTGCCGGCCTCTACCTCGTCTACACGATGATGCGCGTGTGGCTGAACCCGAAGCTGGGCCCCGCGCTGTCCGACAAGGAACTCGATGTTCCGGCGAGCGTGCTCTTCCGCGAGTTCTTCCTCGGCCTGATTCCGCCTGCGGTGCTGATCCTCGTCACATTGGGTTCGATCGTCTCGGGCTGGGCCACGCCGACGGAGGGCGCCGCCTTGGGGTGCGGCGGGTCGTTGCTCGTGACCGCCGCCCACGGCAGGCTCAGCTGGATGGTTTTCAAGGACGCGGTGTTTCGCACGGTACAGACGTCGAGCATGGTGATGATCCTGCTGGTCGCCTCGACGTTCCTCGGCGCCGTGTTCTCCGCGCTCGGCACGCCAGCCTTCATCGCCAACACGCTGGTCGCATGGAACGTCCCGCCTACCTTCCTTATCCTGGCGATATTGATCGTGTGTTTCGTCCTCGGCTGGCCACTGGAATGGGTGCCGATCGTCGTCATCATCGTGCCGATCTTCATGCCGGTCCTGCAGCTCATGAAGGTGGACGTGGTGTGGTTCAGCATCCTGCTCGCAGTGACGCTCCAGACCTGTTGGCTGTCGCCGCCGGTCGCCTTGTCGGCGTACTACCTGAAGGGCGTGATGCCCAAGTGGGCCCTCGCGGACATCTACATGGGCATGTTGCCCTTCATGGGCCTGCAGTGGGTCGCGGTGCTGATCCTGTACTTTTTCCCGCAGATCATTTTGGTGCTCCCGAACATCATGTTCGGGACGAAATAGGCAGTCTCAACCAAAGGAGGAGAACGACATGAAACGCAGAAAATTTCTGGCGGGAGCAGGGCTGGCGGCTGGTGCCGCAGTAACGCCGGCGCTCGCGCAGGCCCCGGCGCAGTTCCGGTGGAAGCTGCAGAGTGCGAATCCGGCGGGCACGCCGCACATGACGCTGCTCAACAAGTTCGCATCCAATGTGGACAAGATGTCCAACGGGCGCTTGAAGATCGAGGTGCTCACTAGCGGCGCCATCGTGAACCCGTTCGAGATCCTTGATGCGGTCAACAAGGGCGTCGTCGACTGCGGCCAATGGTGGACCCATTACGCGACGGGTAAGCATCCGGCGGGCGGGCTATTCAGCGCGCCCCTCGGCGGCTCGGGCAGCGGGTTGGATCAGATGGGCCAGCTCGCGTGGTACATGCGCGGAGGCGGGCGCGATCTCTACCTCGAGTATTACCAGAAGGTACTGAAGACCGACGTCATGCCGTTCCTCTATGCGCCTGACGGGCCCGAATGCTTCGGCTGGTTCAAGAAGCCGGTCACTTCGGTGGCGGAGTTCACGAAGCTACGGTTCAGAATTTCCTCGGGCCTGCCAAGCGACGTGCTGAAGGACATGGGTGGCGTGCCGATCAACCTGGCGGGGCAGGAGCTGATTCCGGCCGCCGAGCGCGGCATCGTCGATGGCGTCGAGTGGATCAACCCGGCCAACGACTATCCTCTAGGCCTGTACGACGTCTTCAAGTTCTATTCGATCCAGGGCCTGCACCAGGCCATCGACATCGCCGACGTGATCTTCAACGGTGCCAAGTGGCGCTCTCTGCCGCCGGACTTGCAGGCGATCGTTGAGGTGGCGCTCACCGCGTCGCTCTTCGAGGCCATGCTCTTCTTCGCCCACGAGAACGCCAAGGCCCTGGTGCTTATCAAGGCGAAGGGCGTGACCATGTTCGATGCCCCGCCCGACTACGCGCCCGCGTTCATCAAGTCGTCCAAGAAGGTGCTCGCCGCGCTCGAGGCGAAGGATCCCTTCTTCAAGAAGGTGCTCGAGTCGCAGCGGGCGTTCGCCAACGTCGTCGTGCCCTACACGCGCGAGACCTCCAAGCTCTCGACGTTGATCAGCGGCGCCGCCGAAATATAGACTCAGTGTAGTGCGTCAGTTTGGTGACTCACGCAGCGGCAACAAGGGAAAGGGGCGGCGATCCCCGCGCAATGACCACCAGGAGAAGTCAGAGATGTCCTTTACCTATCAGAGGCAATATCGCGGAAAGATAGAGGCCGTGCTGCTCGACTGAGCCGGGACCACCATGGACTACGGTGCGTGGCGCCCGCCGTGGTATTTGTGGAGGTCTACACGCGCCAGGGCGTGCCGATCACGATGGAAGAGGCGCGCGCCGCCCATGGGAGCGCACAAGCACGTCCACATCGAGAAGATCGCGCAGCTCGACAAGGTCCGGCAGCGATGGCGGCAGGCGCACGGCAGGCTGCCGAGCGAGGCCGATGTCGAGCGCATGTTCGCCGCATTCGTGCCGCTGCAGCTCGATTGCCTGTAGCAGTACTCCGCGATGATCCCCGGTGCACTCGAGACAGTGGCCGCGACGCGCAGGCGCGGCATGAAGATCGGCTCGACCACGGGGTATCTTCGCGAGATGATGGAGATCAATCTGAGGGACGCCAGGCGCCAAGGTTACGAATCGGACTCCACGGTCTGCGCGAGCGATGTGCCCGCCGCCCGTCCCTACCCGTACATGTGCTTGCAGAACGTCATCAACCTCCAGGTCTCGCCGGTGTCGACCTGCGTCAAGATCGACGACACGGTGCCGGGGGATCGAGGAGGTGCTCCGGAACGGGAAACTCGCGCGCGCCTTAGCCACGAACCACTCGCAACACCGACAGACAGCTCCCATTGATCGATGGCGACCTGTATACAAAAATGTAGCAGCGCTGTTTTGCGTGCCCCTGTGTTGCACTGCATAAGACTGCGATGGCTAAGGTGCGCGGACGCCGTAAGCAGCTTATGATGTAATGAAATTAAACGTGTTCCCGACGGACTGCGAATTTCTCGAAGTCAAATATTTGTGTGTCCGTGGAATCGAGCCCTAGCCACGCCGTAGCTACCACTGCGAAGGAGAATCAAATGAACAGCAATCGCGCGCGTGCAGCGAGCATCTTTTCTGTTACGGTTTCCGTGCTGGCCATCGCGCTGGCGGCCGCAGCCACACCCGCCGTCGCCCAGGACAAGCCGATCAAGATCGGCGTGGTCACGTTCTTGTCGGGTGCCGCGGCGGGCCCGTTCGGCGTGCCAGCGCGGAATGGTGCCGAGGTCGTCGCCGAAACGCTCAACGCCGGCAAAGTGCCGGCGCCGTACGCCACGGCCGGTTTCGGCGGCACGCCGATCGAAATCGCATTTGTCGACGAGGCGGGCGGCACGACCAAGCAGGTCAACGAATACCGCAACCTGGTCCAGCGCGACAATGCCGACGTGGTGATCGGCTATATCTCCAGCGGCGATTGCCTGGCCATCGCCCCGCTCGCCGAAGAACTGAAGCGCCTAACCGTGTTCTTCGACTGTGGCACGCCGCGGATTTTCGAGGACGCCAGCTACAAGTACCTGTTTCGAACCGGGGCGACGGCGACGATGGACAACACCGCCGCCGCGCTGTACGTGACCGAAATGAAACCGGCGTTGAAGAAAGTCGCCGGCATCAATCAGAACTATGCCTGGGGCCAGGATTCGTGGAACGACTTCGAGGCCGCGATGAAGGTGTTGAAGCCGGGCGTGGACATCGTGACCTCGCAGATGCCCAAGCTGCTCGCCGGACAATACGGCGCAGAGATATCGGCGCTCCTCACCAGCGGTGCGGACATCGTCCACTCGAGCTTCTGGGGCGGTGACGCCGAAGCGCTGATCCTGCAAGGCGCGCCACGGGGCCTGTTCAAGAAAAGCACGGTCGTCATGACCGCCGGCGAGCCCACACTGGTGCGGCTGGGTACGCAGGTCCCCGAAGGCACGGTGATCGGCGCTCGCGGGCCGTTCGACATGTTTGCGCCTGATACGGAGCTGAACAAATGGTTCCGCAAGGCGTACGAAGACCGCTATTCCGTAGCTCCGAGCTACCCGGCATACAAAATGGCCCAGGCGATTCTGGGCGTGAAGGCCGCGTACGAAAAGGCGCAGGCTGCGAATAACGGCAAGCGGCCGAGCCAGGAGCAGATCATCGCGGCGTTCGAGAATCTGAGTTTCGAGGCGCCGGGAGGCAAGGTCGACATGACGCTGGGCAAGGGCCATCAGGCCGTGCAGGGCACCGCGTATGGCGTGACCAAGAACGTCGGCGGCAAGGTGACCGTCGTCAATATCAAGCGCTTCGCGGCATCGCGGGTCACGCCTCCCGACGGAGTCAAGAGCGACGAGTGGATAAAGTCGGGATTCAAGACAGCGAAATGACGCGTTAGCGCATTGAGTGGCGGCGGATCTCCGTCGCCCAACGAAAGCGTCGTGTTGGGTGGCGGCTCGCCGTCCCGACACGCGGAGGAGAGTCTGTGTGACCGATCTCGTTTCCGTGCTGATCGATGGCGTCATCTATTCCTCGTATTTGTTCATCATCGCCGTGGGGCTGACGCTGATCTACGGCGTGATGAAGATCCTCAACATGGCGCATGGCAGCTTGTACGCGTTGGGCGCCTATGTCGCGGCCACGCTGGTTGGTGTGTGGTTCAACGCGGGATTGAATCCCTATGGCAGTCTCGCGCTGCTCGGCCTTGCCGCCTTATTGGTGGGGGTTGTCGCGGGGCCGATCATCGAGCGCGGCCTGTTGCGCTTCATGTACGGCAGCGACGAGGTTGTCCTGATCCTCGTCACGTATTCAGTGTTTCTGATCCTCGAAGACGTGATCAAGCTGGTGTGGGGCGTGGAGTCCTATTCTGCCTATCAGCCTTACGGTCTGCTCGGCAATTTCAATGTGGGCGATCTTCCGTACACGGTGTACGACGCTTTGCTGGTCGTCATCGCGGTCCTCGTCGGCGTCGCACTGACCTTCGTGTTGACGCGCACTCGGCAGGGCAAGCTGCTGCTTGCGGTGATCCATGACCGCGAGGTAAGCGCAGCGATGGGTATCAACGTCGAGCGCGTCTATCTTGTCACGTTTACGATCGGCACCATGCTCGCCGCGCTGGGTGGCGCGCTCATCGCGCCCAAGGTGTCGGTGGTGCCCGCGATGGGCGTGGAGGTCATCGTGCTCGCTTTTGCGGTGGTGGTGATTGGCGGCCTTGGCAGCCTGCCGGGCGCTGCGCTGGGCGCCTTCATCGTCGGACTGGTACGGTCGGCGGCCGTGCACTATCTGCCCGAAGTGGAATTGTTCAGCATCTATCTCGTGATGGCGCTGGTGTTGATCGTCCGTCCAAAAGGCCTGTTCAGCGCGGTGGAGGCGCGCAAGATTTGAGGCGCGATCGCGCGCCGGCATGGCTGGGACTGGGACTGGTCGTCTTTCTCGCGGGGGGCTGGTGGCTGCCGAACTGGGCGCAAAGCCTCGTCATTCTCGCGCTGGGCAAGGGCATGGTGGTGCTCGGCCTGTTGCTGCTGATGCGCTGCGGCCTGGTTTCGTTCGGCCAGGGTCTTTACTACTGCCTTGGCGCCTACGCGGCGGTTTCGGTAAGCAAGATCTTCGGTCTTCCCGACTCGCTGCTGACATCCGACGCCGTGCTGATGCCCCTTTTCGGTGGTGTAGCCGCGGGCGTGATCGCCTTCATCCTCGGGTTCCTGCTCGCCAATTACCGGAGCATCTTTTTTGCGATGCTGAGTCTCGCGTTCTCGATGATCCTCTACGGCCTGCTGATAAAGATGTCGGTGCTGGGCAGCAGCGACGGCTTCAACATTGCGTACAGCACCGCGGCCGGCGTCGCGCTACGACAGGGGACGCACCTCTACTCTCTCTACGCCGTGGCAGCGATTATCGTGTTTGTCGCCATGGTCGCGCTGAACGGATACCTTCGCTCGCATCGCGGGCGACTCGGACCGGCGATCCGGGACAACGAACTCCGCGTCGAATACATGGGCGCTTCGGTGCGGCGCATCGTGCACCTGAACTATGTGATTGCCGCCGTGCTTGCCGGCATCGGCGGCGGTCTCGTCGCGCTGTCGATCGGACATATCGATCCCGACCTCGCGTATTGGACGACGTCCGGCGAATTCGTGTTTGTCGCGATCCTGAGTGGCACGGCGAATGTCGCCGCGCCATTTGCCGGCTCGCTGCTGTTCGAATGGATCAAGAGCGTCGCGTATCAATACACACCGTACACATGGCAGATGGTACTGGGGATCGCGATGCTTCTCGTGATCATGTTCCTGCCGGCGGGCCTGTGGTCGCTCCTGGGTCGCCGGGGCAGGGGCGCCTGACATGGCGGCGATTCTCCAAACCGAAGGCCTGACCAAACGCTTCGGCGCGGTCACCGCGGCGGCCGACATCAATGTCAGCATCGAGCCCGATACGGTTGTCGGCCTTATCGGTGGCAACGGCGCCGGGAAGACCACGTTCATCAATATGGTGACCGGCTATCTCAAGCCCGATGCGGGAACGATCCGCTATGCCGGCAGCGATATAACGCAACTCGTTCCACGCAGCGTAACCCAACTCGGAATCTGCCGTTCGTTCCAGATCCCGCAGCTGTTCGGAAGCCTTACCGTACGCGAGAATCTGCTGGTCGCACTAGGCGTGGTGGTCCTGGGTGGAAAGCACTGGGCATCCGGCGCGACGCTCGCGTCGGGCCAGGTGGAAGAAGCGGCGAACGAGGCGCTCGCGCGCTTCGGTCTCGACGACTATCGCGACATGCTGTCGGGCCTGCTGCCCGAGGGAATACGCAAGCTCCTCGACATCGCGATGGCGATGGTAGTGAAACCGAGGATCCTGTTGCTGGACGAGCCTACCAGCGGAGTCAGCGCCGATGAAAAATTCGTCATCATGGACGCGGTGATGGCCGCGGTGCGCGCCGAACGCGTCACCATCCTGTTCGTCGAGCACGACATGGACATCGTGCGTCGCTATACGGAGCGCATTCTCGCATTCTACGAGGGCCGCATCATTGCCGACGACACACCCGACACCGTGCTGAACGATGACGAGGTGCGCAAGTATGTGATCGGCACCCGTCACGCACGGGTGAGCGGAAGAGCCTCCAGCGATGCTGCGCATTGACGGCCTCGACGTGGCGATCGGCTCGGTCGGCATCCTGCGCAACGTGAGCTTGAGCGTGCCGTCCGGACGGTTCGCCGGACTGATCGGGCGCAACGGCGCGGGCAAGACTACGCTGATGCGCAGCATCATGGGGATTCTGCCGTGCCGGAGCGGCGCGATCACGTTCGACGACAGGACGTTGACCACGCTGCCTACACATGGCCGCGCGAGGTTGGGCATCGGATATATGCCCGAAGATCGCCGCCTGATCCCGGCGCTGACGGTCGAAGAGAACGTGCTTTTGCCCGCCTGGGCGACACAGCTGGGCGATGTCACGCAACGGTTGGCCAAGGTTTACCAGATTATTCCGGAAGCGGAAGCGTTCGCGCAGCGTAAAGGTCTCCAGCTCTCGGGGGGGCAGCAAAAGCTGGCTGCGCTCGCGCGGGCATTGATGTGCGGCACCCGGTTGCTGCTGCTCGACGAGCCGTTCGAAGGCGTCGCACCGGTCCTGTGTCAGCGGCTGGTCGAAGTGATCGTCCAACTCAAGCAGGAAGGGCTCTCGGTGATTTTGTCGGAGTCCGATCTGTCGCACTCCCGCGAAATGCTGGACAGCGTATTCATAATCGATCGCGGCGAAGTGCACGAAGACGCGTCGCTGCGCGGGTGATCCGCTGAACATACTCGGCATTAGCGGGTTGCATAACGGCGTGCCGTTCAAAAAGCGGGAATTGCCGCATCTTTCTGCGCGCGAATATCGCATCGCCCAAGGGTTCGATTCCGCGGCAGCCCTGCTGACCAGCGAGGGAATCCAGGCGGTGGCGGCCGAGGAACGCTTCACCCGCGAGAAGGGAACCGGGGCGTTTCCGTGCAACGCTATCCGCTATTGCCTCGACGCCGCCGGTCTGACGCCGAGCGCGATCGACTACGTCGCCCATGGTTTCTGCTACGCCCCGTACAAATCGCTCTTCGAGCACGACGACTTTTGGCGCAAACAGTATGCCGAGGTTTATTCGCCGGACACCCAGTTGCGTTGTCTTGCGGAACATTTTCCTTCTTGCGGCTGGAGCAGCAAGTTCCTGCCGGTGCCGCACCACATGGCGCACGCCGCCAGCACGTTCTATCTGAGCGGTTTTGAGGAATCGCTGATCCTTGTCGCGGATGGAATGGGCGAAGTCGCGAGCACCACGCTGGCCATCGGTTGCGGCAGGAAGATCGAGACCATTGCGCAGGTTCGAGGACTGCATTCGCTGGGGCTTCTCTACGGGGTGTTTACGCTGTATCTCGGGTTTTCCATGGCTCTCGATGAGTACAAAGTCATGGGCCTTGCGCCATACGGAAACCCGCGCCGTTTTTTCGGCAAGATTATGGATCTGATTCGTTTGAAACCCGATGGCGGTTATGCGATTCCCGTCTTGTACAAAAACAAAACACTCGAAGAACAGGAGACCTATGGCGGAACCATGCGAGTGCTTGCCGGGCTGCTTGGCCCTGCGCGCGAACCCGAGGCGGCCGTCACACAGCAGCACGTGGATATCGCGGCGGCGTTGCAAGCAGCGCTTGAAACGTGCTTGCTGCACGTTTTGCGCCATTTCAAACAGAAAACGGCGCAGACGAATCTGTGCATGGCCGGCGGCGTTGCTCTGAATTGCACAGCGAACGGGTTGATAAAACGCAGCGGGTTGTTCGAGAGGCTATTCGTTCAGCCGGCCGCCGGTGACGAAGGCACATCTCTCGGCGCGGCGCTGCACGTTCAAAATTCCCATGAACCTGAACTGCATCGATCAAGGATGACGCTTCCGCTATGGGGGCCGGATTTCGATGATGAAACAGTCGCTCAATGTTTGGCCGGCCGCCGCGATTGCGAGGCGGAGTTATTCCCGGACTTGGACCGTTTGATCCAAAACGTAGTGGAGCGTCTGTCGCGAGGAGAAATCGTCGCATGGTTCCAGGGAAGAATGGAATTCGGCCCGCGCGCGCTGGGTGCTCGCAGCATTCTGGCCGACCCGCGCGACCCGCAGATGCGCGCTCGCATCAATCGGCTGGTCAAGAAGCGCGAGGAATTCCGTCCGTTTGCGCCCGCTGTCACGAGCGAGGCGGCGGCTCAAATATTTGAGATTGCGGCCGGAGACGAGGCGCTTTACGCGCACATGCTATTCGTGACGCAAGTGCGGCCGGCGTATCGTGAGCGGCTTCCGGCGATCACGCACGTCGATGGGTCGGCGCGCGTGCAGACGGTTTGCAAGAAGGACCACCCGCGTTTTTGGGCATTGCTCAACGAGTTCGGCAATGCAAATGGAATACCGGTTCTGCTCAACACATCGTTCAACGTTTGCGGTCAGCCGATCGTCTGCACGCCGGCCGAGGCGATCGATACGTTTCTCACAGCGGGACTCGATGCGCTCGTCATCGAGAATCATGTAGTCACGCGGCAGAGCGCAGACGTCATTGCTTTCGCCGGAGGTCAATCGTGAGCGGTCAGCGTGCGCACATCCGGCGCCCTTGCCAGCGTTGTACACTGCTCGATCAATTATGCTGCGCGCGGCGCAGAAAGCCGACGCGAAATTTCCGACATGATCGCCGAACACGATGTTGTCGGTCGCGCAGCGGCAAGAGAATGGGGGGACCGGGCGGAGGTGAAGTTACGTCGGTTCGCTGAATTGCATTAATCGGCGTCCTTGAGGAGGCTTGCACATGAAATCGACAAGAATTCTGGTGGCAGCGGCGATGGCTGTATGCGTCAGCCATGCGGCGATCGTGCACGCACAGACCTTTCCCACGAAGGCTGTGCGTATCGTGGTCCCGCAGGCGCCCGGAGGGGCTTCGGATGCGCTTGCCCGCATCATCGGCCAGCGTCTTTCGGATCGTTGGCACCAGCCGGTCGTGGTGGAGAATCGGGCCGGGGCCGGCGGCCTGATCGGAACCGACGTAGTGGCGAAGTCGGCGCCCGACGGTTACACGCTCCTGCTCGCTTACGACGGGACTCACGCCGTCAATGCGAGCCTCTACAAGAGCCTTCCCTTTGACCCGTTGAAGGATTTCTCGGCGGTTGCGACGTTGGCGAACGTGCCGTTCGTCCTTGCAGTGAACGCATCGTCACCGACCAAGGACGTGAAGGAATTCATTGAGCGCGCGAAGGCAAACCCGGGCAAGCTGAACTACGGCTCGGCCGGCAACGGCTCGGTCAATCATTTGTTAGGCGCCATGTTCAGCAAGGCCGCCGGCGTCGAGCTGGTCCACGTGCCCTACAAGGGCGGCCCCGGCGATTTCCGATCTGCTCGGCGGCAGCGTCGAGTGCGTGCTCACCAGTATCCCATCCGTGGTCGCCCGTATACAATCCGGGCGCGTGCGCGCACTCGCAGTGACCAGCGGCAAGCGGTCGGGAGCACTGCCAAACGTCCCGACCATCGCGGAGGCCGGCATTCCCGGCTTCGATGTGGCGCCCTGGTTCGGATTGCTCGCGCCGGCTGGGACGCCGCCGCAGATTGTCAAGCAGATCAACGACGACGTCAACGTGCTGGTCAAGACCAAGGACGTCATGGATGCCTTCGCGGTGCAAGTCGCTGAGCCGCTCGCCACGACGCCTGACCGATTCGGCGGCCTCCTGAAAAAAGACATCGAAAAGGGGGCGGTCGTGGTCCGGGAGTCGGGTGCCAAGGTCGATTGAAGTCGGCGACGCTCGTGAACGAGTCCGTAGTTCGACTCGATTAGCGAGAGCAGGCGTGCATCAGAGAAGGAGGAGATCGTTGGTTTTCCAGATCCATGACGATCGGGAGGAGATCCCGGACGCGCGCGCCATCCAGGGCTAGTGCCACATTGGCCTCGAAGTTGCGGTAAGCACGCCCGGAACCTTGGCTCACCCGCGCATCCAATCGAGTCTAGTCCCCTGCATCGTTACTCACTTGTTACCTATTGGAATGTAGACAGAGATGTTCACTTGGTTAGCGCGTTTCATCGAGGGCCATCCCGATCTCCATAGGTTGTCTCTTCTCGTTTGGCGGCTGTTTCCGCCTCGGCTGGCCGGGTTCCTAAAGGGGTTGCTCGCGCGAAAGTGGCTGGTAGGGGCTGTTGCGGTCATGATTGACGAGAGCACCTCCCCTGTGGAGGTGCTCTTGGTTGAACACAGCTATCGGGCCAAGGGCGCATGGGGTCTTCCTGGGGGATCGCTTGAGTCGACTCCGGGAGATCCCGCCAGACCACACAACGATACCTTGCCCGACGATGTGATTGAATCCGCGTTGCGTCGGGAAATATCGGAGGAACTCGGTTTTGAAATTACAGTGATCGGCCTGCTTAGAATCGATGCCATCCCATATGTTTCCGAAGAACCCGGACCCTACAGGCTGGACTTTTACTTTCGCTGCATGCCTCGTGACGGATTTGCAGCATTGCGACATCGCCTGAATTCCGGACAAACCAACGCACGCTCGCCCGAGATAAAACAAGCACGTCTTGTGCCTCTGACCGACCTGACCAAGTACGATCTATTTTCCACAGATGTCAGATTTTTGACTGAAGACCTCCCCCGGCTTGAACCAGCCCTCGCAATATCCAGGGATGGCTAAGAGCGTCAGGCGAGTGCTGTAGAGATCGCCATCGAGCGTGTTTCGGGCGACCGCGGTGCGCATCGAAAAGAGCGGGCGACAATATCGCGCGGACCGCGATGAAAATCCGCCGTTCTTCTTCCGGCGCTCTCCTGCGGCGACAACTGACATGCGCGGCAATGATTGCCACGATTACTTCCTCTTTGGTCGTTGCAGCGGCCATGAGACCTTGTGCCCCGAGCGGCGCTTTCTCGGACAGCAGGGTCTGGTCGGCGGCTACGCCGAGTATGTCGCGGTCGTTCGCTGTCTTCGGATCACTACCGCCGCTCACCATCGTTTCGCATTGCTCCGCAAGTTTGATGAACACCGCGCCAGTCTCAGGCTCGCGGTGACCGAATTTGATCTAATTGCGGGGCAGAATTGCGACTAAGTACAATATGATGAGCTGTGGCATGATGAGCTTGCGACTAAGTACAATATGATGAGCTGTGGCATGATGAGCACTGATCGCCGGACGAGCCGGCTTGCTCGCCGGACAGGCGGCTTAAGACCGCGAACGCGTTGGCTCGCTCTCTCGCCGGGCATCCAAGAACGTTTATCGCTGACTGGAGGAGTTCATGAACAGATTTTCTTGTTTTTCTGTGGCCATGTGGGTGCTGATCGCTGCGCTACCGTCCTTCGCGCAGCAGGCGCCGGTGCGGATCGTGGGATTGGTCGAGCTGTCGGGGACCGGCGCGACGTCGGGGACGAATTTCGACAACGGCGTCAAGCTCGCGGTCAAGGAAATCAACGCTACGGGCGGCATTCTCGGGCGCAAGGTCGAGTACACGAGCAGCGACACGCAGTCGGCGCCGCAAACGGCGAAGGCGTTGGCGCAAAAAGCGGTCGATGAAGGCGCCTACGTCGTGATGGGGCCGGTGTTCTCCGGGTCGATCCTCGTCAGCATGGCCGAGACCCGACGCGCCGAGATTCCGAACTTCACGGGCGGCGAGGGAGCTGCCATTACGCAACAAGGTAACCCCTACATCTTTCGCACGTCCTTCACACAGGCGACGGCCATGCCCAAGGTGGCGCGCTACATCAAGGACACCGTCAAGGCCAAGACGATCGCCATGGTGTGGGTGAACAACGACTTTGGGAAGGGTGGGCGCGACACGATGATGAAGGCGCTCGAAGCGCAGGGCATCAAGGTTGCTGCGGACATCTCCACCGATCCCGGCCAGGTCGACTTTTCAGGTGCCGTCCTGAAAGTCAAGCAATCGAACGCCGACGCCGTGTTCGTGTACACCAACGAGGAAGAATCGGCGCGGGCGCTGCGCGAGTTGAAGAAGCAGGGTTACGACAAGCCGATCATCGGCGAAACCACACTCACCAGCCAGAAGGTTATCGAGCTGGCGGGCGATGCCGCAAACGGCGCGGTCGCGCACGTCGGGCTGACCGCGGACGCGCCGCAGGCGACAATCAAGGCCTTCGATGAGCGCTTCCAGAAGGAATACAAGTACAAGACAGACCACAATGGCTTAAAGGGCTACAGCGCGATGTACATCGTCAAGGCGGTGACCGAAAAGATCGGCAAGTTCGATCCCAAGGCGTTCGCCGCTGCGATGCACGGCGTAACGCTATCCAGCAAGGACTACCCCGGCGTGCTGCT
>WNGB01008699.1_pt1 | contig 15717 bp, 21 predicted proteins | sample 5400681 | NCBI WGS metagenome assembly WNGB01 (sample SAMN13153367, study PRJNA577476) | soil metagenome | isolation source: 115 cm soil or saprolite under grassland replicate 2 | place: USA:California | collected 2016-06-15
AGGCGACGCACGCCGCGCTCGAGACCCCCGGCACCGTCACGCTGCCCCGCGCGCTCCTGCCCGCCTGACGTCGGGCTCCGGGCCAGCCTCACTCGCCCCGTGCCTACTTCGCTGTGGGGAAACGCGAGGACTTACGCTCGGCCGTGGGTGCGGTTTGAAATCGCTGAATCCGTGAAGAGGAAAAACGGCCTGCTCGGCGTTTTCATCAATCATCTCCTAGGCCACAACCCGCGCGGACCTTCGGCGATGGGCAACCTACCGGCTATCCCGACCGGAACTGAGTTCCCTTGGTACATGTGGGACGCCGACGTGAGGCGATTCGCGACCGAGATTGAAGCGGCTGGCCGACGATCCGACGCGATGAAGCGCCCTCCCCCTTCCGGTCTTCGAGGTTTGCTCCGCTAAGCTCCCGGAGCCTCGGCCCCCCCTGTCAACCGCAATCTTCGCTCCCGCTTCCGGGATGATCTCGGAAGTGATCGGCGGAACCTCTTGCGGTCACGTGCGGAACTCCTAGCACTCCCGCTCGCGCAATCATCTCGCTCGTCGGAGGGTCATTTCCCCTCGTGAAACCGGGCGTAGCCTAGTGACACCAGACGTTCACCTTGGATCGAACAGGAGACTCACCATGGCCCAATATCGAGTAACGCTCACGATCAAGACCGAGCACAAGGCACCTCGACGTGGAGAACGCGAGTCTCTGCGCTACCGAGTGCTCTCACTTCTGAATCGTGAGGGTGTTTCGCAGGTGACTTGCAGATCACTTGTGGTTAAGCGTGTGGTGTGACGCGAGGGAGAACATTTGTGGAAGTATCGGAGTCTCCGAAAACTCTAGAAAAATTTCCAAAATCGGAGACGGGTCCAACGCACAATCAGGGGGCAAAACCCCCCGGTGCCTGGCCTAAGCTCGCGCTATCTCACGCCGTGTTCAAAGCGGCACGCCCCACCCTGTCCTCACGCGCGGGCGGGCGCGAATAGAAACTACGCGCGCGTACGAAGCCGCCGCAACGCATGCCGCAACGCCGCGCAGTCGCTCGTGAAAATCGCTGCTTCGCACTGCCCGAAATCCGCTCGCTCGCGTCCTGGCTCGCAGCATGCGCGCGTCATGCGCCCGGGCGTGCGCGCGTTATTCTCCAGCCCTCGAACCGTGCTCGAAGCTGAACCGTGGAAATCTGGCGCAGCGTTCGAGCGAAGATGATCGGCCGGCTTGTAGTCCGTCCTCGAAATATCGAGGAGTCCGGGTACATAGGACAACTCCATCCTTGGCATCGAATCAAGTAGTCTCCGCTGATGCAGTGTGGGCAACGCTGCAACGCTGGGTAAGTCTGCGCTGTCATTGTGGGAATCGCGGCGAGCGGTAGGTAACCCCGCATATAGAACGGAAGGTCGGCTGCTACATCCCGCTACATTAGCCCGGCCACATAGGAGCCCGGCCACATAGGGCGGTACGAGGAAGGGCCACACATAGGACCACGCTGCATTACCCGGCACCATAGGCCCCACACTCGCGAGTGTCCGAACCGGATATTGGCTGAACCACCGCGAGCAGCCGCTACCCTGGCTGAAATTTCAAATCGTAGGCGGCTGGCTGGCAACGTCAGAGAGGCTGATGCCGAGGTCGGCTGCTGACTAGGCTGAGCCTCTGCGTTGATCCTGAGCCATCCTAGGAATCCGGAAGCCATAAGTTCGATTCTTCGGTAAGTATCGAACCATCGAAGCGTCCCTCCGTACGGAATTCCGCACCGGGTGACAGGCTTCCCCGTCACAAACTGCACGTAACCACAACGTAACCTAGCGTCCGCACAGGTTTCCGCAGACTCAGGAACAACATGTGAAATGTCATTCGAGGAGAGTGAGGGGAATTCGGGGGCCATATAAGACAAGATTGAGCTTCACCCGGTGCCCCACATAAGACAGACTAGGAGGCGCTCCCGAGGGCCTGCGCCTGACAGTGGCTCCCTACCTGCTTCGGCCACAGCCTGTAGCGTCTGAAAATCTTCGGGTAACCTCGTAGATTTTCCTTTTCGGAAGTCCATAAATGCGGGATTTCAGGTGTTTACAGAGACCCTCCCCCATGCAGAATGGCACAAAACCTTCCGAATAATGTGCGGTTTGGAGCGTCGAGCAGGGCTGCGGAGTCAAGTGCTTGATTTCGTTGAAATGAAGGTGAGCCTAACACAACAACGGTTTTCGTCAATGAAATCGCGGAGTGCGAATTAACCACCCATATAGGACAACGAGTCGTGGTCAATCTCCCGGGTATATAGGACCACGAGGGGCTAGCGACGAGGTTAGTCGGCTGGCTCCATTCCCCTTTCGTCTTTCTGGCTGAGATGGGGGTGTAGGTAGTATCGGTATATGTCTATGACTCCATAGACTCAGCCTATGACTCGGAGCCTCACGCCCGGAAGTGCGCACAGCGTTGTGCTGGTGACTGCACCGTGTAATCTGCATACCCTGACTCCTAACCACACGTTAAACCACACATTCTCCACAAGCTGACCACACGCTACCTCATGGCCGGCCTTGCTGGTTGGCTTGTGGTGAACCTGTGTAGAACTCAAGGTTTTCGTATGGTTAGGAGTCGTGCTGTGCAGAATGCACGGTGCGGTCACGAGCGCAGATCGCTGAGCACTTACCGGAAGGAATGCAGTACACGCTGGCCCACGTTCTCGCCTAGGACGCAATGACACACAGCGCCGCATCAGCGACAGAAACCCCGACAGAAACCCAGGTCGCCCGCAAACCAAGCGACAGAAACCCCGACAGAAACCCGCCTTCGCCTAGAAAGGCTCACCAAGGAGGATCAATGGCCCGTCCGAAGCTCTACCAGACCGATGCTGAACGCCTAGCTGCACGCCGTGCGTCACGGCAGGACTATGCGCAGAAGCACACGAAGACCTTCGATCCTGTTGCACCAATCACCGCGCCGGCCGAGATGCCAGTTGAAGGGCTCATACCTAGCGTTGAGGAGTTCTTCGAGAACGAGAGCGATCTACCCGCTGATCCGATGGTGGCAGTGCTCGACATCGCTACGAAGCGCACCACACGCAACGTCTTCGACGCGGCGATCCGAAGCGCCAGCCCTGCCGAGCGCAGCACACTCTACAAGTTCGCTGCGGCCATCCGCCGTGGTTGCATGGTCGAGTTCGAGCAGTGTTTCAGGGCAAGTGTGTTGTAGAGAGTAGTCCCACAACCAGCCCGCGTTCCGCAGTACGAGGGAGCGCGGCCAATAAGGAGCATCACCATGAACGAGCAGCAAACAGAACCACAAGTTCCCTTCGATTCCCCTGAAGCTGACCAGGCGCAAGCTGAGGCCGAGCTTCGGAAACGCCTGGCCCCGGCCAGCGGCAGCACGAGCACCACGCTCGCGAACATCCCTATCGACCGAATCGTCGTAGACGAGAGATTTCAGATCCGCAACTCGCTCACCGAGGACTACGTGCGCCGGTACACACAGCGCTACAAGGTCGAGGCTGATCTTCCACCCGTCGAGGTTGCCCTCGTGGACGGTGCCTATTTCCTTTGTGACGGCTATCACCGACTCGAAGCACTTCGTCGCCTCGGTCGCACCGAAGTTTCCGCTCGCATCCGCGTTATGCCCAATCTCAATGCCGTCCTGTGGGAAGGCTTCGAGATCAACTCGCGGCATGGCGTCCACTACAACAAGGACGAGCGACGGAAAGGCTTCAAGCTCTACCTCCGCATGGGCCGGCAGTACGTCGAGGGCAAGCCACGCACCGCTCGGTGGCTGAAGTCCTTGAACCAGATCGGCAAGGAGTGGGGCATCTCACCGCACACGATCAAGAAACTGATCCAGCAAATCGACCGCAGATTGTGGGCGGACTACGAGGCACGTGGTGAGGGCCGTCTCGATAACTCCAACGGTGGTCTCCGCACGTCGAAGAAGATCACACCCGAGGAGATCGCAAAGCGGAGCATCGCGAATGTCCTCGCGGTGGCACAGGGCATCACGTCGCCGGAAGCTCGCGGCGAAATCATTAACAAGACGGAAGTTGCTGCCGAGGAAATGAAGAAGAACGCACCGTGGACACCGTTCACAGAATCCGAGTTTTAGTAAAAGGACTTCACCATGACCAAACCATCTTCCCGGTGCGAGAAGTGTCGAGCTGCCTGCGGTCAACGTCGCATCTGCGTCGTCTGCGAAAAACGTATCTGTTCCTACTGCGCGTCCGACTGGAAGAAGCTCAAGCGGAAAGCCTGCGTTGGCCTCTGCGCCCGTACCGCCTACGCTCGTCTCAAGAGCGAAGCTCGTGAGTCCACCGTAAGAATCCCCCGCAGAACCTTTGTCTTCACGAACCCATTCATCAACCAAGGAGATCACCCAACGAAAGGGAGTCGCTATGTCTACACTCCAAACTCGAACCATTCTGAATGCGAGACAGCCATGTGATTACCGCAGCAAGGCCGGCTACGGCTGCACGGGAAAGCGCAAGTCCGTCGCCCGGTACTGCGAGTTCCACTGGCAGAACCTCACGGATAGCGGGCACGTAGACGGCAAGCTGATCCATCGTTCCGCCTATCGTCCCCTTCAGGCCCGCGCCGCGCAGTACATCAACGCTCACCAGGATCACCCGTTCATCGTCAAAGCTCTTGACTACATTCGAGCCGAGGTCGTCAACCCCGGTCGGATGCCGTCCCCTCCGTACAAGAAGCCACGCTCGCTCTCGCAAATCATCGAGCAGCAGACCTACCTCGAAGTACGCCGCTTGCAAACTCCGACGCCACTCCTCAAGGGTAACGGTACCGCTGGCGAGACTGTCGTTGTGGATCGTCCCGACCCGGTGAGTGCCGAGGAAGTTCTAGCTGTCTGCGTTGGCGTCTGGCTCGCGGTGCAACTTCGTCCTAGTCTTCTCGTGAATGATGGCGAATGCCTGAACTTCGCCCTCGCCAATGCTGTGCTTGGCCTTCGGCGGTACCGCTGCGTGGTCGTGAATGGTGAGGCATCGGGGCGTCCACCAGGGACGAGGGCACGTCGAGCCATTGGTGAAACGCTGCGCCACCTCTCGCACACCTGCCAACAAGTCTCGGAGAAGCTCGCGCCGCACATCAAAGAGACACCGGAGCAGACGCTAGCCCGTAAAGCTGACGAGAACCAGCCGCTCCCTGAAGCCGAGGCTGACGAGCGGTGTTACATCCCGACATCACCGAAGCCCATCGCTCCCTCGAAGCCTGCTGTCTTCGTGCCGAGCGATCCAGGGCCGAGACCAATTCTGAGGGTAAGCGGTGACCTCGCTCTGATCGAGGCGTGGAACCGACGTCAGAAGCTCTGGCAGAACTACCTCGACACCCTCACGGAGAAAGTGTCATGAAGAAGCTGATCCTCTCGCTCACCTTTGTCCTCGTTTCGCTGCTACCCACTGTCGCCCAAGCCTGTGACGGCTCGCGGTGCCGCAACATCACCACCATGCTCGACGGCAAGCCGCACCGCTGCGTCGTATGCGGCGACGTGGCTCGGTGCTTCTAGACATGCCTTCGCTTTCGGTCAGCGGCCACGACAACGACGATCACACGCTCTGCACGGAATGCCAGAAGATCATGCGCGAGTTTCGTGAGGCTCGTGAAGCCCGCGAGGCTCGTGAGGCTCGGGACGAGTAGATCGTGCCCTACTCCGATCCCGAGCGCGAAGCTGTATGTCAACGTCGGTACAGAGCTAAACACCGCGAAGACCTCCGCTTGTACATGAAGGCGTGGCGCGAGCAGCAGAAGATAAAGCGTGCAGAGAGACGTGCCCACATCATCACCACTCTAGAAGGAGACACTGTTGGACATCGACATCGAGAAAATGAAGGCCAGTCTTCAAACCATCCTGACCGCAGCACGCCTGCGTCGTGAAGGAATCGAGGCACAGGAACTACAGCCCGCGCCCGCCGCAGTCGAGCCAAAGCCTGAGCCACAGCAGCCGGTAGAGGCACCGGACTATTACATCCCGCCAATCCCCGGATACACCTCGCGTGACCACCGTGAGATCAGAGAAGCCATGACACCGAAGCCCGTTGAGCCGGTGATCGAGGCTGAGCCTCTACCCGATTACTCTGACGGTACATGGATCGAGCAGCGCGAAGCAGAACTTGTCTACCTGACCGAACCGAACGGGGACAATGGCGAGGTCATCACTCGCGAGGTCTTTTCGGGTCGCTTCATCTCGACGTGGAGACAACGAACACCCGCAGACGGTGCCGAGGCGTTCGTGATCATCCCGCCGAAGTCTCGCATGAAGCCGGACGAGGAGAAAGTCGAGTGGCCTTCGTGGGGACAGGTAGGGCTCGTAGACCCACGTGTCCGACGTGAGAATAGCCGTCGCTACAGCGGCCCGCTTGATCGCAGGAACGTCGGGGTCATCAGATGGAATGGAGAAGTGGAGGAGTGACCTTCTTCCCTTCAACAGCAGCGTAGTTCTTCCCGAAGTTCAATCACTAACCAATCATCAGGAGATCACCATGGACGCACTAAGAATGCAGTTCGATTCAGAAGGGAACATCGTTGATACGTCACTCGAAGCGGCAATGAAGGCCGAGCAAGCCACACCCCCTTCCGCCCCTCGGCAGATCGGAGCCGCCCGATACGTCGTAGACACCACGACCGGCGCAGGTCGGTTCGAGACGTCACAGCCGCGTGAGTACCGAGCCGCGCCAGTCGAGTCTCAGGGCGTGACCGTGCGCTCGAACGCTGGACCGATCACCCTCGCCCAAGCGACCGGAGCTGACATCATCAATATTCCCGCGCTCCAGGGAGAAACGAACATCGCGACGGCGCTGTCTCTCGGCTACGTGGTACCTCGTGCTGGCGGAGGTTACGAGCTAACCGCGCTCGCGCAATCGCAACAGCCTCAGCAGCAGGCCGGCCAGCAGAAGCCTACCGAGAAGCCAAAGGCTGACGAGGAGGCGGCCGGCGATCCAACGGGAGTCGAACCAACCTCGCTCAAGACGGATCAAACGCTCTCCGCAATCGAGAGCAGGACGCCCCAGGCGCTCGAAGGTCTGATCACGAGTCTTTCGCAGACCGGCGAGATTCCCACCGCGCTAGTCGAGGATATGGCGCGGCAGCACGACGTTGATCCCGCGCAGATGCAGGCCGACGTGAATGCGCTCGTAGCGGACCATACCAGAGCGGCGAGGCAAGCCATCGCCCGAGTGGACGCGTCTATCAACCCGGATTCTTTCCAAGCGTGGTTGTTGAAATCGCCCGAGTTGGCAGACCGCGTGACTCGCGGAATCATGGCGAAGAGTGTGGCCGAAGTCCAGGCTGCTGCTCGCGAGTACGCCAAGAACCGCGACGGAGCCATCGAGTCCGCACTCATCGGCAGCGGTGTCGATACCACGCGCATCGAAGGCAAGCTGTACGTGAGCCGCAAGGCACTTGGCCTAGCGCCGAAACCACGCATGGGTGACTTCCCGGCCTCTGACTGGATCTCGGCAGACGAGGCGCAGCGGGCTGGGCATCTGACCTTCAACGAAATCTAAATCACACACACAAGGAGACAGATCAGACCATGGCTATCGAAAACGCAGACGCTCGCTTCAAGGCAGCAAAGGAGAAGCACACCATTCGCGGCGCAGACGGCAGCGAAACCTACGAAGTGACAGTGGAGCAGGGCACGGAAAAGCAGATCCACCGCATGCCGAAGGGCTCGGTCGAGTCAAGCGTGCCCTTCTCGCAGTGGAAGGAAGTCGATCCGCAGCCGAAGACCATCCGCCCGGCTGACACTCTCAGCACCGACGCTGCGCCTCTCGCTCCCGATGCGACAGTGAACCTCGGAGACCGCGTGACGGTAACACCTTCGAACGTCACCGGCTTCGAAGCCTCTTTTACAAGGAACTACTCGGCCTATGACGTCACGCTAGACGGCAAGATCGTCCGATCCGATGCCGCGCTCAAGGCCATCTACGAGGCTCTGCGCGAGACGCAGACTCCAAAGGGAAGGGGTAAGTAGACGGGCAGGAGGATCTAGCCGACCTGACGCGCGTGTTCGCTGGCGCGGCGGTCCTCGCCGTGACGGCTTCGGCGGGTGTCGAGAAGCTGCTCACAGACTAGCGCGCGGTGCTGGTGCGCGTCATGGCATTCGGCTAGACTCCCCGGCAGCCGTCCTCCACCGAGGTGCCCATGCGGCTGATCGGGCTCGTTCTCACGGCAGGAGATGATCAAGTGGTCACGCGCAGAAACCTTCTCATAGGACTCGGAGCGGCCTCGCTCTCTACGGCGTCTCCGGCGTTCGCTCAACGGCAAGCCGGAAAGATTCCCAGAATTGGAGTCCTGTGGCACGCCGGGAGCGCCGAGGAAGAGAAGATACCGCTGGGTGCGCTAGTGCAGGGCTTCAAGACCCTAGGCTACATCGACGGCAAGAACATCGTCTTCGAGCATCGCTTCCCGGATGAACAACCCGAACGCTTCGTCAGTCTCGCGGCGGAATTGGCTCGCCTGAACGTCGACGTATTGATCGCGGTGACGCGGCAAGCTGCGCTCGCTGCCCAGAGTGCGACGCAGACGATCCCGATCGTGTTCATGGTTGTTCCAGACCCTGTCGGCAGCAAACTCGTCGACAGCCTCGCCCGGCCTGGGGGCAACGCCACAGGGATGACGAACATGGCCGTCGAATTGGTCCCCAAGCGCGTGGAACTGCTGAAGGAGGCTATCGCTGGGCTGTCACGAATGGCGCTGGTCGTCAATGCGAGCTTTCCCGAGGCGGCGCGTCGCTATATCGAGATCGGGCAGTCCGCGGCACGCCCCCTTGGAATCGCTCTCCAGCCAATCGAGGTACGGAGCGCCGCCGACTTCGAGAGCGCGTTTTCCACGATCAGTCAATCCCGTCTTCAAGGTGTGTCGTTGACAGTGGACGGACTGTTCTATGCGAATCAAGTACGGCTGGCGCGACTAGCTCAGGATCGCAAGCTTCCACTCATCGGGTACGCCCGAGAAATGGCCGAAGGCGCAGGCATGCTGATGTCGTATGGCCCGAGCAACGTCGCAAGTTTCAACCGGACGGCGTACTTCGTGGACAGGATCCTCAAAGGCACCAAACCCGCCGACCTCCCCGTCGAACAGCCAACGAAGTTCGAGTTCGTGATCAACCTCAAGACCGCCAAGGCACTTGGACTCACGATCCCGCAAACGCTGCTGCTGCGGGCGGATCAAGTCATCGAGTAACGCGTGCTCGACCAACGCGGCCGACTCCTGCGAGCGGCACTCGGATTCGCCGGGCTCCCGCGCCCGTCCTACGACCGCGCTCTCTGGGGCCTCCGTACGTGGCTGGATTCCTGGCCCGGCATCGGCCACGTTGTCGTGGGGATGGCGCGCCAGGGCTACGACCTCCAGCTGACGCGGTACGACGAGAAGGGCTGGCGCGCGACCTTCTACACGACGGGGATGGAGCACTCGATCACGAGCGCGACCGCATCGGCGTGGAAGCGCACGCCGTGGCATGCGGTCCAGGGGGCGGCGCACGAGGCGCTGAGCAAAGCGGACGCGAATGGATCTTGTTAGAGGTCTTCTGGGAGTCCTGCAGGAGTATCCCCTCTGGATACGGATCGCCTCGGTGGTGTGGGTGGTTCTCGGAGCGATGCTGATTGGGGCTTTCGTACTGATCCCTCGCTCTCCCGCATCCTCGGGCCGCACGCCTGTCTCAGTCGAAGCCCGGCAGCGTTCTATCGGCAGTCACTTCGAGGCCGCCTTGGCCGGAGTTCTCGAACTGGACTGCTCTCGTCATCGTATCGCTGCGACGCCTGGCGTCTTCACATCCGAACGCTTGGTCTGCGAGGCACTCGCCGAGCTTCGGCAGGATCTCTCCCATCTTGCTCAATTGAGGCGGGTTCTCCTCGGGCAAGCCGCCACCGCAGATATGCGACCACTGCGTTACGATGCCACCGAGAGTTTCATCTCGTTGATGTTCACACAAGAGGAGTACGGTCCTAAGAAGGACAAGTTACTCCCCCTCATTCGCGACCTGAAGTCGAAGACGCTGCCAGCGGAGGGATCGCGTGAGGCACTTGCTCGGTGGAATATCGGTAGTGACTACACACTCGATGACCTTTTTATAGGCACAGGATTCCTGGAGTGGCTCGTTGGACACCAGGCAAGAAACTTTCGGCCGAGCGAGTTCTATCAGCTAGGCCCCTTCTACGATCAGGCGTTTCCAACAACCGAGCGCCAGCATTTGGTCTTCCGGTCGTTCGAACATTACACAGGGCCGAACACCGTGACCGCGTACCTCTATATCGTATCTGCCTTTGACTGAGTGGGTGTGTGGCGCACCGAAGGCGAAGTGAACGACACCGACGCCCGCCTCTGGCACCCCTGGCTCCGCATCAACCGCGTCCTGCGCGTGATGCTGCACACGCGGTGGAGGGGAGCATCGTCGTCGTTCTGCTGCTGTTGCTGTGACTCCTCAGGACGCCTGTCGGCAGACGCCTGAGGATCAGTAGAGCGGTCGGCTGGCTTCTACCGCGAAGAACACCGTTCGCGGCAGAGCCTTTCCACAGGAGGACAGGCAATGATTCCGCTCGCTCGAAACGCACTGCTTGTTGTCGCACTACTCCTCACGTCGGTGGGCTCGGCGGCTTCTGACATGGACACGAAGGCTGCCGGTAAGTGTGTCACGCTGGGCGCTCTGAATCAGAACTACAAAGCCAAAGCTATGGCGATTCTCGATGTAGCCAGTCGTACAGGCTACCTCGCCCTGGTGAATCAGCGTGTGAAGGAGGAGATGGACTTCCTCGCCGCGAACAACAGCAACGAGTCGGTAAAGGGCGATTGGATCACTCTGGCGATCAGGGCGTGCAACAGCTTTTAGCTAACAAGCTACCGCTGATGGGAGCCTTTTGAACTAGACAGCCGCCCGCAAGGAGCTTCACACCTGCAACGAGCTTGACGGCAAGCGGCTGCCGAACGCCGTCACGATCACCGGCTTCGAGAACGGCGTACAACCGGGAGGAGCTTCTGGCGCTCGCGAGGTTGTTCGCGGGACTGGCCGCGACGCTAGGAGAGGGAGAGTAGCAACGGGGGCTGACGATTTTCGGGCCAGGTTGGACCGCCTCTCTCACTCTTTACCGGCTTCTCCGGCGTCTCCTGCTTGGCCTTCTTTATCCTTTGGCACTTCGGAAGGCGGCGTGGGGGCGCTCGCGCCGCTCATGAAAAGTTGACGGAGGGCAGCGTCCCTGGCCGCCAGTTCCCTACCTAGTCCCGCCAGATCACCCAGATCAGGAGCCCTCATGGCAGCAGCGAGGGCAGCGTCCCTGGCCGCCAGTTCCCTGCCTAGTCCCGCCAGGGCCAGCTCAGGAGCCCTCATGGCAGCAGCGAGGGCGGCGTCTCTGGTCAACAGTTCGCGACGTAGCGACGCCAACGGATCAAGCCTCTTAACTGCGTCGGCGTGGAGTTCGGCCATACTAGGAAATTGGCCCTGACTCGCGACCGCGCGTGCAACCTCCTCCTCCCAGCGTCTCCTAACGTCCAACTGCTCTCGTGTCTTCTTCGCTTCATCGATGGCCTTGGGTTCGACCCGTCGCTGCAAGAAGCCGCCTGCGTGCTGCATGAATTGGTCAGATGAGTACATGTGGAATGGCTTGCCGCACGCCGCAAAAAACTCCTCTCGCAGTGCGGGATGCGGACCGATTGTTCGGCCTCTTACTTGCCACCACCAATCTTCCTTCCGGTCATCTGAGACAAGGATTACTGGGCGTTTCTCGGCCTCGGTCTTCTTGAGGATCTGTTTCCATAGAATGAGATCGCCGTATTTTGTTTCCTCAGGCTTCTTCTCATCCATGAATCCTGGGGGGATGCGTCGTTTGTATCGGTCCTCGCCTTCCTTCCTAATTGCGGCTGCTTCTTCGTTGGACATCCCATCACCCACTCGACCAGAAAAGAGCTTAACGACCTCATCGAGAACGGGATCTTCGTGCAGAAGCTTCTCGAACTGTTCTTTACTGAGCTTGACTTCTTTCTCCAGTTGCTTGTGGACGAGACCAAGTGCTTTGCGCAGCTTCACCGAAACGAATGGATGGCCTCGCGTTTCGTCGAGTTCTTCTAGAAGGCGAGTAAAGCTCTTCAGCATCGCCTCATACTTTGCTGCTTCATCCAAAATGAGTCCCAGCCTATTTCTATGAAATTCCAGTCCTGCTTGATTCGGCAGCCAGATTCGGTCTCGCAGATCTCTCAGCAGCTTCAGGAGTTCAGTACGAGTCTTCTCCGAGTATCGGTAGAGATTCAGCAGAATGTTTGCGTCCGGGACGACTAGCGCATCCTTCCAGATTAGTTCTAGGTCTTCGGCGCTAACCCGGATGTATCCGCGGTAGGCTTCCCTCATTTCCGACCTTCTCCTCGCGCTTCGCTTGCGCGCCTCCGTATCCTTGGATTGAACTGCCTAACCTGCGCTGGCGTAGTCTTCCGAGACTACGCTCCGATGCCCGGATACCGCACCTTCGCCATGCTCCGCCAACACGCTCAGGGGCACTGACGTGCCGTACATCCTGCCCACTCCCCCGCCCGAGTGCCCCGTGATCGCGTGCCTGTGCTCCTTGGCCCGACCTACGACGCCACCATCGCCGCGCTCCCGCATCTACACGAAGCTTTAACGTACCGCCTTCAACTCTGGGTACTCGACTCGGCTCAACGCCTCGGCCAGCACGGGAAGGCTCGGCCCCAAACCATATCGACGCCCCACGCCGCTCCCGGTGTGTCGCGTCAAAGCATCATGAAGTTCCTCGCTGAGACCGGCCGCTCGACAGCGGTCTTTGAACAGGTGTCTCAGCGAGTGCAGTCCTGCCTTCCGTGGATCACGCACACCACGCTCGTCTACGAACCGGGCGAACCACTTCGAGAACGCTCCCGACAGCCGGCCGTGTGGACCCGGCTGTATCTCAGGGAACAAGCGCCCGCTCTGCGGGACAGACGCCACGTAGTCCAGCAGGCCAAGCCGCAGAAGCTCCGGGTGGATCGGCGTGCGAGCTTGCGATGCGACGTTCTTGAGCCGGCGCTCAGACGTGGGCACGAAGTCAAAGAAGTACATCCCGCCTTCCTGCCTGACGTCCTGCATACGAAGGCCCGCAACCTCCTCAGCACGACAGCCCGAGAGCGCAGCAATCAGCGGTATCCAGCGACGCGCCCCGGTGAGCTTACTGAACTCGGGTGAGGCGAAGATCGCAGTGAGGTCCGCGCTGTCGTAGGGCAGTCTGCGCTCGACGCCCACGGCATCGCCTCGGACGACGCGGGTGATGCCCTCGAACGGGTTCACGTCCAAGTGCCCCTGGCCCACGCCATACCGGAACACCGTGGCGCAGATGCCGAGGAGCTTCTTGACCGACACCGGAGACAGCTTCCCGTCCTTGGACAGGGAGCGATTCGACGGCGCAGCCAGCAGCGAACTCTTGTAGGCGCGACAGTCCTTCTTGTCTACCTCTCTCGCCGGCTTCTCCCCGCCCACGATGGCGGTGAAGCGGCGGTAGGCTGCGCGAACCTCGAACTCTGACTTGGAGCCGAGCTTCCTCTCAGCAAGGTAGGCGTCGAGCAGTCCGTCCACGGTGACGCCTTGATCCTCCTGGCGCTCGCCCGCGATCTCACCCTTGGTCCGTTTCACGCCAACCTCAAGCGTTCTGAGGCGAGCGTGAAGTAAGGCAAGGGCAAACTCGCGGCGACGGTGCGAAGGGATAGTGAGTCCGTTCTCGATCAGCACGTCATCGAGGAGCTTCGACACGAGGTCCACGTCCCTGAGCTTGAGCGCCGCAGCATGATCCTCGACAGCGCTTGTTAGTGCGTCGAGTTCTGCATTGAGTGTCTCGTCCAATTGGCGAGCAGACTCGAAGGTGCCATCATCCATCCGAACGTGCGTCCGTCGCGTGACGCTCGGGGAACCTCGCCACTCAGCGTCCTCAGCGTCGGCGCGGGACGAGTAGAGACGGGCGAGCGACTCCGGGTCAGTTTGCGCGGAACGTGCGCGGAGCGTGAGGGCTTGGAACTGGCGCTCGACACGCTGCCCTTCTTCGAGACTCCTGAGCTTCGCTACGTCGAGGTTGGAGGTCCGCAGTGACTTCCATATCTGAGCCTTACCACCGCGCAGTGGACGAAGCCGCTTTGGTACGTTCCGGTGATAGTAGTACGTGCTGCCACGGAGCATGAGCATCGGCCAACATCTTGACATGACCTTCTCCATCGCGTGTAGCAGTTCGCATTAGCACACGCGACGAAGAAGGCCTAACCTGCTGTACTTCTTGATGATGGTGGAGGGTAAGGGAATCGAACCCTCGACCTCGGCGTTGCGAACGCCGCGCTCTCCCAACTGAGCTAACCCCCCGAGGCCACAAACGAATCGAACGTATTCTACATCACGCCTTGGAACCGTCCCCACCCTTGTTGAAGGCCTGCAGCAGCGGGCCAGATACCGGAGCTGGACAGCGATCGGGTGCCGCGTGAGGACCTCGGCCGCCTCGGAAAGCTTCGCCGCCGCCTGGAACTCGCCGTCCGCATTGATGACCTTGGCTCGGCGCTCGCGCTCGGCTTCGGCCTGCTTGGCCATGGCGCGCTGCATGTCCTGGGGCAGGTCGATCTGCTTGACCTCGACGGTCGCGACCTTGATGCCCCACGGCTCGGTGTGCTCGTCGATGATCCGCTGGAGCTGCTGGTTGATCTTGTCGCGCGCCGACAGGAGGTCGTCCAGCTCGACCTGGCCGAGCACGCTCCGCAGCGTCGTCTGCGCGATCTGCGAGGTCGCGTAGAGATAGTCCTGGACCGCGATCACCGCTCGCTCCGGGTCGACCACCCGGAAGTAGATGACGGCGCTGACCTTCAGAGAGACGTTGTCGCGCGTGATCACGTCCTGCGGCGCGACGTCGAGCGCGACGGTCTGCATGCTCACCTTCACCATCTTGTCGATGAGGGGCACCAGCAGGACGAGCCCCGGCCCGTTGCCTTGCCCGCCCGGGTTCAAGATCGCCTTGGTGCTGCGGCCCAGGCGGAAGATGACCGCCCGCTCGTACTCGCGCAAGATGCGCGCAAAGGAGCCGATGAAAAAGAGCGCCACCAGGAGGGCGACGATAAGCAGCAGCGAGTCCATCGTGATCATGCGACTCCTCCCTTGGCCTCAGATTTCGCGACCTTCAGCGTGAGCCCGTCCACCGCGACGATCCGCACCTGGCCGCCGATCTCGACGGGCTCGCCCTCGGCGACCGCACGCCAGATTTCTCCGGAAACCATCACCTGGCCCTCCGGGGCGAGCCGCTCCCGGACGCTGGCGGTCTTGCCGATAAGCCCCTCCGCCCCGGTCGCCGGCGGCCGCCCCAGCGCGCGCACGCCCGCCGCGACCACGAACAAGAAAAGTCCGGCCGTCGCCCCCACCGTCGGCGCGATCACCCACCAGGACACGCGGAAGCCGACCTCGGGCGAGTCGAAGAGCATCAGTGAGCCGAGCGCCATCGAGATGATGCCACCGATCGCCAGGACGCCGTGGCTCACGATCTTGATCTCGGCGACCAGCAGCACGATGCCGAACAGGATCAGGAGCAACCCCGCGTAGTTGATCGGCAGGCTCTGGAAGGCGAAGAATGCCAGGATCAGCGAGATCCCGCCGATGACGCCGGGCAGAATCACGCCCGGGTTCGATAGCTCGAAGAAGAGCCCGAGCATGCCGAGCATCATGAGCACGTAGGCCACGTTGGGGTCGGTGATGACGTTCAGGAACCGGTCGCGGAACCCGATCTCGATCGGCCGGACCGGGGC
>WNGB01007508.1_pt1 | contig 15712 bp, 17 predicted proteins | sample 5400681 | NCBI WGS metagenome assembly WNGB01 (sample SAMN13153367, study PRJNA577476) | soil metagenome | isolation source: 115 cm soil or saprolite under grassland replicate 2 | place: USA:California | collected 2016-06-15
GCGAGAATCGCGCGATCCCGAAGTCGTGGGAGTGCGCCTCGACAAGCGACGAGCCGGAGTCCCAAGCCCACTTGATGATCTCCGCCCTGAAGTCATCGGCCAGAACGAGGTGGAAGTCGCTGCGGCTCTCGAATCCCGCCGCGGGAACTGGCCGCCACTGCCTGAGCCGGAACTGCCGGGACTCGGCCCGATAGTCGGCGAGGAAGAAGCCCGCCGCCTCCACCTGGCTCGCCAGGTGCTGACGAGCCTGGCGGTGCAGGTCCGCCGCGGTACTGATGATCACCAAGTCAGGCTCCCTCGCGAAGGCGGTCAGCGAACGATCGAGCGAAATTGAGCATGTTCGCTCCGGCTCGTATGTCCGCTTTGGGCACCCACTCCACCGGGGACCAGGAGAACTGGCCCCAGTCGGCGCCCCACGGGGTGGTGACCGGGTAGGTGTAGTTGCTTGGCTGGTTGCTTGGCTGGCCGCCGTCGGCACGCACTAGTTGAGGGCGAACCCGGAATGCGTACGGTGCCTGGCCGGCCATGGCCGGGATCTGGAAGCAGACTTCAACCCGGCCGGGCGTCCAGCCAGGCGGCACCGGGTAGAAGGGAAGGCGAACCCAGTGGACGCCTCCCTCCTCCCGGTAGTCCAGGTTCGGGAACGCGTTCCTAAGCAGATCCAGTTCTTCGCCGACTCGCCCGGTCATCCCCGCTGGAACTTCACTTTCTTAGCGAACCCGTGACCCGGCTTCAGCGTGACGATGGCGTCCTCGGGTAGCGTCTGCTCGGTGTTGTCCTCCAAATTCACCTCGACAACTTGCTGAGTGGCGTCCCACCCGGCGAGCTTGCGGATCTCCGGGACGGTGATCGTGTTGCTGTCCCAGGGGTGGATAGTTCCCTCGATGTTGACGAAGTACTTCTCGCCCGCCTTATCGGCGGCTTTGGGCTGAGGCATTTGTCACCTCCGTGACCGTGGGCCGGGCCGATCCCGTCCCCCGTCCTGCTTACGTGCCGGGGTTACCTCAGCTTGCCGAGCAGTCTGGCCCGCTGCGCGGCGATGAAGATCACTTCGCGGCTGACCTGGTATCGGTCCGCCAGCGCTGACGCTGTCGGGAACCTGTCCAGGTCGCGCCGCAGCCAGGCGGCCGGGACGAGCAGAGCGCCAGCGAAGGCGTTCGCCTCCTGCTCGGCTACCTCCGTCTCGCCGTGGCGGTGGCCAAGACAAGCATGGCCAAGCTCGTGGCCGATGCTGAATCGATGGCGGACGTCCGGCTGACCGGACGCCAGTTCGATGATGCTGCTTGCTCCGGTAACGCGAAGGCGGGCGTCCACGCCGATGCTGAGGTCGACGACGCGGATATCGAAACCTAGCTTGCGAGCGATCTGGTCAACAGGCACTGGTGGCTGCTGCACCGCGCAGCGCTTGAGAAGCTGTTCGGCCGCCTTGCGGCAAAAGGCCGTTCGTACCTTCAGCCGCTCAGCGGCGGGCCGCCCCCAGCCCTCCTCCTCAGGCTCATCCACGCCTCGATCACCTCTTCGACATATTCGCCGGCCACGCGCCCGACCGCGACCGGGTCACGCTCTGCTTCACCGCCAAGCAAGGCATCAGCGCGCTGGTCACCGGCCAGGCCGCTGGTCCGGCCCCACACGACACCGCCCCGGATACCGCCAGCGCCTACGACATAGCCGGCGACTGCCTGCCCGAGCAGCTCACGCCATTGAGCCGGCTCAAGCCCGGCGGTCCACAGCAGATGAGCAAACCCGCGCGGAGACAACTGTCTCGGGTCTCCGCCGGCCGACAGGAACTGCCGAGCAACCCTCTCCTCATTGACCGCCTCGTAGGCGAGATCCTCAGCCGACCAGCCAGCCCGGTCACCCGCCGCGACTATCCGCTCAGCCAGGATCCTCGGGCTCTCCCGCCGTGCCTGGGCGAGGATCGAGGTGACAAGTTCGGGCCGGATCGCCTCTGCTTCCGCGAGATCAGCCTCGTACTCCGGCTCACTAACACCGCTCTCGTACGCACGGTAGAGAAACTCGTCAAAGCTGTCAGATGAATCTGCCACGCTGTCACCTCCCATCATTCGTACCGGATTCCTGCGTCATCCAGGATCTTCCTGAGGCGCTCCCGCGCATCGTGCGCAGCCTTCTTAGCGGCGCCTTCGCTGATGTCCAGGCGCTTCCCGATCTCAGCGTTGGAGGCACGTTCCTCATACCGCCACCGAAGAATCGACTGATCACGCGGGTTGAGCCGGGCCACTGCCGCGGCCACGGCCTTCGCGGCCTCCGAGGCACCAGGCGGATCCGCTGGAGTCGGATCCGCCGGAGCCGGCGCCCGGCCGACCTCGGCCGCCCGCTTGCGCGCAGCGTCGTCCAGCCGCCAGTACCCCCATCGGCTCAGCCACGGAAGGATCTCACCGCCCGCGCGCAGGATCTCAGCGCGCACCTCTGGCCGCAGAAGCCGGAGAAGCGCGTCCTGGAAGACATCGTCCACCTCGGCATCTCCGTATCTCCGTACCCGCGCGTGCTTCCGGAGTCGGCCAAGCAACATCGGCCCGATCGCTGACATGACATCACGCAAGCCGGTGGCCGGATCGAGTCCGACCCAATCGAGGAGCTCCTCGTCGCTCACATAGATCCCTACAGGTTGACTAATGGTTAACCGTGTCCCAGGTAGCGAGTCCACCCTCTTACGGCGCGGGGTTACACAGGTATGCGGCACCGACGACACCGCAAGGCTAGAATGAATAGCTCGCTGGTATGGCGCACTACCGGCTCGCTGAATACCTGCGACATCGTGCCCAGCTCCGGTGGGTCCTCTCCTAGGACAACCACCCGGATCTGGTCAGCGACCAAGGGCTATACGCGGCCGGACGGATGACGCCGAGCGCTGTCGAGGCGGAGGCACTCGGCGTCCGTGCCTGGCATATCTCGAAGCGCCTGGTAGATCTGCGGTATAGCGCGTCCGTCACGATGAGTCATCGCGGTCAGCGGCAAGAACTCCTGCTGACCACCCTTCCCCCATCACGTGTGCCATCAGACGCCTGCCTTCGTCGGCTCACATAGGAATTGACGCGTTCAGAAGATCCACTCTTGCTGCTGAACGAAACGCACGAGGTACAACCACGGAACCCCTTATGCTGGGACTGGCCTGCCGGTCCGAATCGCCTGTTTCACCGCGGCAAGCCCATTGCCGAGGGTCTTCCCGGCGAATGGGAAATGCATGGTCGGGTGGGCTCCCTCAAACGCCGCGGCGACGACCTGCAGGTACTCTTTACCGCCGAGAGCGAGCACGTCGCCGAAGTCACCTAGGCTGAGATCTGCTACCTGACGTCGCAGCACATCAATGCTGACCGGGTTCGTGGACCGCCGCTTGAACGTGACATTGTACGGCCCCGGCACGACGAAGCTGGGCGTGATAAAGCCGTACTTTGCACTGAGAACCACCCACTGGTCGCCGAAGCGCTCCGCGTACTCGCGGTTCACCTTGAATGGCACGCCGATGTAGGCCAACCGCGCGGGCGTCGGGCCGGCGTCCGGCCGTTTCTTCCAGATCTTCGAGAGCCCGCAGGGGACGATGACCAGCGTCCGGCCAAGCTCAGGCACTGGTGACCTGCGCAGCTCGCTCGATGTCCTTCGGGCAAACATGCGTCAAAGGGCAGGGCGCGCAGTCGGGAAGGCCAGGGTGGCACCAGTTGCGGCCGATGCGCCACGCCGGAAAATCCAATACTCCCGGCCGCTCAGGGTGTAGAGCGCGGGCGACGGCGATCATGTGATCACGGTCGTCGCGGTCAGCAAGACGCGTGCGCAGGAACACCCGCCGCAGGTGCACGTCATAGGCGACATCGCTGCGGTGGAGGTGAGCAACGGGGACGCCAAGGTCTCGCTCGAGGATCTCCACCGCCATCGCCGCCTTCTTCTGCGCGATGCCGGTGAAGGCTCGAAACCGCCGCTGCAGCTCATCAGCCGCCGGTGTGCTGGACCAGATGGTGCCCGCGTCGCCGTGATACGTGGTCATGACGTGCTGCGCTGCACTCACGACCCATCGCGGCATCTTCTCTACGTAGCGGTGCAACGTTGGTACCTGCCCAATCGCGGCATGCACGCCGACAAGGTCGTTGGCGATGCGGGCGGGATCGAGATGTCCGAGCCGCTGCTGCAATAGATACGGCGCGATCCACGCCCGCTCCGCCGGGATGTTCTGATCGAACAGGACCCCGAGGAGGAATGCGAAAGGATTGCTGCGGAGAAGGTCGTTCGCCTGGGGGCTCGCCGTGAAATCGACTGCCGTCCCGTCCGGCGATCCCTCGTGATCGTGGACGTACGCGAGCAGCGCGGCGACTACTGCCGGCCGGACGTCGGCGTCGCGCTCAATGGGAACGACGATGGGAGCGGGACCGGCACTCGCCGACGGCGGCAGGCACACACGGAGCTGACGGCGTGGCCGCAGTCGGCCCCATGCATGCGCCCTTAGCAGCGCGTGCCGCGTCCATCCCTCGACGTCATCGGTCCGGAGTTTCACCGCGAGGCTGCGCGGACTGTACGGTGCCGCAATCTCGTCAGACATCACGACGGTCTGCAGCGACGCATAGCCCGGCGGCAGCACGCCACCCGGCCTGACGTGCCGCTTAGTGACCTTGAGCAAGCTGAGGAGTGCATCCGAACGTGCGAAGTCGTCGGCCTCCACGCCTTCGACTATCGGCGCTCCTTCAACCCATGTGACGGAGTGCACCCGCGATCTTCCAAAGACTTCCCGCCGTCCGATGCCGTGACGGACGTGGAACCTCTCGCCGTCGAGTGAAGCCACGGCGGCCCAGCCGCGATCGAACGACTCAAGCCCTTCCGGCCAGCGCCAAGAAAACGGCCCGAGTGCCGTCGTGCTCACGAGCGTAATTGCCGCACCTGTCGTGGATTCCATGAGTGGCCGGCAGTCTAGACGCTGGTGCGCACTCGCATCCAGGGGATGGCCGTACCGAAGGCTCAGCCGCCTATGCCGACCGGGCACATGAAGCCGCCGACGCCCTCGCTGTCGCGCTGAGCGCCTCGACGCAAGATTATCGTGCGGCTGCTGGAGGCGCGTGAACTTGAACGTTTCGCGATGCGCCGGCAAGACCTTGCTACGGGTGCTCCGTTCGAACGCCAGATAGGCGCGACTCGTTGCTGGTGCCAAGCTCTCCGGAGAGGCCGGTGCGCTTAACGAGGCGCCCCCAGCGTTCGTGACGGCTGTATCGACGGGCGATCTCCTTCCCGCTTGGTAGCGAGCCATCGCCCGCACGGTTGGCCAGCGCCCAACACCATGCTTCCCGCTGCAGATTCGGACCCGCGGAACTCTTGCGTCGTCGGCCCGGACTCGACGAGAGCTCCCCCTCTGCGGGTTGTACCGACGCGGGCGCCTCGCGCTTGAGGTGTTGCGGCGGGGGCAGTTTGCCCGGGAGTGCCGTGGCGCGCTCGGCACCGCAGCGAACTTGGCGCATGAGCAGCTCATTCTCTTGGGGTGCAAAACGGACAACGGGGGCATCCGCTTACTTCCGCCAGGTCAGCGGCTGATCCGAAGGGCTGCGGTCGCGCCACAGGTGTGGTGCACCGGCGCGGTGGTGGACTGCTGGCGCTGGGCGTGGAGCGGAGTCCTGGTGGTGCGCGACCTGGCGGTAGATCCGTGACGCGGGGGTGCTGGTGGTGCGGCCAGGGCCCGGTCACGGCGGAGGGCGCTTGTGTGCAGGGGTGCGCGGGTATCGATTCGAGCATGAGAGCCGCTTTCCGCCGTGTTGCAGGCGTATTTGCCTTCTATGCCGCTGCGCCTATCTTGGCGGGCGCCGTGCTGGTGCGGGTTCTTCTCGCTGAGCAGGGGATGACCGCGTCGTCTTACTACCCGAAAGTCTCCCGGCCGCCGGGGTTGCTCGCCTCAGAGGAGGAGTACGTGCGCTGGGTGGAAACCTTCATCGGCCAGGTGAGCGCGTTTGCCCATCGGCGGCTGCGGAGGTTTCAGGTGATGGCCCTGGCGGTGGTGATCTTCGCGCTGGCGGGGACGAGCGCTGTGCTGGCTGGCACGCCGAAGTGGGTGCCTGCGGCGCTGGGGTTCGCGGCCTCGGTGGCGGTGAGTGCTCAGCTGGTTCTGCGGGATCAGCGGCACGGTGTGGTGAAGCATGAGACGGCGGTTGAGCTGCAGGAGACGCTGCGTGAGTTCCGGTTCGGCATGGCAGATGCCATCGATGCGGCGGAGTTGCGCAGACGGTTTCAGGATTTCCGCCACCGAGTCGAAACGATCAAAAAGCGGCATGGCTCCAAGGCCTTGAAGATCATGAGGGAGAAGCCCCCGCGGGTTGCTTTGCCGCGATAGGCGGATGCGCGAGCTGATGCGGTTGCTGTCCAGGCTGGGCAGCCCAGGCCGCACCCGGCATCATTGAGGGCTGGCCGTGCGAGGCTGCTGGGTGTTTGCGGGACGGCTGCTTGTCATAAGTGGGTCAGCACCGTGCTGCTGCCGTTGAGGCGGGTCATGAGTTCGCGGTTGGCGGCGCGGGCGGCGGCGAGTTCGCTGTCGCGTTCTTCGATCTGCAGCCGCAGATCGAGGGCCTGCTGCTCCAGTTCGGTGATTTTCCGGTTCAGGGTGTCGGTGTCGGCGGGCGCGCCGAGCCCGGATTCGCGCCAGGCCTGCTCGCCGAGCGCTTCGGAGAGACGTTTTTCGAGTTGCTGGATGCGGGTGGTGAGCCGCAGGGCGCGTTCGTGGGCGGCGAGCAGATCGGCTTGCAGGGATGCCCGGGTGACCGCCGGGCCGGTGCCGCTGGCGGCGGGCGGGCCGGCCTGGGTGGCGTGGATCTTGCCGAGCAGGTCGCGGTGCCGGTAGAGGAACGTGCGGTCCACGGCTGCGGCGCGGGCGATGGCCGACACGCTGATCTCGCTGCCGTCGGCGGCAGCGCGGTTGATCGCGGCGATGACCCGCTGGCGGCGGCGGGCGGAGTCGGCGCGGCGGCCGTCGGCCAGCGCCTTGGTGCGAGTGCTGCCAGTGGTCATGCGGTGCGCCCCGGGCGGATGGAGGGCAGGATCTGGCGGATGCGGGGCATGCCGAGCATGACGGCGCGGTGCCGGCGGACGGTGGCGACGGCCTGGTCGTCTGGTCGCGTTCGGCGCTGGTCAGCTCGTCCATGCCGGTTTTGATCCGGGCGATGAGCCGCCGGATCCGGGTGATCTCCTCCTGCGAGGGCATGGCGTCGGCCTTTGCCCATTGGTCGAGTTCGGTGGCGGCGAGCAGGCGTTCCCGGCTGCGGAGCAGGTCGTCGAGGTAGGCCTGCAGGTCGGGCAGGTAGGAGACGTCGGTGCGGAAGTGGTCGCAGCCGGCGCAGCGGAACCGGAACGGGCAGGCCTGCCCGCCGGCTTTGACGTTGGATGGCTCGGCGCAGACCCCGAACGGGACCGCGACCTCGCCGACGGCGCGGCGGACGTGCTCGGAGTCCAGCAGCGCCTTGGCCTCGCGCCAGGTGCGGTTGCCGTGCCGGTCGAACTGCATGACGGCGACCCGGTCCACAGCCTGGCGGCGGCGCGTCTCGCCGACCCGGTAGTACTGGCGGGTCGCATCCAGCAGCTGGTGATCCATCAGCTCGCGCAGCACGTCGACGGGGACACCGGCGTCGGCGTGCCGCTGGGTATACGTTATCTGTAGTTGATCTTGAAAAGCGCCTGCTGTGCAGGGCTTTCCGTGGTTGGCCGGTGTGAGGCACGTGGGGGACGTCGCGGATCTGACCCGGGCGGTCATGCGTGAGGCCGGTTGTGGTCCTTGATCACCCGGCGCAGGCTTTCCCGGGCGGCGGTGAGGTCGTCTTCGAGTTCGCGGATGCGGCGCTGGGCGTGGCTGGCTTCGGCGGTGCGGGCGTCGCGTTCGGCGAGCAACTGCCGGGCGGCGGATTCGAGGTCGGCGACACGGGTGATGAGTTCGGCCGGGTCGGGTCCGTCGATCTCGGCACCGAGCTGGAGGCGGAGCCGGCGGCGGAGGTTATCGCGCTCGGCGCGCAGGCGGCGGATCTCGTCGCGGGCGAGGGCGAGGTCGGTGCGCAGGCTGGCCGGCGCGGGAAGCGCCTGCTCGCCTGCCGCGCGGGCCGGGCTGCTGCTGAGCTGTGCCTGGCGGCGGCGGGCGGCGTCGAGGTGCTCGCGCAGGCCGTCGGTATAGAGCAGCCAGGTGGACACGCCGGCGGCTTTGGCGACGGCGGAGGCGGTGACCGGGGTCCCGGCCGCTTGGAGGGCGTCGATGGCCTCTCGGGCGCGGCGGCGTTTGCCGGCGCTGTCTTTGGCCCGGGCTGCGAGCATGGCCTGGGCGCGGCTTGGGGTGGTCATGCCGTCTCCGTGGCCGGGCTGGTTATGCCGGTCAGCGGCAGGGCGCGGGCAGCGCGGGCCCGGCGCAGGATCCTGCTGGCCTGCTCAACCTCCTCACGCTGGCCGGGGTCGAGGTCGGCGAGGCGGCGGCGCATCTGGTCGGCGACGTTGGCGAAGGCGCTGATCTCAGCGGTGAGGTTGCCGATGACGTACTCGGCGGCGCCCATCGCCTCGGCGGTCTCCCGGTCGGCGCGCAGGCCGGCGATGTGCTGCTCGAGGGCGGGCAGGTAAGACGGGTCGGGCCGGTAGAAGCCGCAGCCAGCGCACTGAAACCGGATCGGGCAGGCGCCGCCGCCGGCCCTGACGTTGGACGGCTCGGTGCAGTTGCCGAACGGCACCGACACCGAGGCCCGCTGATACGCGGTGGGACTTGTGAACGGGGCGGGGTTACCCGCGGCGTCGACAGCCAGCGCCCCGGCCGAGCGGATGGCCTGCTGCTTGCGTTTGAGCCCGACCCGGTAGTACCCCATCGTGGTGGCCACAGCGGCGTGGTCCATGAGCTCTTTGAGCACGTCGACCGGGACCCCGGCATCGGCGTGCCTTTGGGCGTAGGAATGGCGCAGTGCGTACGGGGTGATCAGCGACGGCTCGAACGGGGCGGGGGCGCCGTCGGGGCCGGGCAGGTCGGAGTCGATGACGCCGATCTGGCCGGCCCAGGCCTTGAACGCCCGGGCCACGGCGGCGGGGGTCATGTGCCCGCGTGACTGGTGCGCGCGAAGCAGCGGGCTGGGGAACAGCCACTGTCGCTGCGCGGACGGGGCGGGCAGCCGGGTTCGCCGCTGCTGCCAGGTTGTGATCACCCCGGCGGTGCCGGTGGTGATCGGCAGCCGGCGGCGCATCCGGCCGGCCTTGTGGTTGTCGTAGATCAGGTTGTGCTGCCCGTCGATGACCTCGACGCAGCCGGTGCGCAGGCTAACCACTTCGCCGGGACGCCGCCCGGTGTCGCGCAGGATCCGGTAGATCGTCTGGTGCATCAGCTGCAGGTCGGCGGCGGGGATTGCCCCGGCCCGTCCGGCCGGGCCGAGCAAGTGCAGGCGGGCGTCGAGCTGGCGGATCACTGTCTCGGGCAGGGCCTTGCCTACCTCGTCCTCATTCGGGTCGTCGCGGACCCGGTGCCGGCGGGCGGGCCGGAACGGGTCGGGCACCGCGGCCATCAGCCCGCTGGCGCGGCCGTACTCGATCACCTCGCAGAACTGGTAGATCATCAGGTTGCGGTGCGACGCCGAGTACAGGCCGCCGCCGGCGCGCCGCTGCATGCCGATCGCGTCGAGGATGCGGGTGAAATCACCGGCGCCGAGGCTCGCCGGGTCGGTGCGGCCGGCCGCGATCAGGACGTGGGAGGCGGCCTGGCAGGCGCGCAGCGTCTCCCGCAGCCGCTGCAGGTAGGGCCGGGTGCACCGCGCCCAGTCCCTGGCGATCTCCCGCAGCCACGCCGGTTCGATCACGCCGAAGTCGACCACGCCCTGGGTGGCCGGCCAGCGCCGGGAGGCGTTGATCTGCAAGTCGAGCAGCGCCACCTGCCACACATCGCCGGCGAACGGGTCCGCGCCGGCGTACTGGGCCCAGGCCCGGTCCAGGTGCCGGCGCAGGTCACGGAACAGCCCCCGGGTCGCCGCGTTGTACTGCACCCCACCGGACTCGCAGATCACTTGCGGGTCGGCCTCGCGCAGCGACCCCGCGCCGCCGAGGCGGGCGAGCAGGATCCGCACCTCGGTGGGATCCAGCGGCGGCGGCGCCTGATCGCGCTGCTGCAGCGCGTAGACCAGCTCGGCTTGCAGCAGCTCCGGCAGCCCGGCAAGGGAGAACTGGTGCACCCCGAGCCGGGGCCGCTCGCCGGTGACCCAGGCCGCCAGCTGCTCATCGGTCAGCGTGGCGATCGTGCGCTGGCGGCGCAGCCGCTGGTCATGGAAGCGGCACAACCCGCGGCGGGTGATGCTCTCCCGGTCGCAGCCGGCGACCCGGCACCCGGCGGCCCGGGGCAGCGGCCGGGCCCGGGCGATGAACACCGCGACCGGTTCGCTCCTGTCCTTGCCCCAGCTGCGTTCATGCCGGAAACACAAGCCGGCACAGTGCAGATCGCCTTCACAACCGGGCACCGTGCAGCGGTCCCGGCGCAGCGGCCTGGTGGCACGCGGCGGCGGCGCGGTGTCGAACTCCGCCCAGGACACGTCCGCGCTCACCCGGGCGCGGCGGCAGCCGTCGCAGCGCCCCGACGGGCGGCGCGTCGCCGTCGGGCACCGCGGCGTGCGGCACGGCCACGCCGCGGTCCGTGGCGACTCCAGATCGCCGGTGAACAGCAGCGCCTCGCCGTCCCACTCGCCCGCGCGCCAGGCAGGATCCAGCCGGGCGCGCAGCCACTCCGGCCACCCGTGCTCACCTGGCTGTTCCTGGCAGGTGCCGGCGGGCCCGGCCGCCCGCGGCGCGCGCCGGCTCACCGGTATCGCCTCCCCGCTGCGACGGCCTCGACCGCCCGGCGCTTGTCCTCATCGCGGGCATGCAGGTAGACGGTCGTCGAGGCCAGCGACGCGTGGCCCAGCAGGGCCTGCACCACGTCAAGATCGGTTCCGGCCCGGACCCAGCTGGTGGCCGCAGTGTGGCGCAGCATGTGCGGGCGGACCGCGAACCCGCACGCGCGGGCCAGCCGGTCGAAGAAGTCCTTCGCGGCCCGGTAGGTCATCGGCGCGCCGAGCGGCTCGTGGTAGAGGTTGACCAGCACCATGTCGGTGCCGTCCTCGCCGGCCAGCCCGGCCCGCTCGTACTGATAGCCCGCGTAAGCCGACAGCACCGCGTCGCTGGCCGGCACCGTGCGCGGGAACCGGGACTTCGCCAGCGCCCCGTTCGGGTTGGCCCGGTGCCGCACATGCACGTGCGCGCCCACCACCGTGCAGCCCAGCCCGCGTGAGTCGGGCAGCAGGTGCATGTCGCAGCGGCGCAGGCCCAGCGCCTCACCGACCCGCAGGCCCGTGTCCAGCAGCAAGACCACCATGAAGCAGTCCCGGGCCCGGCGGCAACACGCCAGAACCTGTTCGCACTGCTCCGGGGTGAGCGCCTCCGGAAACGGCGTCTGCGCCCGCGCCTTGAGCGCCCGGGCCCGCACCGTGCGGAACTGGCCGGACTCCCCGGCATCGAACCCCCGCGGGGTGAACCGAAGCCAGCGAGGCTCAGACAACCTGTCGGCGACGACCTGCTCGATCACCCCGGTTCTGGCGCAGAACCGCAGAAACTCGCACACCGCGGTGAGCGTGGCGTTGACCGTCGTGCCCGAACGCATCCGCCCGCCCCGGCCAGGGGTGGCTTCGACGAAGTGCCTGAACCGGGCTAAGCTCGCCACGCTGATCGTGGACCACTCGACCCCCTGCCCGGCGCACCAGCCAAGGAAGCTCGCTACCCGTCCGGCATAGGCACGGATCGTGTGAGGAGAACGGCTAGCCCCGTGCAACGCCCGCAGGAAGTCGCTGGCCTCCCGGTGCATGACAAGCCTCGGATCGAGGACCACCCACAGCTCGGATCCGTCCCGGGGAGACACCGCCCGCTCGGCCCGGAACCCGTTGATCAACTCGGCCACCTGGTCAACGTAACTGACGTGCCTCGCAAGTAGCGGATATTCGTAAGGCACTGGCGTGTCACGCCGCCGAACCCACGTCCCTCACAGGGTCAGAGGCACTACAGATAACGTAGGTGTGCCGGTAGGCATACAGGGTGATCTTGGCCTTGTCGTATTCGCTGCCATCAGCGCGCCGCAACGGCGGCAGCGCGCCGATCCAGGTGCGGTGCCGCTCGCTGAGGCTTTCGGTGCGGACGCCCTTGCGCCCGTCGGGGTTGGCAAACAGCGAGGGCAGCAGCTTCAGCTCGGCGGGTGGGGTGCGCGGGAAACCGGGCGCGTGTCCAGGCCTGCTGGGCGGTGATCAGCTGGGCAGTGGCCTCGCTGACCGGCAGGCGCCGGCCCAGGCGGGCCGCCTTGTAGTTGTCATAGACCAGCACCGGCGCCCCGTCACCGTCCCGGTCCAGGCAGTCGAACCTGATGGCGCAGATTTCCTCCGGGCGGCGGCCGGTGTCGATGAGCAGCTCGACGGCGGCCCGCATCCGCCTGGAGCTGATCGCCTCCAGCTCATCCAAATGCTCGCACAGCTGGGCGATGATCTCGGCGGGCAGGTCCCGGGACGGCTCGCCTGGCTGCGGCGGATGCGGCACATCACCGGCCAGCAAGGCGAAGTCGTCGCTCAGCCCGGCCGCGGCCTGGCCGGGGCGGGTCAGCCCGAGCGCGCGGATGTGCTCGAACACCTGCCGCAGGTCCCGGCAGATCCGCTCCCGCAGCCGCAGGCTGATCTGCCCGGCACTGTGCTGGAAGGCCAGCCGGTTGAGGAAGTTCTCCACATCGGCGCGCCCCAGGGCTGCGGGCGCCTGCCCGCTGTCGGGGCGGGTGCGCAGGCTTTCCGACAGCCGGGCGACGCTGTTGACATAGGCCTGGACCGTGCCGCCGACCCGGCGGCCACGGCGGCGCGGCAATTCCTCCAGCACCCATCGCTTGGCGGTTTCCCGCAACCAGTCCTGGGTGATGGCGGTGAACGTCATCCTGCCGCCGTGCCCGAATAGCGCCAGGTCCCAGGTGTCTTCGTCCTTCTCGGTCTCGGCGGTAGCCGACGCCCGCCGCAGGTGCCCCAGGAATGAGGCGACGATGGACCGCTGGACGTTGCCGGGTGTGAACTCCGCGATCGTGGCCACCTGCTGGCGGCGCATGTCGTCGCAGATGGTGCGCAGCAGTTTGTGGTTGGTGCGGCGCTCGGCCGCGCAGCGCTGCTGCAACCCGAACAAAATCTCGATCACCAGGCCCGGCGGCAGGCCGCGCAGGCTGACCAGGCCGGGCCGGGCAATCGCCGCCGCCGTGGCCCGCCACTGTTGCTCATTCAGGCTCGGGTCGGCCTTGCGGGCCTTGGCCCACCGGTCCACGTGGGCTCGGCAGTAGTCGCCGCTGGTCCCGTCCCGGTCGCGGACACAGGCGGTCACCTGGCATGGCCCGCACGGCGGCAGCGGCCGGACGTCAGGGCGGGCGAGGAACTCCTCCAGCCCGACCTTGAGCACCTTGCGCTGCTGGTGCAGGTGCGCCCGGCACAACGGCAGCTTCGGTGTCCGCCAGGTCCGTGGGCAGCCGGTGACCCGGCACTGCTCTGGCCGCCGCCAACCTCGCGCCGGAATCAGGTCCAGTTCATCTAGCTCCAGGTCATTAGCGGCCAGCCGCAGCCGGCAGCCAAGGCAGACCTGCTCCGGGCCGTCGCCGCGGCTCATGCAGCCTGCGACCCGGCATTCCTGCCAGCCCAGCAGCCGGTGGCCAGGAGGAACCTCCATCATCTGCAGCACTGGATCCCAGCCCGCCCCGGAGAGGAATTCCTCATCGAGCAGGCCCGCCAGCCGCCGCCCCTGCGGCCCCACGGCCTGAACGCATGCCCCGCCAGCGAACAGGCGCGCCAGGTCCCCGGCCTGCCCCGCGGCCAGGCCGCCCGGCGCGGCCAGCTCCGCTGCGGCTGCCGCCGCGCTCACCGTGGCGTTCCCGCCAGTTCGCGCGGGCTGGGCACCCGGTCGACCGCAGCCCGCAGCCGGGCCAGGTCAGGATGCAGGTACACCTGCGAGGACGACATGGACGCATGACCCAGCAGGTCTTGGATCTCATCGATCGTGCCGCCCGCGTCAGCCACATTCGACCCGAACGCGTGCCGCAACTGATGCGGCGAGATGGCCCGCGCCAGCCCAGCCCGCCGTCCGGCAGCGGCGATCAGCGCGTTGACCGCGTCCGGCCGCATCGGCGCGCCCACCGGGTCACGGGCCAAGTTCACCAGCGCGAAGTCGCTGCCTGCCGCCTCCGGCACCACCATCCGCTCGAACTCATAGCCGTCGAACGCCTGCACCACCAGGAAGTCGGCCGGGACCGCCCGCTGGCGCCGCGACTTGGCCCACGCCCCGTTCGGATTCTCGCGGCGGACCACGTGCAGGTGCGCTCCCTTGACCGCGCAGCCCAGCGCCGCCGAATCCGGCAGCAGATGCACATCGCTGCGGCGCAGCCCGCACACCTCACCGCGGCGCAGCCCCGCACGGGCCATCAGCAGCACGATCAGCCGGTCTCGCGCCGACCGGCAGGCCCGCAGCAGCGCGACCGTCTCGTCATCACTGGCCCGGTCCACCCGCGTCTGCGGTTCCCTCAGCCGGTGCCGGGCCCGCAGCCGCCACCCCATCCGGCCGTCCTCGCCACGCGCCACCTCGGGCAGGTCCCGGTGATCGGCGACCTCATACAGCAGCCGCACCAGCCCGGCAGGCGCCACCCCGGACGTCACCGCATGCACCACCAGGCCACGCACCGCCGTCAGCACCCCGTTGACCCGCCGCTCCGAGCGGGCTGGCGCACGGCCCGGACCGGTCAGCACCTCCGCCCCGGGCACCGCCTCGATACCGCTGGCCTGCGGGCCAGCATGCCGCAGCCAGGTGATGAACAAGCCGAACTGCCCCACGCCGTCATGCCAATGCCGGCCCGTCCGCGCGCACCACCGCAAGAACAGCGCGATACCACCCGCATACGCCTTGGTCGTTGACTCCGACTGATCGCGGCCGAACCGGACGTGGCGCAAGAACGCATCCGCCTCCCCGGCCACGGCCAGGTCATCATTAAGCACCGTCCAGTACCGCGCACCAGACGGCAGCCTCACCGGAAACGCCCGCACCTCATCCCCCCGATCACGTGCCAGGCAGCCCCAAACAACTATCAGTAACAAGCACCACACGCACGGAGATCCGTCGCACCACCAGCCGCGTGTCGCACCAGCGCAACATCACGCAACACCTCGCCGAACGGGAGAGAAAGCTCGTACGCTGCGATCAGCGCGAAGGATGGCCACGCGGCAATGACGCGGCCGGTCAATGTCGGTTCGGCCACCGCGACGTTAGCCGCCAGGCTCGCCACGCTACCGACGACGAGAAGCGCCCATGGCAGCACGCCGCCCCGTGCGCCAGATCGAGAGTCCGCGAGCAGAGTAGTCGATGCAGCCACGATCATGCCATCCACGGACAGCGGGGTTAGCGTAGCGACCCAGCCTGGCTGCCCATGCATCTCGACGAGCATGTGCATGTGGAGGTAGGAGACCGTCGCAGCGATCAGCGCCAGCAGCGCCACGCACCCCGTCGTCGTCCACCTAATCCACCGGTCCGCCTGCCCGCTCATCGCTGCCCCCCAAGCACCAGCTCTACAGTGAGGGACTGTAATTTCAACGGTGTAACCCCCGAGATGGAGGAGACACCAGTGACTGACGTGACGACCGGCCAGGGCCAGGGCCCAGTGGAGCTGTCCGCGGCTGATGAGCAGGTGCTGCGGGAGCTGACCGAGCGGGCC
>WNGB01016192.1_pt1 | contig 15709 bp, 17 predicted proteins | sample 5400681 | NCBI WGS metagenome assembly WNGB01 (sample SAMN13153367, study PRJNA577476) | soil metagenome | isolation source: 115 cm soil or saprolite under grassland replicate 2 | place: USA:California | collected 2016-06-15
GGGCGATGAGCGCGTGATCATCCAAGACTGGCCGAAAGAAAGGAACCGATATGAACATCGCTTTCCTGATCGGAAGGATCATTTTTGGTGGGTATTGGTTGATGGCCAGTTTCAACCACTTCAAGAATCTCAACTACATGAGCGAGTACGCGAAGGCGAGGGGGACACCCTCTCCCAAGCTGGCGGTGGCGGGGACCGGAGTCATCCTGCTGCTGGGCGGCCTCAGCATGTTGCTGGGGCTCTATCCTGTGGTCGGGATCATTCTGCTGATCATCTTTTTGCTGGGTGTGTCATTCCAGATACATAGTTTCTGGAAGCTGGACGACGCGCAAATGAAGCAAATCGATATGATCAATTTCACGAAAAACATGGCGCTCGTCGGGGCGCTTTTGATGTTCTTGCTGCTGCCCCATCCCTGGCCGATGAGCTTGGGGATAGGTCAGTAGTCTAGGTGAAATCTGCGGAACTGCATGGGGCAGAACTGCGGACCAGTAGCCGTTTAGTGGAGACGTAGGTGACAGGCTCAAGGGAAACTCTCAAAGAACGCCTTTCCCGCTACCGCCAGATCAAGATCAGTGTCATCGGCAGGAAGTCTGGAGAGACAATTTCGATTCCGGTCTGGTTCGTACTTGAGAGCGGCAAGCTCTACCTGCTCCCCGTGCAAGGCTCGGACACGCAGTGGTACAAGAACGTGCTCCAGAACCCGTCGATTCGAATCGATGCGCGAGGCATGGAGGCGGAATTCCGCGCAACGCCAATCGCCCAACCGAAAGCTGTGAAAACAGTAATCGAGAAATTTCGAGAGAAGTATGGTGCGAAGGACGTGAAGAAGTATTACTCGAAATTTGATGTGGCAGTTGTGGTGGAACTGGATTGATTCAACTACGCGCGCAACGCACGATTGCACATTGTGCTTGTCAAGAGTACGGCGGCGCACCATTGGCGATGAGCAAAATACATCCAGACTGCCCCGACTTAGACACTTTTGATCAGTCGGTAGTTGCCGACGTCTTCCTTCGACACGAGCCAGACGAGGAAGAAGACGAAGAGGAAGACGAAGGTGACAGCAAAGAGGACGATGATGACGACCAAGACGACAACGGCTACTCGGAGTGGGAAGCCGCTCCATCAAAAGCTACACTTAGGGACTCATGCGTTATGAAGAACATGTTCGGCGACAGTCCCCGCCATTCCAGAGAAATCTGACTGCGAGCAAGTGGTTGTAACGAGGTTGCGTCAAGTGGCTATTGCCCCGCTATCGCTTTTTAGGAGTCCAGACTACGTTCTTTGGCTTTTTCCTCACGAGTGACGCTGGAGCTCAGCAAACATATGGACAACCTGATCCACCTGGGGCGTTTTTTTTCGCAATAGCATGTGCATTTTTCGGCATCCAGCATTCTCACTATGGGCAATTTTGTCGGAGGATTACCGCCGATGCCGCAGTGGATTCCGGGGAATCCGCCTTTGGCATACCTGGCTGGGGCAGCGTTGATCGCTGCGAGCGTGGGCATCGCAACCAACCGGCAACTCTGCAAACCAACGGAAACACACCCGGCGTGGTCAACGACTTCCGCGATCCTCGGGCAGTGCAACTAGGCGCGAAGTTCTACTTCTGAAGGCTCTATTAATTCATCAGCCGCACTCACAAACGGAGTGCGGCTGTTGGTACTGGACTGACGTTCTTCATCGGATCGCAATCTCCTAGGGACCTAGAAGCAGGACTTCCGACGAGGGCTACAACATTGGGTAGCCGCCGATTTTTTGGGTTTGTGCTGAACTGGCCGCCTGCCGCAGCGGCTCCCTTACTTGGCGCTTAGCAGGAAGCGGACGCACCTCAGGGTTCATACGGCGTATTGGAGCGGGGCGCCTCGGGCAACTGCCTGTCTAGAGATTCGCGGTACCGCACGCAGCCGCGAAGGAACTCCGGCCATGTCGGCACTGTAGGCGTTGGATCCGTCTGGTCCGGTAAAAGTCCCCAGAGTGCCGGATGATGCCAGCAGAGTTCGTGCCCAGTGCTGTCGCGGTGGGCTCGTATACCGGCGCGAAGCTTCTTCGCCTCCGCGATCAACTGTTCGCGCGACATTCCCTGTAAGTCCTCGTCCATGGTGTCTCCTTCAAATGCAAGATCGTCACGCGGTCGGCCGCTGATTCGTGCAGATCTAAGCGAGTAAAAAGAATGGCTCCCGAGGTGGGACTCGAACCTACAACCCTCCGGTGTTCGGACCCACCCCCGGTTGCGTCATCAGCAATTTCGACTGGGATTTTCTTCCGCCGCCTGCTCGACCGCCCGATCCCAGCTTTCGGATCTGCTCGTCCAGCATGGTCAGCAGTCTCAGTAAGTCAGCGCGAGGCGCTGGGATCGCCGGTGGCCGGTGGGGCGAGTTCCACAGCCCCGGGAGGACCCAGCAATTCGGCGAGGACCGGTTTTAATGCGTCGGCCCAAATCTGTGCGGTTGATCCGGTCAATGACGGGCATGAAGCTCATGTTGTCGTTTCGTGGAAAGACCCCCGTCACAATGATCGTCGCCGCGGGCGCCTTGGCCTGGATCACTCGCACGATCGCCTGAAGGCCTCGCGTGATATTGTCTGCCTTCACATCGGCATCACCATGCACCGACGTATTGCCGACGTTATTTGTGCCGGCGAGCAGAACTACGACCTTGGGATTCACTCCGTCGAGTTCGCCGTTCTCCAGTCGCCAGAGAATATTCTGTGTCTGATCCGCGCCCCATCCGAAATCAGCTGCGTTCCAACCGGAAAAATTTTGCTTCCAATTGGCCAGCAGTTCAGGATAGTCGGTGGCGCCCCAGCGGCGCGTAATCGAGTCGCCCTCGAAATAGACGTCGGTTTTGCCTTGCTTTGTCTTCGCGAGTAGTTGGGAATGGGCGACCAACGAGTTCGGATCTGTCCGGAACACCGGCTGATCGGCCGGAACTTGCCAAACGGCCGCGTCAGAGTTCAGGAACCTATCCGCCCACGGGATAAAGTACTTCCAATTTGGAGCGTCGGTGTGGCCCCCGTCATGCTGCCGCCATGCGAGCTGGCCTTCGAGAAGTCCAACATTGACGGGCGGCATTTTCGCGGAGTGATAGTCGTCCGTGACTCCGAGGTCCTTCGCGCCGAGCAAACGGAACACGGGCTCCGCGGCCACGGTTGCCATGTAGCTGCCCTGCTGGTCCAGCCACTTCGCATCACCCTTCTCCGGGATGCCGTAGCTGATGAAGGTCAGTAGCGGTGCACACAACGCAATCAGCTCATTGGAGTCGACCGGCAGATCACCGGCATTCTTGCTCCCAAACGAAGCCTCAGCCGCACCGTACTTCAGGAAGTTGCCGGCCATCCAGTGGTATTCTCCCGAGCCAGTGAGGTTCTCAACTGCCTCGCCGAAATTGCGTCGGTGCGGTTTGGCGCCACCTTCCCCGGAGGAACCGACCAGCACGACCGCAAAGCGCGAATCAAACGCCATGGTCACCAGCGCAGCCTTCCCAAAACGCGAGACGCCTTCGATGCCGACGCGCTTTGCGTCCACGGCCTTGTCGGTTTCGAGATAGTCGAGACCGCGCGAGGCGCCCCAGGCCCACGCCCGCAGCGCACCCCAATCCTCCGGTTTGCGCAGCTGGCCCTTGTTGGTAAGACCGATGATGCCTTTCGTGAGGCCCGCGCCATTGTCTGGTTGAATGCTGCCCGGGTCGATGAACGCGTAACCCCAGCCATGAGCGATCAATTGCTCGGTAGCGGGCGGATCGGTCCCTATCATTGCCTTCAGCTCAGGTCGCTTGGCCATCATCTCGGCCATGCGCTGCAGGAAGGCCGCACTGCCGAACATCATCATGACGGGCACCGGGCCGTTCGCATTGCCCGGAGTGACCAACGTCATCTGGATGTCCACGCTGATCGACGGACATGACGAATTGTCCACGTGTCCGACGAGTTGTTTTTCGATTACTGGGAAGACGCCGGCCTTCGAGTTGACTGTACTCGTGACGGTCCAGTTTACTTTCGGCAAATTGGGCGGGACACGGCCAAGCACTTCACGCTCGAAATCTTCCACGATCTCCGGACGCCTCTGATGCCACCACTCTGTGGCCGTCGTGACTTTCTTCCCACTTTTGAGCGTTAGAGCGTCAGGCAGGTCTGGGAAGGGATTGGCCTTGGATTCGTCGTAATTGGCGTGGTTGGGTGCTTCCTCGTTGCCGCTCGGACCCGGGCGGAGGGCCTTGATGCCGAGCTGATCCATCATCTTCTGATGGTCCTGTTCTACAGTCCAGTTCATCGGCAGCGGCCCACCAGTCGTAGAAGCTGGAGGTCCCCCCGCAGACGGGCTGCGAGTTTGCTGCCCCGTGACAGATTGAGAAGCGACGGCGGTTACGAGGCTCATCAGGAGGACTCGCCAGGTTGCTCCTTTCGAGCGCGATAAAGGAATCATGTTCGACTCTCGAACAAATATAAGCTGACAACGCGTAGGCGCACCAGTCCGTTAGTCATTGGCTGGCCGACACGCCGTGCAAATCTTCTGCTCATTGCAAAGTCGATCTCCCAACCCACAAGTCTCCGGTTACCACACCTGCAAACCGTGCTGCAGCTTCTTGTGGTTTGCTCTCGCTCGGATTTTCGGTGATTTCCGAAGTGGACTACTGGGATGTCTCGATGGCCCTTACTAAACGGTCTGCTGCAACGTTTAGAAGCCTTTGCACGATGCCTGATGGCCAGCGGATTTCCACGAGGTCTGCGGATTGGTTCGACCCTAGACCAAAATGCACGGGTCCGGCGCTCGACGAGGCGTATCCCACACTGGTGGTCATATGGTTGTATTGTGCGCCACTGGCAGTGACCACCTTTACTCTTGCGCCGATACCATCACGGTTGCTCCGGGTCCCTTGTAGCTTAATCTCCAGCCAGTGGTTGGCGTCGGGACTGTCATTCATCCAGACTTCCGCAGGGGCGTGGATAGCGCTCACCACAACGTCGAGACGCCCATCGCCGTTCAGGTCGCCAACCGCAGATCCGCGGTGGCGAGACGGACGACGAGATGTAAGTCCGGCTTCCGCAGTCAAAGCTGCAAAGCGCATGCTCCTCAGATTGCGAAAGACTGTATTCGGCTGTTCGATCATGAGGCGCGACGCTGACAAGAGAGACTGAACGTGGCCCCGCGAAACAAAGATGTCTTTCCATCCGTCGTTGTCGAAGTCGGCAATGGTTGGAGAATAGCCAGCCATTGGAAGGGTCAACATTGTCATGCCGCTCGACTGTGTAACCTCTTCGAAGCCGCCCTTTCCGATGTTCCGATAAATCGGGAAGGTTTCATTGTCGAGCGCGACCACACACACGTCAGGCAAGCCATCGTTATCGAGATCGCGAAAGTCAACGCCCATACCTGAGATAAACTCGCCGTTTTCTCGCAACGCGACGTTTGCGTTAAAGGCAATCTCATCAAACCTGCCGCCGCCCTTATTGTGAAAGAAGAAATTGAAAAGCTTGTCGTTGGTGATGAACAGATCCGTCTTGCCGTCAAGGTCGAAGTCTGCCGCGGACACTCCCATGCCCTTACCGAGATGCTCCCTGAATCCGGCCTCACGCGAGGCATCGCGGAAGGTGCCATCTCCATTGTTTATCAACAACTGATTCGGGGTTGGCTTGTACATCTTCGGATGGCAGTAGTCGCGATGGCCTCCGCTTTCGCAAATGGGCTCATGATTGAAGTCCCACCGGAGATAATTGATCACAACAAGGTCGAGCAGGCCGTCATTGTTGACGTCCACCCAGGCTGCGGCCACTGACCAGAGCGGGCCATACTCGGGATCAGGTTTGTTGAGGTCGGCCTTCGCAGTCACATCTGTGAAGGTGCCGTTGCCATTGTTGTGATACAGAGTGTTTCGGTAGACGCCGGTTAGGAAAATGTCTTCGTACCCGTCGTTGTCGTAGTCGCCGATGGCCACGCCGATGTCATAGCCCGTACCTGCGAGCCCAGCTTTTTCCGTTACGTCCTTGAAGTGGCCGTTGCCATCGTTTTCAAAAAGGCGATTGGAATACTCCGGGGAACTCTTGCGAAGGGTCTGGATGTCGGCGCCGTTGGTGAAGAAAATATCCAGCTTGCCATCATTGTTGTAGTCAAAAATGGCCACTCCGCCGGCCATGGTTTCGGGCGCGTGACGCTCAGGGGTTTCGTCAGTTTCTAGCTGAAAAGCGATCGGCTGGTACTCGAAGTGAATGGCGCCACTGGAAACCTGCTTCTCAGGCTGGGCGAGAGTCGCTGATTGTTGTGGGGCTCTGGTATCAGAATTGCCAGGTGTCTGTGCGTTCAATGACGCTACAACCAAAGCTGCAAGAGCCCAGGTTCTCCAATTTACGCACGAACAGCGGTAGCGAACCCACGAAAACATTGGACTCCTCAGCGCTGAGAAAGAGTTGGTCTTCTGGCCAGATTCAATTCAATCAGGCTCAATTCAATACTGTTCAACTCCACCGGTGTCAACTTGAATTGGATTTCCTTGCAGGATGAGGCCGGAGGAGCCGTCACTCGCGAGTTAGACTGCAGGCCACTTGGTGGAATTCCATCCGTAAGAGGCATGACCACCAGGGTCCGATTCCACTTTGCCGAATCCGACCCAAAAAAATTCTAACTTCCATCCCACTATTGGTTTGGGCCAAGCGCCCCACGAGTCGGCGACTATGTTTAGCCGAAGTATTAACGATTTTGCTTGACAGTATCCGAACACTTGGCCTAAAAGCTTTTAGATAACTTCTATCCAACTATTGTGTGTTAGCTCGTCAAATCAACCGTGGGCGGATGGCAAGTGTCAGGAATCGTCACCGAGGAATCGGGAGCGCCTCTCGATCTCGGAGTGAGCGGGACAACCGCTGCCAGTATCATCACCAATTCGGGCATGAGGCCGAACCTGACGGGGTCTATCTCATATCCGAAAACCGTTAACCAATGGTTTACCGGGAACTTCTCAAAGCCGCCTTGCACGGTAGGAGGCACGGGTGCAGACTGCTATGGCAATCTCGGGTTCGACGCGATTCGCGGTCCGGGTCGCAACAACTTTAACCTGTCGCTGCTAAAGAGCTTTAGCTTCACGGAACGCTTCCACATGGAGTTTCGTGTGGAGAGTTTCAACGCCTTTAATCACACGCAGTTCAAAGGCGACAAGAATAGCGGCGGCATTAGCACTAACTTCGGCTCCAGTAACTTCGGTCAAGTCACTAACGCATTTCCTGGCAGAGAGTTCCAACTTGCAGTGAAGCTGATCTATTAGACGGCAGATGCAGTTCCACGCACTTCCCCGCTCGCATCGTACCCGGTGCGAGCGGATTTATTTGGTGCACTATCTTTTCTTCCTACAAGTAAACCCGCCTTCCTCGGTCTGCTGACGTACATTGGCTGCCCGAATCATTGCTGGCCGAGGTATACTTCTGCCGTCGGTTGTGGCACCCTCCACAATGCGGGTTTCTGAAGGGCGCGCCGGTTAAATCAATGGGCAAAAGGTGTACGCGGATGTTCACCCGGAAGATGGTAATGCCACGCTTGGTACTCTTTGTTTTCTTGTCTAGCTGCTTGCCCGGTCAACAGAAGCCTGCGGCTTCCGCCTCCCCCTCCGTGCGGGAGTTCCCTGTGGTCCTGCAACAAAGTGTGGAAACCGGAAAAACCCCTGTGGGAGCCAAAATCCAGGCAAAACTTGTAGTTGCCACGTTGGTGAATGGCATGGTATTCCCGAAGAATGCCATTGTATCTGGAGTCGTTATCGAGTCCGTTGCAAAGACCGCGACTGCTCCATCCCGGCTGTCGATTCGCATGGACTCGGTGCAGTGGAAGAATGGATCAGCTTCCATCAAGGCTTACTTGACAGCTTGGTATTATCCGACTGTGGTTCAGATGGGGCAGAGTCTCCAGTACGGGCCAACGGAACCTCCCGCCAAGACTTGGAACGGTGCAGGCCAATACCCTAGCGCGGACTCGCGGGTTTACCAGCCATTTCCAGGCAGTGATTCGGACAAGAGTGCGGGATCCGTTCCGGATACACCTTCCTCCACGACCTCGAACCGCCCGGTCCTGATGAAGAATGTAGCGTCAGTGCCCTCTGATGAAGGTGGCGTCGCACTGGTTTCCGAGCGTGCCAATCTCAAGTTGGATAGGGTGACAACCTACGTCTTGGCAGCGAGCGGGCTGCCAGCAAGATAGATCGCTCTTATTCACCAGAGACAGGGGGAAGGCGCAACTACCTCGATGCCGAGATTTCCGAGTAGGTGATCTGGACTGGAGTGTCGTTGAAAAGAGCGCGGCAGGTGATCAATGCACCAGCAGATATGTGGCTCAACAAGGTCCAGGGAACCGTGACTGTCGTCAACCTGATGAAACGGAATCCTCCGCCAGTTCTCGCGTTGTTTCCAGGGCCCGATATTTTTTCTTTGGCCAACTCTTGCGCCTGTCGATGCAGGGAGAAGCAAAGATTTTACGCGCGAACCTAGAACTTGCGAAATACTGGAGAGTTACGCCCAATCCCAACCGACATGAAGCATTGGAAATCAGGAACCCCTGCGTTGGCGCTGCTCTCCCCGGTCTTCGTCATTGTCATTGTGGCGGCGCAGGTACCGAGCCCTTCCGATGCCCTCGCTCTCGAGCAGCAAGGCAGATTCGCCGAAGCTGCCGCTGTGTGGCGCGCTGTTACTGAACGCGATCCCCGCGATGCTGCCGCATATGCCAGTCTCGGCGTAGTTCTCTCTAAGGAACAGAAGTACACTGAGGCAGCCCAAGCCTACAAAAGGGCCCTGGCCCTCAATCCCAAGCTGCCCGGCATCCAGTTCAATCTCGGCCTCGCCGAATTCAAACAGGGACACTTTCAAGCAGCCATCGCTCCACTCTCAGCGGCGGCTGCTGCCGATCCGGAAAGCACCCAGGCGCGCACTCTGCTCGGTATGAGCTACTACGGCGCGAATCGTTTTGCAGAAACCATCAAGTACCTAACGCCGATAGCCAAAGCCGATCCCACGAACACCGAACTCCGTCAGGTGCTGGCACAGAGCTGCTTGAAAATCAAAAATTATTCCTGTGCGTTGGAGCAGTTCCGCGGAATTGTCAACCAGGATCCCGATTCCGTCGCCGCTCATCTCCTGATGGGAGAAGCGCTCGATGGCTTAGATAAAACTCAAGATGCGCTCTCTGAGTTTCAGCGCGCGGCCGAGATCGCGCCCAAGGAGCCGAACGTCCATTTCGGAGTTGGATACCTGTATTGGAAGCTCAATCAATACCCGGACGCAGAGCGGGAGTTCAAGGCCGAGCTCGCGCTTGATCCGAAACATGCGCAGGCGCTGGCATACTTAGGTGACATTGAATTTAAGAAGAACAATCTTGACGAAGCGAAAATTATCTTGCAGAGATCGGTGAAATTAGAGAGCACAAACCGCATTGCTTACCTCGATTTGGGATCGATATTCACGCAGCAGAAGCAATACAAAGAGGCGCTTCTGATGCTTCGCAATGCCGAGCGCCTTGATCCATCTCAGCCAGATGTGCATTATCAGCTCGGGCGCTTATATAACCTGACCGGGAACCCTAAAACGGCGCAGATGGAACTTAAGAAGGCCTCCGAACTGCACCAAAAAACCGATGAAGATGTTGCATCCAAGGTTCCAGTCAGTTCGCCCCCAGCGCAATAGCGTCACCAACCCCTGCATGGAGGAATGAGAGTTTTAAAACGGATACAGTTTTGCTATTGATCTTTCATCTTCTGCTTAATACCGTGGGCCAGCTTCTCGATGGTCTCGGCCTTTTTGATCATGTCCATCGACAGAATGACAGAGCCGTTCTTATCAAGAAAGTCCTTCAACTCGCCCGAGAGTTGGTAAAGCTTCTGCGAGTCGCGCCGGATTTCCTCCTGGCGCAGTTCGTGCATTTTCATTAGCCGCTCTTGCTCTATCTGGTCCGCCGTTTTCACAGGTGTGGTGCCCATGCCCTGGCTGTGCTCGGCCAGGGGCGGCAGATGCAGACGGCCGTCATTCTGCGCGAAAGCCACCCGGCATGAGTCTGCGCAGAAAAAGAAAACGACGATCAGCGAAAGGATAGTTCTGGTCATCGGAAGCCTCCCAACATTCCTCAAGCGGCACTGATTATAAGGCGCAACGAACGCCGTAGTGTCATTTGTGGTGACTCCGGGCAGAGGTTTTGTCTAATACCGACAGTGCGGACACAATACCGTCTCCTTTAAATGAAAATCGTTGACGCGAAAGTGAACGTGTGTTGTCCGGAGCGGAAACCCCGGACTGCAGTGGAAATCCTACGCTGTGGACAAACTGATCATCGAGGGTACTGCCTACGGAGGGACCCTGTATGAAGGGAAGGTCAAGACGTAAGGAACCAATTAACTCGCGGACACGTGCGATTGTTGGCCGCTGGAAGAGAACTTTCCAGTGAAACCCAAGGCACAACGGGCTACAGGGGCTCCAATTTGAAAATGGGATTTCAGCAAGTGCTTGAAAAGATTGGCTCCTCAGGTAGGACTCGAACCTACAACCCTCCGGTTAACAGCCTCGCGGGACGCAGCAAATTCAACAACTTTGCGGCGCAGATGACAACCCACGAATACGCATAAATACTGGAGATTTACAACATCGTGACCCTTATTTGACCCAGATTTTCGATCTTGCTTTCAACCGGGTGATACGAGAATTCGTGACGCAGCAGCGACAAATGCGGTTCCACCTGAGGCGAGAATGGCAACATAACTGTCACGGTAGGGACGACCATCACTGATCGCCCCCCGCACAGATCCGTACGAGCGCGTCTACGCATACGGCTCTTACGAAGGATGAGTGGCGTAAAAGCGTGCATCGGGATAGGGGTGCAGAACGCGGGGTGGAGGAATCCACCGGTTCAGGACTGGGGTAAAACGTTCCCAACGCATCTTTGCGCGTTGACTACGGCGGACCAGAACACTCTGCCATAGCCTACACACGCGAAGTTTGAAGATGCGCAACTGAGTCGTGTTCCCGGGAACAGCGTGGTATTGGTAATAACCCAGCACGACCTTCCGGAGCCAGGCACCGACTTCGGCCATGCGATCATGCATCCGGCGTTGAAGCTCAGCCTTGATGGCTTTGAGCTTCGCGACCATTCGCTTCTTCGCAGTGATCCGCCCTACGGTGAAGGTTCCACTCTTGTGGCGTTGCCCACAGTAGTGGGTAAAGCCCAGGAAGGTGAAGGTCTCAGGCTTTCCCTCTCCCCGCGCTTTCCGGTCGCGAGCGGCGAACCGCTCGAACTCGATCAGTCGGGTCTTGTCCGGATGTAATTCCAAGCCGAACTTCGCCAGCCGTTCTCGGAACTCTCTCAGAAAACGATCGGCGTCTGTTCGGCGCTGAAAGCCCACCACAAGATCGTCAGCATGGTTACTGAACGGTTGCGGGGGTGTTCTGCGGCCATGCCGGTTGGTGTTTCGCACCCTCGTCCTTCGCCTGTTGAGTGACGAACGCCACCAGCCGCTTCTGAATTACACAGGGCGGTAGGCATGTCACTCGAGAGGCCTCTGTCGTCCCCCGATGGCCGTTTTCTTGCGTACGGCGAGGTGACTACGATAAGCAATGCCTGGATGATCGAGAATCATTGAAGACCGGGATATGTGGGCCTGGCCGACTCTTATGCGATGTTGGGAGCCAGTTCGTACATGGTTTTGCCCGCCAAGCAGGCGTACCCAAGAGCCGAAGCGGCTGCGATGAAGGCCGCTGCAACTTGACAGCACACTCACCGAGGCCCACACGTCCCTTGCATGGAGCAAGTTTGTATTCGACTGTACGTCAGGCTCAAAAACAGGAGCAAAATCAGCCAGCACACCGCGAAAATCAGTACGGCCTTGGTCATCTTCTCGCTGGCGTACTTCACGTGCATAAAAAAGATGAGCAGACGATTGATGCCTTGCAGGTGGCAATGACGAGCGCAACGATGGTATTGAAGATGCCCAGATCAATGGTCGCAATCCACGCAAGGAAGGTCGCGACAATAAGGATCGCTCAAATTATCCAATAAAGCCTGCTGGAAACAATGTGCTGAGACATAGTTTTCGCTCACGCTACCGGTCGTCGATCGATCAGATACAACAAGGGAAACAGGTAGATCCAGAGCCATCCAGGTGATCACAGTAAAGATGCCGACGCCGACGAGCATGTGGATTGCATGCATCCCAGTCAAAGCGAAATAGAGTGAAAAGAAGACCTGCGAGTGCCGCTGGATTTCTGCTTCTCTCGCCCGTAGTTTCTGAGGATCGCTTTGAAGCTGATTGAGGCCAAAAAGCTTCGGGTTCTCCCGCATCAGATCTTTGGCGTTGAAGACGAAGGTCGGAATGTGATGCTCTTTGTATTTGTTGTTCCACTCGTAAGCCTTTACCCCAAGGAACACCAGGCCGAAGAAGATCGTCGCGAGCAACAATGGCACTTGCAGCTTGCGCTTCCCAAGCTGCGCCGCGCGAACTGCCTGGGCCACGGTCAAGCTGCTGCAAATGAGAACCGCGGTATTGAGCGTTCCGACCGTAAGATCAAGACTGCGGCTGGAGGCGGCGAACTCCGGGAAATACTTGAGCCGGTAGATCAAATACGCGCAGAACATGCCCCCGAAGAACATGATCTCCGTTCCCAGGAACCACCACATGCCCAGCGCCGCCGCATTGCGCTGCTGTTCTTCGTCGGCAAAGTGATGCCGCAGTTCCGGACGCGCTTCGTGTTCGGCGTGTTCCGTGACCAGAGGACTATCGCTCAAGCGTCACCTCTTCCGGAAGCGGCATTTTTTCGTATTCGTACGCTTCCCAGGTCACTTCTGGAGTTTCATCAAAGTTGATGGAACTCGAAGACGCGAAGCTCACCATTTATGCAACTCCTCTTTTCTATGCAACTTCTCTGAACAGCCTTCTGATCCGATCCACAAAGTACTTGAGATCCTCATCTTTCGGAATCAAAGTGACGGCGGAAACCGTAGTCGCAGGAGCGTGGTAGCCGACCAAAAGGGCCACTTGCTGCCGAGGATTCGCTACCACCTTGACAATTTCTTGGCAAAACTTGATGCTAGCGCGCGGGTCCCTTTCGACATCCACGAGCACCAAGTCGTAGAGGTTTGGCTGACAGCGAGCGCGGGCTTCGTCTGCATCGCGGACCGTATCCACTACGTAGCCCTGTTTCTCGAGGATCGCTGCTCGCACCTTCTGGCTACTCGGGTACTCGCCGACAAGCAGAATTTTCCACTTAGCCTTCGGTAAAGCAGGATTTCTATTGGTGGGTCCTGTAGCTATCGCCGTGATCTTGTTAACCAGAGAATTCTCCTTCCCAGTTGACGGGTTCGTTTTCGATGCCCAGTGGGGGTACTAAGCAGACAAGAACAAGGGCCAAAGGCGATCGCTATCATGATGAAAAGGGCGAATCCGCGACCCGGGCGCCACCTTCCGATCGGGACTCGGCCTATCAATTCGATCACCGGCCCGATGACTACTGCAAACAGAGCGCTGACGTAAATCAACCGCAGAATGTGGCGCACTTGATAGGCGACAAAGAGCCCCAGGGCAATGGCAAAAGCAAGCGGTAGTGGGGTGCGGTGGCGATCAGACATAATGGGCATGAGGCGGGGGCCCTTGCGAGCCCCCGAGGAAGTTTGCCGGTGCTACCAGAGCAGCTTGACCCCCAATATCATCTGGCGGCTGCCGCCCGTGAATTGCCTGTCATTCAAGAACAGGTTGGAAGTGACGTTCGCATACGTAGTGCTTAGGGCGTTATTTACCGTACCAATCAGCACGCCGGTCTGAAAGACGGTAGGCTGGGCCAGAGAGTAGTTGCGATGGTTGAAGGTATCGAAGGTATCGACACGGAACTGCAGTGTCGCCCTTTCGCTTAGCTTCGTATTCTTGAACAACCCCAGATTCCAAACGTTCACGCCCGGGGACTCGAACGTGTTGCGCCCCACTGTGGGGAAGGCGCCAACTTCGGCCTGCACATAGCGGGCATTCGGGTTCTGTGCGATGTAACCTGCCACGCTCCCGCTGCCCCCGGCACAACCGGTAGCGATCCGTGCGATGCTGGTTACGCCACCGGATCCCGCACAGACGTAGTTGACCGCCGTCCCAAGCCTCGCGATCCCAGCGGGGTTAAGGATGCCACGATCACCGGCGGTGTCCGCATTAGCGTTTGCGTCGGCGTTAGCGAGAACGGAAATCGGCTGTCCCGTTTGCGCGAGATATGTTCCGCTCGATTGCCAGCCATGTATCAAGGTTCTGAGTAGCCCGCTGTCGGTACCGACGTTGGGCAACTCGTAAATCCAGGACAACGCGAACTTTTGACGGATGTCTAGCAGTCCGTGGCAGAAGTGATTTGCTCATTCTGCGGCGAGCGGAATGAAGATTCGGTGCAGAGCGCACGCGCGGCAGTCTGCGATGCGCTTTCCTGTGTTGTGTCCGCGAGAACGACCATCCAGAGTTGCAACAGAGTCATTAGAGCGTCGGTCGAGAACCCCTGCCAACCGCGCGGGGTGCCTTTTCCCAGCCCCTGACGCATCACCAGAGACAGATTGAATGCGCCCAAGTGAGCCAGCACCCGCTTGAGAACATTCTCCCGTCCTCGCAAGTACACGCGCCGCATCCCTCCGGTCTCATAGGCGTGGGCGAAGCTGCGTTCCAACAACTCCCCTCGCCGCCGCAACAATTGTTTCCCCCGTTCCCCGCAAATTCGCCGCCGGTTGCCGTACACCGTCTGCTGCGCTTTGGGCTTGTCTTTCCAACGACGCCTTCCACGATCCGGTTCCGAGATGTAAGTTCGAACTTCCGCTTCCGCCAACGCCTGCAGCGTGTCGTTGCTGTGATATCCCTTATCCGTGACCGCCTCCCGCGGGCCTTCCGCCTGCACCCGTTCGCCCACGCCTTCGTGGTTGGTGACGCAGGCGACCTCCGCAATGTGCTCGCCCGCCTGCGCCAAGGTCTCCAGAATCGTCGCTGTGTCGCCCGCATCGCCGGTGGCCACTGTCACGGCCACCACCGCGCCCGTCTCCAGATCCACTGCATGCTCAGCCTTGTAGGCCAAGTGCGTGCGCCCATCCTTTAACTTGGTGATCCCCGCCTCCGGATCATGCGGATTCACCCAATCCGCATTCGATCCCTTCTTCGCACGCTTCCGATCCAGCTTCGCCAACTGCTCCCGCGTCGGCGTGCTGATCCCTGACTCTTCGGCCAGCCGCCGCAGAAACTCCTCGTAACCTTCCCCCGTATCGCGCCGCACGATCGAACGCATGGCCGCGTTGGCTTCCAGCGTTGTGGCATCGATGCCCACGGTCTTGCCTTTCAGCAGTCCCTTCTCCGCCAACAACTCCAGCACCCAGCGGAATACCGCTTGATGCGTCTCCACCGCGATCAACCGCCGCGTGCGCGAGATCGTCGAGTGATCCGGTGGCTTCTCCTCCAGCCCTATCCCAAGAAAACTGCGCAGTGCCAACGAATCCGCCGCTCGCCATGCGATCCCACGCTCGCCGTCGATCCCTTCGAAGTACCCGATCAACAGCAAACGGAAATATCGTCCCGGCACCAGCGACGGACGCCCCATCCGCTCCGCATAGAAACGCGCACTTTCCCGCTCCACAAAATCGTCAAAACCTCTCTCCTCCAGCAACCGGTTCAACTGCTCGTAAAACGGATGCGCCACCGTCCGCGGCAGCTCGGTGTGCGCGATCCACAGCAGCTCTTGTCGTCGCTGCTTC
>WNGB01019712.1_pt1 | contig 15707 bp, 14 predicted proteins | sample 5400681 | NCBI WGS metagenome assembly WNGB01 (sample SAMN13153367, study PRJNA577476) | soil metagenome | isolation source: 115 cm soil or saprolite under grassland replicate 2 | place: USA:California | collected 2016-06-15
CCAGGACGCGGCGAGAAATTCGTCGCATTACTGCTACTGTGTGGTCACGGACGGCAATTCCGCCGCCCGGTGAGATGAGCTTCTCGTTCCTCCTTCGGGTGTTTCGAGGTAGGCAAGTCTCGAACCCGTAAGGAGTCGAACAACTTGAAACAACACACTTTCCGCGAGCTCGGCGTGTCCGCGCCCATCGTCGATGCGCTCTCTGCTCGCTCCATCCATGAGCCGTTTCCAATTCAGGCTCTCGTCCTCCCGGATGCCTTGGCCGGCATCGACGTTCTGGCGAAGTCGCCGACCGGCTCCGGGAAGACACTCGCCTTCGCCGTGCCGATCGTCGAGCGCACCACGACGAACGACGCCAGGCCGACGGCCCTCGTCCTCGTTCCGACCCGCGAGCTCGCGGCGCAGGTCAGTGCCGAGCTCGAATCGCTCGCGCCGGCCAAGGGACTCGCCGTGGCGGCGGTCTACGGCGGCCTGCCGCTCCATGCGCAGGCGAAGCGCGCCGCCAGGGCACACGTGCTCGTGGCCACGCCCGGGCGGCTCGAGGATCTCGCCAACCGTGGTCTGATCGACCTCGCGCGCATCCGCACGCTCGTTTTGGACGAGGCCGACCGGATGCTCGACATGGGCTTCCAGCCGCAGGTCGACCGCATCGTCAGGCGCCTGCCGCGCAATCGACAGACCATGTTCTTCTCGGCAACGCTCGACGGCCCGGTGGGCGAGCTGGCTCGTGCTTACACCAGCAGCCCGTCTCGCTTCGAGGCGGAGCTCGCGAGCCGGCAGCCTGTCGAGATCGAGCACCACTTCGTCTCCGTGACCACGGACACGAAGGTGGACACGCTCGTCCAGCACATCAACTCCTCCGACGGTCTCACACTCGTCTTCGTCCGCACGAAGCGAGGAGCCGACAAGCTCGTACAGAAGCTCAGACGCCAAGACGTGAGCGCGGTCGCGATGCACGGAGACATGTCCCAGACTGCACGTCAGCGCGCTCTCGCACGCTTCGAGTCCGGCAAGGTCAGGACGCTGGTCGCGACGGACGTCGCCGCGCGGGGGCTCGACCTCGACGACATCACGCACGTGATCAACTTCGATCCGCCGGCCGAGGACAAGGACTACGTGCACCGCACCGGTCGCACCGGCCGTGCCGGACGCACCGGAAAGGCGATCACGTTCGTCCTGCCCGAGCAGCAGGCCGACACGAGCCATGTGGCCCGCCGGCTGGGACATCGCGAGCAATTCGAGGAGGCCGGACTCCAATCCGCGCGGCCCAAGCTGCTGTACACGAGCCGCCGCGGGCGCCGCTCGAAGTGGTAATCCGCTAGACCGCCGCCAGCCCTCGCGCCCGCCGCGAGGCGGCGGTCTGCCGTTTCTGGCCCGAAAGCTCCACCTTTCGCAGCCGGACGTACGACGGCGTGACCTCGACGCACTCGTCGTCGCCGATGAACTCGAGCGCCTGCTCCAGCGAGAGCAGTCGCGGCGGGATCAGCCTGACGAGCTCTTCGGCGGTCGACGAGCGAATGTTGGTGAGCTTCTTTTCCTTCGTGGGATTGACGTCGAGATCCTCGGCCCGCGCGTTCTCGCCGACGACCATGCCCTCGTAGACCTCCGTGCCGGGCGCGATGAACAGCTGCCCGCGCTCTTGCAGGTTGCCGGTGCCCCGCGTCTCCGTCAGGAACTCGGTGCGGAAGCCGATCAGCCCCCTCGCAGGCACGAGGTACTCCATGCGCACCCAGCCCGTGCCGTGGTTGACCATCTGCTCGAGCCGGCCCTTGCGTAACGCGAGCATCTGCGTGATCACGCCGATGTACTCGTCGGGAGAATCGATCGACAGACGTTCCACGGGCTCGTGCACCTTTCCGTCGACGTCACGGGTCACGACCTGCGGCTTGCCGACGGTGAGCTCGAAGCCCTCGCGCCGCATCAGCTCGACGAGCACCGCGAGCTGCAGCTCGCCCCGTCCCTGGACCTCCCAGGCATCCGGGCGTTCGGTCGGGAGGACGCGCAGGGAGACGTTGCCGATCAGCTCCTGGCCGAGCCGTGCCTCCACCATGCTCGCCGTCAAGCGGTTGCCGTCCTGTCCGGCGAGCGGAGAGGTGTTGATGCCGATCGTCATCGCGAGGCTGGGCTCGTCGACGCCGATCACCGGGAGGGGCCGCGGATCGTCCGGATCCGCCAGGGTCTCGCCGATCGTCACTTCCGGAATGCCGGCGACGGCGATCAGCTCGCCGGGGCCGGCCTCCTCGGCCTCGACGCGGTCCAGCGCCTCGGTCACGTAGAGCTCCGTCACCTTCGCGCGCTCGATCCGGCCGTCGGCGCGGCACCAGGCCACCTGCTGTCCTCTGCGGATCGTGCCCTCGCGGATACGGCAGAGCGCGAGCCGTCCGACGTACGGCGAGGCGTCGAGATTTGTGACGTGCGCTTGAAGCGGGTGCTCTTCCTCGTAGGAGGGCGGAGGGATCCGGGCGACGAGCAGATCGAACAGGGGCTCGAGATCGTCGGCAAGCTCGTCGGGCTCGAGACCCGCCGAGCCCGCCCTGGCGTTGGAGTACACGATCGCAAACTCGATTTGGCTCTCGTCGGCGTCGAGGTCGAGGAAGAGCTCGTAGACCTCGTTCACGACCTCTTCGATCCTCGCGTCCGGGCGGTCGACCTTGTTGACGACGAGGATCACGGGCAGTCGCGCCTCGAGCGCCTTGCGCAAGACGAACCGTGTCTGCGGCAACGGGCCCTCGCTGGCGTCCACGAGCAGGAGGACGCCGTCCACCATCGTCAACGCGCGCTCGACCTCGCCGCCGAAGTCGGAATGTCCCGGCGTATCGACGATGTTGATCTTGACGCCGCCGTAGTGCACCGCCGTGTTCTTCGCCAGGATCGTGATGCCCTTCTCGCGCTCGAGGTCCATCGAGTCGAGGACGCGCTCGGCGACCTCTTCGTTCTCGCGAAACGATCCCGACTGCCAAAGCATCGCATCGACGAGCGTCGTCTTGCCGTGGTCGACGTGGGCGACGATCGCGACGTCGCGGATGTCTGCTCGTAGCGGCACGGACCTACTTGCCGTTGACCGAGAGGATGCGGGCCCGCCAGGAACCGCGCGGCGCCTCGATCTCGACTTCGTCGCCGACCTTGCGGCCCAGGAGGGCGCGGCCGACGGGCGAGTCCGGTGAAACGCCGCCGACGCTCGAGATCTCAACCTGCATCCGCTCGCCCTGCTCGTCTTCGATCTCCACCCTCGTCCCGACACCCACCGTGTCCGTTGATCCCGAGCTCTCCTCGACGATGACCGCCCGTTCGAGCCGATCCTGGAGCATCGTGATGCGCCGCTCCAGCAGTCCCTGCTCGCTCTTGGCCGCGTGGTACTCGAAGTTCTCGGAGAGGTCGCCGAAGCTCCGTGCGGTCGCGATCGCCTCGACCGCCTCGGCGCGTCGTGGCCCGACGAGCTCGGCGAGCTCGGCCTCCAGCTGCTCCTTCTGGGCCTGTGTCAGCGGCTCGGATTTCTCCGGGTGCATCGCAGGAGGGTAGCGGCAGGGCGAGCCGCTAGTGCGATCCGCAGCATCTTTGCGCTCGGCTTCCAGAGTCGGTAGGTGTACGCGATGCACGTCTCGCCGCTCGACGTCTTCGTCGTCGTGAGCGGATGCTTCAGCATCCTCGCCACGGTGCCGCTCATCTACCTCGCGCTCAAGAGCTATCGGGACGGCCGAGAGCTCCACCGGATCCAGCTCGAGGTCGCGGAGCTCATGAGCGAGGTCAGGGAGATCCAGCACGAGATCCACATCGACCAGCGCGCGGCCAAGTCCGAGCTGGTGCAGACGAAGGAGACGGTCGAGCGCGTGGCACGAGCGACGCAGCGTCGGCGGCTGCCGCGCGTGCGGTTCGAGTTCAGCCCCTCGGGAGACTAGGTCTAAGGAAGACGCGGCGACCAGAGTGCGGAGAGCAGTCCGGCTGCGATCAGCAGGCCTGCCGCACCCGCGAGAAAGCCGTACGTGACCTCGCTCTTGCCGGGCTTGCGCCCGAGCCGGGAGCCGAGCTTGGAGTAGGCGGCCCGGAGCGACTTCGCGTTCCGCGCGGCGAAGAACTCGCCTCCGGTTCTCTGCGCGATCGCCCTCAGCGTCTCCGGATCCGGCGGTACCGGCGCTCCGCGGGTGTAGCCGAGGCCGTACGGATCGCGAAGCGCACGGCCGCCGCGGCCGCCGCGACCGAACCCGAAGTCCAACGTGCCGTTGGGGGTTCCGAGCGCGATCGTGTACACGGGGATGCGCGCGATCCTGGCTCTCTCCGCCCCCTGCAACGGGGCGAGCACACCTCGCGTCTGGGCTCCGTCCGAGAGGAAGAGGATCGAGACCAACCCCTGCGTCTGCGTCGCCGGCGGCGCGGCCGTTGCCGAGGCGAGATTCCCGCTCTCCCCTCTGGCCGCCTGCTGGCCGAGCTTCACCGCCGCCGCGAGTGCGTCGCCGATCGCGGTCCCGCCGAAGCTCGGGAACCACTCGATGGTGTCGAGCGCCTCCCGGACGAGGCGGTGGTCGGTGGTGGGCGGAGTCGCCACCGCCGGATCGCCGGCGAAGGCGATCAATCCGACCTGGAGTCGGTTCGGCACGCGGTCGAGGAACAGGCGCACCGCCGCCGTGGCCGCACGGAGCCGCGTCGGTTTCACGTCCTTCGCCTCCATGGAACGCGAGACGTCCACGACCAGGATCACGGTGGCGCGATCGGTCGGCACGAGGGTCGAGCGCTGCGGACGGGCAACTCCTACGCAGAGGGCGGCCAGCGCGAGCAGGAAGAGCGCGAGCGGGACGTACTGGCTCCACAGCCGTCCGCGCAAGACGCCTGCGAGGACGTCGAGGTTCGTAAACCTGATCGCGTAGCGCATCCGCCGTCGCTCCGCGACGAGGTAGAAGCTGAGCGCGACGGGCACGACGAGCAGCGTCAGGAGGAGCAGCGGCCGGTCGAAGCTCACGATCCGCCTCCGCAGACTGCGCCGACCTGGATCACGGCGTTGCCGGCGCCGACGCCCGCGCGTACGCGCGCCTCGACGCGTCCGGCACGCAGGGTGCGCGACGCGACGACGCTTCGCACCTGCGCGGCGCTCGGCGGGGTGGCGGCGACGAAGCCGATCGCATGCCAGCCGGAGATCAGCCGCTCACCCGAGGCGCATGCTGCGACGACGCTGCGGCTTCCGGGCCGAACTCCGACGTTACGGACACGCCGGATCGTGGGCTCGCCGGGCGGAAACGCTGCGGGAACCTTGAACGGCACCGGTCCAGGGCCACCGCCCGCCGAGGGTATGCAGCCGAGGTGAGGACGGAAGGTCGGACCGCGAGGGGAGCTCCCCGTATACGTCGCCGTGAAGAGCGCGGACCGTGCGGTGGTGACACCGGGGCTGACCGGACTTCCAAGCTTCCCCGCGAACTCGACGTCGACGGCACGGTCGGTCAGCTGGGCGTCCAATCCACCGACGGCGTAGCCTCGCGGACAGGAGAGCTGGTAGTCGACCCGCTGCCGCGGCGTCCCCAGGCTTGCCGGGACGACGATCCACGGTCCGGCAACGCGCACGCACACCTGGAGGCCGCGGCATTCGTTCGTCGCCCCTGCCGGGGATGCCCCGAGCGAGAGCGTCACAGCCACCAGGACGGCAGGCACCAGGAACCGCCTCACGGGACTCTCCGGAACCACAGTGCAGACAGCCCGCCGCCGAGGAGGAGAAAGGCCGCCGACCCCCCTGCAAAGAGATCCGTGATCTCTCTGGATTGCTTCCGGTGGCCGAGGTGCGAGCCGAGCTTCTCGTAGATCTGGCGCAAACGCGCGTCGTTCGGCGCCGTGAAGAACGTGCCCCCGGTGAGACGCGTGAGCGCTCGAAGGGTCTCCGGGCTCGGCGGGACGCGAATCTGGGCCTGAAAGCCGTTGGCCAGCGGGACGGTGATCACCCCGTCCTCGCTACCGAGAACGACGGCGTAGATCGGAATGTGCAGCGACGACGCCCGCAACGCGGCGGCGGCGGGATCGGTCCGCCCGCTCATCTGCGCGCCGTCCGAGATCACGAGGATCGCGATCGGAGGCATCGTCCCGTCGCGTCCTCGCTGGCGCCAGCCGAGCTGTGTGGCGAGCGCAACCGCGTCCCCGAGCGCGGTCCCTTCGCCGGGATGCAGAGAGTTGAGCGCCGCGCGGAGAAGCGCGCGGTCCTCGGTCGGCGGCAGGGCGACGTACGCCCGGCCCGAGAATCCGACGAGACCGACGCGGAACTTCTTCGGCATCCTCGCGACGAACGCCGACGCTGCGGTCCGCGCCGCGATCAGACGTGACGGCCGGACGTCCTTGGCACGCATCGAGAGGGAGGTGTCGATCGCGAGAATCACCGTCGCCTCCTCGCGCGGCACGCTCACCGTGGCGTGCGGCCTCGCCACGCCGACGACCATCGCCGTCAGCGCCAGCAGGAGGACGGCGAGCGGGAGATGACGCCGCCAGCGCGGCGCGGCGTCGACGAGGTTGGGCAGCAGCGGCGGACTCGTGAAGCGCGCGGCGAACTCGGTTCGGCGCCGTTCCCGTGCGACGTACAGGGCAACCAGCGCCGGCACGACGGCGAGGCCGAGCAGCGCCAGCGGCCACTGGAAGCTCACCGACGCTGCCCCCGTCGCAGGAACACGGCGAGCGAGCGCAGCCAGTCACCGGACGTGGAGAGCACGACGTGACGGGCGCCGCCCGAGGCCAGAGTGCGCGCCACGAGGGCACGCTCCTCCGCGGCCGCGGCCGCGAAGCGCGCCCGCAAACGCTCGCTCCGGGTGTCGGCTCGAACCTGCCTGCCCGTCTCCGGGTCGACGAGCCAGAGAACACCCGCGTTCGGAAGCTCCTGCTCCCGAGGATCGCGGATCTCCACCGCGACGACCTCGTGGCTTCCCGCGAGCTCGAGCAGCGGCCGGCGCCAGTCGAGCGGACCGCGAAAGTCGCTGACGACGACGATGATCGCGCGTTGGCGCGCGATGGCGCCCGTCCGGCGAAGCGCCTCCCCGAGGGAGGTTGCGCCCACCTGCCCGTCGCCGTTCCCGTCCTCTTCGCGCAGCGCCGCCAGCAGACCGATCAGCCCCAGGCGTCCCTGCCTGGGCGGGATGGCGCGAGGGTCCGCATCGCCGAACGTGACGAGCCCGAGCCTGTTGCCACGTCGGGTCGCGACGTGGCCGACGGCGATCGCGACGCCCTCCGCGACGTCGGCCTTGCGACGATCGGCCGTGCCGAACTGCATCGACGGCGACGTATCGAGGACGAGCCAGGTGACGAGCACCCGCTCCGCGAGCTGAACGCGAACGTGCGCCTCTCCGGTGCGTGCCGTGACGTTCCAGTCGATCCGCCGCACGTCGTCGCCGGGGACGTAGGGCCGCACCTGCGCGAGCTCCGTCCCCTCACCGTGAAGCGTCGAGCGGTAGTCGCCTGCGAGCAGCCCTCCGATCCTGCGTCCGATGCTCACCTCGAGCGCGCGCAGCAGGGCGTCCGGCAGGGGCCCGGGGCCCGGCCGCTCGGGCGTCGGCTCGGCCCGGAGCGCGCGCAGCGGACTCACGCTGCGTTCGACGGAGCGAGGTCGGTCTTGGGAACAGCGACCGTGGCGATGACCGTGTCGAGGATGACGTCGGGGGCCATCTCCTCGGCGAGGGCCTGGTACGTCAGGACGAGCCGATGGCGCAGCGCATCCTTCGCAAGCGCCTGGAGATCCTCCGCGAGCACGTAGTCGCGTCCGCGGACGAGCGCCAGCGCACGCGATGCCTGCACGAGGCTGATCGGCCCGCGCGGGCTCGCCCCGAAGGAGATGTAGTCCTTCAGGTCGGGCACGCCGTGCGCGACCGGGTCTCGAGTGGCAGAGGCGATCGCCACCGCGTAGCTCACGAGGGCCGGATCGACGTACACGTCGAACACAGCCTGCTGCAGCGAGCGCAGATCCTCGAGCGAGAGCGCCTGCCGCAGGTCAGGCTGCGGGACGAGCTGGCGCTGCACGATCGTCAGCTCCTCGTCGTGCTCCGGGTAGTCGATGAGCACCTTGAGCATGAAGCGGTCGATCTGCGCCTCGGGGAGCGGGTACGTCCCTTCCGACTCGATCGGGTTCTGCGTCGCCATCACCAGGAACGGATCCGGGACCGGATAGGTGGTGTGACCGATCGTGACTTGGCGCTCCTGCATGACCTCGAGCAGCGCCGACTGGACCTTCGCCGGCGCCCGGTTGATCTCGTCCGCGAGGAGGAAGTTGCAGAACACAGGTCCCAGCTCCGTGTCGAAGACACCCTCGCCGGGCCGGTAGATGCGCGTGCCGACCAGATCGGAGGGGACGAGGTCGGGCGTGAACTGGATGCGGGCGAAGGTGCCGCCGAGGACGCCCGCGGTGGTCTTGATGGTCAGGGTCTTCGCCAGCCCGGGGACTCCCTCGATCAAAAGGTGGCCCTGGGCCAGAAGGCAGACGAGGACGCGCTCGAGCATCGCGTCCTGACCCGCGATCACCCGCCTGATCTCGAAGAGCGCCTGTTCGAGGCGGTCTTTGGCCTCGGTCGGCGAGGGCACGGCCAGGTCGCTTTGCTGCTCGGTCACGTCGGCTCCCTCCGTTGCTTATACGGAGTCATATACGACAGCACGCCAATCTAAGTTTCTCCTGAGAGAGAAGGGGCCCGATCGGGCGGAAGCTGGACAGAGCCGCTCGCGAGCGCGTAGCCTTCAGCCATGACGAAATTCCTTGTCGAGCGGCGGTTCCATGTCGGGGCGGACGAGATGCCGGAGGTGAGCCGCCAGTCGAAGAAGATGATCATGGACCACTTTCCGGAGATCACCTGGGAGCACAGCCACGTCGTCGTCGACGACGCGGGAACGGTGAAGACGTTCTGCGTCTACGAGGCGCCGAGCGAGGAGATCGTGCGACGTCACGGCGACCGGCTCGGCCTGCACGACATCGAGGGCGTCTACGAGATCGCCGGCGACGTCACCCCAGACGACTTCCCGCTGACCTAGGACTCCCCGTTCGCGCGCGGGCCACCTTGGCCCGCGAGCATCTCCTGCATGTGCGCCATGGCCGACATCGCCACTGCCTGACGCTTCGTGACGTCGCGGCGCAACTCGTTTTCCTCCTGGGGGATGACGGCGAGGGCCTGCTGGTAGAAGGAAGCCGCCACGTCCTTGGCCCAGCCGCGGTTCGCCTGATCGCCTGCGGCGACGTAATAGCGGGCGGCACGCACAAGGTCGCCAGCTTCGCGCCAGTGGTGGGCCAGCGCGGGCGCAACGTCGGCGACCTCGCTGACGGCGTGCTCGAGGAACCGCGCGATCGCACCGTGGCGCTCGCGGCGAAGGGCACGCGGCAGCGTCGAATAGGCGACCTCGCAGATGAGCTGGTGCTTGAACGCAAACTGCTGGAATCCCTGGAGACGCGAGACGCGATCGCGGCGGATCAGATCTCGGCCCTCGAGTGAGTCGAGCGCCTCGAGCCGCGCGGCTTCGTCCTCCACCATGCACACGAGCGCGCCGTTCCAGAAGACCTTGCCGACCACCGAGGCGTCGAGAAGCGCGTCGCGCTCGGCCCGAGGCAAGGCGTCGAGCCGTGCTGCGACGATGCCCCGGATGCTCGTCGGCAGCCCGTCGGCGGTCGCCCGCTGCTCGACGACGGAGCTCGCAAGCTCTTCGATGAAGAGCGGATTTCCCTCGGCGGTCTCGGCGAGGCCGGACGCGGATCCGTCGCCGGCACCCGCGGACTCGAGCAGGCGCCGCGCCAGTTCCTGGGCGTGCGCAGTCCCGAGCGGTTCGAGCGGCAGCGCAGTGTAGGCCGGCAGCCCTCCGCCCCAGGTCGAGCGGGTCGAGAGCAGCTCCGGCCGTGCGAGCGTCAGGAGCAGCACCGGCACGTCGCGGACGCGAGACGCGAACGTCTCGAGCAGATCGAGCATGCTCGACGCCGAGACGTGGATGTCCTCGAAGACGAGGATCGTCGGCGTCTCGTCGGCAAGGGCCTCGACGAGCCGCCGGGCGGAGTAGAACAGCGTGCCGCGATCGCCGACCTGCCCTTCCGTCCCGAGACTGCTTGACCTGCGCGGCGAACGCGCCGTAGGGCGTGACCTCGCCGTACGGGAGAGAGCGGCCTCTGATCACGCGTGCGCCCGAAGCGCGCGCTCCCTCGGCGAACTCCGCCGCCAGGCGCGTCTTCCCGATGCCGCCGGGCCCGAAGACGGTGACGAGATGTGGACGGCGTTCCGAGACGACTCGCTCCCAGATTCCCTCGAGCACGGAGACCTCGGACGTCCGGCCCAGCATCGGCACCCGGCCCGCGGGACGCTCACCGGGCGGAGCGGAGGGGGCAACCGCCCGCCAGACCCGCACCGGGGCCTGCTTCCCTTTTGCGATCACCGGCTCTTCATCCTCGTACGCGATCACCGAACGCGTCGAGCGGTACGTCTCCTCACCGACGAGGATCCCGTTCACCGGCGCCGCCGACTGGAGACGCGACGCCGTGTTCACGACGTCACCCGCGACCATGCCCTCACCCTCGCTGGTCCGCGCGTCGAGTGAGACGAGGGCCTCTCCCGTGGTCACGGCGATGCGGACCTGGAGCTCGAGCTCGGGATCGGCGGCATTCATCTCTTCGACCGCGTCACGGATCGCGAGCGCCGCTCGCACGGCGCGCTCGGGATCGTCACCGTGCGCCAGCGGCGCACCGAACACCGCCATCACGGCGTCGCCGATGAACTTCTCCACCGTCCCACCGAACGTCTCGATCTCGCGGCGAAGACGGGCGAAATAGGGGCTGAGGATCGCACGGAGGTCTTCCGGATCGAGCCGCTCGGCGCGCGCGGTGAAGCCGACGAGATCGGCGAAGAGGACGGTGACGACCTTGCGCTCCTCCGCCAGTCCACGCGCCTGATCGGCGAGCGGTGCCCCGCAGGCGTTGCAGAACCTCGCCGTCGGTGGGTTCTCCTGGCCACAGCTCTGACAGCTCGCCACGACCGAAGCGTACGGCGCGGACGGCGCGGGTTCTAGGTGGGCTGCCGGTCGCGGCGCTGACGGCGATACAGCACGAGACCGGCGACGAGGGCGATTCCTGCGGTTGCGGCGGCCGCGACCGTGAGCCGGTCTCTGGACTCCGACTGCCCGCCTCCCCGGGGAACTGAGAGGCGATGGCCGCGGGCGGCCGCCAGTCGCCGGACAGCCAAAGTCGCCGCTTCCGTCTGCTTCGTCGCATCCCGGCCCGGCGCTGCCAGCCGTGTCAGTACACGACGTGCCGATTGGTCCGATTGCCCGCCCACCGAGTAACCGAAGCCGTTCGGCATGACGACCAGCACGCGACCGGAGTACACCGCGGCGAGGTCTAGACCGAGGAACCGTGCGTAAGCCTGGGGCTTCCCGTAGAGACGAGAGAGGGAACCGAGATCAGCCGGCTGGGTGATGACTGCAACCTTGACGTCGAATCCCGCGCGGCCCGCTTCGCGGACGACGGTCGCGAGACGTGCGACCGCTTCCGCGTCGATCTTCGCTTCGACCGGGAGAAACACATCGTGATCGGCGAGATATTCGCCGGCGAGGTCGGCGTGGGCGCGGCCTGAAAGCGGCAACAAGAGAAACGCCGCAAGACCGAGCAGCAGCGCCGCCGTTGAACGCCTCACGCATTCCATTGAACCAATCATGGCCGGGATCCCTGCCTGATTGAATGACCGCGTGGCGAGCGGAGCAGCGCCGAGCCTGCCGATCCGGCGCAACACGGTGATTCTCTCGGCGACGATGGCAGTCAACTCGGCCGTCCTGCAGCTCGTCGCTGCGGTTTCCTCCTTGACCTTTGTCTTCGTGACGGGCGTCAGGGGCCTGCTCGGTCTCGGTCCGGCGATCTTCCTCACCGCGTCGGGACTCACGGCCGTCCCTGCAGGGCGGCTGATGGATCGGTTCGGCCGGACTCCCGTGATGACCGGCGGCTTCGCGCTCGGCGCGTCCGGCTGTGCGCTGACCGCGCTCGCGACGCGCACCGGTTCGGCGCCGGCCGTGATCCTGGGCTTCGCGCTCGTCGGCGCGTCGGGCGGCATCGCGTTGCTCATCCGCACGGCCGCCGGCGACATGTATCCGCCCGAGCGGCGTGCACGCGGGATCTCCTACGTCCTCTTCGGCTCGGTGTTCGGGGCCATTCTCGGACCGACCGTGTTCAGCCCGATGTTCGCCGGCAAGGACGTCGAGGCCGACTCGCTCACCGTGCCGTGGCTCGCCGCCGGCGCCATGGCTCTCGTCGCGCTCGTGCTCGTGCAGTTCGTGCGCCCCGATCCGAAGCGGATCGCAGAGCTCATTCACAGTCGCGACAACCCCGAAGCCGCGCCGCATACGGCGGCGCCGCTTCGCGAGCTCGTTCGACGACCGGGCGTCCTGCCCGCGATGCTCGCCGCGCTCGCCAGCGTCGGCGTGATGGTCTCGGTGATGAATCTCTCCGGCTACGTCGTCGTCGAGCACCACCATCACAGCCAGGACTCCGTCTTTCCGATCATCGGGGCACACGTCTTCGGCATGTACGCGCTCGTGCTCGTCATCGGCGCGCTCATCGACCGCGCCGGGAGGACGTCCGCCCTCGAGGCCGGTCTGGTGGTGATGGCTCTCTCCACGACCGGCCTGTTGTGGGTCGAGAGCGTGCTCGGCACTGCGATCCTCCTCTTCGGGCTCGGGATCGGCTGGAACATCTCCTTCGTCGCCGCGACGGCACGGCTCGCGGATCGCACGAACCCCGCCGAGCGGGGGCGGCTGCTCGGCTTCAACGATCTCCTCGGCGCCCTCCTCGGCGCGAGCCTGGCACTGCTCGGCGGCTATGCGCTGGATGCGATCGGGGTCGCTGCGCTGGCGATCGGCGCGACGGTCATCGTTGCCTCGCCGATCTTCCTCATCGCCCGTCCGCGGGTGCCGGTGCGCGAGGCGGCGTAGTGGTCGTCCGTGCCCTGGCGGTCGTCGGCGTCGGCGGCGCGATCGCACTCCCGGCCTACGCGGCCTCCTCGACGAGCCAGGCCGCACCGCCGCCGTATCAGCACTTCCGTTCACGCCCGGACCTCAGACCGCCGCCGATCCGGATTCTCAAGCACACGCGTCGCACGAGCTCCGGATACGTCTTCATCGCTCCGAAGAAGGAGGTGGCGCAGGCGGGCCCGCTGATCCTCGACAACCGCGGACAGGTCGTGTGGTTCCTTCCCGTGCCGTCGCCGGGGGCCACCGACTTCCGCCTCCAGCACTACCGCGGCCGGCCCGTGCTGACCTGGTGGCGCGGCCGGTCCGAGGACGGGGACGACGTCGGCCGGTACTCGATCTACGACAGCTCGTATCGCCTCGTCAAGCAGGTGCTGCCGGCGAACGGTCTCAGCGGCGATATGCACGAGTTCGTGCTCACGCGGCGCAACACGGCGTTGATGACGCTCTCCCACAGCGTCTCCGTCAAAGGCAGGACTGTCCTGGAAGGAGCATTCCAGGAGATCGATCTCGCCACCGGCCGCGCCGTGTTCGAATGGCACAGCATCGATCACGTCCGGCTCGTCGAGTCGTACTACCGCCTCCCTCGTAACTCCGATAGGACCTACGACTACTTCCACATCAACTCGATCGAGGTGGAGCCCGACGGCAACTTCCTCGTCTCTGCGCGCAATACGCACACGATCTACAAGGTCAGCCGGCGAACCGGGCGGATCCTCTGGCGCCTCGGCGGCAGGAGAAGCGATTTCTCCTTCGGCCGCGGGGCGCGCTTCGCCTGGCAGCACGACATTCGGCGTCGGCCCGACGGCGCGCTCACGCTCTTCGACAACGAAGCAGCGCCGACGCTGCGCAAGCAGTCGCGAGGGCTGATCCTCCGGCTCGACGTGAAGCGGCGGCGGGCCGCGGTGATCCGTACCTTCGTGCACGCGCCGTCGCTCGTCGCGGTGGATCAGGGCAACATGCAGCGCCTCGCGAACGGCCACTACTTCGTCGGCTGGGGCCACGAGCCGTACTTCACGGAGTTCGGACCGCGGGGGAAGACGGTCTTCGACGGCCGGTTCGGCCGTGGACACGTCGACTCCTACCGCGCGTACCGTTTCCGCTGGATCGGTCGCCCGACGTCCCGGCCTGCGGTCGCCCTCGACGGCGACGCGGTCTTCGTGAGCTGGAACGGAGCAACCGAGGTCAGGAGCTGGGAGCTGCTCGGGGGCTTGAAGCGCGGCGGGCTCGCACCGTTACGCTCCGTCCCAAAGAAGGGCTTCGAGACGAAGATCCGTCTCCCGGACGGTGTCGACTACCTCGCCGTGCGCGCGCTGGATCGAGAGAACCGGTCGATGGCGCGCTCGGCGACGTTGCATCGCGACTGATGGATCTATGCTCCGCGACGTGAGTCGCGTCTACGCGCTGGTCGTCGCGGCGCTCGTCCTCCTCGTCACCGGCTGCGACGACGAGACGAAGAAGGCCGCGTCACCCAAGAAGCCGAAGGGACCACCGCCGCCGGCGCAGCATTTCGTCACGCGCCCGGATCTGAAGCCGCCGGTCGTCAAGATCACGACGCCGGCGACCCGCACGGCACCGGGCTACGTGTTCCTCGGGCCGAAGATGGTGGTGGCGCAGGCGGGCCCGATGATCATGGACAACCGCGGACAGGTCGTGTGGTTCCATCCGCTCAAGCTCACGAAGGGCATCACGGACTTCCGCGTCCAGCGCTATCGAGGCAAGCCCGTGCTGACTTGGTGGCGCGGACGCGTGTCGAAGATGGGCGTCGGCAACGGCTGGTACGTGATCTACGACGAGTCGTACCGCCCCGTCGCGGAGGTTCGCCCTGGCAACGGGCTGGTCGGCGACGTGCACGAGTTTCTGATCACGTCGAGGAACACCGCGCTGATGAGCATCTACCACCGAAAGATCGTCGATCTCACGGCGATCGGCGGGCCGAAGGAGGGCAGGATCTGGGACGGGATCGTGCAGGAGGTCGACATCCCGACCGGGCGCGTCCTGTTCGAGTGGCACAGCTACCCGCAGATCGGCGTCGGAGAGTCCTACTCCAAACCGCCGCCCAAGCAATTGGGGACGAAGCCGTTCCCTTACGACTACATCCACCTCAACTCGATCGACGAGGAGTCGAATGGAAACCTGCTCGTGTCCGGGCGCAACACGCACGCCGTCTACGAGATCAGTCGCCGGACCGGCAAGGTCCTGTGGAGGCTGGGCGGCAAGAGGAGCGACTTCAAGCTCGGCGCCGGGACGAGGTTCGCCTGGCAACACGACGCACGGCGGCAGCCCGACGGCACCATCACGGTGTTCGACAACGGCGCCGCGCCGCCGGTCGAGAAGTTCTCGCGCATCCTCGTCCTTCGCGTCGACACGAAGACGAAGCGGGCGACGCTCGTGCGCAGCTACCGCCACCCGAAGCGGCTGCTGGCGCCGTTCGAGGGCAACGCACAGTTCCTGTCGAACGGGCACATCCTCGTCGGCTGGGGAGCGTGGCCGTACGTGAGCGAGCTCGACGCGAAGGGACGCGTTCTCTTCGACGCCTACTTCGGTCACGGCAAGCCCCCGGGGCAGGACGCCGACACGTATCGCGCCTACCGCTTCGTCTGGCGGGGCAATCCGGCGGACCGGCCGTCGGTCGCGGCCAGGAAAGCCGACCCGGGCCGGGTCACGGTCTACGCGAGCTGGAACGGCGCGACGAACGTCGTACGCTGGCTCGTCCTCGCCGGCCCCGACGAGGATCGTCTGAAACCCGCGGGGATCTTCAGCAAGACCGGATTCGAGAC
>WNGB01021732.1_pt1 | contig 15706 bp, 12 predicted proteins | sample 5400681 | NCBI WGS metagenome assembly WNGB01 (sample SAMN13153367, study PRJNA577476) | soil metagenome | isolation source: 115 cm soil or saprolite under grassland replicate 2 | place: USA:California | collected 2016-06-15
GACTCGCTCGACTCGCGGCGGACTTTCTGCCCGCTCCGCGCATCCTTCATCCCTGGCCGGACGCTCGCTTTGCCGTCACTCACCCGAGGTGGGAGCCGAGTGCGTGAATGGCGCTTGCTCGGATCTGTGCGGGGGGTGCGCGGCAATGCGCATTCCTACCGCGAACAGAATAGGTGGCGGGTTCACCTGATCGACGCAACACGCTGCGGCGAGCGGCCGACTCAACAGAGGCGGCATAGCGCGCAGATCAGCTTCTCGAGCTCGCGGGTATAGCGCCCAGTGTCGAAGAGAGGGCATGACTTGCTATTCGTCCGCAACCTCGCGCGCAAGCTGCGCAACGTATCGGGATCGCGCGCCAGCTTCAGCACCAGCGCTTCGTACGCTCCGAGATCGTGCGTCACCAGATCGGGCAAGCCGATCGCATGCAACTGACTGCCGGAGACGCGGCTCGCGAAGGTCTCGCCGGCGCACGTGACGAGCGGCAATCCCGCGAACAGCGCATCGTTTGCCGTCGTGTGCGCGTTGCAGGGGAAGGTGTCGAGGAAGAGATCGGCCGCGGCATGGCGCGCGAGATGTTCGGCGAGCGGAACGCGCGGCGCGAAGATCAGGCGCTCAGGCGCGACGCCGCGCTCGCGTGCTTGGCGGCGCAAATTCGCCGTGGCGGTTGCATTCGTCTCGAGCAGCCAGAGCATGCTGCGGTTCACTTCGCGTAGCAGCCGCATCCAGACGTCGAACACGCGCGGCACGATCTTGTAGCTCGCGTTGAAGCAGCAGAACACGAATGCGTCCTCGGGCAGGCCGCATTGCACGCGCGAAGGCGTGACGCCGATCGGCCGCCGGCTGTCGCCCGGCAGGTAGCAGTCGGGCAGATACAGGAACCGCTCGACGAAGTTCGCCTGCTGCTCGGGTGGCGTCACGAAGCGGTCGGTCAGGACGTAATCGTAGCAATCCGCGCCGAGCGTCCCCGGGAAGCCGATGCAGTTGACCTGGATCGGCGCCGGCCGCAGCGCGAAGATCTCGCTTCGCGCATGGATCACGTAGCCGCTCGTGTCGAAGAGCACCGCGACGCGATCATCCGCGATGCGGTGCGCCGTGGCCTCGAACGATTCGCCGCGCACGTCGACGAAGCGATCGAACGCGGCCGCAAAGCGCGCTCGCGCGGCACTACCGTCGTCCGGACCGAATGAATAAGCAAACACCTCGAAGCGCGCCCGGTCGTGTCGCTCGATCACTTCGGTCAAGAGATTGGCCAGCGGGTGCATGCGAAAGTCCGGCCCGATGTACGCGATGCGCACCCTTCCGTCGACGGCCGACGGTGGCGGCGGATGGCCCGGGTTGATACCACCAAGGTGCTCCTTCGCCCATTTGCGTGCTGCCGCGAGCAGCTCGTCGGGCGCGTACGGCAGCGCGAGGAGATTGTGCGGCGTGATCGACGGCGCCTCCGGCTGCGCAAGCGAGGCGCGTTGTGCTTCGAGCAGGCGCTCGAAATCCGTCCAGTCGCAGGTGTGCTGACGCGTGTAGAGCAGGAGGTTCATCGCCTCGGCGGACTCCGGCTGCAGCGCGAGCGCCCGTTCGATCAACGGTGCGGCGTGTTCATAGCGCTGCTCTGCAATATCGAGCGAGGCCAGGCCGCGCAAGGCCTGTGGATCGTCGGGAGCGAACGAGAGCGCGCGCTGGAAGCTCGTGCGCGCGGCCGTCGGCGCGCCGGCGCGGCGCTGGCAAAAGCCGAGGTTGTTCCATACCGCCGCGAGGTTCGGGTTCAGCGCGGCGGCGCGTGCATAACTCGCCGCAGCCTCGGCATAGCGGTGGCGTGTGCTCAGCACGTCGCCGAGGTTCGCGTGCGCCGGCAGGAGATCGGGTTGCAGTGCGATCGCCTCGCGGTATCGATCGGCGGCCGCGTCGAACCGGCCCTGCGCCTGCAGCGACAGACCGAGATTGTTGAGCAGCACGGGATGCGTCGACCCTGCCGCGATGGCGGCTTCATACGCGGCAATCGCAGCGCCGTGCTCGCCGCGGCGGCGGCGGAAGTCGCCAATTCGGAAGTGCGCTTCGGGCTGGCGCGGAGCAAGCGCGATCGCTCTGTGCCATGCGTCGAGCGCGGCGTCGGGCTGCGCAGCCTCAAGCGCAAGCCCGAGGACGGTCCACGCATCTGCATCGGTGGCATCGCGCTCGATCGCAGCTCGTGCGTCGCGCGCGGCCTCCTCGAGGCGGCCTTGCGCGAGACCGGCGCGCGCGATCTCGCTGAGCGATTCGGAACCCTCTGGGCGCAGCGCGCCGTGGCAGTCTTTGTAACGCCTGCCGCTGCCGCAGGGGCAGGAGTCGTTGCGGCGGATGTTGTTGTCCGGCATGGGACGCAAGCAGTCGTGCGTCGGGCACTTCTGCGGCGCTCAGCGCTGCGCGAACTGTAGCAGGGCGTCGCGTAGCTCGGGGCGTCGGCCGAATTTTTGCTTCACCTGGTCGGCGTACAGGTTCAGGATCCGATCGTCCTTGCGACGCCCGCGACCGACCTTGAATGCATCGGCGGCTGCCGCCAGGTACCCCTCATCGCGCGCAAGCCCCAGGAATGTCAGCATTTTCTCGAGGACGCCCGGGCCGATCTCGTGTTCGAAATAAAGAAAAAAGTTCTCCGGTCGGCCGGAGCTCTCCTGCAGCGTGACGAACCAGGCGATCTCGTCGAGAACCGCCTCCACCACGTCCTCGACGGTGCTCGCGGGCGAAATGCCGTGAAATGGAGCAAAAAACGCGACGTGACCCTGGCGCAGATTGGCAATGGCGCAGTCGATCGGGTTGCGGATCGGCAACAGGAACTTGAGCTTGGGGTTGCACTGCAGAAGCCGCGGCACGTCCACCCGGGCGGCGCGGATGAAGTTGGTCACCAGGTGTGAATCCTTCCACACCAGGCACTTCGTGGGACCGGCGGCCGAACCCTGAAGCCTTGCGTGGGCTTGCCGCATCGGCTCGAAGTCGAACGCGTGCGAAAGGCGGATATCGCCGCCATAAGTACCGCGGGCTCCGCCGCGGGACGCGAAACCGGCATAGCGCACGAACTCGGAGAACTTGTCCGGCGAGTAACCCGCCAGGAAGTTCAGCCGCGGATTCTGGAGCGTGCGCAGGCCCGCATGGTTCAGCACCGCGCATTGCGGGTGAAGGCCGAGAACCGCACACGTCAACGTAGTCAGGTTGCGGTACGGTCCGAGCAGAATGCACACCGATTCGAGCTGCTCCGGCGTGATTTCGGCGCCAGGGTCCACCTCACGGATCCTGGCGTCCACCATCCGCAGGAGGTCGGTGCAGAACACGTGCAGGTCCAGATAAGCGGAAGCGCGTTGCGGCGCCAACGCCAGGAGCTCTCGCACCGCGTCGAGCGCGGCCTTGAGCTCCTCCAGCGAGGTCGGGGCCACGGGTGTCGCCGGGGACGTCGTGTCGGGCTCGGCCTTCAAAGCGGTCATGCTGTCTCGGGGGTCACCGGCCCATGTCGCGGCAGCGGAATGGGTGCGGCACTCAATTACGATTATAAGGGCGAGCGCGCCGCTGAACCGAAACCAGGCAGCGGCGTCCAACGCAAGCGCTTAGGGAACCTCTGAATAAGTCCCGCGTGGCCGCGACGGAGGCTTTCCGGGATGAGATGCGCGACAAAGCAGATCGCCCGGAAAGCCCCGTCCCTTCGGGTTTCGGCGCAATAGCCTCATCTGCGTTGTTGCGCGGCTTGCGAATAGGCCGAGCTATTCGCTGCGCCGCGACGCCTAGCATCTGAGGCCATTGCGCCAGAAACGCGGCTCATGTGGGACTTGTTCAGAGGTTCCTTAGGTTCGCCGGAATGCTAGAATCACCTGTTTTTCGCTGATCGTTGCGACTCCTTTGGACACCACAGCAGACATCGCGGCCAGTACGTCGGCGCCGCCGGCCACGGCGGCGCGGCCGGCGCGCAGGCGCATCGGCGAGATCCTGATCGAGCGCGGCCGCCTCGATGCCGTCGGCCTCGACCGTGCGCTTCGGATGCAGCAGGAAACCGGCGAGAAGCTGGGCGCGCTGCTGGTCACGCTGGGGATCGTCGCCCAGCGCGACGTCGCCGAGGCGCTCGCCACTGAGCTCGATATCCCGCTGGTCGAGGCGACCGGGTATCCCGAGCTGCCGATCCTGGAGGAGCGCATCTCGGCGCGTTTTCTACGCGAAGCGCGCGCGCTCCCGGTTTCCGAAGGCGAAGACGAGCTCGCGCTCGCGATGGTCGATCCCACCGACAGCTACACCATCAACGCCTTCGAGATGGTGACCGGGCGCAGGGTCAAGCCGCTGGTCGCGATCCCGAGCGAGCTCGACGCCGCGCTCGAGCGGCTCTACGGCGCGGGCAAGTCGGCACTGGGGCAGATCGTCGGCGACGTCGAGCAGCGCGATGATCTCTCCTTCGACGCCGACGTGCAGCAGTTGAAGGACCTCGCCTCCGAAGCGCCGGTGATCCGGCTCGTCTCGCTCATCATTACCAACGCTCTCGAGACGCGCGCCTCCGACATCCACATCGAGCCGTTCGAGAACCGGCTCATCGTGCGGTACCGGATCGATGGGGTTTTGCACGAGATCGAATCGCCGCCGCGGAAGCTCGCGCCCGCCGTGATCTCGCGGGTGAAGATCATGGCGAACCTCGATATCGCCGAGCGCCGGCTGCCGCAGGACGGCCGCATCCGGCTGCGCGCCCAGGGGAAGGAGATCGATCTGCGGATTTCGACCGTGCCCACCATGCACGGCGAGTCGGTCGTGATGCGGATCCTCGACAAGGGCGGTGTGGCGCTCGACTTCAAGCGGCTCGGGTTCGATGACGACACGCTCAAGCGCTTCCTCGACGTGCTGCTCGAGCCGCACGGCATTCTGCTGGTCACGGGTCCGACGGGCAGCGGCAAGACGACGACGCTCTACACCGCGCTCGATCGGCTCAACAAGCCCGACGTCAAGATCCTCACCGTGGAGGATCCGGTCGAGTACCAGATGCCGGGCATCAACCAGATCCAGGTCAAGCCGCAGATCGATCTCACGTTCGCCAATGCGCTTCGTTCGATCGTGCGTCAGGACCCGGACGTGATCATGATCGGCGAGATCCGAGACTTGGAGACGGCGCAGATCGCCGTGCAGTCGGCACTAACCGGCCACCTCGTGCTCTCGACCGTGCACACCAACGACGCGCCCTCCACGGTAAACCGCCTGCTCGACATGGGCGTGGAGGACTATCTCCTCACCTCGACGGTGATCGGCATCCAGGCGCAGCGGCTGGTGCGCACGCTCTGTCCGGAGTGCAACCATCCGTACACGGCGCTGCCCGAGTTGGTCGCCGAGCTGGGTCTCGCCAAGTTCGCCAACGGCGGCGACATCACGCTCTATCACGCCAAAGGTTGCAAGCAGTGCGCCAACACCGGCTACGTCGGCCGGATCAGCATCATCGAGATGATGCCGATGACCGACCCGATGCGCACGCTCGTCATGCGCCACGCGAACGCGAACGAGCTTCGCGCCCAAGCCATCAAGGACGGCATGGTGACGATGTACGAGGACGGCATGCGCAAGGCGCTGCGCGGGGTGACGACGTTCGAGGAAGTTCTTCGCGTCACCCGCGAAGACTGACGGGACGTAACGCTCTGCATCGCCCCGTTGCGGCTAGCTACTGATGCCTCTTTACCGCTACAAGGCGGTCAATACGTCCGGCGACGTCGCCGCGGGGGAGCTGGACGCCGCCAATGAATCCGAGATCGTCGATCGGCTGCGCGATCAGGGCCTGATGCCCATGCAGGTCGTGGCGGCGGCCGGAGAGCGGGTCGCCGCCGCGCAGAAGGCCGCCCGCCACCGCTGGTTCGCCCCGCGTCGAGTGACGCGCGATCATCTGCTCGCCTTCACGCGCGAGCTCGCCACGCTGCTGCGCGCGGGGCTGCCGCTCGACCGCGCGCTGGAAGTCCTGATCAACCTCGCCGACGCACCCCCGGTCGCGCGCCTGCTGCAGGCGGTGCGCGATAGCGTGCGCGGCGGCAAATCGCTCTCGCAGGCGCTCGATATGCACCGCGAGGTGTTCTCGCGCTTCTATGTGAACATCGTGCGCGCCGGCGAGGCCGGCGGCGCGCTCGGTGCAGTGCTGACGCGGCTCTCGGAAACGATGGAGCGCAACAAGGAACTGCGCGAGAGCGTGAAGTCCGCGCTGATCTATCCGATCATCCTGATCTGCGTGGCCGTGACCTCGGTGATGATCCTGCTCGTATTCGTCGTGCCGCAGTTCCAGCAGACCTTCGCGCAAGCCGGCAAGGCGCTGCCTGTTCCCACTCAGGTGGTCATTTTCGTCGGCACGGGTCTGCGCAAATACTGGTGGCTGCTGATCGCCGTCGTCGTTGCGGGAGTGTGGCTCTTCCGCCGCTGGCTCAGCCGTCCGGCGGCGCGGTTCCGCTGGGACCAGCGGTTGCTGCGCTGGCCGCTGATCGGCGACCTCACGGCCAAGGTCGAGGTCGCGCGCTTCGCGCGTACGCTCGCCACGCTGCTCGGCAACGGCGTGACGCTGCTTGCGGGATTGTCGATCGTCAAGGAGACGATGACCAACACCGTGCTTGCGCAGTCGCTCGACGGGGTGACCACGCGGCTGCGCGAAGGCAAGGGCTTTGGTCGTCCGCTGCTCGAGACGGGGCTGTATCCGCGGCTCGCGACCCAGATGATCCTCGTCGGCGAGGAGTCGGGACGGCTGGAGGAGATGCTCAACCGCGTGGCCGACGTTTACGATCGCGAGGTGGCAATGGCGGTCAAGCGTTTTCTGGCGGTGCTCGAGCCGGCATTGATTCTCGGGCTGGCGGTGCTGATAGGCGGCATCGTGTTTTCGATCCTGCTCGGGGTCATGGGCATGAGCGAACTTGTGGTGTGAAGGGCCGTCTAACCGGCCCCGTTCGCTTCGGCGAAACAAGAGGAAATGCATGACCATTAGCGTATCGCCGCCGCAGACACCGCAGGTGGGCATGAATTCGAATCGACGCCAGCCGCTAATCGCAGGGCCGGACTCGTCCAGCCGCTACTCATCGACGCGCGGTATGACTTTGATCGAAATCCTTGTGGTCCTGGTGTTGATCGGCATCGTCATGGGGATTGTCGGTGGCAACTTTCTCGGCCAGGGTGAAAAGGCGAAAGCCAAGGCGGCGAAGATCGAGATCGGGCAGATCAGCCAGACGCTCGACCTGTACAAGCTCGAGGTCGGCCGCTACCCGACCTCGCAGGAAGGCCTGCAGGCGCTGATCGCTCCGCCGGCGGGCGTGTCGAACTGGAACGGCCCGTATTGGAAGAAAGCGACGGTGCCGAAGGACCCCTGGGGCAACGACTACGTCTACGTCTTCCCCGGGCAGCACGGCGCGTACGACATCATGTCCTACGGCGCGGACGGGAAGGAAGGCGGCGACGGCGCAGACAAGGACGTCGCGAGCTGGGATCAATGAAGCGATCCTCTTCCGGCGTCACACTGCTCGAGCTGCTGATCGTGCTCATGCTGATGGCGCTGATTGCCGCGGTAACAATTCCTATCTTCGGCCCCGGCGTTTCGACCACGGAGTTGAGGAGCGCCGCGCGCGAAGTCGCCGCGGGACTTCGCCTCGCGCGCGGCCAGGCCATTGCGCAGCGCACCGAGGCGATGCTCGTGCTCGATGTCGCGACGCGCAGCTTCATCGTGCCGCCCGATGCGCGGGTGCACGCACTGCCTTCGGGGATCGACCTCAAGCTCTTCACCGCGCAGCGTGATCTCGTCAGCGATCAGGTTGGTGCGCTCCGATTCTACGCGGACGGGGGCTCCAACGGCGGGCGCGTGACGCTCTCTGCAGGCGAGCGCAAGTACGACGTCGACGTAGATTGGCTGACCGGCCGCGTCGCGATTCTCGAGTGATGCAAAGCTACTGCGCGGCCAGTCTGCGTCGTTGTGCTCATCTGGCAACTAAGGAACCTCTGAACAAGTCCCACGTGAGCCGCGTTTCTGGCGCAATGGCCTCAGATGCTAGGCGTCGCGGCGCAGCGAATAGTTCGTACTATTCGCAAGCCGCGCAACAACGCAGATGAGGCCATTGCGCCGAAACCCGGAGGGACGGGGCTTTCCGGGCGATGCCTGCTCGTAACGCTTTGCATTCACTCGAAGCGTCGCTGCGATCGAGCCCCGCATCGGCTGCGGGATTCTCGCTGCTCGAAGTCCTCGTCGCGTTCATCATCCTGGCGCTCGTGGGCACGGCGCTGTTCGAGCTTTTCGGCGGGGCGCTCAACAACGCCTCCGCCGCCGACGAGTACAGCCGCGCCGCGCTCTTCGCCGAGAGCCGGCTCACCGCGGCCGCGGTGGAGACGCCGTTGCACGAGGGCGGCGATCAGGGTGTCTCGGAGGACGGCAAGTACGCGTGGGCGAGGAAGATCGAGCCCTATGTTGCTCCCGGAACGACGGCGGACGAGGACCGCATGGGGCAACTGGCCGCCGTGCGCCTGTGGCGCATCTCGGTCACCGTGTCCTGGCCGGGGACGTTCGGAAACCAGCGCAGCGTTTCCCTGGCCAGTGTACGCCTCGCGCCCAAGCAGCCTTAACCGGAAGGAGAACGGATGACGCGCCCCGTTCTGCCCAATCGCGAGCACGGCTTCACCCTGATCGAGCTATCCATCGCGCTGGTGCTCCTCGCGCTGATGGCTTCGGTGCTCTACGGCTCGCTCTCCCTCGCGGGGATGAGCTGGGATCGCGGCGAGGCGAAGGCCCAGCAGACGAGCGAGATGCGCCTGACCGAGGACTTCCTGCGGCGCACGCTGACCTCACAGCATCCGCTGCGCTTTCAGAAGGTCCTCGAGAAGCCGCTGTATTTCCTCGGCACCGGCGATTCGCTCTCGTACGCCGCGGCACTGCCGGGTCGCGCCGGCGCCGGCATGTACTACTTCAAGATTGGGGTCACCCCCAACGGCGACAGCTCGCGGCTCACGCTCTCGCGCGTCATCCCGGATTACGCAGCGACCAGCCTGCCGGACTTCGGCAACGACTTCTCGATCCTCGCCGACCGGATCGCCGAGGTTCATTTCGCCTATTTCGGACGCGATCCGGACGCCGCCGACACCGTCACTCCGACCTGGCGCGACCGCTGGGACGACCCGCAGCGTCTGCCGGACTTGATCCGCATGGACGTCAAGCCCACGAACAGCGCCGCGTGGCCGACACTGGTCGTGGAGCCGCGCCTCGCGCTACAAGTTGGCTGTCCGAACTGGAATCCTGTGGTGCGGCGCTGCACGTAACGAGATTCTCGCAATCGAGATGCGGTGCGCATGAATGAGAGCGTCATCCCGGCGCAGGCCGGGGTCCAAGTTGCAACCGGGATGCGAGGCAGCGACGACAATTGGGCCGCGGCCTCCGCCGGCGCGACAACTGACAAGCTCTGGTTCGTTCCGGAGTTGATCACTCTGCCGCTCGCCGCGCGGCGCTGCCTCGTGCGTAACCCGCTCAATGGCGCGGCGCTCGAGCTCTCTTCGGGCGAGCACGCGGTGCTCAGCAAGTGTGAGGGCTGTCGCACGCTCGCTGAGCACGAAGAGCGAATCGCTACACGGCTTCGCGCGCCCGAGGAGCATATGCCCGCGATCCGCGAGTTGCTCGAGCGTTGCGCACGACAGGGCCTTTTCGTGTCGCTGCCGGACCTCGTTGCCCGCTTCGCCCCGGCTCCTGCAACACCGCTACCGCCCTTCGCCGGTATCGTGGTGCGCACCGCCGATCGATCGCAGCAGCTTCGACGACTCCTCGCGAGCGGCGCCGCACTGCAGTCGAAAACTGGAGTCGCTTATTCTTGGCATGTCGTCGACGATTCGCGTCACGAGGCCAACCGGCGCGCGAATCGGGAAGCGATGGCCGAGCATCGTGCGCTGGAGCCGACGCACCACGATCTGTCCGCACGCTCGCTCGAAGCGGAGCTGTGCGCGGCGTTTCCCGATGTTGCCGAAGAAGTTCGTTGGCTGCTGGGGGCGGCGAATGGGGATGAAGTGACCTACGGCCGACCCCAAAACTACTTCCTGTTGCGTTTCGCCGGCCGTCGCTTGCTCATGATTGACGACGACGTCGTACTCGATCCACGCCGACCGCCTTTGGCGAAGGCCGGAGTGGAGCTCACGATCCAGCCCGAAGCGGGATTCTGGTACGAGAGCCTGGCTGCGGCGCAGGAGGCCTGTCCTGCGCTCGATCTCGACCCGCTCGCGGCGCACCTCAAGTGGCTCGGGTTGCCGTTGAGCGAAGCGTGGGCTCAGGCGCAGCGCGAACCGGGCGGTCTGGCCGTGGGAGAGTTGCCCGGTGACGTCGGCGAGTGCTTTGCCGCCGACGCGCGCGTGATGTTCACGCGCAGTCAGTTGCTCGGCGATCCAGCGTGGGCGACGATGACTACGCAGCAACTGTTGCTCGATATCGAGACACGAAGATGGCTCGCGGCGCATCCGGACGCTGGGCGCTACGGCCTGGAGAGCCAGATCTACTGGCGCGGCCCCGCAGCGTTGCGCTTGACGCCGAATCGCATGCAGAGCGTCCACATACTCGTCGGCTTCGACAATTCATCGCTGCTGCCGCCGACCGTCCGTGCCGGCCCGGGCGAAGACGTATTGCTGAGCGAGGCGGCGCGATGTATTCGTCCCGGGAGCTGGGCCGTCAAGCTGCCGTTCGCGGTGCTGCACCTGCGCGAGGCGCCGCGGCGGCAACCACTGCCCGCGGATACGGTCGTGCTGGGCCCCGAAAGGCTTCTCGTGGCCCATGTGCGCGCCAGCATGCCGGCGATCGTCGCCGAGCGCCCTGGAGAGCGCATGTCGATGTTGGGTGCGTTGTGTCTCGACCTCGCCACGGCCAGCGACGCCGAACTGACCGATCTACAGATCCAGCATGCCGCAGAGTATGCGGCCCGCGTCCACTTCGGCATCGAGGAGCAGTTGGGCGATCCATCGCTCCCGGCCGCCTGGAAAGATAAGCTGAAGCAGTGGCTCGCCTCGCCGAACTACCAGCTTGATCCGGCGTCGTTGCGCGCGCGCATTGCACCGAACGCGGCAGTGCGAGCGCTCGCGCAGGGCTACGGCCGCGCGCTCATTGCCTGGCCGCGATTGTGGTCGTTCTGCCGCGAGCGCTTCCAATGATTTGGTGGCTCGCTTCGGAACTGCGCATGCTCCCGCTTGCGCCCAGACTCTGTTTCGTGCGCAATCCGCTCAACGGCGCTTGGTCTCAGCTCTCCTCGGGCGAACATGCGGTTCTGTCGGCGTGCGAAGGCTGCCGCACGATCGGGGAGCACGAAGCGCGAGCAGCCGCGCGACTGGGCGCGCCGGAGGCGCACAGACCCGCGATCCGCGAGCTGCTCGAGCGCTGTGCACGCGAGGGATTGCTGCTCTCCGTACCTCAGCTCGTGTCGCGATTTGGAACGCCATCCGCGGCCGAGCCCGCCGCGTTCGGCGGCGTTGTCGTGCGAACTGCCGACCGGCCCCAACTGCTGGCGCGGCTCCTCGCAAGCGCGGAGACTCTCGAAGCGCGCGCTGGGGAGAAGCGACGCTGGCTCGTGATCGACGACTCGCACAATCCCGCTAGCGAGCAAGCCAACCGCGCAGCGATCGCAAATGCACGCTCGCTCGAGATCACGCATTACGATCGCGCCGCCGCCGACGCACTGCAGAACGCATTGCTCGCCGAGTTTCCACGCGCGGCGCGGGAGATCGCGTGGCTGCTCGCACCGGGGGCTCCCGGCGAGGCGACCTACGGCCGCCCGCTCAATCACGCACTGCTGCAGCTCGCCGGTCGCGCGTTCGTCAGCGTCGACGATGACGTGCTGCTCGAGTCGCGCCGCTCGCCGCTGTCCGATGCGGGGTTCACGGTTTCGGACGCGGCGGACGAGCTCACCTGGTACGAGAGCGAAGCGTCTTTGCTGCAGCACTGTCCGCCGGCAGACGTCGATCCGATTGCGCAACACGCGCGATGGCTCGGCTTGCCCATGGCCGATGCGTGGATGCGGGCGGAAGCACAGAGCGGCGCGCTGGCTGCGATGGACATCACCGCAGCACAGGGGAGTCGATTCGCACCGGACGCCCGCATCATCTTTACGCATAGCCACGCCTGCGGCGATCCGGGCTCGACAATGCTGCCGCTGCACCTGCTCTCGCTGCCGGCACGGTCGCGACAGTGGCTCGCTGCGAACCCGCAGGCCGTCGCCTACGCATTCGCGCGGCGTATCAACTGGCGCGGGCAATCGCGTTTACGGCTCGCGCCGACGCGGCTGCTGACGTTGACGACCATCGCGGGCCTCGACAACTCGCGCCTGCTGCCGCCGACTGCGCGCAGTCATCGCAGCGAGGACCTGCTGCTCGGCTCGGTGGCGCAATGGATGCATCCCACCGCATGGCAGGTCGACTTGCCGTTTGGCTTATTGCATCGGCGCGAGCCGGCCAAGCACTGGCTCCGCGCCGTCGATCCGGTCGGGCCCGAACCATTGCCTTTCATCCTAGCGTACCTCGAGCGACACGAGGCCGTCATCGTCGCCATGCGGCCCGAGCAGCGCCTCGCCGCGGCGGGAGCGTTGCTCGTGGACCTCGCGGCGGCTAGCGATGCGCATCTTGCGGAGATGCTCCTGGAGCACGCGGCGGAAGCGTCGAGCCGCGTGTTGTTCTCGCTGCAGGAACAGCTCGACGACGCCGCGCTGCCCGCCGCTTGGAAGCAGTCTCTTGGGCCGTGGCTCAACTCGCCGGCGCTCGCCCTCGACGAAACCGCGCTGCGCGCCCGCTCGCCGACCGTCGCGGCGATACGCTCGCTGGTCGACGGATACGGCAAAGCGCTGCTCGTTTGGCCGCAGCTCTGGGAGTTCTGCCGGGAGCGCAACGCATGAGACGTGGCGTTGCACCGATCGTTGCCCTTGGGCCCCGGCCCCCGATCGGGTCGGGGGCAGGCTCCGCGCCGGGGCGACAAGTCCTCCCGTGCGCGCAGCGCGGTGTCGCCCTGATCCTCGTACTGTGGCTCACGGTGCTGCTCACCGTGATCGCGGCCGGGTTTGCCTACAGCATGCGCACCGAAGCGCTCGCCGCGCGCAACGCGGTGGCTTTGGCCCAGGTGCGCGCGCGCGCTGATGGGGCGATCTCGCGCATGGCCTTCGAGCTGATGCGACCGCGCACGGTGGCCGAAACCTGGGCGTCCGACGGTGCCGTGCATTACTGGGAGGAAGGCGGCGCCACCATCGCGGCCAACGCCATGGACGAGTCTGGTAAAATCGACCTCAACGCGGCGTCGGATGCGTTGCTCAAGAACTTGTTTCAGACGGCGGCGGGAGTCGATGCCGACACCGCGGCACGTCTGGTCGATGCGATCGGCGACTGGAAGGATGCCGACGAGGTGAGACGCCCGCAGGGCGCGGAGGCGCCCGAGTATCAGGCGGCAGGGCTGTCGTACAAGCCGGCGAACGCGCCGTTCGAGACGGTGGCGGAGTTTCAGCGCGTGCTCGGCATGACCCCCGCGCTGTATGCGGCGGTTGCGGACAGCCTGACCGTATTCAGCCGGCAGCCTGGTGTGAATCCTGGGTACGCATCGCGCACGATTCTGCTGGCGCTGCCGAATGCGACGCCGGAAGTTGTCGACGCATATATCGCGCAGCGGAACGACGCCCTCGCGCAGCGGCTGCCGTTGCCGGCTTTTCCGATTGTGACCGGTGCGGCGCCGATCAACGTGTGGCGGATCCGCGCTGAAGCGACAAGCGCCGACGGCGTGACCTTCATCCGGGAAGCGGTGATAAGACCGGGCGGCGATGTGCTGCATCCGGTGACGGTATTGTTGTGGCAGGAAGGTGACCGCCGGGTATTTTCCCCGCCGCCGGGCACCCAGTGATCGGAACGATTGCGAACCATCTTGCGCGGACGCTGTCCTGAGCGAGGCGACGTTTTTTCGAAGAACGCATGAAAATGGGACTGGACAACTGGCGGCAGGGCCTTCGCGATGCGGCAAACCGCGTCGGCCTGCCTCGCTTCTGGCGCTGGTGGATGGGCGAGCTTGCCCCGCTCCTGCCGAGCGCCTCGCGCATCGCGTTCCAGCGCCGCTTCGTGCGACCGGTGATCGAATTTGCCGATGGCGAGGCGGTGTTCTGGCGACCCGAGTTCGGCGTTGGCCCGACACGGCTCGTGATCGCGGAGAAAGTGTCGCTGACCGGCGACGCTGCTGCGGTCCTCGCGGCCGGTCGCGCGGCCGTAGCGCGGCTCGCAGCAGATGCCTCGGGCGGTATCGCGGCGCCGAAAGTGGTCATCGCGCTTAGCTCCCGGCAGGTGTTGCGCAAGGAGCTCACGTTGCCTGCCGCGGTCGAGGAGAATCTCGCGCAGACGCTCGCTTACGATCTCGACCGCCACACCCCGTTCCGGCCCGAGCAGCTCTACTTCGATGCCGTCGTCGTCAGCCGGGACGCAGCGAAGAAAACACTCCGTGTCGACTGGGCCGCCGCATTGCGGAGCATCGTCGACGACGCGCGCAAGCAGGTCGAAGCATGGGGCGCGGTACCGCGCGCAGTCGTGCCGGGACCGCCGGCCACGGCCGCGAAGCTCAACCTCATCCCCGACGTTGCGCGACCGCGGCCCCTGGAATGGCGTCGGTGGCAGGTGTGGGCGCCGGCGGCCATCGTTGCGACCATCGCGCTCGCCGCAGTGATCGTGCCGCTCGCGCAGAAGCGCCATTACGCGATCGCGTTGAACGTGCTCAGTGCGGAGGCAGGACAACAAGCGCAGGCGGCCGATGCAGTGCGGCAGCAGCTCGAAGTGATGCAGAACGACTACAACTATGTGCTCGCGAAGAAGTACGCGTACCCGAGCCTTGTGCAAGTGCTCGACGAGGTTACGCGCACGCTGCCTGACGATACCTGGCTCACGCAGTTCGAGTTGAAGACGGGCGGCCGCGGCAAGGAGTTGCAGCGCGATCTCTATCTTCGTGGCGAATCCGGGAATGCCGGCAAGCTGATCGCGCTGCTCGAGGACACGAAGCTGGTCGAGCAGGCCGCGCCGCGTTCTCCGACCACCAAGATCCAGGGCGCGAGCGGCGAGATCTTCGATGTCGGCGCCCGCTTGCGCACGCTGACGCTGCCCGCGCCGGAAACGCTGACGCTCGGCGCGGTGCGAGTCGCGTCGCCGCCGGTGGTGGCTGCGCCGTCTGCCGCAGCACCTGCCCCCGCGCCCGCTCCGGCGGCGCCCGCTCCGGCGGCGCCCACTCCAGCGGCGCCGGCCGTTGCGGCCGTTGCCGCCGCGCCCGCAGCGGCGCCGCACCCGGTCGCAGGTGCTCCAGTTCCGTTGGTGCCGATGCGTGCTGCGCCGCCCGAAACGATTTCGCCCACGACGGCCGCCGGGTTCGGTCCGTTCCCTGAGGGCTACGTGCCGCCACCCTCCGCGATGCCGCCCGATACGCAGCGAGCCGCGACGCCGCGGCGGGCGCGTCCAGCGCCGCTCACTGCGCCGGTCGGCGCACCGGTGGCGCCGATGCGCCGCCCTCTCCCGGCGCATCGGAACCCGACGAAGACAACTGATGGTCACCCTCGCGCTCCCGCTTCCGCCCAGGCAAAGCCGCGTACTGGCTCTGGCGCTGCTCGCGCTTGCCGTGCTCCTGGGCATCGCGCTGTTGCTCACACCGTTCCTCCTGCTCCACCGGCACTACGATGCGGCGATCGACGCCCTGCAGGACCGAATCGAGGTCTACCGCCGCGTCGCGGCGCAGACTCCGGAGCTGAAA
>WNGB01018852.1_pt1 | contig 15704 bp, 15 predicted proteins | sample 5400681 | NCBI WGS metagenome assembly WNGB01 (sample SAMN13153367, study PRJNA577476) | soil metagenome | isolation source: 115 cm soil or saprolite under grassland replicate 2 | place: USA:California | collected 2016-06-15
CTTCGGCCGAGTCCAGACGCTCTGCTGCGACGCGCAGGCTGTGGCGTACGTGTTGTTCGCGTTGGAACCGCTCCCGCCACTGCTCAGGAGCGTCCACGCCACCCAGAATGCCTGACAGCGCAGCGTTTGTCTACAAAACTGGACGCCTTAGCGTAGGTTCCTGCGCCGTTTCTACTCAAGGGCCGATTCGAGCGCGAGCTGAACACGGTGCTCAGCGATGCGCGCGCGGCGGGCCGACCATCCCTTGAAGTGACCGCCGCGGACCTACACTGCCGAGTGGGAGGCTACCCCGGTCCGGACCAACGAATGGCGAACTGCTTAGCCGGGTTCGATCCAGCCCGACCCGTCAGCGTCCGCCTGCCCGGCACTGGCATGGCGGCCGGCGGGCCGCGGGCCCCAGTCAAACAGCGCGATCAGTCGCCTGCGCATGCGAGAGCTGCCCACGAGGCCGACAGATCGGAACCACCACTTGTTATCAGACGGCGGCTCCAGGCCGTATGTATACGCCCGGAGTCGATGCGTCGAGCGTAGCTGCGAGGAAACGCGTCTGCACTTTTTCCGAAGCGGTCTTCGGCAGCTCGTCCACAACTTGGATGTAGTGGGGCACGTGGGACCGCTCAAGCACTCGGGCGCAGTGCTCGAACAGGCCGATCGGGTCGAATGCGTCTGGCCGGCTAACGACCACGGCGACCGCGATGTCGCTCTCGCCAGGGGCACGAGTCCGGGAGGGCACCCCATACACGTGGGCATCGAGGACGTCCGGGTGGTCGAGCACGATCCGGCGCACGAAACCCTCAGAAATGAATTCGCCCATGCGGCGGATGCCGCCTTCCTCCTTGCGATGGGCGAAGTAGTACCAGCCGTCGGCGTCGCGCCAGCACATGTCGTCAGTGTGCATCCAGCCGCCGTGAGTCTTGCGGGCCGAGGCGTCCGCATTCTTGAAGTACTCGAGCTCGGCGGAGCCGCCAACGGGGCGTCCGACGAGCTCCCCAATCGTGCCCGGCGGCACCGGCTGGTCGTCCTCGTCGACGATCGCCATCTCGAGGACGGCGGGTGGTTTGCCAAACGAGCCGACCGGACCTTCACCGGGCGGGTTGTAGGCGAACGCGCCACCCTCCATCGTTCCGTACCACTCGAGAACGCGGACCCTGAACCGCTCCTCGAACGGCTCCCACAGCTCGCGCGGCATGCCAGCGCTTACGATCAAGCGCACAGTGTGCATCCGATCCTTCGCCGACGGCGGCTCGCCATAGATTGCGCTGGCTATGCCACCCAGGTTCGACCAGGTCGTGCAGCCATGCTCGATGCACACGTCCCAGAGCCTGGTCTTTGTGAACCGGCGGCTCAAAACGGAGTGGTCGACCGCGCCGCTGAGCGCCGGCAGGAGCGTAACGACCAGGGCGTTCCCGTGCGTCAGCGACAGCCCCGTGTAGGGCACGTCGTCACGGCGGTAGCCGAAGAACGCCGTCGGGATCGTCAGGTACAGCGGCATGCGCTCGTAGGTGAGGACGATCGCCTTGGGATCGCCTGTTGTCCCCGAGGTATATGACAGCTCAAACGGGTCGCCAAGCCGATCGACATGCTGCCCGGTGTCCTCGCGCTGCGGGCCATCTAGTACCTCGTTAAGGGTTCGCCAGGTGCGCGGCGGCTTAAGTCCGTCTGCTCGGCCCTCCGGTGTCGAAAGCACGTAGACTCGCGCATCAATGGTTCGAAGGACGTGCGCCGCCGAATTGTCGGCTGCGACGTAATCGGCCGTCAGTACGGAGGCGCACTCGGCGAAACTCAGGAAGTAGCGCAGCTTCTCACCCCGCGAGCGCGGGTCAACTGGGACGGCTACGAGGCCCAGCTTGGAACACGCGACCAGCGCATAGACGAACTCCGGGTGGTTGCGGAGTACAACCCCTACGCGATCGCCCTTGCGCAGGCCGGCCGCCTGCAACTCGTGAGCCAGCTTGTTGGACTGGACGGCGAGGTCGCCGAGGGTCAACCGCTCTTGGGGCAAGTCGCCGTTCTCAAAAATCAGGCAGGTCCTGTCGGGTTCGGTCTTTGCGCGGGCGGTTACCAGCCGGCTGAGAACGTTTGCGTCGAGTGGATCGGCTATGGTTCCCTCCTACCGCTGCAAGACGTGGACGGCGCAGGCAGCGGCGTCCGTGCCGACCCAGCCGCCCGCGTTCTGGGCCAGCGCCGTGGTTGCCTTCGTAACCTGGCGTTCGCCGCAGCGCCCCTCGAGCTGCCAGGTCAGCTCGACGATCTGCGCCGCGCCGGTAGCCCCGATTGGATGACCCCGCGACAATAGACCTCCGCTGGGGTTGACCGGCAGTTCGCCACCCAGCCATGTGACCCCGTCGCGCACCAGGCGCGGTGCGTCCCCGGCCGGGCATAGGCCGAGCTGTTCGTACAGGTGCAGCTCGGCAATCGCGGTCGCGTCGTGGAGCTCGACCACGTCGAAGTCCGTCGGGCCGACACCAGCAATCTCGCGGGCGAGGCCTGCAGCTCGCTCGACGGCGCTTAGCTTGGCCACATCGTCGCCCCGACCCGAGGTCAACACCGAGGCTGCGATCCGCACCCCACCCGCGCGAGCTCGCGCATAGCCATTCGCGGTCAGCACCAGGCACGCGGCGCCGTCGCTGAGCGGCGAACACATCAGCAACGTGAGGGGCCCAGCCACGGAGCGGGCGCTCAGCACCTGCTCGACGGTCACCTCCTCGCGGTACTGTGAGAAGGGGTTGAGTGCGCCGTGGTGGTGGTTCTTGACGGACACCAGGGCCAGCGCCTCAGGATCGATTGAGGACAACTCGGCCGTGCCCTCGCCACCCTCGGCTGAGAACGACGCGTACAGGTCCATGAACACACTACGCCCCTGGCCGGCATCGCTGCCGAAGCGCGATTGAAGCTCGGCCAGGTCCATAGAAGCGTTGAACGCGCGGAACGACTTGGCTTTGTCCGCGTCGTACAGCTTTTCGAAACCGACGATGGCGACACAGTCATACATGCCGCTGGCCACCGCCTGCCAGCCCAGGTGGAGAGCGGTCGACGAGGAGGCGCACGCGTTCTCGACATTGACGATCGGCACGCCCATCAATCCTGTCCGCCGCAGGACAACCTGGCCACGAATCGACTCCTGGCCACTCATCAGGCCCGAGACCGCGTTGCCGACGTACCCCGTTGTGAATGAAGAAGCTGCGGATGGTGTTGCCCGCCTCCCGCCCGGCGCGCGGCTCGCCGCCGGCGACGACGGCTTCGAACTCGTCGATTCTGGCCATCTCCGCTCGGCGTCGCTTCAGCCAGATTTTCTTGCCCGTCGGCGTGTCGCGCAACAGGTTGGCGACGAGCGCGTCGGGATCTCGCTGGGCGACCTCGCAGTAGCGGCGGAGAACCTTCAGCTTGTGTTGCTGCTCGGCCTCCTCCGCCGTGCGGTTCCACTGACTGGCATACGCCTGCAGCCAGTGACGCACGGTTGCGAACTCGCCCAGCTCGTCGATAGTCATTCGGGCAATCCAAACATCCTGGCTAGCGCGCGCACCTCGTCCTTGCGCCATGGTTGTGGCGCAGGCGGCTGCATCATCCCCTCGGCTTCCAACTGCTTGACCACGTTCGGGTCGCGTTCGAATGCCGTGCCGTACCGACCCTCGAAATACAGCTCTTCGAACGGCTGCCGTGGCCGTTGCCCGCCGGCGTCCGGCGATTCGGCCGGATAACCCAGCAGCTGCACCCACAGTGGAATCAGGTGCGGGGGCACGCCGAATGCCTCGCTGGCTTTCGCGCCGCTGAACGCGTTCAGTCCGGTGCCCAGGCCCAGCTCGACGGCCATCAGCAGGGCCTGGTTGATCGCGATGCCAGCTTCGACGGCGGTCACGACTGCCAGTGTCGTTGGGTCGCCCATGATCGGAGTCAGCACCTGCGTCCAGATCACGTTATCGACGTAGGCGTGGCTCCAACCATGGCTCGGGTTGAGTGCGCCCACGTCAACCAGCTGTTTGAGCGTCGTCTGCCCCTGTGACGCCGCCGTCGTGTCGCCGTACCAGAAGATCCACGTCGGCGCGAGATCGAGCTGGGCGGTCGTGGTCGGCGTCTTGAGTGCGTTGCGCAGGTCGTCGGAGAGATCGTCGCGATTGACCACGATGGCCTTTGCCCAGTTCGAGTTGACGGCTTGGGAGGCAAGTCGCGCCGCCTCCAAGATGATCTGGATCTTCTCCCGCTCGACCGGGCGGTACGGCTGGAAGTACCGAATAGATCGCCGGCTACCGACCAGTTGCTTGAACTCCACCTGATGCCTCCTCGCGGTCTAGTGCCACTTCGTCATGTGCTCGCGGATCTGGGACGTGATGTTGCCGCCACCGACGTAGTAGCGCTCGTAGAAAGCCTCGTCGACGTGGTGGATAACCGCACCGAAGTTGCACTGCATCGGGTTGAAGTAGACGGGACATTGGCCGTACTTGTTGACGCAATAGTCGACGTACGCAATCGCCGCATCGACCGCCCAATCCGAGACCTGCACGACCGGATCGTTGACGATGTCGCGCACGACTTCGGGCTTGAATGGCCCGTGGTTCATCATCCAGTTGTTGCCGTTGCGGGCCAGTGTGCCGCCGCTGCCGTACTTCTCGTCCATCATGTGGGTGATCACCGTGCGGCCATCGGCATAGCGCGGCGAAGGTACGTAGGTGGCCTCCTTGATGCCCTCAACGCCAAAGATCTTCAGCGCGCCGGACGCAGCTGGGGCCTTCGGGTTGAGCTCTTCCGCGCGGAAGCCGAGGCCCTTGGCAACGCCGGGGAAGGCCCCCATTAGCACGTCATCAAAGAAGCCGCAGAAGATCCAGTTGCCCAGGCCCATCGTCTCCGCCGCCAGGCGCATGTTCTGGACGTACGAGCCTGGTGGGTAGGTCTCGACCTGCAGTAGAAACTGTTCGATCTGGCTGATGGTGATCGGGAACTCGAGCTTGCCCTCGCCGACCCACTTGTCGAGCCCGGCCGGCTGTTGCGTCGCGTCATCCAGGAAATACAGGTGCCAGACGTCGAACAGGTTCAGGAGGACGCTGAAATACAGCCAGCCCACGTCCGTGATGGGGATGAACCAGGTCGTGCCTTCGCGGTTAACGTTGAACTGGTATGGTCCGAACAGTGACGCGTTCGGGGCGCCCGGCACGCGCAAGCCCCAGTCGACGTCCGGTCGGTGGTCGAGCACGCGGCGCATACCGGTGCGGTACCAGTTCAGCACCTTGCCGTAGTCGGCCTCCGACTCGATCTCGACCATCTTCGAACGCTCGAGGCCCGGGTTGTAGATGAAGGCGCCTTCGTCCTTGATGATCAGCAAGTCATGCGCCTGGCTGTTGCCCGGAGCTGCTGCGGTGCGGCCGGCGATAAACGTCAGCTCGTGGAAGCCGCCGTGAACCGCGATGTCCCAATGGGCAATGCCGTTGGGGCCGAGCGCCGACCAGGCCACGATGGCCTCCTCGACCTCGGTCAGCGGCAGGACCGGGTGCTCGGACTTGAAGGCCAGCGGGCCCTTCTCTTGAACCAGGCTGCGTCCGCCAGTAGCGCCGCGGACCTCCGCCTCGCCTGACTCGATTGCGTAGCCGCGGGCTACCCGGCGACTGCGCAGCGTTGAGAGGAGCTGGGGCAAGGGCCGCGTCTCCTCGAAGTAGGCCTTGAGCTGCTGGCGCTCCACGTCTGTAATCGCGCCTGTCGACATCGTCGTCGCCATGTCACATCTCCGTTTTCTACGTCCCTGGTCGGGACCATGAGAAATGCCGGCGTTATCTTGTTCTCAAGCCGGGGGCGTTGCGCGGTAGCCTCCCCGTTCGAGATTGGCCAGCCGCAGCCCGACACCCCCGGGCCGTGCTTCCGAGGGCAGGCGCCCCGTCCCCGGCTCATCGCCATCAGGCTCAAAGAGAGCCAGTCAGCGCGTCCGTCGCTCGACCCTGCGGCCGAGACCATGTCGATCGCAACACCGCAAACATGACACCCCCTATTTCGTTGATTCCCGCTCATGGGTCGTTCAGATCCCACAAGTCTTCGACCCCTGACGCGATCCGGGGCGATTGAAGCTGGGGTGACTTCGCGGTGGAGACTACCATGCAATGGGCCACGCGGGAATGACCATAGACGCGTGCCGGCCCGCATGGATGCTGTCCCCTCTGATAAATCGGGGCGGGTACCGCCCGAGCCACGGTGAATGGCAATGGTTGAGTCACGTGCGATCGTTGCCCACGAGCAGCCCTGAGCTGGAACTCGAAGACCTGCGACGCGGTCGAGCGTGTGAGTTGCTTGAGCACCAGCGCTCCACGCGTCGCTGGGCGCGGCGCCGCACAATCAAGCCAGGGTCGTGATGCCCGGCAGGATGATCTGGCCGGCCCGCAAGGCGCTCGACGGCAATCTCGATCAGCGGCAGCGGCAAATTCGCGTTCGAGCGCCAGCGGGACGAGGGTTCGGCCCAACGTGCAGCTGCGACCACCCAGCAGGCGCCGGATCTCGCGGAGGCTCTCGGCCGGGTGTGGCCAGAACTGGAGGCTGTTGACGGGCACACACCATGTCGAACGTCTTTTCAGCAAACGTCAAGGCCTCGACCGTTCCGATTCGGAGATCTCCCAGCCCGCGCGCTTGGACGACCGCTCCTGCCCGAACGTATTGTCGCCTGCCCCATAACGACCGGAGTGTCCGACTCCCAGCGCACGCGGAGGCGTCGGGCCGGTGATACGCGTCCTGCCCGGTGCCGCTTGACCAGGTCGCGGTGAGCGGCGCGCCGGCCGGCGCATCGATGACCCCATGTGTCGCCGGTTGGGCCGCGCCGTCGTCGTGATCCGCCGCGAGGCGGGGAACTTGTCGACTCGCTGGCGACCGGTCTCACTCACATGAGTGCCTAGCGGAGCGTGACTGGCGCTGCGAATGGGTTCCGGTCGGAAATGGTGCTGGTGGCGCTTTCGATACGAATGTCGCCCTGATCGGGGGCGCGGCGCCAGCGGAACCCACGCCCCGCCCGGTGGAGTGGCCGATGAAGCTCGCGGCGCAGTTCGGTTAGCCGAACAGGTTGCCCCCGCTGCGTCGCTCTCACAGCGTACGCCGCGGCGCCTCCATCACATTCCGCCGCCCGACGGCGGCGAGCGCACTTCGAAAGTAGCAGGCACTTTCTTCGTCTGCGAGACGACTCGGTGAGCCGCCTTCGGTTCATTGCTGCGGAGAAGGTGTGCTATTCGGTCGTCCGGCTGCGCTGCGTACTCGGCGTCTCGAGCAGCGGCGTCTACGCGTGGCAGCAGTATTAGCCGAGTGCTTGCGTTCGCGCTGATGTAGTGCTCACCGAGCGCATACGCATATGTTTGGCTGAGTGCCGGAACGGGAGGCGACTGACGCAGGCAAAGCTCGCGGCGGTGAGCGGAGGTGCACGCGGGGCGATGGTTCGACGTGAGCGCGGCCTCCGCGCATTAGAGCCAATCAGGACCGCTTCCATGTCATTGAAGTGCTGGTCGACGCTGCCTCGATCGAGGCGAGGTAGGCCAAGCCCATTTTTGCTAGTGACCGCCCCCCAAGGCAGAGCTCACCAGAACCGCGCCAGGTCAGTCCCCGCCGGTAGCCCTGTGAGGCGCGACTGGCCAAGAAAGGCACAGGCAAAGCAGCCCTTCTTGCGTATGCGGGTCATGCGCTGATGGAGAACAGACATGGACTGTTGGTGGACTTCCAGGTGAGCCAGGCAAGCGGCACAGCTGAACGCGACGCCGTGCCAGACCTGGTGGATCAGGCGCGCGAACGAGGCTTCAAGCCGCGCACGTTGGGGGCCGACAAGGGGTATGACACCAAAGACAGCGTGGCTCACCTCCGAGAGCGGAAGGTGACGCCTCACGTGGCGCAGAACACCAGTGGGCGGCACAGCGCGATCGACGGGCGCACCACGCGGCGCGTCGGCTTTGGCATCAGTCAACGTAAACGCAAACTGGTCGAAGGAGATCTTCGGCTGGATGAAGACGATCGGCGGGTTCCGACGGACGCGCTACATCGGGCTGGAGCGGACACAACTCGCCGGCTATTTCGTGGCTGCCGCCTACAACCTGGTCCGCATCGCGAAATTGGCGCCTGCCGCACTGGCCAGCTAAGGCGGATTAGCGGGACGAACCTCCAACCATCGCGGCTCGAATCCGGCCAATCCTCCGGTTAGCCGGCAACCCCTTCTCCATCGGACTTCTCATCCCACTGATCCACCTTGGAAACGTCGGAACGGCGGGTTTGTCAAAGCGCTGCTAGAACGGATGCCGCCCTGCTACCTGGCGGCCGCCTACAGCTCGTTCCTGGGTAGTCCTCAAGGCGCCGTCGCTCGGTCGCGTCCAGCGCCGTCGGCGACGAGTTGTTCGGTGGCTTCTTTGCCGATGCCCGTGGTGGCGGATCCAGTCGTCGACCTCGCCGACGACGAGCTCTATCGGCGCAGCCTGCTGATCCAGGTCAACAAGGGTGAACGTCGCCATGGCTTGGCTCGCACCGTGTTCCACGGCCGCGGTGGCGAGCTACGCCAGGCGTATCGCGAAGGCCAGGAGGACCAGCTCGGTGCGCTTCGGGCTGGTGCTGAACGCGATCGTCTTGTGGAACACGCGCTACATGAGCCTGGCGCTGGACGAGCTTCGGAACGCCGGCATGCAGATCCAGCCAGACGACTTCGAACGGCTCTCACCGCTGGTGCACCACCACATTCATCTGGACGGCCGCTACAGCTTCACACTGCCCGAACCGTTTGCACACGGAGAGTTGCGTCCGCTACGCGACCCCAACGACCCGGCCGAGCAGGTCTTTGACCTGGTCGCTGCGACCGCATGACCTCCACAGCTTGACCAGAATCCTTAGCGTAGGATCCTGTTCCGTCTTCGCTGGTCACCGACAATCTGCCTGGGCCACTGGCCCGGCTCCTTGCCGCCGAGGACGCCCAGGCCGAAGCGGAGCCGGTGGCGCACCAGGTCGGCGCGCTGGTCGACCGCGGGTTGCTGGAGCATCCGGGCGATGCCGCGGTGCTGTATCGCACCAACGGCCAGGCCGACGTGCTGGCTGCCGCCCTGCGTGCCGCCGGCGTGCCGTACCGCATGCACGGCGACGGCGATCTCTTCGGCGAGCGCGTGGCGCGCGATCTCGTCGCCTACCTGCGCCTCGCTCGTAACCCGTCCGACCGGGCAGCGCTGGCCCGTATCGCCGATTGGCCGCGGCGGGGTCTTGGTCGGCTGCAGGCCACGCTGCTGGCCGAGCCGACAACGTTGGCCGAGCTGCCGGCGCTGGCGGCCGCACGACTGGGGCAGAAAACGACCTCCAGCAGGCAAGCGCATTGGCGCGGCAGATGGTCACTCGCTGGGGGATGAGCGACGAGTTGGGACCAGTGACACTCGCGCCACGCGACGATCTCCCAGCCGGGTTCGGCATGTCGAAGCCATATAGCGAACCGACGGCCCGCTCGATTGACGAAGTACACCGCATCCTGCAAGAAAGCCACGCTGAAGCTGCCCGCCTGCTGGAGCAGTATCGGCCTCAACTGGACGCACTGGCCGAGGCGCTCCTCGACCACGAGACGCTTGACGAACAAGAGATCCTGAAGGTGACCGGGTTGCCACGAGCGCCGCGCCTGCACGATCGTCCGATATCCATTCGTGCGGCGGTGCTCCGCCGTCCAGCGTGATCTCTCGCACGATGGATGTTCTCAGCGGGTGAGGAGCCCCGCGCCGGCCTCTTCGGCGAGCGCGCGTGCTTTGGAAGCTGAGACAGGCCCAGTGAACGGTCTCTCCTCGAGCGCTGAGCCAACAATGGCTACATCGGCAACGTCAAGTGCCTCACGCACGTTGGCCAGCGTCACCCCCCCGCCGATGGCAACCGGCGTGTCGGGCAGCACCGAGCGCGCCGAACGCGCCATGTGCAGCGTCGAGGCCCACGAATCACCAGTGACAATGACCACCGAAGCTCCACCGAACTTTGTCGCCCATTCGGCGATCTGCTCCAGCGGCTGCGGAACGAGCGGGACGCTTGTGCGGTCGAAGAGGTCCGCCCAGATCTCTGTACTGCTCCCAAGGCGCTGGCGCGTACGCAGCGCAACCGCTGCCGACGGCGCAAGAACTCCCTCGGCACCTAACACCGCTCCGACGTAGACCTTCAGCCGGACGAACTCAGCACCGACTGCGGCGGCCACCGCCAGAGCGCCCGGCGCATCGTTCTTCAGGATGTTTACGCCGATCGGCCAGTTATTTTCCCGCCGGATCTCCCGGCCAACGACCGACAGGAACGCGAGGTCTCGGGCGGCGCGATCGCCGAGAATGGCAAGTCGTGGGTGTTCTGGATGATTCCCGCCCGAAAACCCGCGGTGTGCAGTGCCCGAGCGTCGTCTACGGCCTGCTCGATGATCCGGTCAAACGACTGGCCCATGTAGTTGGTCGAGCCTGGGAGCGGCGGAAGGTGGATCATGCCCACCAGCGCTCTGCAGCCGCGTCCAACGAATGTCATGCCGACGAACCTCCACGCCCGAACGCACACTCCTGTATCCAAACTCGGTTGAAGTCGGGATTCGCGTGCAGGTCCTTCACCGCGTGCGTGAACCAGGCCGCCTGGTCCGGATCCGACGTGGGCAGTGCGTCGAGCACCGCGGCGACGCCCAGGCTCGCCGCACCCAGATAATCGATATACAGCTTAGCTGCCACGGCATCGACGTCTAACCAGGCCAGCGCGCGCGCTGCCGGCTGGTGCGCACGCTCGTCATCAAGAAGGGTTTCCAGCCCGCATTCGGCGGCTTCGATCGCTTCGAGCAGCGGGCGATCGCACGACCGGGCGAACGCCGCGCCCGCGGCGACGTGGGCAGCATGCCACGCGCTGGTGGCTGCTGGCCCAAGCCAGGCGGTCGCCGCCGCGAGTATCAGCGCATGGTGGCGAACCATGCTGTACGTGCCCGGGGGCGGATCCGCGACGAACAATTGCAGCACGTCGTTGGCGATGCCGATCCACACGCGCTGCGCCAGGGCCACCGAATCGGCCTGCTCAACACCCCGCGCGGTGAGAAAGCCCGCCAGTAGCGCACCCCAATCATCAACGTACTCGATGACCACCGAGCCGTCTGGCTGGTGTATGGGCCAGGCCGGAATAAGGCTTCCGCCGCGGGCCACAGCCGGCGCCACGACAGTCGCCGAAACTGGCAGTACTGTTCCTGGAGGGAGTCCAAGTGTCGCCACGGCGTGCGGCATCGCCTCGGCGACGATGGCCTGAGCGCGGGGTTCGTCGAGGCGCCCACCATCACAAACCAGTTGGCGGTAGGTCTGCTGCAGACTCACGCCCTGACGGGGACCTCCGCGGTGATCGGGCCCCGCGCGACGAGTCTGCCGCGGCCGGCGTGGCCAGTAAACTCGCCGTCGCGCATGACCAGTTCACCCCGACTGACGGTTGCCACCGGATAGCCCCGCAGGTAACGGCCGGCGTACGGCGTGTAATCGCATTGGCTGTGCAACACGTCGCGGGATAGGAGCACCTCCTTGTTCGGATCGACGATGACGAGATCGGCGTCGTAGCCGGGCTGCAGTGCGCCTTTGCCGCGCAGTTGGAAGATGCGCGCCGCGTTGCCGCTGGTCAGGCTGGCGAAGCGGGCGAGCGTCAGACGGCCGGTGTTGACTCCCTCGCTGAACAGGAGTGAGAGCAGCGTCTCGGTGCCGGGAATGCCGGGGTACACCGCGTCGAACGACGCGGCGCCAAGCTTCACGCTGCGATCGAATGGACTGTGATCGGAGCCGCCGCTAGGCCTCGCGCCGACGACAGATGGACAACGCTAGTTTCACATCCGGTTTCGCGCGCAAGTGCTCCGGTGCTCGCGACGGCGATCTCTTCGGCATAATCAGGTCGCTGCAAAGCCAGGTAGCGCATGCCGGTTTGACCCTCGGCCAGGTAGGCCGCCTTGAGATGCTCGAGGACCTCGTCATTTTCGGCGTGGATCAGCGCCACGCCACCCAGCCTGGCGATCTCGCGCATTGCCTCCAACAGAAACCCGAGGTCCGTGTAGAACCCAAAAGCTCGGTACGTCAAGAAGAACTTGAACGAGCGCACGCCGAGCGCGACGATCGGCTCGATGTCGGCCAGCGTTGAGTCGGTGGCGGTCGTCAGCGCGGCGTGGAAGGCGAAGTCGATCGTCGAATTGTGCTCCGCCTCCGCAAGCCGCTCGCGCACCGCGTCCAGCGCAGAGCCACCGCTCGGTTGGACCGCGAAGTCGACGTATGTCGTTACCCCACCACACGCCGCCGAGCGTGAGCCGGTGCGGTAATCGTCGCTGGTGACCATGCTGCCTTGAAACATGCGGAAATGCACGTGCGGGTCGATGCCCCCGGGCAGAACGATGCGACCAGTGGCGTCGAGCGTTTCGTCGCCATCCAGCGGTTCGTTGGCGATCGACGCCAGACGCCCGCTGCGAATGCCAAGATTGGCGACAACTGGTCCGGCCGGCAGAACGAGCGTGCCGCCGTTGATCGCGACGTCAAACGCTGGTGGCATGCTCGCCTCCTTTGGCGCTCACCGTCTCGAGCGGATCGGTGCTGCCGAAGATCTGCCGGAAGTTGACAGCGCGTCGCCGATCATCGTCAAAGCCAAGCATGGTCCGCCCCAGACGCTGGGCGAAAGCGAGGGCCACCAACTCGAGTGGCAGCGGCGTGACGAGTGGCGACAGCAGCTCGTCATCTGGCAACTCGACCGGCAGCACGGCGTCGGCCAGGTCAGACGTTTCGGCGTCATCCGCGGCGCAGATCGCGATCCCCTGACCGTCCATGTCGCGAACTGCCTGGAGCTGTTCCCGGGCGCGGTCCACGCTTGCCCCGGCGGGTGCGAGGACGAATGTGCTGGTGCCCGCTCGGGTGCAGAAATATTGCTCGTGGGCCCACTCCTCGAGCTCCTGGCCAACCGCCGGGTACGCCGCGGCTTCGATGAATTTCGCCATGCCGAACAGCGCCGTAGCGTAGTTCGGACCACCGCCTACGATGCATACCAGACCGTCGGTCGTCAGGGTCGAGGCAACTTCAGACGATGGTTGAGTGTTGGCCTCGATGGTCGCCGCAACATCATCTCCGCTCGCCGCGATCGCCTCCAGAATGCCTGCCGCCTGGGGATCGTTGAGTCGTCGACTGAGCTGTCCAAGCCTCACCGCCACCGCGTAGAGCCCGACCAGCGACGCAAGATAGGAGAGTGTCCCTGGACCGAAGCCCACGTCCTGATACGTCCACGGCAGGAGCATGCTTGCGGCGTCCGCCAGCGGACTGCCGGGGTTGTAGGTCAGTCCGAGCGATGCGATCCCACGCTCGGCGGCGACGCGCGCGCACTCGACCGTGCGGACCACTCGCCCGGAGTTGGAGACGGCAATGACCAATGCGTCCGACGGCGCGTTCTGAATTGCATAACGCGAGAACTCGAGCGACTCCAGGGCTTCAGTGGGGATGCCGCTCCAGCGCTCGAACGCAGAGCGTGTCGCCAGTCCGGCGTAGTGCGAATCGCCGCACCCGACCAGGTACACGCGTGACGGCGCGCTCAACGGCAGCTCGGCCGCGGCAGCGTGCAGCGCGGCGGCGGCTCCACCGCGCAGGTAGTCCGGCTGGACCCGTATTCCAGCCAGCATGTTGTCCCACTTCAGCTCGCGTTTGTCCATGCGCATGTCAAGTTCATCTCCTCAGTGAGTCGTGCGAGACGCTGCTCGGCGGCGGAACAATCGAAAGGCAAGACAGCCAAGGCACCACGCCGCTCGACCACAAACGAAGCAGCGACGGTGGCGCGGCAGGCGGCTGTCAACACATTTCCGACAGGTGGCTGGCCATAGCTCACGCAGAACGCGCCGCAGAAGGCGTCTCCGGCGCCGGTCGGATCGATGGCGTTGACCGCCACCGCCGGAACATGCACCGGACGCTGGAGTTCGGGGCTGAACACCAGACTGCCCTCCGCCCCGAGTTTGATCGCCACCACTCGCGGGCCGCACTTCGCCAAGGCCAGCGCCGCATCTTCGGGCGCATCCCGGCCAAAGAGCAGCGTGGCTTCCTGGCGACTCGGCAAAAAAAGATCTACCTGACCCAACAGCTCGAGCAAGCGCGCCTCGGACCCGCGGACGTACTCGTCGTGCGGGTCGAGCGACACCAGCGCGGTCCCGCGCGCCAGGTGTCGCACGAGATTCGACTGCACCTCGAGCGGCATCGGCGCAACGTGACATACCCGCGCGTGACTCGCTTCATGGGGAACTTCCGCCGGCAGCAACGACTGCTCGAGATGCGAGCCGGAGTCCAGCCAGTTGATGAAGCGCCGCCGCTCGGCGGTCTCGTACAACGCCCAGTTGTGGATGCTCGGCGTGGTTGTCGGCGACAGCGTGAGCTGAATGCCAGCTGCTTCGAGCGCCTGAATGTGACTCCTGGGAAAGTCTGAGCCAATCCGTGCGGCCAGGCCAACCCCCTTGGACCACAGCCGGCCGCCAATGGCCGCGAAGATGGCGTTGCCGCCGCACAAGCCCATGGCTGTTGTGCCATCGGCCAGCACCAGGTCGTCGGTGGTCAGGTTGCCGAGTACCCACAGATCGGCGGACATCACAGGTAATTGCGGGTGATGAGCCCGATGCCGAGCAGGCGCAGCACTACCGCCAGGATGCTGGCCACCAACAAGGTGTACATGATGAAGCGGTCCGCCCGGGTGAGTCGAAGCTCCACGATCGAGGTGCGCGAAGCACGTGCAGCAAAGCCGCGGGCATCCATCGCCAGTGCCAGACCCTGAGCCACGTCGATCGCGCGGATGAACAGCGGTCCAATGATCGCCACGGATTTCAAGGCTCTCGATAACGGGTTGCCGTGGCGCAGGTCCAGCGCGCGGGCTTGCTGGGCCTCGGCAATGGTCGCTCGTTCTGCGTTCAGCAGCGGCACGAAGCGGATCGCCGCGGTCATCGCCACGCCAGCCTTGTACGGCAGACCCAGGTGGAGCAAGCCGACGGTGAGTTTCTGCGGTGAAGTCGTCATCATCCACACGCCGGCCGCGGTCACCATCAGCGCCACCCGCAAGCCCATCGCCAGGCCGAAAAGCAGACCGTTGAGGGTAATCGTCTGGCCGGCGACCGTGAACAGGTCCGGTCCACCCTGGACGTACAGCGGCCAGATCACGACCCCCAGAACGAGGAACCACACGCTGCCAGCCAGAAATGGCGCCATACTCCGCCAGCCAACCTGCGCCAGGCGGCCGACGACGAGTACCAGCAGGACGAGTCCGCCGAGTACCGCCGGATGATTGAACGCCAGGGCGAGGACGAAAATCGCCCCAAGTGCCGCCAGTTTGGTGCGCGGGTCTAGTTGGTGGTGAACGTATGAGGGCCGGTCCACGTAGATGCTGTAGCCAACCGGCATCAGCCGCCCCGCTCGTTTGCTTCGCTGGGCGCGCCCAACGCGGCGGCAATTTGAGCGTACAGCTCGACGACCGTCAATGTGTCAGAGGCGATGCCAAGATCTGATAGGCGTTGCGCAATCCGGGTCGCTTGGGGCGGGCGAAGATAAGCGGTGCGCAGCAGTGCTGCGTCGGACAGCACCTGTCGCGTTGGACCGTCGGCCAGGATGCGTCCCTCGTTGACCACAATGGTCCGCGGCACGCGCTCGGCGACCAGCGTCATGTCGTGCGTGATGGCGACGATTGTGCGTCCGTCTGCATTCCAACGCGAAAGTAAGTCCAGGATGCCGCGCGAGCCAGCCTGGTCGAGTCCGGTCGTCGGCTCG
>WNGB01033446.1_pt1 | contig 15700 bp, 14 predicted proteins | sample 5400681 | NCBI WGS metagenome assembly WNGB01 (sample SAMN13153367, study PRJNA577476) | soil metagenome | isolation source: 115 cm soil or saprolite under grassland replicate 2 | place: USA:California | collected 2016-06-15
TGATGTAGTTGTAGTAGGCGACGAGGCTGCCCCCATGCGCGACGTGGCGCAAACCAGCGCCGCCAAGCGCGAGCAGGTGCTCGCGCTCGGCGGCGCTCAAGTAAGGAAAGACATTCGTGATCCAGCCGAAGCCATAGCCAACTGGTGTGCCCTCGTTGGTTGTGCCGGAGGTGAAAGCCTGCTCCAGCGCGGCCTTTGGGATGAGGTGCTCGGTATTCAAAGCCTGATCCCAGAGAAACAGATCATCGAGGGTGGAGAAAAGACCACCGTCGCCTGCTGTCAGTAGCGGGTAATCCCAGCGCTCGAATTGACCCTTTTCCTCCCAATAGCCCTGCGCCAGCTTGTGAAGCGCAGGACGGGATGCGTCGTAGACGAGGGTATGCTTCATATCGAGTGGATCGAAAACGTTGGCTTTCAGGAAGTTGGCGAAGGATTGTCCGGAGACAATCGCCACGATCATCGCCAACAGCACATAGTTCGTGTTGCAGTAGGCGCACTTTGCGCCGGCAGGGAAGTCTAATCCTGCTGCGTCCATAACCCGTTCGAGCACGGCTTCGTTGGTCACGCCACTTAGATCGCGGGTAACGACGATCGGAGCGTCGGAGCTACCGGATGAAAAAAGTGGAAAATACTCGGGCAGACCCGAGGTGTGGTGCAGCAAATGGCGAAGGCTAATCTCCGCACCCCATGCAGGAAACTGCGGGAAATAGGCTAGCAGGCGATCTTCGTAGTCTAACTTCCTTTGCTCAACGAGCAGCATGATTGCCAATGCGGTGAACGGCTTTGCGATCGAGGCCAGATAAAACGAGCTGTCTGCCGTAATCGGCCGCTGCGTTTCCAAATCCGCGAGGCCGTAACACTTGCGGTAGACAATCTCATCATGGTCGATGACGAGGAGCGCAGCGCCAGGATGCTGCGGCATGTCCATATCGACGAAGACGGCATCGACCCGCTTCACAACAGCGGGACTCGGTTTCATAGCGGCGGCCTCCAGGCTGGAATGGCGCCGTGACGTGATAGTGGTAGCGCAGAAAGGAGCTGGTTGCACCGCGGAATCTCCGTCCGGCCAAATGCTCGCTCAGGGTCATAAGCAGACGCAGCGTCATCACTTAGGCGATGTCTGCTTCGCCCCTCAAAGCAGACATGCGCGAGCTTGCCTCGATACGTCCGTTCAGACCCCATAAACGGACGTTGCACCGGCAGCGGGGTGCAACGCCGAGCGCCGGGGCGATGGCCAGGCTCAGGGTTGTTGAAGCTGGAATTCGTTGCCAATTATTTGAGCGGTATTCAGGGCACCGCGAGGAGGGTTTTTGATGGCTACCTACCACGCATCGGTCAAGAAGGCTCTGACCGCCTCTCAGCAGGACCTCATCGACCACAAAGAGCATTGCTCTACCGACCCCGTGAAGCTCGCGACGGTTGGGCGTGAACGTGGACATCAGGTTCGGATCAAGCGCAACGACTCTGAGTACGGGCTGTACACGGTTAGCCAAATCCGCCAGGAGGGCCCGGACAACATCGTACGCATGGGCTCGACTGGCCGGAAGCGCCTCGGCACGAGCGACGAATTCGTCGGTTCGCTCGATTCACAGGTACCGCATCCCACCTTCGACGACGCGGACGCCGAAACCAACAACGAATTCATCGAACGGCTTGAGGATAACGGCACGCATACGGGGCTCGTCGTCATCGCACCTCACGGGGGCGACATCGAGCCCCACACCGACCAACAGGCCGAGCACGTGGCGTCGCGACTGGCGGCCAAGGCGGTCAGCTTGTGGCGGTGCAAAGGGTTTAAGGGGAAAGACGCGTTTACTCGCTGGCACATCACCTCGACCGACATTCACGAGGCCAGTTTCCCCGGCCTCAACTCGGTCATCTCTCGGGGCTTCACCTATGCCGTCGCCTTCCATGGGTTCGACGACCCCGAAATCCCCTTCGACATCCTCATCGGCGGCGCTGCGCCCTACTCCTTGAAGCAGGACATCGAGACGGCCATCAAAGGCGCGATCACCGGCTCGGACATAACGGTGCACATCGCATCCCCAGACGAGAAGTTCGGCGGTGATAGCTTGCGGAACATCGTCAACCGGCTCACCGCCGGCGGAGCAAACGGCATCCAGATCGAACAGAGTCCTCAGGCTCGCTCGAGCCACTGGCAGGACATCGCCGACGCGGTCGCCGACGTCTACGGTCGTAAGCTCGGATGAGGCCAATTAGCCGGTGCTCGTCCTTGGATAATCCTGAAACGTTCTGAACGCGTTGGAAGAAGGGGTGAACCGCAGATCACCTCCATGTCCGCTAATGGGATGGACCCGCCGTGCTCCTGCCCCACCCAGCCGCATAGCTGGTTCGGGGCTACCAGAATCAGGAGCATTCCATGCCACACAACAGCAGTCGTCGCCTTGAAGCCGTTGCCACAATCGGCATCGACATCGGCAAGAATACGTTCCACCTCGTCGGCCTCGATAGCAATGGCGCGATCGTTCTGCGCCAGAAGCTTTCACGCCGCCAAGTCGAGGCTCGGCTCGCGAACATGCCGCCCTGCCTCATCGGCATGGAGGCGTGCGTTGGAGCGCATCACCTGGGCCGGCAACTCAAGGCGCTCGGCCACGACGCGCGTTTGATGCCTGCCCGGTATGTCCGACCGTATTCGAAAGGGCAGAAGAATGACTTCCGCGATGCGGAAGCGATCGCTGAAGCCGTGCTGCGTCCCACCATGAAGTTTGTCGCCATCAAAACGGTCGAGCAACTCGATCTCCAGGCGCTGCATCGCGTACGCGAACGGCTGGTTTGCCAGCGCACCAGTGTGATCAATCAGATCCGCGCCTTCCTGCTCGAGCGCGGCATTGCGGTGCGCCAGGGACTGCGAGCGCTGCGTACCGAGATGCCCATTATCCTCGCTATGACGGACAAGCTGTCGCCGCGCATGATCCACATGATCGAGGCTCTCTGTACAGACTGGCGCCATCTCGATAGGCGCATCGAGACCGTGTCGGACGAGATCAAAACACTGTCCGAGCAGGATGACGGAGCCAAGCGCCTCATGACCGTGCCAGGCATTGGCCCGATCATCTCGACCGCAACGGTCGCCGCGATCGGCAGCGGCGACGCGTTCTCCAAGGGCAGAGATTTCGGCGCTTGGCTCGGACTCGTGCCGCGACAAATGTCGACGGGCGGGCGCACAATCCTCGGGCCGAATGTTGTTCGTCCAGGCAGCCCGAGCCGTTCTACTGCGCCCGCAGAGCTGGGAGAAGCATGGCCTCAAATCCTGGATCGAGGCTGCAGCCCGCCGGCTCAACCGGTTCAAGCTGGCGATTGCGCTCGCCAACAAAATCGCCCGCATCGTCTGGGGTGTTCTCCATGGCGGTCGCAACTTCGAGGTCAGGCCGATGAAGCCGGCGCCCCAAGCCGCGTGAATCAGGACGAAGCGCTCGCGATCAGGAGAAACGCGATGTAAGCGCCACGATCGTTTTGCCCACCGAGGTCTGCGAGAGAAAAACAAGAGATGGAGAAATGGTCTTTCCAGCGCATCCGAGAACTGATGACCCACATAGCCCTTTGGAGGCATGGCCGCTAATGAGCTCGGGCGCGCGCGGATTTCCATGATGGTCCGGAGCATAAGCTCCAACACGAGGCCTGATACATTGGTGCAAGACCGTACTCTCCAGCTCACGTTTTCCCTTGCAACGCACGGCGGGTCCATACATTGGGTCATTTGCGTCGACCGAAGCAGCCAGCGACTTCGCCGCATGTCCGCTTTACCTCCAATAGATGGGGTAATCGGCCTGCCAGCTTGTGGATAGCTGAAAATTAGGGTGCTGCGCTTCAGGCTGATGGTGAAACGAGGTCCGCATATGCGGCCTCAAGCATCAGAAGGAGAAGCGCAGCATGACCTATTTTGCTGGACTCGATGTGTCGGTCAAGGAGACGAGCGTCTGCATCGTGGATGATGCGGGCAAGATCATGCAGGAAGCGAGAGTGGCGAGTGAGCCTGAAGCTCTCCTGCAGGTGCTGACGAACACCATCTATCGCTTCAAGCGAGTTGGGCTGGAAGCCGGACCGCTGTCGCAGTGGCTTTACAGCGTTCTCGCCGAAGCGGGCTTGCCGGTGATCTGCGTTGAGACGCGGCACATGAGGGCGATGTTGAAGGCACAGATCAACAAGACGGACCGGAACGATGCGCGCGGCATAGCACAGATGATGCGGGTGGGGCTCTATCGTCCGGTGCATGTGAAGACGTTACGCAGCCAGAAGCTTCGGGTTCTGCTGACCCATCGCAAGCTACTTCAGTCAAAGGCCATTGCCATCGAGAACGACCTGCGTGCCACCTTGCGCAACTTCGGTCTCAAGGTCGGCATGATCGGGACGGTCAAGTTTGAGACGCGTATTAGGGAGCTTGTCGAGAGCCTTCCCGATTTGGCCGTGCTGGTGGAACCGCTGCTCATTGTCCGGCAGGTCGTTCGCGAGCAGCTCGGCATCCTGCATCGCCGCTTGCTAGCCATCGTCCGCGACGATGATGTGTGCCGGCGCCTGATGACGATCCCTGGTGTCGGCCCTGTGGTCGCGCTGACCTATCGCGTCACCGTCGATGTGCCGGCCCGCTTCAGGAACTCCAAGGTGGTCGGAGCGGTGTTTGGACTGACACCCTCCAAGTATCAATCCGGCCAGAACGAGCGAACCGGCGGGATATCACGGTGCGGAGACGAGATGATGCGGATGATGCTCTACGAAGCGGCCCAGAGCATGCTGGTGCGTTCGGCAAAATGGTCCTGGCTCAAGGCCTGGGCGATGAAGATCGCCAGGCATCGCGGGATGAAAAAGGCGATCGTGGCGTTGGCGCGTCGGTTGGCCGTGATCATGCACCGCATGTGGGTTGACGGCACCGAGTTCCGGTGGACCAGGGAAGTCGCAGTGGCTTGAGAGCTATGCAGGATCAAATGCGATAGGAGGAAATCGAGCTCCACCCAGCGGTGGAATGATGTCCCTCGCGGGACGATGGATGAGGTGAGATCGTTCGGTCGCTTGGACCTGCCGTCACACTGACGGCAAGGCCGCCCAATAGATTGTTCCACCTCGTCTTCGAATCCCCATGATGGAAGGGCCTTGGTGCCGAGTCCGAAGAGAAGCGCGAGCCCGTGAGCGACGTCGACACTGGAGTGGTGAATAGCCTGAAAGTGTGGATAGCCTGAAAGTGCTTGACCCAGACGGCCGATTAGAGAAGCGTCCGAATTTCCGGAGCGGAGAAACTGACGCTAAGTGCCAAAAGCAGCCGTGAGCAGCTGCAACAAAATGCGCTACAAAGGCTGACTTCAACTTACTCGATCAGATTTCTGCCCTCGACAAAGCCGGCTTTCGTCAAGCCCTCTCGAAAACAAGTCAGCATTGAAGCGATAAGTGTCGGGCGAGGCGCTGTTCAAGAAGCCTACTAACGGCATCCGTTGCTGTGCAGCACCGTAACAGGCAGGGCGGTCGCCGCCCCACGCGACCAGCGTGATGGACTCGCGCCGTGTCAATTGATCGAATTGCAGTCGTCACGCAATCCTGGACGCGCGAATGTCTAACGGGAAACCGCGAGTCCCGGGCGTCGTCAACTCGCGGGCACCTCGGGCTTCCGCGTATCTCTGCCGGATGCTAGCGTTTACACCGAACTCTGGTCGCTCCGCGTAATATCCGTGGCAGGTCGCGTGCATCAGCTGAAAGCGCGAGACGAAACCGGCCGAAGGGTCCGCTTCTATGTGGCTCTCGGCCTCGTGACCGCGGCGACGCTGATGCTGCAGATCATCGAGACCAGAATCATTTCCGTGACGTCCTGGTACCACCTGGCGTTCTTCGTCATCAGTATCGCCATGTTCGGCCTGACCGCCGGTGCGGTTTTCGTCTATCTGCGCAAGGAGAGGTTCCGACCGGAGCGGCTGTCCTACGACCTGGCCGTGGCGACGCTGGCCTTCGCCTTGACGACCGATCTCGCCGTCGTCGTGCAATTGACGCTGGTCACAGGCGCATCGCCGTCGCTCACCGCCCTCGTGGCCTGGGCGGAATTCGCGCTCTGCCTGGCCTTGCCGTTCTTCTTTTCGGGCATCGTGGTGAGTCTTGCGCTGACGCGCAGCCCCTACTCGATCGGAAAGGTCTACGGCGCGGACCTGATCGGCGCTGCCATCGGGTGCATCGGGGCGCTCGTGCTTCTGAACGTGACGAGCGGACCGTCAGCCGTGTTGTGGGTCGGTGCCGTCATCGCGCTTGCCGCGCTCGGTTTCGCCGGCTCCGGACTCGGCGAGCTTCACGAATCCGGCGCGATCGGTGTCAAGCTCTTTCGCTACCGCCGCAGCATCTTCGCGGGGTGCCTGCTGTTTGCGATTGCTAACATGCTCACGATCCATGGCGTCCGGCCGACGATCGTCAAGTATGCCTTGGAAGCGCCGGCCGATTTTGTCTATGATCGCTGGAATTCTTTCTCCCGCATCACCGTCGGTGAAAGCTACGCAGGCCCGCCGGCGATGTGGGGGCCTTCGCCGCGCTGGCAGCCCTCGACGATCGAGCAGCGATGGCTGACGATCGACGGCAGTGCCGGCACCAGCATCTACCGCTTCGATGGAAACCTCGCGAGCCTGGGGTTCCTGCGCCACGACGTGAGCAACCTCGCCTATGCCATTCCGGACCTGAAGACAGGCGCCGTCATCGGCGTGGGCGGCGGCCGGGATGTCCTGTCGCAACGCCTCTTCGGCGTGAGGGATGTGACGGGCATCGAGATCAACCCGATCATCATCGATCTCCTGAAGCGCCGCTTTTCCGATTATACCGCGATCGCGACATTGGATGGAGTGACGCTCGAATTGGACGAGGCACGCAGCTGGTTTGCCCGCACGCCGCGCTTCTTCGACGTCATCCAGATGAGCCTCGTCGATACCTGGGCGGCGACCGGCGCCGGCGCCTTCACGTTCACGGAGAACGGTCTTTACACGATCGAGGCCTGGCAACGCTTTCTTGGCCGGCTCAACCCGGACGGCCTGTTCACGGTGAGCCGCTGGTACGCGCTTGGCGAAGTGGACGAGACCGGCCGAATGGTCAGCCTTGCCGTCGCGACCCTGCTTGCGAACGGCGCCGCCGAGCCCAGGCGCCACCTGTTCCTGGCGGCGGCGGGAAACGTGGCGACATTGATCGTGACGAAGTCGCCGCTCTCGGCGGCAGCGCTCGCAGAGCTCAAGGACGCCGCTAAAGCCAATGAATTTCCGGTGCTGCTGAGCCCGGACAGTGTGGCGCCCTCCGCCAAGCTCGAGAAGATCGTCAGCGCCACGGACCGCAGTACGCTCGCCCAGACCACGGCCGGGTTCCACCTCGATCTCACGCCGCCTACCGATGCGCGCCCCTTCTTCTTCAACCAGTTGAGGTTCCTCTCGCTGTTCGATGCGGACGTGCTCGCGCATCTCGCTCACGACGGAGTGGTCGCGGGCAACCTGATCGCGACGCTGACCCTCGCCATGCTGGTTCTGATATCGCTCGTACTGGTCGGCGCTGAAACCGGCTGGCAGTTGGCCGTGGGCGGCACCGTCTATTTCGCCCTGATCGGGATCGGCTTCATGATGGTCGAGATCGGTCTCCTGCAGCGGATGAGCGTCTTCCTCGGTCATCCAACCTATGCCCTCAGCGTCGTTCTGTTCAGCCTGATCCTTTGGACGGGCGTCGGCAGCATGGCATCCGAGCGCGTGCGGCTTGCCGGGGCCGGCAAGCTCGTCGCCTGGAGCGTGGCGAGCGCCTGCTACCTGTTTGCTTTGCCGTTCTGGCTGCCGCCACTCCTCGCCGGCCTCGATGGAGCAGGTCTTTTCGTTCGTGCCGGCCTCTGTGTTCTTGTCCTGGCGCCGGCAGGCTTTCTGATGGGCTTTGGATTTCCAACCGGCATGCGTCTGGTCTCCGCCATCAACATCGGTCCCACGCCCTGGTTCTGGGGGATCAACGGAGCTGCAGGCGTCCTCGCTGCGAGCGTTGCCGTTGTCACCAGCATTGCCTTCAGCATCGACACGACGCTCAGGATCGGAGCCGCCTGCTATCTCCTGATCACCGTTCCGGCCGTGTTGTTGGTATTCGTCGGCGCGCGATCCCACGGCGCCATCATACGATCCCTGCACCCGAGCAAAGCCGCGAATGTGAGCTAAGATCGGCTACATGGGCGCCCGTTTATGAGACACGCCCTAGTTCTTTTTGAACGCGTCAATCAACGCGAGCGGCGGACTCAGTCTGCTCCCTCCCCCGCTTGCGGGGGAGGGGTGGGGAGGGGGCGCCCTGCACGGGCTATCTTTGTGACTACCCCCTCCCTAACCCTCCCCCGCAAGCGGGGGAGGGGACGCACCGAGCAGGCGGCAAGCTTTGCGCATCAAGCTCGTGCGCAGACAGCGAGAGCATGTTCGTGCGCAATAGAATGATCGGTGCCGGTCGAGAATCATAAATCGCAGCGACGGTGAAGAGATGTCCAAGGACAAGGTGTTGGGATTCGTTGGGCTGGGCACCATGGGCGGCCGGATGGCTGCCAACTTGCAAAAGGCCGGCTACAAGCTCGTCGTCCACGACCTGCACCGGCAGGCGGCGAGCTATCATCTTGCCGCCGGCGCCGTCTGGGCGGAGTGCCCGCGCGCGCTCGCAAGCGAGGCCGAGGTGATCTTCTCCTCGCTGCCAGAGCCGGCCGACGTGGAGGCGGTGGCGCTCGGGGCAGACGGACTGATCGCCGGCGTGAAGCCCGGCGGCGCCTATTTCGACCTGTCGACGAATTCGCCGAGCTGTGTGAAGAAGCTGCACGCTGCCTTTGCCGAGAAGGGCGCGCACATGCTGGACGCGCCCGTGAGCGGCGGCCCGGCAGGCGCGGCATCGCGCAAGCTCGCGATCTGGGTCGGCGGGGACGAAGACGTCTTCAAGGAACACAAGGCCGTGCTCGACGCGATCGGCGACAAAGCCGCCTATATCGGGCCGATCGGCAGCGCCACCGTGGCCAAGCTCGTCCACAATATGTCGGGCTATGCCCTCGTCTGTGCCCTCGCCGAAACCTTCACCATGGGCGTGAAGGCGGGCGTCGAGCCGCTCGCGCTGTGGCAGGCGGTCCGCCAAGGCGCCGCCGGGCGCCGTTTCACGTTCGATGCCTTGATCGACCAATTCCTGCCCGGCACGTACGATCCGCCGGCCTTCGTGCTCAAGCTCGCCCACAAGGACGTCTCGCTCGCCAACGCGCTCGGCCGCGAGCTCGGCGTGCCCATGCGCATGTGCAATCTCACGCTCGCCGAGATGACGGAAGCTCTCGCGCGCGGATGGGGCAGCCGCGACTCGCGCTCGGTGATGCTGCTTCAGCAGGAACGCGCGGGTGTCAAGATCGCGGTGGATCCCGAGCGGTTGCGCGCAGCGCTCGCGCCTGCCGTCCCAAACGACGGCGTGAAGCCCGCCTGATGCGCGCGCTAGTGTCCGATTCCGGAGTTCGCAAGCCCTTGCGGCACACTCTCGTGCCAACTTCGCAATCTAAGGGACACTAGGGCGTGTACTCATTAACGCACAGACCGGAGGTCCGCTTTCGAGGGCAAACCAGAAAATATTTCTCACACTGAGTTCGTCTCAGTTTGACCCCTAGACGGAAAGGAGCATTCGTTCCGACATTCGCAGCACCAGGATATGATGTCTGCGATATGGGCGCCTCTCTTTACGAGCCAATCAACGTCTACAAACCCGTCGTGCCGAACATCGGTATCGTTGATGGGCCATTCGAATATTTGACCGTAGGCGGAGCAAGGCTGCCGCTTCCGTTCACAACCCGAATGACAGTGGTGCGGCTTTCAAACGGCGACCTCTTCCTCCATTCGCCGATCAAGTTCGACGGGAGACTGGCCAACGAGCTGCTGGGGCTAGGGGCGATTCGTCATCTCGTGTCGCCTAACCAATTCCACTATGCGCATATAGGGGAATGGGCAAAAGCGTTTCCCAATGCAATTTCGTGGGCGTCGCCACGCGTGCGTGAAAGGGCCCGTGCCCGGCATGTTGATGTCGACTTCACGAGAGACCTCGAGGCCAGTCCGCCCGAACAATGGCGTCGAGAAATCGACCAAATGCTCTTTCCCGGCGGCTATTTCAAGGAGTTCATTTTCTTCCACAAGGCTTCAAAGACGCTGATACTCGCCGATACGATCATCAACATCGAACTTGACAAGATTACCGAGCCTTGGCGGACGGCCACAAAATTCACCGGGATGTACCATCCCTATGGTCAGATTTTCTTCGGCATGCGGCTGCCGCTACTCCTTCAGAGGCAGAAGGCGGAGGCGGCAATCCGAAAAATCCACTCGTGGCAGCCGCAGCGTATTTTGCTCAGCCATGGTCGATGTTTCGATGCAGATGCCAACAAAGTAATCCTTAGGATATTTGGAGAGCCGCGCTGTTGAAAGCGGCTTGTCCGCGAGGGGCTTGTCCAGCCTCCGGACCGACACGGACTAAGTCCTCTTCCAGGCTTCGGTGCCTTTGGAACCTTGGTCCGTGCGCCGCGACGACTTGCCGGAGAGGGAACCATCCGGATTGATGTTCATCATCAAGATCACGGTTCGGCCCTTGGTCGAACTGGCCACAGCCAGAACGTTGCCGATAACTTGGCCAACGCCGACATTCTTGCCGTAGTCCCATACCAACTCGAGGGCGCCGGATGCGGCCAAGGCGATATCGAGCACCCCGCCGCCCACGTAAGGCTGGCCGCTGGGGTCGGTGCCGGTCACCGCATAGGAGCCGATGAGACCGCGCTTAAACTCTTCAAGCGGCAGCTTCTTCATGTCGCTTATTTCGAAAGCGGGCAAGTCTTCGACCGCTGCGGTGATCGTCGCGAACGTGGCAGACATGGCCCATCCGGCTACAGCACCCGCCGTCAACAGAGCCGCCACGACACCGACATTCTTGCGCTGCCCGACCAGAGCAGTGATGAGCGTTTTCATGTTGCAAATCCTTTATAACAAATATTGTATGTAAGTCTGCATCAGCGGGGAAGGCCGAGCGCCCAGCGCTTGCACACTGTTAGTTGTGCCCTGCCGTATCGGATCAGTGTGAAGTAGTTCACAGTCCGTGAAATCATTTCATCGAGCGGTTCTCGTATGTCGTTCTACGCGTCGTCTGCCTCAATTCCGCTCTAACCTTAGGCAGCAGAAATCCGCACCTTAGGCAGCGGAAATCGCGGCGCGTCTTGGCGCCACTTGTTAATTCTCCGCGGCACCCCATGTTCTTGTAATCACCGGCAATCAAATCCAACGACAGGCGCTGGTGCCTGAGAGATCGATCATGCTCCCGCCTGCACACATGGGAGCACCGGTCTTGAGGAAAATTGCGGCTTGTGCGGTGGCGATCGTCCTCGGTTTGGTTATCCACGCGAGAGCGGCGGAGCTGGTGGAGGAGCAATGGTCCGCGCTTTTCCCGCAGCCTACAGCAATCCCCGAAAAATTCGGCGCACCCATTCGCGAGCGCTTCAGCGACTCGGACACGATGCGAGCGCCGGCAATGCAAATGCCGGTCCTGGCTCCGGGCCGTAAGGTGACCCCGAGCCTTGCAGACCCAAAAGAGTGAAGATCATGAACAATCTAACGCCGCGTTACATTCAGGAAGCGGTATCCGATCGGCGGGCCGTTAGAGATGGTTGGTACGCAACAAGCGAAACCGGCCAAGTGTGCAGCGGCCGATTTTCGAATCAACAGGATTGCCAAGCCCACGTCAGGCAGGAACAAACCGATATTGACGCATACCACCAAGGGGCGGCTCATAACAATTGAGTGCATCAGACGGTAAAGAGTCAGTTTGAATGGCTTTCGGTGAAAGGCAACTGCGACGGTTCGTAGGCGCCTATGCTGCCTACTCTAATGAGTCAATCGGCACGACGCGCTCACGCGCGCGAGCTTCTTCATGAACAAATGTCAGCGTTTGGGCTTCGTTGATTACAACGGCAGCGGCCTGGAAGTTCACAGCTCCTTGTTGAACGTGGTCCTGCACGGCTAACCAACGCGATATCGGTAACTATTCTGTTTGATCTATTGCAAAGGCCTGCATGCATTCCCAATTACGAAGCGCGCAGGCCATAAGGCTGCGTGATACGGAAGGTTCGGCCCTGAGGGCGAACCGTTCGCATGTCGCTCAAACTAAAGAGGTCATGCTATGCGTACATTCGATTTTGCTCCCCTCTACCGTTCAACGGTCGGCTTCGACAGAATGTTCTCGTTGCTCGACCAACTCGGCGGCGTCGAAGGCTCGGTGCCCAGCTATCCGCCCTACAATATTGAGCGGAACGGCGAAAACGCCTTTCGTATCTCAGTCGCAGTCGCCGGCTTCACCGACGCTGATCTTTCGATCGAAGCGAAGGAAAGCGTGCTGACGATCCGCGGCGAGAAACAGGCCAACGACGAGGAAAAGACCAGCGACGTTCTCTACAAGGGCATCGCCGAGCGGACCTTTGAGCGCAGCTTCCAGCTTGCCGACTATGTTGTGGTCAAGGGCGCAAGGCTGGAGAACGGGCTCCTGCACGTCGACCTCGAGCGCGAGATCCCGGAGGCGATGAAGCCTCGGGCGATCCCGATCGCGAGCTCCGGCAAAATCCTGCAGGTCAAGCCGACCAAGGTCGCTGCCTGAAGTTCTGGCCGGTGCAATTTGGGAGTGCCCCGGGTTTTCGGGGGCGCTTCCGTTGCACTAACCCGCTCGCGCGGAACTAGGATGAACGCGACGGCATAGCTCCGCGGTCGGACCAATGTTCGAATCCCTGAGCCAACGCACGATGATTATCGGCAACAGCGGGGCAGGAAAGAGTGCGTTGGCCGAGAGTCTTGCCGCTTCAATCCATGTTCCTGTGATTGATCTCGATCTGCTGAATTGGGAGGGAAGCAGCGCCCGCATTCGTTGGGGAAGGCGCCGCGGCTCGCATGCGGCCGCCGCCAACCCCAGCTTGAGGCACTCAACGGCGATGTGTGCTCGACCCTAACTATCGCGAGTAATGAAAAAGGTGTCGATGATGCGCTGCTCTTTGGTTTCGATCTTGTGAGGCCCGTCCAACTTGAAATCTTTGTCAAGATGCTTTGCTGTCACCGCCGATACGAGGACCCGGTTCGGCTCGCTGGCGGCTTCGATGCGGGAGGCGATGTTGACGGTGTCCCCCCATACGTCATAGGCGAATTTTCGAGTGCCGATCACGCCTGCCATGATCGGCCCGGAATGGACTCCCACTCGGATCGGGAACGGCATCGGCAGGCTGGATTGCAGGCGCTGCGCCGCAGTCACCAGGTCCAGCGCGAGCTTGGAGGCTATCTGCGCGTGGTTGGGACGCGGAGCGGGCAATCCAACGGCCGCCATGTAGCTGTCGCCGATCGTCTTTATTTTTTCGGCGCCGACGTCATCGGCCAGGCGATCGAATTCACCGAACAGGCGAAAATGCCCTCATGCGCGCCGTGATCTTGGTAAAACCAACCACATCCGTGAATATGATGGTGGCATCCTCGAAATGATCTGCAATATTGGTTTCCCCTTTCCGAAGGCGGATTGCGATCTCTGGAGGAAGAATGTTCCTCAGGAGCGCTTCCGAATGTTTCTTCTCCTGCTCGATCTTCTCACGGTAATCATTTTCCATGGACCGCAGCGAACGCTTGCTCAGCTCGGACGAGACCCTGGCACGCAAAATGGTTGGATTGAAAGGCTTGGGCAAATAATCGTCCGCGCCAATCTCAATGCACTTCGATATCATCTCAGTATCCGTATCCGCGCTCAAAACCACGACCGAAACATCTCTCGTATCCAGATTGCCCTTGATGATCTTTAGAACCTCCTCTCCATTGAGATCAGGCATCATCAGATCGAGCAGGACCAAGCTAAATTTTTCTCGCGCGAGCAACGTAAGCGCCTCGTGCCCGCCCGAGGCGGTCGTCAGTCGTGAATGACCATCGGATTCCAGCAATAATTGCAGGGTATATCGATTGTCTTCGTTGTCGTCGACAATGAGAATTGCCGGAGCATCGGTTTCCATCAAGGCCCTCGAGCTTCGCTGTCCACCGTCAGATCGTGTGCGCAACGGCAGTTCGACCAATTTGCTGCACACATAACCGAGCGCGATTGGGTCATCCTGCCAGATAGCTAAATTTAGCTCGCTATTGCCGTAATCGTACCTACATACGGATATGGCCAGTCCAAAGAAGTACAGACAAGCCATGCACCCCATTTATTGCACGTGGCCCAACCAATGAAAGACCTTCAAACGGATGCGAGCCAGCATATCGCAGCCATTGCCCGGTGGGATAACGAGGGCGGCGCTTGCAACGTGCTCTCCAAGAAAACGGACGCAGAATTGAAAAAGCGCCCGCGCTCAAAGCGGAAATGATCGTGAACCAACAGACGGGTAAGGATTATGCAGCTCACTCAATTTGCCGTCGATGATAGCCCTCACAACAGAGATGGATTGGTGCTTCACGGTTGGGATGGGGATCAGCAGGTGATAGGTTTCATCAGTAGGCGCGTCATGGCCGATTGGGCCGAGCCTGGATGCTATGACAAGCGGAAGAGTCTTTTTCGCGAGCAATACAACGCGCTCGGCAAGCGTAACCTCGCGGCGATCGAACAGATTGTCACGTTGAAGTATCGGCGTGGTGCGGCGTTCAACCGTCAGCACCCCTTCGTGGATATTTTATTGTCCGACATTGCAGAAAGTGGTGAGGTGCTCGACGTGAGCGAGCTGGTGCGTGAACCGCCGCTTCCCTCTTTCCAACGGATGTAAAAATCTGGGCCTCTGAACCTCAGTGGTAGTTCAACTTGATCAGACAAATCAGCGTCAGGAAAAGATGATGGCCAGCGACGACAAGAAAATTAAAACCAACTCCGCTCCGGAAAATGAGGCCCCACCGGAGAAAAAGAGCACCTCCGGCGCGGAGCCATCCAAGGCTGACGGCGGAGAATTGGCTGCCGCCTCACCCTCCGGCTATAATAGGGGCGAAGGCCAGAAACCCGTTTCTAAAGCTTATAGGGATAACTGGAACGTGATTTTCGCGAAGCGAAATAAGCGATAATTCGCTCGTTCGGCGGAGAGAAATCGCTTCCGCTGTGTTGTGTGTACCGAGAACTCCATCCTTGCGCCGCGCATCCATGGCGAGCTGCTCAAGCTCGGTTTCGAGGTCGCTCAGTCGAGCGTCGCGAAGTACATGGTCAAGCGATGTGGACCGCCGTCTCAGGGATGGAGGCTGTTTCGTGAGCAACAACTGAGCATTTTGGACAGGCGACAGGGCCATCAATGAATGCCTCCCTCCGTCGGAAGGCGCGCCTGCCCTTCCTAAAACCAGACCTCGCCCCTAACCCGATTTTTACTGGTCATTCTTATGATTGTGAAGGAAGCGAGCTATCTGTCCCTTGAGTGGCGTCGTTTGCTGCAGATCACCGATGGTACTGGCGCAGTCGAAGAGCTCCCGTTGGAGCTTCGTAGGAACAGTATTCCAGCGCATAAGCACGGCCGCGCCCAGGCACTTCAAAATTTGGTCTTCTTCCTCAGCGAGGGCAGTACGGTTGTCGCTATTCTTTCTGCGTTGAATCGTCTTATCAAGATGAACCGCCATCCATTCTTCGTTTTCGGCAAGCGTCGTGTAGGTCTGCTCGAGATCGCGGAATTCACTCGTTTCGTTCGGCGAACGCGATGTGTTGGTGAGGAATGCCCTGAATTCGGCTGCTTTGGCTCGATATT
>WNGB01007520.1_pt1 | contig 15699 bp, 18 predicted proteins | sample 5400681 | NCBI WGS metagenome assembly WNGB01 (sample SAMN13153367, study PRJNA577476) | soil metagenome | isolation source: 115 cm soil or saprolite under grassland replicate 2 | place: USA:California | collected 2016-06-15
TGAGGGGGTTCCCCCTTCCCTTTAGGGAAGGGGGTCAGGGGGTTAGGTTATCCATCCCTGTCCAGAGGCGGGCGTTCGCCGTCCAGAGACTCGCGCTCGTGAGGACCAGTGAGACGGCGGCGGCGCCGGCCGGGAGCGTGCCCGGCAGGAGCACGGCCGCGACCTGTGTGGCGGCATAGGAGATGCCCCAGGCGACGATGTACCAGGGCGCGTTCTGAGAGAACAGGCGGCCGTCTCGGCGATAGACGTGGATCGCGCCGGCCTGCCACCAGCCGAGGGCGCCGCCCACGGCCGCGCCCGCCAGCGCGGGCAGCAGCTCCAGCGACGTGCCAGCCAACACGAGATACAAACCAGCTGCGCTCGGCACGCCGATTAGATAAGCCCCGGCGAGTAGTCTGGAAACGGGCCGAGGGCGGCGGTAGGTCAGCGCCAGCAGGAGGATCATGGCGAAGCTGAGCGCCGTGGCTCCGAGCGCGATCAGCTGCCAGATCGTCTCAGTCATCGGGTGCCTCCCGAGATGAACATCTCGATCTCCTCCTCGAGCGTGACGCCACAGTAGCCGCAGAAGCTCGCTTGGGCCAGGGCCGCACAGCGGCAGACCTTGCAGCGTCGGCTCCGTGCGCGCCGGGCGGGCGCCGCCAACGGGCCTAGCGGCCACAGGCTGCGCCAGATAGAAGCCTTTGACCAGACACTTGGTCTCACGTCGATCTGGGTTGCGACGGCGGCCGGATCGACTGGGCTGGCGGGCGGGGAGCCAGACTCCAGTGCCTGGCTAATCGAGTCAGCCGTCCCGCCATGGCCACCACCGGCTCCCATCGTCGATGGTCCAGCCTGCGCTCCGGCCACGGCCTCGCCGCGTGCTCCTCCCACGCCGCCAAGACTCGGCCGATTGACCCCCGCGTCCGAGCGAGGCGTGGGACCGCCAACAGCGTCGGATCGCCCAGCCACCCCGCCGCCACCAGCGGCGCCATCGCCTGTGCCTCCTCCACCTGCGGCGCTGCCCCCGCCCGATGGGCCGGCCGGACCGGCCGCGCGCTGAGGCCCGGCGGAGTCGGCGCCTGTGCCTCCACCCGCGCCGCTGCCCCCGGACGGGCCACCGCCGCTGGAGCCCAACGAGCCGTTGAGCGTGTCGGGCGCGAGTGAGGCGCTGGGGGTGATTGCCCCGACCCGGTCGTAACCGTCGACGGTCGGCGGCGCGCCACGGGCAGCATCGTAGTGGGCGATGGTCGGGGGCGCGCCACCGGCAGCGTCGTAGCCTTCAAAAGCGGGTGCCGGGCCGTGGGCATAGTCGTAGCCATCGACCGTCGGCAGGTTGGTCGGACCCTCCGTTGGCGACAGCCTGTCGAACAGCTCTGCGTGCCCGCCACCACCACCACCAAACCCGGTTCCGCCCATGAGTCGGTACTCGTGCAGACCCTCCGGCACGGTCGGACTCGAGTGCAGGTCCCAGGCACTGGCGGGCGGCTGGGCCTGTCGCTCGCGAGACATCAGGCCCAGTCGCCGCCGCCAACGCGCGGCTCGCTCACGCAGAGCGGCCATGAGGCGCTCGGCGGCGGCTGGGTCGGCAGCGAGGACATGCTCGAGCGCGCCAATCAGCAGCAGAATCAACGAGCTCAGTAGGGAAGCCATGGCCAGGCGCTCGGCTGCCCTCGGGCTAGCAATTGGCTCCAGCGCTACGGTCGGCATGTCGCCCGCCTCGGGCTCCGGAGCCGGCGCGGGACTGAGCTCCACGACCTGAGTTGGCTGCACGAAGGCCGGGATCGGCAGGGCCGTCGAGGATGGCGTGCTCGTCGCGGTCGGCAGCGGCGCGGTGGGAGTTGGCGTCGGCGGCTCCGGCGTGGGAGTTGGCGTGGCAGTCTCCTCCGGGGCCTGGGTCGGCTCCTCCATCGGCTCGACGCTGGCCTGGAGCGCCGGGACCTCGAGGCTGCCGGCGCGGGTCGGCGCTGGAGGTGGTGGCGGTTGCTGTGGTGGCGGCGGGGTATTTGTTGGCGGAGGCGGCGGAAGCGGGTTGTTCGGGTGCCGGGTCGGAATTTCGATGCTGGGCAGTGGAACGGGTGTATTGGTTGGTGTCCTAGGTGTGGCGGTCGGCGTATTGGTGGGCGGCTTGAGGGTCGGGGTCGGCGTATTCGTGGCTGGCTTGGGAGTCGGGGTTGGCGTGTTGGTCGGGGGCTTGGGCGGAGGCGTCGGCGTGTTCGTTGGCGGGCTTTCGCATCCCGAGGTCCTGGTCAGGGCGCCCGTCGCGCAGGGCGGCGGATCGGTGCGCTGTTGGGCGCTGGGCGCCTTGGTCGGCGTGGGCGGGTTGGTGGTGGCCGCGTCGACGACAGGCGCCGAACAGATCAGCAGCGCGAGAGTCGCGAGCGCCGCCAGCCAGCTCGCGGCCGATCGGCCTCTCGCGGAGTCCGCATTAGCCGGAGCATCCATCGTATCCAGTTCGGCCATCGTCCACCCCACTTGAGCGGCGCTTCATCGCCACCTTCAGCATAGGTGGGCAGGGGGAGGTGGACTATCAGGCCGGACACAGTTCCGGTGTCTGATTGCCGACAGATGTCATCCGCGGGCCGCGCGTTAGGTGGTGGCCTGGATAAGGCGGCTCGGCTCCGGCTCGTCGGAGCCGAGCCGAGCCGGCAGCATGAACCAAAATGTGCTGCCGTGGCCGATGGCGCTCTCCACCCCGACCTGCCCGCCGTGCGCTTCGATCAAGTACTTGACGATCGCGAGCCCGAGACCACTCCCGCGTCGGCCTGAGGCGACGGCCTCGGTCCCCCGATAAAACCGCTCGAACACGCGCGCCTGCTCTTCGGGTGGGATGCCGACACCGTGGTCCTCGATCTCCACCCGAAACATTCCGCCCCGCGCGCGCGCCCGAACCACCACCTCCCCGCCGCCCGGCGAATAGCGGACAGCGTTGGAGAGAAGGTTCGTGATTACCTGGCGGATCCGCTCAGGATCGACCATCGCAGGCGGGAGCGGGCGCTCAGGCAGGTCGGCAACCACCGTGTGGTCGGGTGCCTGAGAGTCGAAGACGTTGGCGGCCGACCGCAGCAGGGCCTCGAGGTTCGTCGGGGCGAGGCGAAGCGAAAGCTGGCCCGACTCGATTCGTGAGATGTCGAGCAGGTCGTCGACCAGGCGGACCATCGAGCTGGAGCCACGGTGGATCTCGCGCACCATCTCCTTGACCTCGCCAGGAGGGAACTCGCGGACCATCAGCAGCTCGGTGTAGCCGTGAATGTACGAGAGCGGTGTCCGTAGCTCGTGGGATACCGTCGACAAGAACTCCGTCTTGAGCCGGTCCAACTCCCGCAGGCCCTCCACCTGGCCGACCTCTTCGAAAAGACGCGCATTCTCCAGCGCCACGGCTGCTTGAGCGGCCAGGAGCTCCAGAACCAGGGCGTCTTCCTGGTCGAAGCGCCGACTCTGGGCGTGGCTGGTAACGGTAATAACGCCGAGCGGCTCTCCAGAGGCGAGCATCGGGGCCGCGATGATGGCGTTCAGCCCGCTCCGCAAGCCGTGAGGCGTGGCGGCGGAGTGGCTGGGGTAGTCGTTGATCAGGTGCACGCGACGCTCGGTAAAGGCCAGTCCGGTGATGCCCTCGTCGCGCCGACGTGTCCTCGGGCTGCCGCGGGTCGGGTCGATGTTGACCACCTGAGCTGGTCGGAGCATGGCAGCGCCCGCGTCCCACAGAAAGACGACGCCCTGGTCGGCGCCGACCAGTCGCGTGGCGTGCTCGACGATGGTGTGCAGGAGATCGGCCTGCCGAATACTGGACATGATCGAGACGGCCACCCCGTGCAGCGCGAGCAGGCGGGCGGCCTGCTTGGCCTGGACCTGGTAGAGTCGGGCGTTCTCGATGGCCGCGGCGGCCTGATGGCCAAGCGCCCGCAGGACGTTGACCTCGTCGGCGTCGAAGGTCCGCCGCTGACGCGTGAGCAACGCCAGAACGCCGAACGGCCGTTCCTTGACCTGGATCGGCACGGCGATACAGCCACGCAGCCCCTCGGCCTCCATGTAGCGACGGTTACGGACGAGTGGATGAGCAACGACGTCAGTCGTCTGATAGACCTCCCCGGAGTGGAGCACGCTTCCAAGCAAGCTGTCGGCTCCCATCCGAGTGATCCAACCGGGGCCGACCCCATCCGGGTCCGAGGCGGCCGTCAGGACCAGCTCGCCGTCGTCCTCGAGGGTCCAGAGGCGGGCACGGTCCACGTCGAGCACCTCCTTGGCCGAGCGCACGACGGCAGTCAGGACCTCCTGAAGCTCGAGACTTGAAGTGACCAGTCGGCTGGCCTCGGTCCAGGCCGCCAGCCGCCTCGCTCGCCGCTCGGCCTGAGCGTAGAGCTGAGCGTTGGCGATCGCCGTCGCGGCCTGGGCGGCGAAGGCCTGCATCAGCTCGACGTCGTCGTCCGGGAACAGGCGCCGTTCGCGGCTCAGGATCGAGAGCACCCCAAGCTGCGCACCCTGGGCGACCAGTGGCAGCCCGAGATAGGCATGCAGATCGGCCGCCTTTACGAAATCGGGGGATCGCCACCGCGGGTTATCCAGGATCTCGGCAGTCTGGTACACCTCACGCCGCTCGAGGATCTGGCCAATTACGCTGTCGTTGAGTGGCAGGCGTGGCCGGTAACCCTGGTCCGGGGAGCCCAGGCCATCCCACGTCACCAGCTCTAGCTCACGCCGGTCGGGGTCCAGGATCCACAGCCGCACCTGGTCGACCTGCAGAAGCTGGCGGGCGGCGCGAGCAACCGCGTGCAGCACTTTCTCGACCCGCAGGCTTGAGCTTACGAGCCGGCTGACGGCGTTGAGAGCGCGCAGCCGCTCGGCCTGCTGCTCCGCCTGGACCCGCTCGACGAGTTTCTCGCTCATGCGCTAACGGTGCTCCCGACGACCCCGGCCGACATTGCGCAGGACCATATTCTGACGGGGCCTGAAGGCACAGTAGGTCAGCTCAGCCACATCCCTGTCTTCCGAGAGCGACTGCGTCTTCCCGGGACCAGCAACGCGGCGGTCTTGGTGGCGCTCGAGGCAAGCGCCGGTGGCCGCCCGCCCATCAATCGGGTGCCCATTATAGTGCGCGGCGTCAAGGCTGGGCGCGAAGGCAGTCGGCGGTCACGGCGGCGACCCGGCCATCGTCGACGGCCGCGCACTGGTGAGCCAGCTCCAGGAGCGCGAAGCGTCCGGAGCGCCTGAGACGGCTCGAAATCGTAGAGGTGAAGGGCTCGAACTCCGCGGTCCAGGCATCGGTGAACGTCGTCGGATCGAACGCTGCCCGATTGACCAGGACGACGTCGACGCCGTAGCGGGCGACGAAGTCGACCAGTCTTCGCGGCGAGTCGGCATAGTACGCGTCGATAAGGTCCTGAATCCGTCGACGGATCTCGGCGTAGTAGCCAAGCTGGTAGGCCAGAGCGTACTCGCGGGCTACGAGCACCCGCCGCCCGGTGAAGGCTGGCACTGAGTCCGCCTCGACTGCGGCCGCGGCTACCAGGATCTCCCTGGGCTGTGCGCGCAGGAACGCGGTGATGGCCGGGTGCTCGTCGCGCACGAAGTTGCCGTCGTAATGGGCCGGATAGAGAGCCAGCGCGACGGCCACTCCAACGGCCAGCGGCCAGACGCGTCCGCTTGCGAACCGAGAGGAGGCCCGCTCGAGGGCGATTCCAAGCCCTAGCCCCGCCCAGATTGACAGGAGCAGCGGGCTGCTCCACTGGACGTACCGGGCTGGGAGGTAGAGCCGAAAGAGCAGCAGGTGGGCCAGGAAGAAGAGCGACAGCGAGGCCAGCAGAAGCTGCAGCGTTACTGTTCTGGGTGCTGCCAGCCAGGACGGATCGCGCCATCGGGGGCGAGCCAGCGCGAGCAGCGGCAACAGGGCGGCCAGAGCCGCGTACTCGAAGAGGAGCGGGATCCGTGGGAACTGGGCATCGACGACGCGCAGGTCGAGCCCGCTCCGGTAGCTGTCCAGCCAGTAACGGTAGCCGCCCTCGATGAAGAAGGCGTTGCGGCCGCTCTCGCCGAACTCCGGCATGCCCTGGGCCTGCCTCGCCGAGACGGTCGGGCCGAACGATGAACCCGCGACTTGGCTCGGCAGGAGGAGTGCCGCGACGATGGTGGCCGAGGCGAGGAAGGCGAGCCAGGCCGCCCTGTCGCGATCGAGCGCCGGCCAGGACGGGCCAAAGCGGACGAGTCTGGCCGCCACCACGCCCACGCCCAGAGCGCCGCCGACAGGGTACAACAGCGCCGCGAGCCCGTTCAGCACAACGCACAGCACGAGTCGTCCCGTCGCCAGCGCCCAGAGAAGCGCTGCCAGCCCGGGCAGCAGGAACGCGCGCGGGCTGGCCGAAGACAGATCATCGTACTGCCAGACGTACCAGCTCAGAAGGACCGTCGCCAGGAAAGCTGGCGCGGGAGAGGCGTGAACGCCGCGCACCAGGAGGAACACAAACAGTGCGGTCACGCACCCAAGGACCGGCGGAAGCAGCTTGGTGGCGACGATCGGATCTGCCACCCAGCTCAGGGTCCAATACACGGCGGTGTAGGCGGGCGGCGCGACGGACTGAAAGTAGTCGGCGATCAGATCGTGGGGGAACAGCTCCGGATCATGAAACCGATACATCCAGAATACGTGTTGGCGGGCGTCGTCCTGAATCACGTCCGGCCCGAGCGCGGGCCCCATCGTACGTGCCGCGAACAGCAGGCTAAAGCCCAGCCCCGCAGCCAACCAAAGAGGCGAGTCGCGAGTCACTGGCCGCGAGCCCGCCCACGACTGCTCATTCGCATCCGGTGTCAAACGTCGGAACGCGCTCATCGAACAGCGAGTGGGGACGGAACGGCAGGCTGTAGGGCGCCGTGAGCGCGACAGTGCCCGATGGCTCGGCTGCAGATGGCTCGTCGTGGCTCGGACGGGCAACCCAGTAGGCAGGGTACGCTGGCTCACGGGGGTCGGTTCCGACCGCGGAACGGCTATCGCGCTGAACGTACCGCAGCTCGACCGACCTGATGTCGCAGGCGCGAAGGTGGGCTCCGGGCTCGGGCAGCTCCAGGTCGCGACGGATCCCACTAAACTGGAGCAAGAAATCGAGGCCCTTGGCCCAGGTGCCGCCACCGCCGGTCGGTAGGAGGTGCAGCTCGCGGTGGGCCACAAACGGCTCGCGCGGGCGGCGCTGCTCGGCGACCCAGGCGATCATCCGCCGAGCGCCCTCATTGCTGCGGCCGGACGCGATCTCGTCCCGGTAATAGCCCCCCAGTGCGGCGAGCTGGGCGCCAGCCAAAACAACCGCCACGATCAAACCCGGCGAGAAACTGGTAGAGGCACGGCATGCCGTGCCCCTGCGCAGCTTGGGACTTGGCACTCGCGTGAGCAGGCCCGCCATGGCTGCGACCACAAGCGGCAGGAGTGGCATCAAGTAGCGCGCCTCGAGGATCGGCGCCCAGCGCTGGTTCAGGGGCGGCAGCAGGGTGAGCGCCGACACGACAGTCAGTAGCGGGAGCGGCTGGCCCTCTCGCGCGGCCAGCGGGATACTCGCGACGGCGAGCCCGGTGGACACCACGACCATCGGATCGGCCAGGTAGGCCAATGCCGTAGGGCGGGCCGCCGCGGCCCCACCTACGACCTGGCCGAACAGGACGATGAATCCGGCAACCGAGGAGACATAGGCGAGGCCGTCCAGCCCCGCCCCCTCGGCGTATTCGCTGCCGACCCGCTGGGCCTGGCGCAATGAGTCGAGGCCGGTCTGGACGTTGTACAAGAGCATGTTCCCGTAACCGACCAGGAAGAGCGCAGCGGCCACCCAGGTCGCCCGTCGCACGACGAGACCGTGGTCGCGCCAGAGACCATAGGCGAGCGCAGCCGGCAGGAGTGTGGCCACCGAAGGGTGCGTCTGAAGCGCCAGACCGAACAGCAGCCCCGCTCCGGCCAGCGCCAGTCCCGGCCCCGCTGCGCCTCGGACGAGGAGCCAGAACGCAGCCGTGGTGAACAGTGGCGCGGCGCAGCTCGACCAGGCTACATGGCTGTTGACTAGAATGTGCGCGGCATTGCCGCCCAGGAGGATGGCGGCCACGAGCCCGGTTTTGCTGGCCGCCGCCATACCGCGGGCGGCGAACAGCTCGCGCGCAAGCAGGTAGGTGAGTCCGGTGGTCAGCGCGCCGGCCGCCAAGGCCACCAGCCGCGGGGTCTCGGCCTGGCGTCCCAGCGCTTTGAACGCCGCCGCCACCACGTACGCCCACAGCGCGCCGACGTAAGCGTCGACGTTGGTCAGGGGCAGCAGCTCACCTCGAGCGATGGCCCAGGCGCGGAGCGCTTCCTCGGTCTCGTCGGTGTAGGGTGGGACCAGGTGCACGGCCGGCCAACGCACCGCGGCGGCCGCCAGCACGAGCCCCAGCACCAGCGCCACCTGCGGCGCCAGCTTCCGCGTCGGCCCTGGCTCGGCGCTCGGCCGGCCCGCCAGGGAGATCACGGGCTGCCAGGCGTCGGCCAGGGCGCGGCCTCGGCTGGCCCGAAGCCGTCCGTCGGACCTGGCCAGCCCAGCCAGGCCCGCCAATGCACGGCCAGGATCGCCATTGGGAGGAAGACTGCCATGACCACGGCCAGAGCCTGGTATTGAAGCAGGTACACGAGCGGCGCCAGCAGACTGAAGCCGATCCCAAGCGCGCGCGGCGCGGCTTCGGGCACGAGCGCCGCGAACGGCGCCAGCCACAACAGATACCAAGGGTTGAACCACTGGGCGCCGATCAGCGCGTACAGGAAAAACACTGACAACGACGCCACGACGGCAGACAGCCGGCCGGCCCAGACTGCCAACAGGACAGGCACCAGCCCGAGCACGAACAGGCCGGCCGCGAAGCTCGCCGCCACCAGTATCGCAAGCTCGAGCGGCACGCCAGCCCCCTGAAGCGCCAGTAACAACAGCTCGGCGGGTGAAGCCGAGAAGATGTTGCCGCGCGCGAGGCCTTGGAGCGTGGCGGGGCCTTCCCAGAAGGGAAGATGCGCTAGCGCCAGGACCAGCCCGCCGATACCGATGCCCCAGGCCACGTTGCGGCGGGCGTGCTCAGCTCGCCGCACCGCGACGGCGAACAGGATCGGGGCGACCACCAGAGCCAGCGGCTTGACCAGCGCGCCAAAGGCCAGCAGGACAAATCCCCAGCGGACGCGGCCGCGCAGCACCAGCCAGGTTGCCCCCACCGTCGGCAGCGCCGCCACGACGTCATTGTGGCCATTCTGAAGTGCCTCGAGGGCCACCAGCGGATTCCACGCGAACAGCATCGTTCCCCAGATAGCTCGTTCAGGCTGCCAGGCGCGCAGCATCGCGAACAGGCAGCCAGTTGTGGCCAGATAGGCCGCGGCGGGCCAGAGTTTCATGGCCAGGATTGCGTCGCGGCAGCTGTCGCCGCCGACCAGCGCGGAAGACGCCTCGGCGAGCCGCCAGAGCGGGCCGTGGGCGTTGACTACCGCCTTCCAGTACACCAGGTCGTAGAAGCGGTCCTGTGGATACTCGGCTGGAACGTGCAAAAAGGGATTTTCTCGATAGATCGCCAGGATCCGCCCGTCAAAGACATACTTGAACACGTCGCTGGAAAGCAGGGGGTAGCCCGGCACCAGCGCGAGGGCCAGACCGAGCGGCAAGACCCCCACCAGGAGGAGCGTGGCTGTCCAGCTCCGCACCCGCCGCGCCAGCCACACGGCGCCCAGATAGCACAGGCTCGCGGCGGTCATGGTGAGCAGGTACATCTCGCCCGCGACGGCGGTGTAGCGCGGCCGCTCGAACAGCGGTAGCACCCAAGTTGGGTGCCGCCGGGTGCAGAACTCGGCCAGCGGGAACGGGGCGCTGAAGACCGTCCAGAACAGGACCGCCACGACGATTCCGAGCCCAAAGACGCCCGCCAGCCTCCAGTGTCCGGACACGGTCGAGCGCTCGGCTAAGCGTTAGCACACAGCCGCGGCGGAGAGGAAGTGGCGAAGACCATCGGCTGTCGGATCAGTGCTGAGGAGGGAGCACACGTCGAGCATCCGAATCACCCTCTGGGCAGTCAAGCTGGCCGGAGCCTGCCCGTTCGTTGCCAAGCCTCCTCCTCCATCGCTATCGTCAGTGGCGACACCATGCCACAATGGGTCCGCCCTCGCCTAGGGGCTGGGACTCAAAACAGAACCGCCGGTCGGCGACGCTCGTAGTTAGAGACGAGGCCGGCGGTGCTCGGCCTCAGATCGATCTTTGGGAGGTAGGAATGCCCGCTCGCGCGTACTTGGTTGTTGGGGTCCTGGGCCTGGCTGTGGGCCTCTTCGTGGTGATTGGCTCCGTTCAACCGACAGCGGCGCAGTCGATGTCGGTCGACCTGAGTCAGGGTGAGTTCGTGTTCAATCCAAGCGAGATCACGGTGCCGGCTGGGACGATCACGTTCAACCTGACCAACACCGATACCCGACGCCACAACCTCGTAATCTCAGTCAACGGCGCCGAGACGGGCGGCGCCGACGCCAATACGGTCCAGCCTGGCGACAGCCTCAGCTGGGACGTGACCCTTGATCAACCCGGCACGTACGACTTCTGGTGCGGCGTCGGCAACCATCGTGAGCGCGGAATGGTTGGGAAGATCACCGTCCAGTAGGCAGTAGGTAGGAGTAGTAGGGGCACGGCATGCCGTGCCCCTACGCGAACCACCGCCATGAGCGAGTCTGCGATCACCCTTGGCATGCTGTGGGTCCATGTGCCGTTCGCCGTCGGCTGGATCGGGGTGGCGCTGATCGACGCGCTGCTGGCGGCTGCGCCAGGGTTGTCCGCGGCCCAGCGGGCGGCTCTGATCCGCCTGACGCTGCCATTTATTCTCCTGGCTATCCCGGTCATCGCAGTCACCGGTATCTGGCAGACGGTCTACAACCCTGTCACCAAGCCAATGTGGTCGCTGGCGATCCTTGATGAGCTGAAGAAGACGACCTACGGCTGGGCGCTCTTCTACAAGCACGTCTTTGTCGTCGCGACGCTGCTCACCACCCTGGCCCTGAAAGTGGTCCTGGTGCGGCGTCTGGAGGTGGCTGCCCTGGTCACTACCGAGACTCAGCCCCCGCCTGGCGGCGTGGCTGTAGCCCTGACAAGGCCGGGGACGGACAGAGCTCTCCAGGGCGGTGCCTTGGTCAACTTGCTGTGCTGCCTGGCGATCCTTGTGTGCGTGGTGTTGATGGTCTACCAGCTACACTAAGAACGCCCGCACGATCACGTTCCTGCTCCAGAACAGGAACGCCACCACCAGCACGACGAACAGCAGGAGCGCCAGCTCGGCCTTCGAGATGCGCGGGCGCTCGCTCACCTGGCTCCTCCCTCGTGCCCAGCTTGCGACCGATCATAGCCGGACAAGCCAGGCTCCTATACGTATGGCCTCAGCCCTGGTATACTGGCCGTGCGACGTTGCAAGCGCGTCACAAACGTTCTCGCGAAACTCGGTCGACTGACGTCGACGCGACTCGCGCCACAGGTGCGCGGGGATTTGTGCTGGAGCCGGTTGTGGAAGCGGGTACGTATCAGGGCAACGAGCGGGTGCCGCCTCGCCCGGTCCACTGCAGGGTGTGCACGATCTTCATCGGCGAGGGGTACCAGGAGACCCAGCCGATCCCGCTGCCGAACGGCAAAGGCTATGTTTGCTGGCGCTGTTTCGAATCGCTCAAGCGCCAGGCCGAAAAGCGCGTCACGTCTGACAAGCGACCGGAGGGCGCGGCTAGGTAGGGGCGAAGCATTCCGCGCATAAGTACTGATCTCCCGAACGTTCTGCGCGAATGCTTCGCCCCTACGCCCCGATCAGGTGCGTCCGTCCTGGTCATCACGGAGGTGGCCGATCCGCGTGCTATGATCAATTTAGCCTGCTAACCCGCGCCAGCTAACTGGGAGATGTTGATGGCTGACGAGCGTGTGGCCGCGCCGGCGCCGACCGCGGACGAGGTGGTGGGCGCCCCGGCGCTGCCCGCCACGGAGATGGGCACATACGTCTACTGTGTCATCGAGTTGTCTGACCCTCACCTTTTCGGCAAAGTGGGCATCGGTGGGCGCGGCGACGAGGTCTACACGGTCCATTACAGGGACCTGGCCGCAGTGGTGAGTTCGACCCCGCTGGTCGTGTATGACCCGACCCGAGAGAATGCGCTGGCACACGAGCACGTCAACGAGGTTGTCATCGAGCAAGGCTTCACACCGGTGCCGATGAGCTTTGGGACGTTGTTCAAGACCGAGAAGGACATCATCGAGTTCCTCGAAGATACGTATGATGCGCTCCGGGATGTCCTCCAGAAGATGAAAGACAAGCTCGAGTTCGGTCTGAAGGTGAACTGGAATCGCGAGGAGGTCCTGGCCGAGCTGGAACGCGACAACGAGGACATCCGACGCTTGAAAGAGGAGATCGTCAACAACCGCCAGTCCTCCACCTACTTTGCTCGAATGCAGCTCGGCCGGTTGGTCGAGCAGGCCCTCGCGGATAAGTCGGAGGCGTATGTGCGCGACATCTACGACCATCTGCGATATGCTGCCATCGCCTCGCGCTCGAACAAGCCGATCGGCGACAAGATGATCATGAACGCCGCGTTCCTCGTCGAGCGTGACAAAGCCCAGGTGTTCGACGAGAAGGTCCAGGAGATCGCGCAGCGCTACGAGGGCAAGCTGTCGTTCCGTTACACCGGGCCGTGGCCGCCGTATAACTTCGTGACCATCCGGCTGCAACTGGAGCGCTCAGCGGTCGTGTGAGCCATGCTCCTGAAACTGCTTGGCCTGCCCGTGTCGCTTCCCGTGGACGGGCTGCGTTTCTGCCTCGAGCGGATCGCCGAGATGGCCGAGGCCGAGCTCTACGACGAGTCGGTCGTCCATGAGCAGCTGCTCTTGCTCCAACTTCAGCTCGAGGAGGGCGAGCTGAGTGAGGAAGAGTACACCGAACGGGAAGCGGTGCTGATGGAACGACTGCGCGAGATCCGGGCCTACCATGAGCAGCGCGCGCGTGAGGAAGCCGAAGTCCAGGGCGATGACGAGCGCCCGGCGGCGCGGCGGGTGATTGTGGAGAGCCAGCTTGAGGGCGGCGAGCAGTGAGCGGCCTGGTCTACGTCTACGCGCTCGTGGCGGCGGAAGCTGTCGAATCGCAGGCTGGCCAGGCAGCGGGTCTGTCCGGTATCGAGCAGGAGCCCGTGAGCTTCCTGGTTGAAGGGCCCCTGGCCGCGGCGGTGAGCGACGTGGACGCGGCTGATTTCGACGAGCGCCCGTTGAATGAGCGCGTCCGTGATCTGCAGTGGCTGGGCCCTCGTGCCGTGTCCCACCAACGGGTCAATGCGCAGCTCTTCGAGCGGTCCGAGGCCGTGCTGCCGCTTGCGTTTGGCACGGTCTTCCGTGATGACCAGGGTGTTAGGCGGCTGCTGCGTGAGCAGCGTTCCGATTTCCTGTCACGGCTGGACCACGTTCGAGGAAGCGCCGAATGGGTGCTCACGGTCCATCGGGACGACGCGGCCGCCCTCGCGAGCCTGGAGGAGTCGAGCGCGGCGGTGCGCGACCTGCGCGAGCAAGTCGCCGCGGGCTCACCGGGACGTGCCTACCTGCTGAAGAGGCGCCTCGAAGACGCGCGGCGCCAGGAGCTCATCAAGGCCGACGCCGAGATCATCCAGGACATCTTCGCGTCGCTCGACCGACACGTCGAAGACACGTTTCACGAGACCTTGCCGCCAAGTGTCGAGAATGGGCCGATGGCACGTGCCAGCGTGCTCGTTCGGCGGGCCGTCGAAGGCTCGTTCTTGCACGATCTCGAACAGGCTCGCGCCGGCTGGCAGGAGCGCGGCTACGCGGTCTCGGCAACCGGCCCGTGGCCTCCTTATCGGTTTGGCGGCCTGGAGCCCGCCAGCGCCGATGCAGCATCCTAGCCTGGCCGGTGCCTTACCCGAGGGGCGGACAGAGAGCCTCGCCAAAGCGCTCCCTGACACGAGATTCTCGCTACTCGAGTTAGCCGATCGAATGCTGAGTCGGGGCGTCGTGCTGGCCGGCGAGGCCACTATCTCCGTGGCCGGAGTCGATCTAATCTACCTCGGGCTGAACGTGGTCTTGAGCGCCGTCGAGACGATGCAGGAGCGGGCCACCCCCGTCCCCCAGCCCCTTCCCCCACAAGGGGAGAAGGGGAGCAGTGGGGGCAGTGAACAAGTGCGCTCCACTGGGTAGAGGGCAGTGCTGTTGTTGCACGTGATCGCTTCGACCAGACCACCGGCGGGTCGGGCCGGCCTGCGCGGACAGCCGCTGCGATGGGTCGGGACCGCCGACGCGGGCGGTTGGGCAACGGTCTGGAACAGCCCGGATACGCGCCTGAAGGCGGACGATCTATTGGACCATCACGCGATCGTCGAGGCTGCCTGTGCGTTGAGCCCTTGCCTGCCGGTCCGCTTTCCGACCTGGGTCGGCGATGACGCCACGCTGGCCGGCTTGCTCAGCCAGCGGCGGGCAGATCTCGAGGCAGCTATGCAGCGAGTCCGGGATCGCGTCGAGCTGGCTGTGACGGCGCTCTGGACCGACCCCGAGGAGACCACCCCGTCCACTCCAAGGGAGCGGACCGGGCCGGCGACTCCTGGGCGGCGGTATCTCCAGGAGCGCCAGAGTGCCTGGCGGGCTCGTGCCGAGCGGCGGCAGGTGGGGGCGGCAATGGCCCGCGCCCTTGACGAGGAGCTTAACGCGCTGGTGGCCGATGCGCGCCACGCGGTCTGCCCAACCGCCCGGGTTGCTCTGTCGAGCGCATTGCTCGTTCCGACCGGGCGGGCAGCCGACGTGCGCGAACGAATCGTCAAGCTCGGGACAGGCTGGCCTGGCGTGCAGACGATCGTGAACGGGCCCTGGCCGCCGTACACATTCGCGACCATCGGGGAGGACGATGGGCTCGCCCCCGCGCCGTAGCCTCGAATCGCAGGAACTGGCCGACCTGCGGCGGGAGCTGCGCGAGCTTCGTGGTATCCTACCCGAGCGCGTCGACGTCGATCCTGAAGGCGTCGAGCAGGGGCTCGCCAGGCTGGTGCTCAGCCTGGTTGAGCTCCTCCGCCAGCTGCTCGAACGCCAGGCCGTTCGCCGCATGGAGGGCGGCAGTCTGAGTGATGAAGAGATCGAGCGGATGGGCTTAGCTCTGATGCGGCTGGAGGAAAAGGTGCGCGAGTTGGCCGAGCAGTTTGGCCTCGAGCCGAGTGAGCTCAACATCGAGTTGGGTCCCCTGGGCGATCTACTGTGAGGCAGCGCGGCCGGCGCCCGCTGGACTGGATCGCGGCTCGCCAAGGCGAAGCGAGCTGCATGCCGTGAGCCTCGAGCGCCGCGGCGCCGCGCCGTACCAGTCGGCGAGCCTGATAGACATCCTGGATCGGGTGCTCGACAAGGGGCTAGTAGTAGCCGGAGACATTAGAATCTCACTGGCGAACGTCGAGCTTCTCACCATCCGCATTCGTCTCCTGGTCTGCTCGATCGACAAAGCCGAGCAGATCGGACTGAACTGGTGGCGATACGATCGCGACCTGGTGGCTCCAACCGAGGTGTCCGACCAGGCCGCTACGATCGCTCGGCTCGAGGGACGGATCGCGGAGCTCGAGCGCCAGATTGGGCAGGCGAGCGCGAGCGAGCAGGAGCGCCTGCCCTCTCAGCAACCGGAAAAGAGGTAGACAGAGCTTATGGCCGTTCAACGAGCCCCCGGTGGCACCAGTCTGATCGACGTCCTCGACCGCATCCTGGACAAGGG
>WNGB01007522.1_pt1 | contig 15698 bp, 14 predicted proteins | sample 5400681 | NCBI WGS metagenome assembly WNGB01 (sample SAMN13153367, study PRJNA577476) | soil metagenome | isolation source: 115 cm soil or saprolite under grassland replicate 2 | place: USA:California | collected 2016-06-15
TGTGCACGTCCAGCATGAGCTTGGTTGCCTTCTGCAGGCTGTACCCGAAGAGCTTCTGGAAGACCCACGTCACGTAGCTCATGAGGTTGATCGGATCGTTCCACACGATGACCAGCCATGGCCGGGCCGGCTCGGTCACGTCGCGGCCGGTGGGCGACTCGATCTCGGTTGGTGCTGTGGAGGTCGGGGAGGAGCTCACCTTGTCATTGTCTCAAGGTTGCCCAGATGAAGAGTGGCGATCTCCCAGGATGAACCTTTCCCGCGCCGGGCGCCTCCTCCCTCGGGTCGGCTCCGGTATGGTGTCTGCATGTGCAGGAGCATCAAGACTCTCCGCCGGCCGACCGAGCCGGCCACCGACGAGGAGGTCCACGCGGCAGCCCTGCAGTTCGTCCGGAAGGTGAGTGGGTACCGGCAGCCCTCCAGAGCCAACCAGGAGGCGTTCGAAGCGGCCGTGGAGGATATCGCTCAGGCCTCCCGCAAGCTCCTCGATCGGGTGGCCAAGACCACCGCAACCAAACTGGCGTGAAGCTCTATCCGTCGGACGATCGGTCGGCCTCGTTCGTGAGCCTCGAGCGAGGAGAGGACCTTCTCGACGGGCTGAACCGAGCTGTGGAGGAGCTCGGGCTGAAGGCGGCGACCCTGCAGGTGATCGGGGGTCTCGAGGAGGCGACCCTGGGCTATTTCGATCCAGGGACCAAGGAATACCGGACGGTGTCCACAGGACACATGGAGATCGCCTCGGGGGTGGGGAACGTCTCCCTGCGCGACGGCAAGCCCTTCATCCACCTGCACCTGGTGGTGTCCGGGCCGGACGGAGCGGCCTTGGGCGGGCACGCCATGGAGGGGTGTCGCGCGTTCGTGGTCGAGGCCTATCTCCGGGGGCTGGCAGGGCCGCCCCCGGTGCGCGAGGAAAGCCCCGCCCACGGCCTGAAGGTCTGGCCGGGGAGCTGAGCGGCTCTTAGCGCTCCTCCTCGTCCGGCTCGGGATCCGGTGGCTCGCCGACGCCGACCTCGACCGGTTTCTCGGCGGAAGGCCTGGAGGGTCCGTTGGGGCTGGGCTCCTCCGCTCTGACCTCCCCGTTCCCCTGGCCGTCCTCGGAACCCGCGGCGACCAGAACCGGCAGCGGGACGCTCACCTTCTCGTGGCCCCTGTGCGCGGCCGCCGCCTGCAGGTGATACGCCTCGGCAAGCTCCCCGAACTCGGGCACGGCGTACTGGCGGCCGTCCACGAGCGGGCCTTTCTCGCCTTCGATGATGGCAGCGACGTCCTCACCGGACATGGTCTTGTGGGTCTCCAGCGCGTGGGCCACCGCCAGGACCTCGCGGCGGTTCTCCTCGAGCAGGGCCCGGGTGCGCTGGTACAGCTCCTGGAGCCTGCTCTCCACTCGTTGTCCGAGCTCGGTCTCGAACAGGTTTCGGTCGGTGCCGTCCTCCGCCGCGACGCTGCTCCTGCCGATCGCGATGCCGAACTTCGTCACGGAGTGGGAGCCGATGTACGAGCCCATGCCCACGTAGGCCTCCATGATCGTGGCGAGCCTGGTGGCGTTGCGGAGGTCGCCGGCGACGCCCGCCGAGTTGTCGTCGTCGAAGAACATGCGCTCGCCGGCCAGCGAGGCCAGGGAGCCGATGATGTCGACTTCCCACTCGGACTTCCAATTGAACAGCTGGTCCTCCAGTGGGATGAACGAGACGAACCCCCCCACATCTCCGCGCCGTTCGATGGTGGCCATGTCGATGACGGCGTGCTTCCGCAGCCTGTAAGACACCACCGCATGACAGGCCTCGTGGACCGCCGTGGCGTGACGTTCCCGTTCGATGTACTCGAAGTCGTCTGGGAGGCCGTGCTCCTTCAATTGCTTGGCCCGCAGGATGTCCTTCCACTCGATCGCGTCGCGCCCATCGCGAACGGCGATGACCAGCGCCTCGTTGACCATGTCCTGGATGCCGGCCCCGGTCGCGTAGGGGGTCATGACGGCGAGCTTCTCGACGTCCCCGGGGGTGAGGACGTGCTTCACCTTCGCCAGGTAGTAGTCGTACGTCTCCTTCCGGCCTTCCTTGGACGGATATCCGACCTTGTAGATCCGGTCGATGCGACCCGGGCGAAGCATGGCCTCGTCAAGCACGTCCGGCCGGTTGGTGGCGAAGATGTGCAGGATGCGGTACTTGGGAGGCGGCTTGGGCCGCATCCCCAGGACGCGCCGGATGATGCGGTTGAAGAACCCCCTGGGCTTCTTCAGGCCTGACATCTCGGCCAGGAGCGCCTGGAGCGTGCCCATACCGCCCTGCCCCATCCCCATCCCGGCGATGACCCGATCGACCATGTGTCGGGGCTCGCCCAGTTCGGTGGAGGGCAAGCTCTCCCGAAGCAACATCGCCACGTTCGAGCGTGACAGATAGGCCATGCCGTTGCAGCCGGCGGCGGCCCATGGACCCGCGGCGCTGTTCCAGCCCCCGGGGGCGGCACCTCCCGTCCCGCGGTTCCCGAGCGAGTCGGCCTCGTCGAAGAAGACGATCACGCCACCGTGACGCAGGGCGAGCTTCCGCAGTTTGCGGTACAGCCCCTTCACCTTCAGGATCCCGACTCCCCAAAACATGTTGATGAAGTTCCCGGGCTCGACGAACACGAACGGCCGGCTGGTCTCCCCGGCCACAGCCTGGGCCATCAGGGTCTTGCCCGTGCCCGGCGGACCCCACAGCAGCATTCCCCCCGGCACGTAGCCCCCACGTCGCTCGATCGATTCGGGATCCTCCAGGAAGATGATGTTCTCCTGGACGCGGCGCAGGACCGAGTCCTGTCCCTTCACATCGGTGAACCTGGTCTTGATGTCGTCGGGCATGTAGACGTCGACGCCACCGCGGGACAAGAACCAGAACAACCCGATGAACTGGAAGATGATGAAGAAGAATCCGAACGCAAGCTGGAAGGCGAAGGGAAGGGCCCTGGTGATGGCGATGGGGAGCTGGATGAGCGCCGTGGCCGGAGGCAGATGGTAGATCTTGGCCAGGGCCAGGTCGATGATGGCCAGCACGAACAGGACCTTGAGCGCCCGGCTCATCCGGTAGCGAGTCCAGTCGTTCATCCGGCCGGTCCGCTTCTCGATGCGGCCGAAGGAACGAACCCAGAGCTGGTGGTACTTCGCGGAGCGCTCGCTGATCAGGTAGTGAATCTGCCGAAGCAGTTCGAGTCCGGCCAGGCCAAGTAGCCACCAGTACGACCTGAGAGTCTGGTTGAACGCCTGGGCGTTGCTGATCTGGGGGTCGAACTGTGCCAGCGCCGCCCAGAACATCACCACCCACGCCGCGACGAAGAGGACGATCAGCTTGATCCGGTCCCACAGATCGAGCGGTTTCCGGGTAGGACGATCCTCATCCCGCTCGCGGCTCTTGTACTCGGGAAGAGGAGCGAGTGCCCCTTCCTGTTTGGGGGAGGCAGGGGCCGGCGTCTGGGCGGGGCTCATGTCAACGCTCCTTTACGGTCCAGGAGTCGACGATCTGATCGATCAGGGTCTTGTTGTCCCGGTAGCAGTGTGACTCACAGCGGATCATAAACAGATACAGCTTTCTGGTGGCCGGATCCGCCACCCCAATCTGGGTTACCCGTATCACGTTGCTCCCACTCGCCGGATTGGAGATGCCCTGCAGGATGACGTCGAACGTGATCTTGCTGCCGTGAAGCCCTCCAGGCAACACGACGTCCTTGTAGGTGAGGACCTCGCCGGCGTTGGCCTGGACAAGCCGGTCGACCGGATAGACCCAGTTCCGGATGGCGCCCAGCGAGAGCTCGTCCCGGACCTGCGCGGGCAGGGACTGTACCCGCGCAGTGACGACCGGATACTTCGCAGCATCTGTGATGTCGATGACGTGCTGTATCGAGGGATGGGGGTCGGCATCGAATCCGATGAGCCAGGAGAGCTGGCGGTTGGACTCTCCGGACAGACTCTGTCCGCTGGCCACGAGGATGTACTTCTTGTCGAAGAAGTGCCAGTTGCCGGGAACCTTGAAGTACGCATTGCGATCCGAGCTGCTGACGTAGGAGAGACCGGATGAACCGCAGGCTGAGACAAGCACTGCCAATGCCGTGGCCGCTCCGATCGACGCGGCCCAGACTCCTGGCCTCCTCAAGCGAGGCCACTCCAGGGTCATGCTTCATTATCGTCCACACCAGCCGCTTTGATCAGGGGCAGGGAGATCCCCTTGTCGAACAGCTGCGCGTCAGCCCGAGCGAACCTCGTGAAGCCGATACTCACCGGGGCCGTATCGAGCCAGGACCACCCCTTGGCACTCCGAAAGCGGCTCGATCACCACTCCGGTCAAACCGTACACGGCCGCCTCGATCAAGGGGGAGTGGCCCACCGCCAGCGCCACGCGGTCCTCGGGGACCCGGTCGAACAGCTCCTCGACCACTGCTTTCAGGCGGTTGGACTCGCGTTCCACCAGGTCGGGAGCCTCGGCCGCGATGACGTCGACTCGGCTCGATCCGGCCGCCTTACCGGCGCTCCGCCAGCGATCCTCCTCTTCTGAGAGCAGCCCGGCAACGACGGCGTGTTCCTGCAGCCGCTGCCCAGAGCCGCGCAGGAACCACGCAACCGTTTCGGCCGCCCTCCGAGCAGGAGAGACGAACACCACGGCGAAGTCCGTGCCGAGATTTCTGCCCACGTCCTCGGCGTGTGAGCGGCCCTGCTGGCTGAGGGCGTCGGCGTCCTTCTCCCGCTCGGCGTGCCGGCGGAATTCGATGGCCTTCACGCGCTCATCATAGGTCGGAGCAACTCGGCCGCTCCGCCGGAGATCGCATCGGACCGGGTAACGTTCCCCGCCGTGATCGTCGGGATCCGCCACGCTCGGGTGTGGAATCCGCAGGGGCTGGTCTACGCCAGGCTGCCTGGATTCCACCTTTCCGATGACGGCCGGACCGCGGCCGAGGCCTTCTCCGCAGCGCTTGCCGCCGCGCCCATTCGGGCGGTGTACGCGAGCCCGCTCAACCGAGCCAAGGAGACGGCGGCCGTTCTCGCCCGGCCGCATGGCCTGCCGGTCCAAGAGGACGAGCGGCTCAGTGAGTGGTCCTTCTGGGTGCACTGGCAGGGCTTGCCGTGGAGCAGCATCAGGGAGCGAGACCCCGAGCTCCTGGAGGCATACGCCACCGACCCAGGCTCCGCGGGGATCGAGGAATCGTTGGAGGAAGCCGGACGCCGAGTCCTGGCGTGGGCCCACGAGGCGGAGATCCACGATCCTGGGCAGCTCGCCCTGGGGGTCTCCCACGAAGCCTCGCTCCTGGCGGCCATGCTCCTCGGGCAGGGGCGAGACCTGTCCGAGTATCATTCACACAACCTGGCCCACCTCGCCTGCGTCCGACTCGTCCCCGGCCCGCCCGAACCAGTGGACCTTGCGGAGTGGGCGAGGACCTGCTGAGTGCTCCACCATGGGCGGACCTCCGGTCGGGCGGCCTTGGAAGAGTTTCGTGTCTGCCTTGGCGGGTACTCCCTGGACCAACTGGCACCCCCTGTATGAGGAGGGAGGCGCTTGGTCGCCGACCGGGCGGCGCTGGTACTACTGGTAAGCCCAAGACTCACCTCGCATCGACGGTTTCCCCGCATCTCAGGGTGCTCTTAGATTCGTTCGTATGATGCAAGCAATGGCACCAGATGCAGGCCGCGGTGTGAGGGTCTCACGGGGAGCCATGGCGCTCCTCGCCGCAGCTCTACTCGCTCTGGCGGCGTGCACTGGCGGGGAGGCGGGGAAGAAGACGGGGGTTTCCCCCTCCACCCCCGCCCCGCCCCTCCCGTCGGCCAATTCACTCAACACCACCTCCGGCACCGCAGATCCCATCGTCTCGGTGGTGAAGCGGGTGGCCCCGGCCGTGGCAAACGTCACGACCGCCGTGCCGAACCCAGATTCGATCCTGGGGGGCCAGACCGGCAAGGGAGTCGGCACCGGGTTCGTGGTGAGGTCGGACGGGATTATCGTGACGAACTTCCACGTCGTGGAAGGCGCGCTCAACATCAAGGTGACCATGCCCGCTCCCGACAATCGGTCGTTCGGTGCCCGCGTGATCGGCGCCGACCAGGACCGGGATCTGGCCGTCCTCAAGGTGAACGCGACGCGTCTTCCGACCGTCCCGTTGGGAAACGCAAAGGCCGTTCGGCTCGGGGAGAGGGTCATCGCGCTAGGCTACGCACTGGCCCTTCCTGGAGGCCCCACGGTCACCTCGGGCATCATCAGCTCCCTGGCCCGGACCGTGCAGGCGACCGATCCCCAGACCCCGGGGGAAACCCGGACGTATCAGGACGCCCTTCAGACCGACGCTGCCATCAACCCGGGGAACTCCGGGGGACCTCTGGTGGACCTGGCGGGCAACGTGGTCGGGATCAACACGGCGGGCAACCAACAGGCCGAGAACGTGGGGTTCGCCATCGCCATCACCGACTCCGTCAAGTCGTTGATCAGTCACGCCATCGGCCATCCGCAGGGAGCGCTGGCCTACCTCGGGGTGTCCTCGCAGACGGTCGACGGAGGGGTGGCCGCTCAATTCGACCTCGCCGTGGACCATGGTGCGCTCGTTCTGGCCCTGGCTCCGAAGGGCCCGGCGGACAAGGCCGGGATCGAGACCGGCGACGTGATCGTGGCCTTCGGCGGGAAGTCCGTGCAGACTTCCGACGACCTCGGCAAGCTCATCCTGGACCGCAAGCCCGGAGACGCGGTGTCGGTGAACGTCGTCCGCCGAAGTGGGGGCAAGGACACGGTACGGGTGACCCTGGGCGTCCGGCCCCTTCCGTCTGGCTGATCCTCCCCGAAGCGTTCGTCCCTCCACCGGATGCCACCAGGGGCCGGGTCGTTGCAGAGCCGTCCGTGATGAGTGCGGTAGCCTTCAGGGCGTGAAGGTTCGGCTGCGGAATCCGGATCGAGAGGTGGAAGTGACCGGCGGCCGAACGGTGAAGGACCTCCTCACCGAGCTCGCCATCGACCCGGACACGGTGCTGGTGATCAAGGACCGCACCCTCCTCACCCGCGACGAGCGTGTGGAAGACGACGCCTGGATCGAGATCCGCCCCGTCATCTCCGGGGGGGCCGGTGCACGCCGGCCCCATACGAAGTGCCGGCGATGTCGCCAGCCTGCCGTCATCGAGCTCCGACGGCACAACGCGGCCTTCTGCCAGCCCTGCTTCATCAAACACTTCCAGGATCAGGTGAAGCGAGCGATCAAGGACTTCGACATGCTCGAGCCGGAGGATCGGGTGCTGGTGGCCGTGTCGGGGGGCAAGGACTCGCTGGCGCTGTGGGACGTGCTCCTCGACCTCGGGTACCGCTCCACGGGCGTGTACCTCGGGCTCGGGATCGGCGACTACTCGGACCGCTCGGGCGAGGCAGCCCATCGATTCGCGGAGGAACGGGGAGCCGATCTCCTCCACATCGACCTCAGAGATGAATACGGCTTCGACATCCCCGCGGCGGGGACGAAGGGATCTCGATCGACCTGCTCGGTCTGCGGGCTGTCGAAGCGATACATCTTCAATCGTGTTGCCCTGGACCGCGGCTTCGATGTCGTAGCCACCGGCCACAATCTGGACGATGAAGCCGCAACGCTGCTCGGTAACACGCTCCGCTGGCAGACCGAATACATGGCCCGCCAGTTCCCCGCGCTCAGCGCGAGGGAGGGCCTGGCCAAGAAGGTCAAGCCCCTGCACAGGCTGTCGGAGCGGGAGACCGCCGCCTACGCATTCCTCCGAGGGATCGACTATGTGGTCGAGGAGTGCCCGTTGGTGGAAGGAAACACCCAGCTCAAATACAAGGACACGCTGAACCACCTCGAGGCCGGCTCGCCCGGCGTCAAGGCCGCCTTCTACCTGGGCTACCTGGAACGCGCGGCGCATCGGTTCCGGGATGAAGCTGCGGGGGAAGGCGAGCTGATCGCCTGCGCGCGCTGCGGCCAGCCCACCACCGGCCGGTTCTGCGCGTTCTGCCGGGCCCGGGCCCAGATCCTGGGAGAGCGCCTGGGTCCCACGGCCGACGACCAACTCTCGCGCGAGCCGTCCGATGAAGTCCTACCGGCCGAGGTATACGCGGGGGTCCAGGGGGGTAGCAGCAACGAGCGAAGCGAGGCAGCTGCGCACCCCCTGGCTCGTCGAGTACCCGCCGAAGGCGGGGGCTCGAGGAGGAGATTCAGTTGAGCGTCCCGTTCGACGTCGGAGAGCGTGTCCTGCTGGTCGACTCCAGGGGGCGCCGTTACCTCGTCAGGCTCCACACAGAAGGAACGTTCCACTTTCATGGGGGCGCTGTCCCGCACGACCTCATCCTCGGCTCGGAGGAGGGCACCGAGGTGCACTCCACAACCGGCGCGGGACTGGTTTGCCTTCGACCAACGCTGGCCGACTTCGTCCTGAAGATGCCACGCGGCGCGCAGGTGATCTATCCAAAGGACATGGGAGCGATCGTGGTGGAGGCGGACATCGCTCCGGGATCCTGGGTTCTGGAAGCAGGGACGGGCTCGGGCGCGTTGACCATCGCCCTGTGCCGAGCCGTGGGGGCGGAAGGGAAGGTCGTCTCCTACGATGCGCGAGAGGACTTCCACGAGAAGGCGGCCGCGAATCTCGAGGCGTTCTTCGGGAAAGTCCCGCCGTGGGTCGACCTTCGCCTGGGCGACGTGCGGGAGGTCAGGACGGCGGGGGAGACGTTCGACCGGGCGGTGTTGGATCTTCCCGAGCCCTGGGTCGTTTTGCCAGAGGTGGCGGGCGCCCTGCGGACGGGGGGGATCCTTTGCACGTACCTCCCCACCACCAACCAGATTCAGTTGTGCGTGCCTGCTCTGGAAAGCGCCGGGTTCACCGAAGTCATGACGTTCGAGGTCCTGCGGCGGTCGTGGCACGTCACCACACGAAGCGTTCGACCGGACCATAGGATGGTGGCACACACCGGCTTCATCACGGTTGGCCGAAAGTCGTACTCCGAGGTCTAAGGTTCGACATCCCCCGGGCCGAGACTCCACGTAAGAACGAACGGTCCCCGGAGGGGCTTCCGTCGAAAGGGCAAGAGCCAGGCATATATTGGACGGTGGGAGCACCAAGGAAGGTAGGCGAAGGACAGATGCCGCAGCAGAGGATGCCCGACCCCGAGGAGCAGCTGGAACGCTACGAGAAAGACATCCACCAGCTCCAGACTCAGATCAAGTTCCTGGAGGACGAGACTGCCCTGCTTCGGCGCCGTCTGACGAACTCCCCTCGACAGGTGAAGGTGCTCGAGGAGCAACTTCTCCAAAGCCGGGGCGAGCTTTCCCGAGCCGTGGCCCAGAACGAGAAGCTCGTCGCGGTTCTGCGCGCCGAGCGAGAGCGGATCGAGACCTTGAAGGAAGAGGTGGAGAAGCTGGCCCGGCCCCCTGCGACGTTCGGCGTGTTCCTCGGAGAGAACGAAGACGAGTCCGTCGACCTCTTCACCGCCGGCCGGAAGATGCGGGTGAACGTCGATCCCACGATCGACCGGAAGCGGTTTCGCCGCGGCGTCGAGGTCATCCTGAACGAGGCGCTCAACGTGGTCGACGTGTTGGACCAGGATGTGCTGGGCGAGGTCACCACCGTCAAGTCGCTGCTCGGCGAGGACCGGGCCGTGCTGATCGGCCGAGGCGACGAGGAAATGGTGGCCATGCTGTCGGCCGAGGTTCGAGGAACGGTGCGGGCGGGCGACCCCGTCCTGTACGACCCCCGATCCGGCTACGCCCTGGAGGCCCTGCCGAAGGAAGAGGTCGAGGAAGCCATCCTGGAGGAGATCCCCGACATCAGCTACGAGGACATCGGGGGCCTGGGCAAGCAGATCGAGGACATCCGGGACGCCGTCGAGCTTCCGTTCCTGTACGCGGAGCTGTTCGTCGAGCATCAGCTGAAGCCGCCAAAGGGCGTCCTGCTGTACGGTCCGCCCGGATGCGGCAAGACGCTCATCGCCAAGGCCGTGGCCAACTCGCTGGCCCAGCAGGTCGCCGAGAAGACAGGCCGTGAGGGCGTCCACTCCTACTTCCTGAACATCAAGGGCCCGGAGCTGTTGAACAAGTACGTCGGGGAGACGGAGCGCCAGATCCGCCTGATCTTCCAGCGGGCGAAGGAGAAGTCCGCGGAGGGCTTCCCGGTGATCGTGTTCTTCGACGAGATGGACTCGCTGTTCCGGACCCGGGGGTCCGGCATCTCCAGCGACGTGGAGAACACCATCGTCCCGCAGCTCCTGTCGGAGATCGACGGCGTGGAGACGCTGAAGAACGTCATCGTCATCGGGGCTTCCAATCGCGAGGACATGATCGACCCGGCCATCCTGCGGCCTGGCCGGCTGGACGTGAAGATCAAGATCGAGCGCCCGGACGCCGAGGCGGCTCACGACATCCTGTCCAAGTACCTCACGGCGGACGTTCCCTTTCACGAGTCCGAGGTCAAGGGAGACCGGGGCCGAGCCGTTCGCCGGATGATCGACGCCACCGTGGAGCAGATGTACGCGACCAGCGAAGAGAACCGCTTCCTCGAGGTGACCTACGCCTCCGGCGACAAGGAGGTGCTGTACTTCAAGGACTTCAACTCCGGCGCCATGATCGAGAACATCGTGGCCCGGGCCAAGAAGATGGCCATCAAGCGGTTCCTCAGCCAGGGCGAGAAGGGCCTCAAGCTGGACGATCTGATCAAGGCCATCCGGGACGAGTTCAAGGAGAACGAGGACCTGCCCAACACCACCAACCCCGACGACTGGGCCCGAATCTCCGGCAAGAAGGGCGAGCGGATCGTGTACGTCCGGACGCTGCTCGGCGACGCCAGGGGCGAGGGCCGGCAGGTCGAGCGGGTGAACGCCGGGCAGTACCTGTAGGCACCCCACGCGTCTCGCTACGCTCGCCACGCTCGCTGCGCTCGCCACGCTCGCTGCGCTCGCCACGCTCGCTGCGCTCGCCACGCTCGCCACGCTCGCTGCGCTCGCCACGCTCGCTGCGACGCGCGGGGACCCCGCCAAGTAGTCTGGAAGGCCACAGCAGGAGCGAGGAGGACCGGTGGCCATTCCTAAGGTGATGGGGATCGAGACCGAGTACGGCATCTCGGGACCGGGCATGTCCGACTTCAACCCCGTCCTGTCCTCGTCCATGCTGATCAATTCCTACGCGGGAACGCTCCGCCGGATCCGGTGGGACTACGAGCAGGAATCACCTCTGCGCGACGCCCGGGGCTTCGAGCCGATCCAGGAGCGTCAGCCCGTCGAGGAGGATCTCGGCCTGGCCAACGTGATCCTGCCCAACGGTGCCCGGTACTACGTGGACCACGCTCATCCCGAGTACTCCACGCCGGAATGCGCCACACCCCGGGGGCTCGTTGCTCACGATAAGGCAGGGGAGCGGATCCTGGAGAGGTCGCTCGAGGCTGTGCAGCACCTTCTGGCGCCCGGCCAGCGCCTGGCCATCTACAAGAACAACACGGACAGCAAGGGAAACTCCTACGGCTGCCACGAGAACTACCTGGTCGACCGTAGGACGCCGTTCTCCCGCATCGTGCGCGACCTGACCCCGTTCCTGGTGACCCGGCAGATCTTCACCGGGGCGGGCAAGGTCGGCTCGGAGAGCGCCCGCGACGAATCGCGCAAGGTCGCGTATCAGCTCTCCCAGCGGGCGGATTTCTTCGAGGCCGAGGTGGGGCTGGAGACCACACTCAAGCGACCCATCATCAACACGCGGGACGAGCCCCATGCCGACCCCGAGAAGTATCGGCGACTGCACGTGATCATCGGCGACGCCAACATGTGCGAGGTGGCCACCTTCCTCAAGGTGGGGAGCACGGCTCTGATGCTCAAGCTGATCGAGGACGAGCTGCTTCCCGACCTCTCGTTGGAGACCCCGGTGTCGGCGCTGCACGAGGTCTCCTGGGACATCTCCTGCCGCCAGACCGTCAAGCTGCGGGACGGCCGCAGGGTCCGGGCTCTCGAGCTGCAGTGGGAGTACCTGGACCACGCCAAGAAGTACGTGAAGGAGAACGAGCCGACGGCCCAGTACAGCGAGGTCCTGCAATGGTGGGAGACGATCCTGTCGGGGATCGAGGAGGACCCGCTATCCTTGCATCGCGAGCTCGACTGGGTGGCGAAGCACCGCCTGGTGGACGCGTACCGTGAGCGCGACGGCCTGGACTGGAAGAGCTCGAAGCTCGCCATGATCGATCTCCAGTATCACGACGTCCGGCGCGACCGCGGGTTGTACTACCGGCTGGTCGAGAGCGGAAACGTCGAACGATTGACCGCCGAGGCCGACCTCGAACGCGCCACGATGCACCCACCCGAGGACACCAGGGCCTACTTTCGCGGTCGGTGCATCCAGCGATACCCGCAATCGATCGCCGCGGCTTCCTGGGACTCCCTCATCTTCGACACGGGCGGAGAGGTCTTGCAGCGGGTTCCCACCCGCGAGCCGCTCAGAGGCACCAGCGAGCATGTCGAAGCGCTCCTCGAGGCCTCCGAGGACGCGGCCTCGCTCATCGCCGCCCTCCAGCGCTGACGCCGGTCGTTCGAGGCAGCCATTGCTTCTCCCCTCGCCGACCGAGCGGGAGGCTCGGCCTACAATAGCTAGCCGAACGCCGTGAGAAGGAGCGCGTCTTGCCACAGGAACAGGAACAGAAGCGGACCCAGAGGAAGGGTGGGGGAGGATCAGGCGGCGATGCCGGCCAGACCGAGATCACCGAGAAGGCCGAGAAGCTGAAGGAGGAGATGGACGAGATCCTCGACGAGATCGACTCCGTGCTGGAGGAGAACGCCGAGGAGTTCGTGAAGTCCTACGTCCAGAAGGGCGGGGAATGACCGGCCCCACCCCCGGGTTTCCCGACCCCGCCTATCCGCTCGGGGCCAATCCGAGCTTCGCGGACCTCCTGCGCGCGTCCACGCGGGAGCCGGCCGGCGGGATCGCCGGAGCGAGTTCCGCCACCACCCCATCTCTTGCGGCCGGCAGGGCGGACGTTTCGCACGGCACCACCGTTCTGGCGATCAAGTTCGACGGTGGCGTAGTGATGGCCGGCGACCGCCGGGCAGTGGAAGGGTTTTCCATCGCCGACGAGCGAATCGAGAAGGTGTTTCCGGCCGACGACACCTCCGCGGTGGCGATCGCCGGAGCAGCCGGACAGGCCACGGAGATCGTCAGGCTGTTCCAGACCGAGCTCGAGCATTACGAGAAGGTGGAAGGCGACCGGCTCTCCCTGGAGGGCAAGGCCAACCGGCTGGCCCAGATGATCAGGCAGAACTTCCCGATGGCCCTGCAAGGGTTGGTGGTGGTGCCCCTGTTCGCCGGCTATGACGAGCGCAAGGGCGAGGGACGGCTGTTCCGATACGACGTCACTGGGGGGCGCTGGGAGGAGACCGATTTCCACGCCGCGGGTTCGGGGTCCACGCATGCGCGGGCGACGCTCAAGAAGAGGTGGCGACCCGACCTCGACGGCGAGGCGGCCATCAGGGCTGCCGTGGAGGCCCTGTACGATGCTTCCCAGGAGGACGTGGCCACCGGCGGCCCGATCCCCCTCAGAGGCATCTACCCGACGGTCAAGACCATCACCACCGACGGCGTGACGGCCGTCCCGGACGAGGACGTCAAGGGCGCGTTCGAAGCCATCGTCGGCGAGACCCACGAGGCGCCACGGGAGCCCGGCAGGAGCCAGGCTCGTGAGGCCGGGCAGGATCAGTCCTGATGGCCTTCCAGCCGTACGTTCCCCCCGAGCAGCTCATCAAGGATCGGTCCGAATACGCTCGGAAGGGGATCGCCAAGGGCCGTTCGGTGGTCGCGATCGAATTTGCCGAGGGCCTGCTGTTCCTCGCCGAGAACCCCAGCGCCACGCTTCACAAGATCTCGGAAATCTACGATCGGATCGCCTTCGCTGGTGTCGGAAGGTACAGCGAATTCGAAGACCTCCGGATCGCGGGAGTGCGCCTGGCCGACCTACGTGGCTATTCCTACGGGCGGGAGGACGTCACCGCCAAGACGGTAGCCAATGCATACGCGCAGGCGCTGAACAACATCTTCACCACCCAGATGAAGCCCTACGAGGTGGAGATCCTGGTGGGGCAAGTCGGTGACACCCCGGGGGAGAACGAGCTGTTCCACATCCTCTATGACGGCAGCGTCACCGACGAGAAGGGCTATGTGGCCATGGGCGGGCGATCGGAGGAGCTGGCCGGGCACCTCCGCGACGAGTACAAGGAAGGGCTCTCGCTGGAGGACTCGGTGCGGCTAGCCACGAGGGCCCTCGCGAAGGTGGAGGAGAGCTCCGTGGAGTCGGAGAACCTGGAAGCAGCGATCCTGGACCGTTCCCGCGGACGCCGGAAGTTTCGCCGGCTCACCGACCAGGAGCTCGCTCGCATCATGCAGGCCTGACCGATCGCCTGAAGCGAACCTGGTCCACCGCCCAACAGTCTGGGGCCCTACACTGGCCTCATGGACAGGCGGATCTTCGGCTTGGAGAACGAGTACGGCGTGACGTGCACGTTCCGGGGCCAGCGCCGCCTATCGCCCGACGAGGTGGCACGCTATCTGTTCCGGCGGGTCGTCCACTGGGGGCGATCCTCCAACGTCTTCCTGGAGAACGGAGCCCGGCTGTATCTGGACGTCGGGTCCCACCCGGAGTACGCCACACCAGAGTGCGACAGCATCCTGGACCTGATCGCCCACGACAAGGCGGGGGAGCGGATCCTCGAGGCCCTCCTGGCCGCGGCCGAGGTGCGTCTGCACGAGGAAGGGATCTCGGGTGATGTCTACCTGTTCAAGAACAACACCGACTCGGCCGGCAACTCCTACGGGTGCCACGAGAACTACCTGGTGGCCAGGCAGGGAGAGTTCGCCCGCATCGCCGACGTCCTCATCCCCTTCTTCGTCACCCGGCAGATCTACTGCGGCGCGGGGAAGGTCCTCCACGGGCCGCGGGGCGCACAGTACTGCATCTCCCAGCGGGCCGAGCACATCTGGGAGGGTGTTTCCTCCGCCACCACCCGGTCACGTCCGATCATCAACACGCGAGACGAGCCCCACGCCGACGCTGAACGGTTCCGGCGACTCCACGTGATCGTGGGCGACTCGAACATGAGCGAGTTCACGACGTACCTGAAAGTCGGAGTGACCGATCTGGTGGTCCGCATGGTGGAGGAGAACACCGTCATGCGCGACCTCACCCTGGAGAATCCCATTAGAGCCATCCGGGAGATCTCGCACGACATCACGTGCAAGCGGAAGGTCCGGTTGGCCACTGGACGGGAGCTGTCCGCCATGGAGATCCAGACGGAGTATTTCGAGCGCGCCTCCCGGTTCATCGAGCGGAGAGACAAGGATCCGGTGGCCGTCAAGATCCTGGCAGAGTGGGGGAGCGCCCTGGAAGCTCTCCGGGAGGGTCGCCCGGACCGCTTGGTGGGAAAGGTCGACTGGGCGGCCAAGCATCGACTCATCGAGCGGTACCGGAGCAAACACGGGATCCCGCTGTCCCATCCGCGGATCGCGTTGATGGACCTGGCGTATCACGACGTGAATCGCGAACGAGGCCTCTACTACCTCCTGGAGCGGCGCGGGCTGATGGAACGAGCGGTCACAGACAAGCAGGTCCAGCGGGCCATGCGCGAGCCGCCCCAGACCACTCGGGCCCGGCTACGCGGCGAGTTCATCCGTCAGGCCAAGCAGCGGCGGCGCGACTACACGGTGGACTGGGTCCATCTCAAGCTGAACGATCAGGCTCAGCGGAC
>WNGB01007527.1_pt1 | contig 15695 bp, 15 predicted proteins | sample 5400681 | NCBI WGS metagenome assembly WNGB01 (sample SAMN13153367, study PRJNA577476) | soil metagenome | isolation source: 115 cm soil or saprolite under grassland replicate 2 | place: USA:California | collected 2016-06-15
GACGCCGGTCCCCGAGAATCTCGCCTATCTGCTCAAAGTAGTCCTGCAACCGTCGCGTGGCGGCCTTGTCCAGCTCGTAGCTCATGCACCCCGATCGCACATGCAACTTTCTTGGGCCAACTCCTCTGCAGTAGTACTAGCAACCTTCGGATTGGCGACCCTATAGAGTAGCCAAATCAAGACGTCCTCTCAAAGCGTTCGGCAGGGCGTGAGTCCGTATGGACGGTCCTCCGCGAGAACGCTCGATCGCCTTCTCATCGCCAAGATGGAACACCTCCGGCTAGAGGACGCATCCTTCATCCCATCATCGAGCTAAGCTCTTGATCGATGTCCGCCCGCAGGCGTGGTTCACGCGGAATTCATGGAGCGCAGCGTCGACTCGGCAGCTGCCCTGGCGAGTCGCGCACGGCGCTCCCTCGCAACAGGTCAACCCGCCGCAGCAGCGTTGACCACCAAACATCCTTGCCCTACTTCGAAGACGCGCCCTAGCCTGGTCGTCTAATCGATCTTCGCATTGACGTGAATCGCGAGCGCGCTGTTGGGATCGACGGCAACCTCCGCCTCGCCCGAAGCTTCCACCGTCACGACCGGGCCCGTGCACCCGTCGACGGTCGGATCTCCCGCAACCACATCGCAGTAGACGCCCTGAAGCATCGACGTCTGGAACCGCCGATGGAGCATCACGGTTTCCCGATTGATGATGACGAACCCGCGGTCGCCGCGCCCGAACGCAACCTGATTGGAACCATTGTCCCACCAATCGCTGACGGTCGGCGCACCGGAAGTGGCTCTTCGGAATGCAACCATGTTCACTGCGCTGTGGGCTCGGTGCTCGCAAACCCAGGAACCAACGGTTGCGGCTCCGAACGGCGCGCACTTCGGCGCCTCTGCCGGGTCTTGGTAGACGCGGGTGGTATGTCCTTCGGCATCGGAAGGCGGTCCCATGTCGCGTCCCGTCTGCGTGCTTCGATCGAAGGCGAAGCTCGACATGATCGACGGGTAACCGTAGGGCCATGCGAGCATGAAGACGGTGGCAAGATCGTAGTAGGGCGCGTCTTGATAGGAGATGGCGGAGCTTCGCTGTGTATCGTGGTTGTCGATGAAGACGACGGCGCGATCGCTGGGGAGAAGCGCGACGCCTTGGGAACCAAGATCTCTCAGCGTCGCCAGACTCCTCGCCCCCACAAATGCGCTGCCCACGAGGTTGCCGTATTGGAAATCCGTGATGTCGACAGTCGCACCGCTCGCACGGCCGAGGTCCAGAAAGTCGCTCGCGTGGATCGCTTCGCCTCCGCCGTCGATGACTTCCAAGAAGTAGTACGGAACATTCCCCGGCCCGACGCTGGTCGCGACGAGCGCCAGGATGGCATCGAGATCATGAGGCGAGATGTGCTTGGCGGCGTCGACACGGAAGCCGCGGACGCCGATTCGCACCAGATCGATCAGGTAGGTTGCTATCCGGGAGCGCACGTCCTCGGCCCCGGTATTCAGATCGGCGAGGCCGAGCAGCTCGCAGTTTTGTACGTTGGCGGCGCTGACTCGGTAATCGACGTCGGCGATCGCACACGGAGGCGTGTGAAAGTTCGCGGGCATGTAGAGCCCTGGATACTCGTATTTCTGATAGGAGGTCCCGTTGCTGCCCGTTCCGCGGAGCTGCGCCGTCATGTGGTTGATGACGGCATCGACATAGACGTCGACGCCGGCCGCCGCGCAGGTAGAGACCATGCTGGCGAACTCCGATTGGGTGCCGCTGCGGCTCCGGCCGATGTCGTAACCGACCGTCTGGTAGCGTTGCCACCAGGGATAGCCGTCGAGGATGGCGTGCTCGCTCGGAGGTGACACCTGCACGGCTGCAAAACCCTTCGGGCCGAGGAAGCGTTCGCATTCGTGGGCGATGTCCGACCATGTCCATTCGAACAAATGCACGAACGCGCCACCCTGGGGTTTGGCCGAGCGACGTTCGGTTCGCTCGTCACCGCTGGCGTCGACGGTCACCGCGAGCGAACCTCTACGATCGGTGCACCCCGACAGGAGTGCGATACCGAGCACCATGGCTAGGCACGTTGGCAGACCCATCGTCGACATGACCGGCCATCACATGCTCGCCGGCTCAACGACCGCGTCAATCCCAATCGTAGTCAATTCGTACTCTTTACTGACAAGCTCATTCAGACAAGGCCGGGCAAGGGGCCGCTCGGCCCCATCGTCTCGTCGCCCACGCGATCGACTTGAGCACCCATGTAGTTGGCTATGGAGACCAAAAACTGGCTGTGGTTCGGCGAGGACGTGTTGGGGGCTCCTGCAGCCGGATCCGGATAAGCGAGAAAACGGCCGGTCTTGAAGTAACCTCCGCCATTGCCGGCCATGATGATGGGCCAGGGGTCGGAAATGTGCTTATAGCTGTCGATCATCTCGTTCGCGATGCAAACCACGCAATTGTCCAGCAGCGTGCCGTTTCCTTCGGGAATGGCGTTCATCTTGCCGAGCAGGTAGGCAAACTGCTGGTAATACCATTCGTGGATTCGATCGAGCCTGGGATCGTCGGCAACCTTGTGGGTGAGGGCATGATGTTCGTCTTGCACGCCGACCCAGCGGTACATGATGTCGCCGTTGCCCTGAGAGAACTGCAGGCTGATGATTCGACTGCGGTCGGCCACCAAAGAGCCAACCAACAGGTCCATGTGGAGCTTTGCGATTTGGGGAAAGTTGTCGTTGGCCAAGAAATCGATCTTGGGAAATTGATCTTTGGTGAGTGTGATCGTGCCGCCGCTCGTGCTGCCGGGCGAGAGGCGCTGCTCGGTGGCGCGCAACGCTTGCAGATGCTGGTCCATTTTGATGCGATCTTGTCCGCTCATCCGACTCTGCAGTGACGTCAGGTCGGTGCGCACCACATCGAGAATACTCCTGCGCTCGGCGCGCAGGCGTTCGGCCAGCGCGGGATCGGTGCCCCCGCTCACCACTCCGTCGGTGAAGATGCGGTCGAACGCGCGGCTCGGATCCTGTTCTCCTTGGATCGGCCGACCTTGCAGGTCGAAGAGCGTCTTCGATCGCAAATTCTCACCGTCTTCGGACTGACAATCGAGATCCAACGTCGGAAACACCGTGGGCTGCGGAACCTTGCTGGCGATGAAGCGATCGAGCGAAGGCCCGGAAGTCCAAGGGTTCGGACCTTCTTTGGCGAGCATTCGGGCGCTGGTCCAGGTGCCGGCGGTGCCCGCTTGATGGGCGCCTTGCGAATAGTCGTTCTTCCGGCGCATGTTCTTGAATACGACGAGCTTGCTCTTGAACGGCTCCAGCGACGCCATGATCGGCGGGAACTTGAAATCGGTCTCGGTTCCCGTCGGCCAGGCTTGGCTCACGGTCGTTCCGCCGCTCCAGAAGATGAGCACCAGCCGTTTTCGTGCGGGCGCCAGCTGCGCTTCGGCTTCCAGAACGGGCAAAAATGGAGTCAGCGCCGCGACGGCGCCCGCGCCGAGCGCGGATTGGATGAGGTTTCGCCGGGTGAAGTGTCTGCTGCGCATGGCCGACTATTCCTCTCCTCGGCGAATCAGGAAGGCATCACTCTGGACGATGGCGACGAGCAGCTCGGCCAAATTCAACTTCGAATCGGCGAACTGTCGCTCCAATGACTCGAGAGCGCAGTGATCGGCCTCCGTTTCCATTCGGCCGAGCGCATAGCGGAACCACTGACCCACGACGCAGCCCTGGACGCTCTTGCTTTGCACGAGACGCTCGCTGAGCTCACGAGCGCCCCGGAACGGCCCGTCGACATCCGTTTCGTGAATCTCCCCGGAGTCGTCCACCTTCTGTCCGTTCTCCGTTTCCCGAAACGCGCCGACGGCGTCATAGGACTCGAAGCCGAGCCCGAGACCATCGATGAGGGAGTGACAGGCGGCGCAGCTGCTGTTCGCGCGATGCCGCTCGAGCCTCTGACGCGTGGTCGTGGTCGCCTCGGGCGGCGGAACGATTCCGGCGTTGGGCGGCGGAGGCGGCAGATCCAAGCACAGGAGCTGCGTCCGTATCGTCACACCCCGATGAACCGCCGCGCTGCCCTCGCGGCCGTGCGTCGTCAGGAACAGACCTTGCGTGAGGAGCCCCGATCGCTTGGCTGCATCGAGTTCCACTTTCTGCCATGCGCCGTCAGGGATCGTCACTCCGGCGCCGTAGAACTTGGCAAGCGGACCATTGACGACCGAATAAGGCGCGGTGAGGAGCGTGTCGAAGCGGCCGCCGCCTTCGGTGAACACGTAGTTGACGAACCGATGCATTTCCTCTCGCATCGGTTCACGCAACGCGGCGAACGTCGGATACGCGGCCTGGTCTCTCACGACTTTGTCGTACTCTGCCAGGAGCAGCCAATACGTGTGAAAGTCGTCCAGCATCGCTTTGGCTCGATCGTCGGCGAGCATGCGCCGCGCCTCTTGAACGACCGTCGGCCCCGGGACCAATTGGCCCGAGTCTGCGAGCTGACCGAGTTGTGCGTCCGGCGGACCCTTCCAGAGAAAATAAGACAGACGCGACGCGAGCTGATGCGGCGTCAAGGCACCGGGCCCTTCCACGAGATAAAGGAAGTGCGGTGATTGCAACATCGTTTCGACGACGAGCTTGATCCCGTTGTCGAAGCCGGCTCCCATTCGGCCCAGGTCGAAGATCTTTTGAAGCTGGCTTTGCTCGCTCGCTTCGATAGGGCGACGATACGCGCGACGCGCGAAGTCGCGAATGAACTGCGAGACGCAAGCTGCTTCGCCGCTTGCCGGATCACAGGGCAAGATTTTGGCCCGCAGCGCGACGGCTCGCTCGGCGATGGTCGCGGCGGCGGTGGCGTACTCGCCGAATTGAAGCTCTGAAATCGGGGAGAAATAATTCGCAGGAAACGACCCGGCTCGCTCGTCGGCCGTGAAGTCCTTGGCCGGCCTCAGATCCTCGCCGATGAGGGCACGAACCGTATTGTTGTATTCGAGCCGCGTCAAACGACGCAGCGGGGCGACGCCGACCACCCCCGGTCCACACACCGTTGGACCAGAAGAGCCGCCGCTACTCCCGCTCCCTTCCGATCCGGGGCCGTGATGGTCGCCGGGGCCGCCAATCGTGGCGGTGCACCCAGCGGTGGATACAGCCGTGATCGCGAAGAGAGCCCCGAAACATTTCCAGGCTCGATCCACAGTTGAACCTCCCACGGATTGCGGGAAAGGCAGACGCGGTCATCCCGTACGGTGCCGCACGAAAGTAGTCGTCTCACGAGGCCGACAGGGGGCCATGAATCGTCATTCCGCCGACGCCGCGTGAAGCCGCCGCGACGGGCATAAGTCGCTGTAAATAGTCGCAAATATTGTTGTTTTTGTAGAACCAAGTTCGATGGAACCGGCACCATCCCGGGGCTTCTTTCCTCCACAAGGCATGGGTTCGAAATCAAACGGGCGAAAAAGTGGTAGGGCGCGTCATCCCGATCGCAGGTGCGCCGAGCGCATCGGGCCACCGGCCGAGCGACGCCGACTTGGGCCCTTTCGCATAACAACGACATACAAGTCGGCAAGAAGGCCGCTTCCGCCTGCTTGCCAATGGTCATCGCGCCAAGTCAGTCCAAAACAGACGCGATGCCACTCGTGCCACACGCCGCGTAGCGAAAGGAGGCTCGACAATGAATCACCGCGCAAAGTTGGTCTTATCCGAAATCTGTTTCGTCGCGCTGCCTCTTGGCTGCTCTTTTCACGTTCACGCTGGCGACGACCGGTTCATGGATCCGGCGGAAGGCGGACAACCCGGCGCGGGCGGCGGCGAACCTGACGCCGGCGAGCCTCCACAGCCGAGCGAAGCAGGAGCCACACCGGGCGATGGCATCGACGATGCCACTCCTGGCTCGGCTGACGCCGGCGTGGTGGTTGCTGCCGATGCGAATTGTGGCCCAAATGACGCAGTATCCGGCAGCGACGGCGGAACCACCGCCGATGCAGGGCTGCCCGAGTATGCGGCTTTCAGAATCGCAAACTTCAGCGAAATTCCGGCGCTCGACTTCTGCATTCGCTCCCATGATCCGACGGACTCCGCACCCTTCGAGGGGCGCCCATTTTTCGCGCGGCAAGGGGTCGATGCGGGTTTGATGTTTCCATTCGTCTCGATCTACCTGGGCCGACCGCCTGACCGCTATGACGTGCGCTTCGTCGCCCCGAACTCGACCGATTGCAGCACCCGATCGCTGGGCGTCCCCGATGTTCTCGATCTACCCGCGCTCGCCGCCCATACGTTTTGGAGCTTCGTCGTCACCGGTTGTACGACGGACTTCGCCGTCAAGCCGTACGAGGACGAGCACATATTCGACGCGAGCATCATCACCACGCGGTTCGTCAATGTGATGACGGCGTCGCCCCCCCTCGACCTCGGCTTTGGTGTCGGCGATTCATTTGCCCCTCTCTTCACAACCGTCGAATACGGCAAATTCGGCGCCGGACCCGGTATCGATGACAAAGGTTTTCTGCGGATAGGGCCGTTCGACGGCGCCGCGACGATACGGGTTTCCGGCAGCGCCGTGGATTTGCAGAGCAACCTCGTCAGCATCACCTTCGGCCAGGTGGGGCATTCGGCGTCTTTCTTCGCGGTCGGAACCTTCGCGACCGCCACGGCCAAGCTCATCCACTGCCACGATTTCGGGACGATCGCGAGCCCATTCGCGGCGTGCAGCCGGGTCCCCTTCTGAATTCGGTCGCGCATTTCGCCGGAAGTGCGACCCGCTTTGGCACCTGGCGCAATTGTTGGTCATTCTCTGCCCATGGACCGCTCGCAGTTTCGGAACCTCGCTTGCTGGCACATGCTCGCGGCGCTCGCCGGCTGCGGGGCAAGTGAATCCACCCATTCGCCGGACGCCGGAAGGGACGCTGCACTGGACACCTTCGCGGCGAGTGATGCGGGCGATTCACCGTTCACCACGGACGCTGGACTTTGTAATGGCGCCTCCTGTGCTGCCGGCCAGTACTGTGTCCATCCCTGCTGTGGTGGGGCTCCTCCGTTTTGCGAGCCCCTACCGGAAGGCGGCGTCTGCCCCAACGGAACCACGCCGGTGACCTACTGCCCGATGGGTGGTGGTCCAGGCTGTCAACAGCTGCCGTGTACACCGCCGCCTGCCTACTGCAATGATTCGCTACCGCCCGGTTGCGAGCTTCGCTCCAATGGTGAAGTCCTCTGCCTTTGCGCTTGAGCCGGGGGACAACAGTTGATCGTCAGCCGACTTGCTCCCGGCTTCGCATTGGGGTGTTCGACCACGAAGCCGCGCTCGCCGCAGCTGGAGATCGCACCAATGATGTGACCATCGGCCGTGCGCACGTGCATGCCTTTCTCGATGAGACGCCCTGTTCGGTCCATTGCCGTTTACGAGCCTCCTCGCGCAAGACCGTAGGGCGCGTTTGCTCATCCACAAGTCGGCGCGAGGGCCCGATTCCTGGATCGCCTCGCGCGACCGGGAAGCGATGAACCCGCTCGTCGGGCAACGATCGAATGCGTCGAGCCTTCTCAGCGATGCCTGCTAAGTTCTGGCATGGGCAGCGGTCCGATCCGCCACACGATTTTCCTGTTGTCGCCCGCGAATCTCGGTGGCGAGCGGGCCGCGCAGGTCTTCAATCCGTACGCGCGCTTTCCGCTCGCGCGCCAGCTGCACTCGCAACCGGCGGCGGGCGTACCGGTCGGCGAGCTGTTCAGCTTCGTGAGTGGACTCTACTTCCGCGGCAAAGCGACGTACGCGGCAGCGTTCGGGCAGCCGCCGCCCGGCCTCGAGGGTGGGCTCGTCATCAGTCCGGGCGAGGGACTGCGGTTCTTGCACGAGCCTGTGACGCTCGCCCGCTTGCGCGCCTGGGCCGAGATCGACGTCGACGAGCGCAACCCGCGCTTCACGAAGCCGCTGGAGCGCCACGCCACCGCATTGGAGCGCGCGCACGGAGGAACCACACGCTTCGTCCTGCTCGGAAGCGTAGCCTCCGACAAGTACGTGCGACCGCTGTCGCGCGTGTTCGGCGATCGTCTGCTCTTTCCATCCGACTTCGTCGGGCGCGGCGACATGAGCCGAGGGGGGCTCCTGCTGCGTGCGGCGCGGGAGAATCGCGAGCTTTCCTACGAGCCGGTGGGGGGAGCGACGCGCCACGGGCCGCGCGCGCCACGCATTTCGCAGCGGCGGGCGTGAACATGCTCGAGGTGGTGGTTCTCGTAGGGTTGCCCGGCGCCGGCAAGTCCACCTTCTTCCGCCAGCGCTTCGCCGAAACGCATGCCCATGTGAGCAAAGACAACTTCCGCAACCATCCTCGCCCGGGCCGGCGACAGTCCGAGCTGATCGCGGAGGCACTCGCGGCGCGCCGGCCGGTGGTCGTCGACAACACCAACGCGAGCGCCGGCGAGCGGGCGCCGATCATCACCGAGGCACGCCACCTTGGCGCCCGCGTCGTCGCGTACTTCTTCGCGTGCACCACCGGCGAATGCGTCGCTCGCAACGCCGCCCGAGAGGGCCGCGGGCGAATCCCCCGCGTCGGGATTTTCGCCGCGGCCAAGCGGCTCGTGCACCCTTCGAGGGAAGAGGGATTCGACGAGATCTTCGTGGTGCGCACGATGCCGCAGCAACGATTCGAGGTTAGCGCGGCTCTCGGTTTGCCACTGGCTACCGAACCCGCCTGTTAAGTCGATTCGCTTGCGCTGCGCCAGCTTTCCCTGTAGGCGATCGCGATGGCGTCGATTCGCGAGATTCAGCGCTGACGCACGAGGCACTTGCTTGGAATCTGCATGACTCGCCTTCCTTCTTCGATGTCGTTCGTGCTTCGTGCGATCGTGGCGCTCGCTCTGATGGTGGGCTTCTACGTCTTGGCGTTCGCCATGTCCGCCGCGCTGTTGTACGTGCCGTACGCGTTGGTGGTTTATGGCCATCGGATCTCGGTCCAGCTCAGCGTGGTCTGTCTCGTCAGCGCCTTCGCCATCTTGAAGGGATGTGTGTTCGTTCGGTCGCCGCGGTTCGAAGCCCCAGGCCCTCTGGTAACCGAGCGCGATCAGCCCGAGCTTTTCCGGCTGATCCGAGACGTTGCCGGCCCAATGCGCACGCGAATGCCCGACCGCGTATACCTCATGGCCGACGTCAACGCGTTCGTGACCGAAATCGGCGGCTTCTTCGGATTGGGCAGCCGCCGGGTCATGGGGATCGGCGTGGGCCTCTTGCATGTCGACAACGTGTCTCAACTCAAAGCTACGATCGCGCACGAGTTCGGGCATTACGCCGGGGGCGACACGCGTATCGGGGGCATCGTGTACCGAACGCGCGTGGCCATCGGGCGAGTGCTGGAAAACCTCTCGCGCAACTGGCTGTCCAAGCCATTCGAGCTCTATGCCAGTTGGCGCAGCCAGGTCGGAAGGGCGCATCAGGTCATGGTGGGAGAGACACTGCACGAGCCGTTCACGCTGGCGAGGCAAGTCGTGACTCAACCGAAGGACCTGCTGGGATGGATCGAGGCGAGACAAAGCAGTCGGCAATGAACGAAGACATTCGCATGAAATACGTTTCCTGGATGGGTTTACTCATGATCGGCGCTTGTTCCAACGCCCCGTCGCACAGCGGCGTCACGCCCGACAGTGGGCTGGATAGCGTCGCGGCCGACCTCGCGTGCGCTCACGATGCGGAGACATACTGCGAGCGCCTCAATACGTGCGCGCCTTTCCTGCTGCAGGCACAATACCGTGACGTGGAGACCTGCAAGGCGCGGGACAGGCTTTGGTGCGACCCGATTTTTCGCGTGAAGGACAGTGCCCTCCAGCCCGGCGACGTGGACGCATGCGCAACCGCAGTGGGAGCAGAGTCGTGCGACGAATTTCTGAACCCCACCTCTGCGCTGGAAGCATGCCGGACCAGGCCTGGCTTGCGGGTGAACGGCGCGCCATGCAAGAGTGGGCTGCAGTGCCAGAGCCTGCACTGTTCGATCCCCCAGGGCACTTCTTGCGGGGTCTGCGCAACGAGGGTAGCGGTCGGCGAGAGCTGCACGGTCAGCTCCGACTGCGACAATGGGCGCTGCCGCGAGAACCTATGCGTGCCCATCGTCGGCGAGGGAGGCACCTGTGATTCCCGCACTGCGTGTCACACAGGGTTGACTTGCGTCACCCCCGACGGGACCACGGCGAGCCGAGGCGTCTGCACCAAGCCGATCGCCGAAGGCGGCACCTGCAACCCTCTCTCCGACGCCTGCGACTTCTCCTTCGGACTCGGCTGCGACACGCAGTCCCAAACGTGCAAGGTCATATGGAGGATCGTGATCGCGGGGCAAGTCTGCAGCACGGTGGACGGCCTTCTTGCATTTTGCGCCGGTTACGGCCTGTGCGTCCCGCCAGCGGACGAAGCGGGCATCTGCCAGGCTACGCCGGCCGACGGCGCGACTTGTAATCCAGACGACGACCGCTGCATGTGGCCAGCAAGCTGCGTCAACGGTGTCTGCCAACCGTACGATCCCAGCGACGCGACAGGATGCCCTGGCTGAGACGCCGGCCCGAGGGCGTTTCTTCGACAGCTGCATTGACCCGACCGCGCGCGACGGCGACACTCGTTGCCCGATGCCCGAACTCAAACGGGGAGAGGCCCAATTCACATTCGCTTTCGGCTCCGCCCAAGTGGCCTGCTGGGCGCTCACGCTCGTCGGACTTGCGCTCTCGTGCGCTCCACCGCCACCTCCGCAACCTCCGAAAAAGCCAGCTGCGGCGGTCGAGCCACCGCCGCGAACCGATGAAGTCGTCCAAGGGTGCAACACCAGCCCCGGTTCTTCAGGGCTGCTGCTTTCTTGTAGCGCAGATGGTTTCGTCCTCGAGTTGCCGGGACTCTCCGAAGGGTTCCTCTGGTCATTTCGGCGACCCGAGGATCCCGGTACGCACGTCGTTCTGGTGGCAGAGAACAGTCGGAAGAACAGGGACCTCTATTCTCTATCCGTCCTCGTAGGCCCCAAAGGCGAAGAGGCGCAGAACATCGCCAAGCAGCTCGATGTGCTCTACCAACGTTTGAGGCGCGATACGCAAGAGGCGGCACGAACCAATCCTTCACAAGGGCGCGACCTGAGCCCGGCACGACGATGCCAAACGGCGAAGACGCAGCGGCCATGTTTCTCCTACGACATCCGCGGCATTGCGTTCGACGGCAGGCCGGCCGCTTCGACGCACGCGTGGACCGCGCTTCGGCGTGACGACGGATCGGTTCTCTTTTTCCATGCCGCTTGGGCGGGGTACCCAGCGCGGCAGCGCGACGCGGCACTCAAGCAGTGGACGAAGGTCGATCAAGAGCTGCGCGACATGCTGGACGCGTTTTACGCGATCGATGCTGCCGGCCGCCGTCGATCGCAATGAACGCATTGGGCCTTGTAACGAGGGGCAACTGCGTCCAGGCCACGACGTGGTACGAAGACGCCTCGTGCGCATCCTCTTCCGAAAAATCTCCGACGAACGGCACACTCTCGAGATCGTCCGCGAGGACGGGCGGCGCGAGCAGGTCGAGTGCGAAACGCGCAGCTACCTCGTGCACGACCTTTTGCATTATGCCGTCGAGAGCGAGGCCGGCGTTCAGGGCGGTTTCTGGGGCAATCTCGGTCAGGGCAAGACACTCGTCGACATGAACGACCGCACCGGTCGGGCGATGGCAAGCGTCGCTCCCGAAATGGCCGTGATCGAGCGGCTGGTGGGATCCCTTTCGGCGGTCGTGAAGGGCCGAACGGCAGCGGAGATGGTGGCGGCACTCGACCAGTATGCCGCCGCGCTCGGATCGACGAATCCCGATTGGCTGACCGAACCGTTCGTGCTCGCAGTGCAAGAACGCATGCGCCAGCTCCTCGGTCGCTGGAGGGCAACGCCCTACGGCAGCACGATGGAGCTCGATTGGTGCCCGTGAACGCGCGCGATGCCCCATGCGAGGGCATCGCGCGCGGAGAGCCGGGCGGCGCTCACGAATTGGGTTTAGCGCGAACCGCGCGCGGCGTGAGCTTGCTCGAGCTCTTCCTTGGTGACGGTCCCGTCGCCATTGGCGTCACTTCGCACCAGGTGAGACCAGAAACGCTCGTTTCCGACTTCGTCGGCGGTCAGCGCGCCGTCGCCATTCTTGTCCATGCGCGTGAAGATGCGGGTGCGATGCTCGGCACTGGACGGCCCCCCGTCGCCGGTCTTCCCTTTGTCCGAATGGCCGAGCTTGCGGTGATCTCCTTTGCACGCGCCGCGGTGGGCTTGCAGTTCCTCCGCCGTGAGTTTTCCGTCGCCGTTGGTGTCAGCATCGGCGAGCTTGGTGCGCAACCGATCGGGAAGCTCGGAAAGCTCGACGGTTCCGTTGCCATCCTTGTCGAAGCGCTGCATGAATTCTTCCGAGCGGGGGTGCCCCTCGACGGGTTGTGCAGCGGTGTCCACTTCTTGGGGTTGAGACTGGGACTGAGATGTTGGCCCCGCGTCGACCGCAGCGGAGCACCCCGCTACCGCCGACACCATCAGGGCACTCAACAGAGACCACATCGTGCTTTTGATCGTCATGAGAACCTCTCCTTCGCCCTTCTCCGACGCTGGCCAGCAGGTGTTCCCTACGCGTTTTTTTGGCCGCCAATGTGAGGGGATGTCGGACACTCGACGAAAAAAAGCACAGCCCGGCCGTAGGGACCCCGGCGCCAGGGGCGTCTCAAATGGAAGAAAGGGTCGAGTAGTGTGGCAGGGGGAGATCGCGATTGACCAACCTGGAAGAGGCCGTCGAAGATTTCCTCGCCGGGGACAGGTCCGCGTTTCAGAAGCTCGTCGACGCGACGAGCACCAGGCTCGTGAGGCTGAGCGCTAGGATGCTGGGAAACATGACCGACGCCGAGGATGCCGTGCAAGAGGCCTACGTCAAGGCTTACCGCTCGCTGCTCGGCGGACAATTCGATCGAAGATCGCGGGTAGAAACGTGGCTCTATCGGATCGTGGTCAATACGTCGATCGATGCCAAACGCGCACGGGGCCGCCGCATCCCGCAAGCGGACGTGCTCGTCGCCCCGTCTTGGGACGGTGGTGCTTCGGCCGATGCGCGGCTGGCGCTGGCCGAGCTTGCGGATTGGCTCGACGACCTTCCCGAAGAGCAGAGCACCGCGATCATACTGAAAGCGGTCGAAGGTCTGGGAGCCGCGGAAATCGCCGAGATTCTGCAATGCAGCGAGGGAGCCGTCGAACAGCGACTCGTGAGGGCTCGAACGACACTGAAGCAACGGAGGGACGAGTCGTGAAGCACATCGACGAAGACATCGACGAACGGCTCGAGCGACTGGCGAGCGCCACGCGAGGAGTTCGGCCGCGAACCGATTTCGGCGCGCGCGTCATGCAGGCGATCGAACACGAGCGCGAGGCCGGCTGGTTGCAGGATGTATTGCGATCGGCCCGGCGCGTCATTCCCGTGGCTGCCCTCGCCGCCGCGGTAACGGTTTTCTGGGCGATTCGCAGCGAGAGCTCGTTCGACGAAGCGATCGCGGCGTCGCTGGATGACGCGGTGGAGCTCGAATGGTGAAAAACCGGCTGACCGTCTACTTGGTGCTGGCGGGGGTGTTCGCGCTCGGGGCTGCTTCCGGCGGCGCGGCGGGGTTTGCCTACGTTCATCAGAAACACGCGACCTTGCTCCGGCAAGACGGGCACGGATTCGAAAATCGGCGTTTACGTGGGTTGACCCGAAAGCTCGATCTCGATGAAGCACAGCAGCAAAGCGTAGGCGCGATTCTCGACAACGACCGCGAAGAGGTTCGTAACCTCAGCCGCGAAATGTTCGATCGTTGTGGGCAGTCGCTGCGTGATCACAAGGCGAACATCGATGCCCAAATCCGCGCCGTTCTGCGCCCCGAACAGCAGCCAACCTACGACCGACTGATCGAGGAGCGCCGCGAGCACATGTGGCTGGGACCGGACATGGAACCGCCGCACCGCCGTCCGTAATTCGATGACTCATTTGGTCGATCCAGCGCCGCTGGTCGTCGAGGATCTGCCGTCGTGGATCGGTGCGCACGATAATGAGGAGGATGCCGGCCAGGATCGCCGCGCAATGATCGTCACCGATGTAGAGAACCGTTGGGCTGAGATCCCTTGCGGCGGCCATGAAGTCGAATGGTGTCTTGTCGAGCCGGATGCCGTCAAGCAGCGAAGATGCCATCCATCCGCTCGAACGGCGTCTCGAGAACAATTTTGACCGGCTGCCCCCAAAGCCGGTAAAAGGACGCCGCCATGCCCCAACGTGCTTCGTCGTTCATTTCGTCCTTCGCCGCGGTTTCCTTCCTGTGCGCGTTCGCGGCACCGGCCGCCGCGCAGCAAGACAGTGGCTTCGCATTCGGAATTCGCACCGGCTATGCGTTGCCGATGGGAACCGAGGGTAGGGTCGTGACTGGGATTGGCGTACGCGATGTCACCTTCAGCGCGGATTTGTCGAGCGACACATCCGGCATGATCCCCATTTGGCTGGACGCAGGGTATCGGATCAATCCGAACTGGTACGTCGGAGCTTTCGTTCAATACGGGTTCGTGTTCATCAACGAGGACAACCACCCGGAGTGCAACCAATTCAGCTGCTCGGCGCACGACATCCGGTTCGGCGTCAACCTGCATTACCATTTTAGCCCCGCCGCCTCGTTCGATCCCTGGGTAGGCGCCGGAATCGGATACGAAACACTCACGGTCAAGACGTCTGGCTCGCTGCTCGGTGTGCCGTTCGAAACGAGCCGAGACTCGAAAGGATTCGAGTTCTTGGACTTGCAAGTGGGCGGAGACTTCCGAACGTCGCCTCATTTCGGCCTGGGGCCGTTCGTGAGCTTCTCACTCGGCGAGTACAGCTCGTACTCGGTCACGACCAGCGGAGGCGGGGTCACCGGAACGCGAACCGGCGATCTGACCGACACCGGCCTGCACGAGTGGCTCACCATCGGCCTGCGCGGTCAGTTCAATCTCTGAGACGAGACGGCGTTCTACAGCTCCTCGCTGACGGTCGGGTTTCCACCGGTTTCGGGTTGGAAGTGCCGAAGTACGCAACTCGATGGGTGGGCGGTCGATAGAGGGTCATTGGAGAACACCCATGAGTGACCGAATCGACACCGACGCCGTGTTGCACCGTGCCATGCTGGCCAACCAGCTCGAGGATCCGAAGGAGCCCGTCAACCTGGCAGGGGACCTATATCGCACGACCGTCGCCAAACAGCGGGAGGACTGCGACATTCTCAACATGTTTCACGGCGTGGGGGTCGAAGTCAGAAACGAGTTAGTCGTTCACAAGTTGCTCGGCACAGCCGCGCATGCTCTTGGCTGGATCGGGAGCGGGATCATCGCCGCAGGCAAAGAAACCATCCTCAGGGCCATCGAAGCCATGCACGAGGGTGATGAGCTAAAAGAGGCGGTGAAGCGCGAGTACGCCGCGGCCGCCTGCGCGATGCTCTGCGCCGACGCTCTACCGCTCGGTTTCACGACGCAGCTCTACGGCGAGTTCGTCAAGCCGGGTGCGGCGTCTCCGGGTGCGGTCGCCGTTTACAAGACGATCCTGTCCCGGCCGGACGCCGCCGACATCCAGCAAGGATTCGTGGACAACTGCAGAGACGCACAACGTTACGCGCTCGACCGGCACATCGGGACAGCTGCCGATCGCACCATCGCCTTGCAACAGAATCCCTATCTGGCGAAACGTTATCAGCATGATCTCGCCTTCAAACTGGGCATCGACTCGGTCGTCT
>WNGB01014274.1_pt1 | contig 15692 bp, 12 predicted proteins | sample 5400681 | NCBI WGS metagenome assembly WNGB01 (sample SAMN13153367, study PRJNA577476) | soil metagenome | isolation source: 115 cm soil or saprolite under grassland replicate 2 | place: USA:California | collected 2016-06-15
AGCATCAAGGGCATCGCCTTGACGGCGTGGACCGTGATCCCGTGCGAGGCGAGGAACTGGTAGCTCACCATCCCCGGGTGTGTACGCCCGGTGAACATGTCGGCATCGGGGAACCCGTCGGGGAGCACGGCCGCCGCCTTCACGCTGCCGTTGTAGGCGATGTGCCGGCCGACGTGCTCGCCCAGGAACGGGAGATACGGGCGTGAGGCGAGCAGTAGCCGCGCGGTGCCGACGGTGCCTCCGCCCAGAATCACGACGCGCGCCAGGTATGAGACCAGTTCCCACGGGCCGCTGCGCCGCCGCGCGGTGACCCGGTACCGGTAGGGCAGGGAGCGCAGGCCACCCCGCGCCGGCCGGCGCGTCTCGGGGCCGGGTGTGATCGCGAGCGCTTCGAGGTCGGTTTCGATCGCGGCACCGGCTGCCACCGCCTGGGGCAGGTAATTCAGGAACAGCGCCTGCTTCGCGCCGTACACACATCCCGTCACGCAGAACCCGCTCCCCAGGCAGCCGCGCACCGCGTAGCGGCAGCGGTCCACCGAGTACCCGAGGTTCTTCATCAACTGGGCGAAGACGAGGCCCGTCTTCGGGATTTCCTGGACGGGGATCTGCGAGACGTGGAGCATGCGCTCGGCGAGGTCGTAGTAAGGGTCGAGCACGCGCCGGTCGATGCCGGCGGGCCAGAGCCGCCGGCCCTGCTCGTCCAGCTGCTCGAAGGCGAGGGACGGCGCGCGTAACGACACCATCTCGTAGAATCCGGACCCGCCGCCCAGCGCCTCGGCATAGGTGAGGCTGAGATGGTCTCCCGGGGTCCCCTTCAGGTACTTGAGGATGTACTTGGGGTCCGACGTCTGGCGGAAGTCGGCCGTCTGGACGGGGGGCCCCTTCTCGATCATCACGACCTTCGCGCCAGCCTCCGCCAGCCGCAGCGCCGGAGCCGCGGCTCCGAACCCCGTGCCGATGACGAGAACATCCGTGCGGACCGTCTTCATGTGCGCATCACTCCCTTTCCGGTGTCAGGCGGAGTTGCCGTCGGCCGTCGCAGCCCGCGGCAGGAACTGCTCGGGATCGTCGTAGCCGATTGGCTGCGCCGCGTCGAGCCGAAACCGGCCGTCGAATCGGATCAAGCCGCAACCTTTGGCGTCGTCGTAGATCCCCGCGTACACGGCGACCTGTGCGAGCACGATAGCGCCGTGATACAGCCTGCGGGTCGTCGCGTCGGAGGACAGCCCGTCGCGAACGACGGCGGTCCGCTGCTCCAGGGTCAGGCGATCGAACCGCGGCTCACCGAAGTGCCGGCTCCCCCGGCGCGACAAGTCGGCCGCGAAGAAGGCGGCGTATGGCGCGAACGGGTAGTCGGAATCGGTGTGGGCCCGCGCGAGGTTGGGATCGTCGGCCGGCGCTCCCGGGATCACCGTGGTCACGAACGCCCGCAGCACCCGGTCGACGAGGTTGGGATCGTCGTCGAAGACCTGGGGATACGCGCTGACGAGGACCCGGACGGGCGTGCATGCCGCGGCGAGCCCGGCCGCCATCAGGCCGAGTCGCTGTACCATCTGCCGGCGGGTGATTGTGTGCAGCATGCGCGTCTCCGTCTTGGGACGCGCGAAGGGTACGGCGGCCGCCTCAAGGGCCGGTAAAATCGGCTCAAGAGACCGTCAAGGGTGTTCCACGGGAAATGGTGGGGACTTGACCGCTCCTTGACCGGGTCGCGGTAGCGTGCTGCCTCGATGCTCGCCCCGAGCGGGGCGGCCCAGACCGGAGCGTCCTATGACCCGTCATGCCTGCGTCCTTCCGCTGCTCCTCCAGGTGATGTTCCTCACAGGGTGTGCCGACCGAAACGAGCCCGCGGGCGTCTCCCAGTCGGCCTTGGCTGCGTCGGCGTCCGGGGCTCCCGCGCCGGCGCCGCTCGTCACCGTCACCGCCGGCGGCGGGGCGCTGACGTTCTGGCCGTTTGCGGGGGACAACTTCGCCGGCGCGCCGGTCGATCCGATCAATCTCATATTCACCGACGAGGCCGATCCCCGGGGGCTGCGGGCGGCGCTGCTCCTGCTCGACGGTGATCGCACGGCGTTCGGCTTCCCCAACGCCTTCCCTTTCAACTGCACTTGGTCGGATGCGATCGGCGGCGTGGAGACCGCCTACGGGTCGTCGGCCGGGTGGGTCGCGGGCGCCATGCAACTCGCCTGCGGGCCGTACGGGCCGCTCCGCTTTCATCTCCGGTTCTTCGACCTCGGCCGAGCGACGATCGGGAACGTGCACTTCGAAGTCTTGATTCCCGGAACGGCCGACCACGCCGTGCTCAGCTGGGAGCTCGCCGAGCAGCTGGTGGTGGCGGATTTCGTGAGGAGCGGTCTCCTCGATCCGTCTGCGCCACTGGCGGTCACGGGCTCCATCAATCCCTCGCCCTTTCGGGACATCCATCCGGCGATCTACAACGGTCTACCGACGGAGCTGCGCGCGGCGATCGGCGGCCCGCTCGGGAACGTCACCGCTCCCGTTCCGATCGCCACGGACGGCCGGGCGACGGTGCTCAATCTCGCTGGCAGCGTGTCGGGGTCGCCGGCGGTGGCGCGGCAGGAGTTCGTCATCCAGTTCGGTCAGGTGATCCCGAAGCCGTTCTGCACCTCGGGCCCGGCCGACTTCCTGCTGGTCCAGGGGCCGGTGCAGCTGCGGCAGCAGATCGTGCTCACCCGGTCCGGGAACTACGAAAGTGAGTTTCACGCCCAAGGCCATTTGGACATCACCCCCGTGAATGTGAGCACGAATCCACCGACGCCCATCGGCGAGACGTTCCGGGCTCAAGTGAACGAGCATCATGCGGGGGTGATCACCGACGCCGTCACGATGGCGTCGTCGTTCCTGATGCAGCTCCTCATTCCGCCGAGCGCGCTCGGTCAGGGCCGGCTGACCGTACAGTTGCGGGTCGGCCCGGGCGGCCGAACCGATTCGGCGATCGATGTTAGGTGCGGGTCGTAGTCCGGGAGTCCGATGCCCCGGGAGGGACTCATGTGGCTGTTGCTCGCCTTGACGGTGCTCGCCGACAGCTCGCGCGGAATCTCCGTGGTCCTCGCGCACGCCGAGTCGCTGCAGGTCAGTGTGGCGGGGTCGGAGCTCGCGGCGCCCGTGGTGCTCATCCCGGGGCTGTTCGGATCGGCGTTTGCCTACCGCCACGTGGTGCCCGGTCTGACCGCGGCCGGCTACCGGGCCATCGTGATCGAGCCGCTGGGTGTGGGCGTCTCGGGCCGGCCCGAACACGCCGACTACTCGCTCACCGCGCAGGCCGACCGCATCGCCGCGGTGCTGGACCACCTCGGGGTGACCGATGCGGTCGTGGTGGCGCATGCGACCAGCGCGTCGATCGCGTATCGGATCGCGTACCGTCGCGGCGATCTCGTGCGCGCGGTCGTCTCGCTCGAAGGCGGCCCGGTCGAGACGGCGACGACGCCCGGCCTGCGCCGGGCCATGCGGCTGGCGCCGTGGATCAAGTGGTTCGGCGGCGTACGGCTCGTCCGCAAGAAGATCCGCCAGAACCTGATCGCCGCGTCGGGCGACACGTCCTGGGTGAGCGATGCGGTTGTGGACGGATACACCAGCGGCGCCGCCCGCGACCTGGACGGCACGCTCAAGGCCTTGCTCGGGATGGTGGCGGCGCGGGAGCGCGAGCCGCTGCGGCCGCACCTGGCGACCATCGCCTGCCCGGTCGTGCTGCTGCTGGGCGGGGCGCGGCACGACGGCGGGCCGCCGCCCGCCGAGCTCGCCCTCCTCGCGCGGTCGCTGCCGGCGTTCACGGTGGACACGCTCGCCGGTGCCGGGCACTTCTTGTACGAGGAGCAGCCTCAGACCGTCGTGGCGGCTGTCGTGAAAGCGTGGACGCTGAGCGCCGTGCCGCTGTCCCTGCCTTGACCGCGTCTTGACCCGCGCGCGCGAAATTGCTCGCGCACTCCATCGAGGAGCGGGTCATGCGCGCGGTCGTCACCGGCGGAGCCGGTTTCATCGGGAGCCACCTCATCGAGGCGCTCGTCGCCCGGGGCGACGATGTCGTCTGCGTCGAGCGCCCCGGCGTGTGCCGGCGGTGGCTCGCAGGGTTGGATGTGCGCTACCGCGACTGGGGCCTCGACGATGCGCGCTCGCTCGTGGGCGCGTTCGCGGGCGCCGACGTGGTGTTCCATCTCGCGGGGCTGACGGAAGCGCGGGTCCCCCGTGACTACTATGCGGTGAACACCGAGGGGACGGCCCGGGTGCTCGAGGCCGCGACCGCGCAGCACGCCGGGGCGCCCCGCGTGATCCTGCTGTCGTCCCTCGCGAGCGCGGGGTGCTCAAGCTGTTCCAGTTGGTCCGCCGCAGCGTGGCTATCACGGTCGGCTCCTGGCAGCGCGAACTGAGCCTCGTCTACCTCAAGGACGTCGTGCACGGGCTGCTCGCTGCGGCGGCGTCCGATCGGGCCGTCAACCGGACCTACTGTCTCGCGCACCCCGAACCCGTGACGTGGAGCCAATTCGCGCATGCCGTGGGCAGGGCCCTTGAGCGCGACCCGATCCTCTTGAGCGTGCCGACACCCGTGGCGTGGGCCGTCGCGGTGGCCGCCGAAGCGCGGCTTGGACTTCACGGCGGAGTCGCCGGGCCTCCGAGCTCGGCTGTCTCGCCGCGGGGTAGCGCGTCGGTGCAGCCGTGCCGCAGCCGTCACAACCTTGGCGAGGCCGCGGACGGTAGGTGGTGGGAGTGGGATAGGCGGTAGCGGAGGGGTCGTTCTAGCCGGCTGAATTCCAGCAACTTGCACTGTTGGCTCCCATCGCGTCCCTGCCGTGTCTCGTGAACCAGCCATGGCGGTACGTCTCCCTACCGCAGGATCGTTCCCCAACAGTACACGCTGCCGTCGGTTGTGAGGCCGCAGGTGTGATCGCCGCCAGCGTCCAGGTCCAGCGCGACGAGCGCGAGACCGCCGGCCACCGGGACGGGCGCGTTGCTGCTCGGGACCGACGAGCCGCTACCGAGCTGACCGGAGTCGTTCGTCCCCCAGCAATACGCGGCGCCCCCCGAAGCGAGGGCGCAAGTATGCTCACGGCCCGCCGTTATCGCCGTCCACTTGAGTCCTCCCGCGACGGGCGCTGGCGTGGTGGTGCTCGTGTCGCGACCGACGCCAAGCTGGCCCACGACCACCCCGCGACCCCAGCAGTACGCGTCCCCCCCCGTCGTGATGCCGCAGCTATGCGACTGGCCGGCGGTGATTGCCTTCCAGGCGTAGCCGCCTGCGACGAGCGCGGGCGCCTGGGCGCATGCATTCGTGCCGAAGCAGACGTTAGGCGGCGCACCCACCCCGAGCTCACCCTCCCATCCCAGGCCCCAACAGTAGGCGGCTCCGCTCGTGGCGACCCCGCAGCTGTGGGAGGACCCCGCGCTGAGGGACGTGAACGTAACGCCGCCCGCCACGCGGCCCGGGGCGAAGTGACTCGTGGCCGTGCCGTCGCCCAACTCGCCGTTGCGGCCTTCGCCCCAACACGAGGCGGCGCCGCCGCCCCCTAGGGCGCACGCGAAGCCGACGCCGACCGTGATGGTGCCGAACCGCCCGCCGCCCTCCACCGCGACGGGCGTGGCGTGCCGATCGCCGTCGGTCGACCCAATGCCGAGCGCGCCGCTCTGGTTCAGGCCCCAGCAGTGAGCCACGCTGTCGGCAGCGACCCCACAGGTCGTCGGGCCGGCCGCGACGGCGAGGAACGTGTGGCCCCCGGTGACGGGGACCGGCGTGGCAGAGGCGCCGGGTGTCGCGCCTCCCGTGCCGAGTTCGCCGTAGCTGTCTGTTCCCCAGCAGGACGCGGCGCCCGATGAGCCAAACACGCAGGCGTTTGTGCCACCAACCGAGATCCACACCATTGAGGGTCCGACCACGAAGGTAGGCGCGCGCACGCTGGTCGCGTCGCTGCCATGCTTGTCGTCGACCAGCATCGGGGCGACGAGCAGCAGCGGGCACGCCGTCGTGGAGAGCGCGAGGGCGAAGCCGAGCGCCGCGCGCCGGCACGCGGCGCTAGGTGCCGCGGACGACGGTGCAGAAAGAGGCATATAGAAACAGGACGTTAGTGGATTCGAAGTCCACAGAGGCGACGCTCGTGATGTCGCCCGCCCGTTTGGCGGCGTCGATCGAGGCGTCACCGGTCGCCACAATGCCAAGGATGGAGTTCGAGCAGGCGCGTCCCGTCTTCGTGGCGGGCGTGGCCTGGCTAGTGGCGGCGATGGGGCCGCGGACCTTGCCGTAAATCGAGGATGTGACCGGGGCGAGCGCGTACGCGCAGGCAGACAGCAGACCGACGACGGGGGCGGTGGAAACCATGGCTGCTCGGCGCAGGTTCGTCAGTTCTTGTCGAGACATGCGTGCCTCCTGGCGGGCGGCGATCGCGGGCCGGTGGTCGAGACTTTCGCGAGCGCGCAAGAAAAACCAGAATATGCGGCGCTGATTGAGGCCCGGTAGGGGGGCCATGCAGCTCGGCGGGTCGAACGGCTTGGCTCGTCCCCCAAGGATGGCAACCGAACGCCTTGGCCACTGGTGACCTACATCTCGACGGGTCGTGCGCTCGCCGAGGGCGGGCCCTGCACCCACTCCACCCCTCCCGGGCGCTGTGCGCTCGAAGCGACGGTCCCTCGTTGTCTGGTTGCCGCCGCGGGAGTCGCGGTGCGGACGGGCGACGTGCTCCCACGAATGGCGGCGGTCGGCTCACCGTTCGGCGGATGGAGGGGACCGAGGGGACCTACCGCCCGCGACAGATGGTCTCCCGCTGCGGCAGCGCCGCCTGGTCGACGTAGCCGACGAGCGCATCGAAGCTGTCGCACGCCCGTCGGGCGGCGGCCGTGTCGCCCCGGGCGGCGGCGACGCGGGCCAGCTCGAGCCGCACCGGCCAGAGTGAGGCGAGGAGGTCGAATGGGGCGCTCAGCACCGCGTAGCGGCGCGTGGCGCGGTCCCACAGGGCGAGGGCGCCGGCCGTGTCGGCGGCAGCGCGTCGCGCTCGGGCGTCGAGATCCAGGCTGAGGCTGACCGGCAGCGGAGCGCTGTCGGGGCGCGCGGCGCGCCGCAGGGCGGCGCCGTGCGCTCCCGCGTCCCGGCCCACGCGCGCGAGCAGCCAATGCGCGGCTGCGTCCCCGTTCCCAGGGGGCGAGCTCGTCCACGCGCTCAGCCGGTCGCTCGCGGCGCGCCAGTCGCCCAGCGAGTCGAGTCCCGTCACCCGGGCCAGCACGGTCCAGGCGTCCGCTTCCCGCGCGGCGCTCCCCCGGGTCGCCCGCGCGATCCGCGCGCGAGCGCTGTCGGGGCGCCCGGCCCGCAGGTCGGCGGCGACTGCCCAGCGGAGCGCGAGGGCCCGCTCGTACTCGTTGGCCGCGCGCCGCTCCAGGGCGCGCAGCACCCGGCGCGTCGCAAAGTCCTTCACCGCGCTGTCGGCCGACGTGCCGAACTGCGCCGCCTGGAACGCGAGAAACTGGAGCACGGGGAAGCGGCGCTGCTCCAGCGTGGCGTCGAGCAACCCGAGCCGCTCGGCGGGCCGGAACAGCAGCGTGTCCACGACGCGGACCACCTCCGCGACGACCGATGTGGTGTCGATGCCGAGGTACAGCTGGATGAGGCGCCGGACCTCGACGTCGTCGCCGCGCAAGTGCGCCAGCGAGATGCTGTTCGCGACCGCGGGGGCGAACTTCGGGTCGAGTGCCTGAGCGGCGTCGAATTCCGTCCTCGCCTCCGTGAGACTCTGCTCGAACAACGCGCCGAAGAACAGGTAGAACTCGCCCAGCACGAAGTGCACGTACGGCTGGCCCGGCGCCGTCCGCGCCGCGGCCTGGAAGTCCTCGAGGGCCCGGTAGCCGTCGCCCCGCTCGAGGAGGTGCACGTACCCCGCGAGCAGGAAGCTGTCGGCCCGCTCCAGGCTGGACCAGTGGAGGCGTGCCCCCGCGATCGTCTGCCGCAGGGTCTCCTCACTGGGGTTGGTCTGGCCGACGACCAGGAGGCGCCCGAAGTACGCCGGGGCGAAGTCGGAGTCGTGCGCGATGACCTCGTCGTAGAGCGCCCGCGCGCGCTCGTGGTCGCCGCGGCGGAATGCCTCGTCGGCTTTGAGGTACGCCGTGCATGCCCCGAAACCGGCCGGGCAGGTGCGCCCCGGCCCGAGCCCGCCGGCCCGCCCGAGGATCGGGCGCAGGACCTTCTCTCCCACCGGCGTCATGATGTCGGCGATCGAATCCACCGGCGCGTCGATGTCCGCCTCGACCACGGCGTCGTCCGAGCCCGTCCGGTATAGCCGGGCGCTGAGCCGCGCGCGGGATCCTCGAAACACCGCGCTCGGCTGGATGAAGAAGCCGGCACCGAGCTGTCCGGCGAGAGAATCGGCTTCCGGCGTGCTGAGCGGGCCCGGGCCGTAACGCCGCACGGCCTCCGTATACACCCGGGCACCGGAGAGGACGGTGATCCGGGGCGCCGCCGCCAACCGGCGGGCGAACACTTCCATCAGCTGCCGGTCGGGGAGATTCTCCCCGCCGAGCTTGTCGAACGGCATCAGCGCCACCGTCACGACCGGCGGCTGCCGGCAGATGAGGATGTGGGCGCGGCAGAGGTACCGCAGCGCGCCGGTGAGCGCCACCACCGTCACGGCTCCCGCCGCCGCCCAGCGCCGCCACCGGTGCGTCCGGGCGCGCCCGATCTCGGCGAGCCACGCGCTGGCCGAGGCGGGGCGGTCGTCCGGGCTGTCCGCGAGCGGGGCGACCAGGGCGGCCGCGGCCGCCGCCGGCAGGTCGGCGCGGGCCGCGCGGACTGCTCGGGCGAGCGCGGCGCGGTCGGTGCCGGCGGCGGGCCGGGTGCCGGTGAGCGCCTCGAAGGCGACGAGGGCCAGGGAGTAGAGGTCGGCGCGCCCGTCCAGGCGCTCGCTCCCGGCGGCCTGCTCGGGGGCCATGTAGTCCGGCGTGCCGATCGGCGTCCCCGGCGCGGTGAGCGAGGACGTCTGCGCGCGCACGACGTGCGCCACGCCGAAATCGGTGAGCAGCGCACGGCCCGTGTCATCCTCGATCAGGATGTTGGACGGCTTCACATCGCGGTGCACGATCCCGCGCCGGTGCGCGAACCCGAGCGCCTCGCCGATCTCCCGCGTGACGCGCAGCAGCTCCGCGAGCGGGAGGCGCCGCCCCTCGGCCAGCATACCGTCGAGCGTCGTCCCGCGCACGAACGGCATGATGAGGAAGGTCATGTCTTCGTGGGTGTCGAACTCGTAGACCGGCACGATGTGGGGATGCGACAGGGACGCGGCGAGCGCGGCCTCGCGCTGGAAGCGCTTGCGCCGCATCTCGCTGGCTGCGACGTCGGGCGGCAGCACCTTCACGGCGACGATATGGCCGAGCGTGCGGTGCCGCGCGCGAAACACCGCGCCCATCCCGCCCGCGCCGGCGAGCGCGAGCACCTCGTACCGGTCACCGACGGCCCGCTGGACGTCTTCGAGTGGGGGTGGTTGCATGGGCGGGGAGAATCTACGGGCGCTTGCCCGTCGCCGCATGGTGCCCGATAATCCGGGCGCCATGCCAGCGTCCGCCGGCGTCCACTGCCGCGTGCTCGGCCCGGCGCGCGTCACCGTCAACGGCGCGGACGCGCCCCCCGAGCTGCTTTGGCGCAAGCATCTCGCCCTGCTCGTCTATCTCGCGCGCAGCCCTCGCCGGAGCCGCACCCGCGAGCATCTCGTGGGCGTGCTGTGGAGCGACCGCGACGAGAAGCAGGCGCGCCACTCGTTGAGTGAGGCGCTGCGCGTGTTCCGGCGGGTCGTGGGGGACGACCACATCCAGGCGGACGTGGACCAGGTCAGGCTCGGCCCCGACGCCGTGTTGCTCGACTGCGACCGCTTCGCCGAGCTGTACGCGCGCGGCGACTGGGCGGGCGCGGCGGCGCTGGTGGAGGGAGAGTTCCTCGAAGGCCTGTCCATCCCCGAGGCGAACGAGTTCGAGAGCTGGCTCGGCGGCGAGCGCGCGATGTGGCGCGCGCAGGGCCTCGATGCCCTGGTGAAACATGCCGAGGGGCTGCTGGCGCGTGGAGATGCGCCCGCCGCGGCGCGGGCGGCGCTGCGCGCCCGCACGTTCGATCCGGTCTCCGAGGCCGCGGCGCGGACCGCGCTGCGCGCGCTGGCGCTTGCGGGAGACCGGGCGGCGGCGCTGCGCATCGCGGAGGACCTGACGAGCGCCCTGCGCGAGCAGCTGGATACGGCGCCCGCGCCCGAAACGGTCCGGCTGATCGAGCGAATCCGCGATGCGCGGGTCGGCCGCCGGGTGCTCGCCGCGCCGCAGGCCGCGCGCCCGCGCCCGCCGCTCGTCGGACGCGGTGCCGAGCTCGCGGTGCTGGCGGCCGCGTGGGAGCGGGCGAAACAGGGGCGCGGCCAGCTGGTGATCGTCGAGGGGGAGCCCGGTGAGGGGAAGACCCGGCTGATCGACGAGCTGACGGCGCGCGCCCGCCTGGACGAGGCGGCGGTCGCCGCCGCCCGGGCCGTACCCGGGGACCAGCAAACGCCCTGGAGCGCGGTCACGGGGCTCATCGCCGCGGGGCTGGGTGACGCTCCCGGGCTCGCCGGCGCGCCGCCCGGCGCGCTCGCCGCGCTGGGAGCGCTCGACGCCGAGCTGGCCGCGCGGTTTCGCGCCCCCAGCCCGCCGCTGCCCATGGCGGAGGCGGTCAGCGCCGCGGCGCTCGCGGCCGCAGCGGAGCGTCCGCTCCTGCTCACCCTCGACGACGCCCAGTGGATCGATCCGGCGACGCTCGCGGTCCTGCCCGCGCTCGCCCGCGACACCGCGCGCCGTCGCGTCATGCTCTTGTTCGGCGTCGCCCGCGGGTCGCCCGAGGGCGGGCGGCTCGACGACCTGCGGGCCCGCCTGGGACGCGACCTTGAAGGGGAGGCCATCCGGCTCGGCCGACTCGACTCCGGGGCCCTGCGGGCGCTCGTCACGTGGGCGCTCCCGAGCTACACCGGGGAGGACACCGAGCGGCTGGTGCGCCGGCTCGACCGGGACACGGCGGGCATTCCGCTGCTCGCCGTCGCGCTGCTGGAAGCGGTCGCGAGCGGCTTCACGCTCGCCGCCGAGGCGCCCGCATGGCCGTCGCCCAAGCGCACGCTGGTCGATTCCCTGCCGAACGACCTGCCGCCCGCCGCGGTGGGAGTGGTGTGCCAGCGGTTCCGCCAGCTCACGCCGCCGGCGCAGCAGGTGCTCGGCGCCGCGGCGGCGCTCGCCGAGCGCGCCGGCGCCGCGGAGCTTGCGCGCGCCACGCGGCTCGATCGCCCCACGGTCGACCAGGCGCTCGACCTGCTCGAGTGGGAGCGCTGGCTCGTCGCCGATGCGCGGGGCTACGTCTTCGCCGCCCCGATCGCCCGTAGCATCCTGCTACAGGAGATGATCACCCCCGGCCAGGCCAGGCGCTACCGCGAGAATCTCGCGGCTTGACGACGGCTTGAGGCGGTGACGCGAACGTGTCTCCAGACTCGCACTGGGAGACACGATGCAATTCGGCCACGTCGGCATCGCGCTGGCGATCGCCTCGCTGGACCCACGGCCCGAGACGTTCGCCGTCGTCGGCGCCGCACAGTTCCTCCCCAACGCCGACTCGCTGCTGATCCGGGCCGGGTGGGCGAAACCCGGCTTTCACGGCACGTGGAGCCACAGCCTGTCGTTCTGCGTCGCCGCGGGCGCCCTTGCAGTGGCGCTGTTCGGCCCGTGGCTCGGGGGCCTGGCGTTCGCCAGCATCGTGCTCCACGTCGCCGCCGACCTGCCGACGGACACCGGCATCCCGCTGCTGCTGCCGTTCAGCCGGCGCCGGTTTTCGCTCAACCTGTGGGAAAACACCGGATACTGGGGCGGGTCGATGTACGCCGGCTACTACCGGCAGCCGTGGCCGTGGATCCTCGAGGGCGCCGTCTTCGCGGTGGTTGCGTGGCGGTATGCAGGACTGCTCGCGTGAAGCTCTTCGTCTTCTTCCTCATCGCGCTGGCCGTGCACGGGCCCCTCTCGCCGGTGCTCCCCACCGCGTTCGAGGCGACGCTGTTGTACTACGCCCGGCTATACCCGGCGTGGCTGCTGGCGCTGGCAGGGACGCTCGGCGCCTCCGTTGCGGAGGCGGTGAATTATCGGCTGGTCGATTGGGCCGCCGAGCTGCCGAAGCTCGCGACCCTGAAGACCCGGAAGACGGTGCGCTGGAGCGTCGCCGCGTTTCTGCAGGCGCCCTTCTGGACGACGGTCTTGGTGATCTTCTCGCCGATTCCCGACTCCGCCGTTCGAGTCCTCGCGCCGCTCGGCAGGTACCCCCTGGCGAAGTTCCTCGGAGCGATCGCCCTGGGGCGCTTCCCCCGCCTCTACCTGATCGCGAGCGTCGGGCTGCTCGTACGCGTGCCGGTGTGGCTCCTGCTGGCGAGCGGCGTCGCCCTCGTCGCGCTCGCGCTCGGTCGGACGCGCGCCGGCGCGGCCGTTGCCTGGCTCCAGAGCCGCTATCGCGGCCTGCGCCAGCGGCTTACGGGCACCCGCGCACCAGTGACCAGTGCGGCCCACGGTGAACACCTACCTTGTCCCTGCCACCCAGGGGGAGTGTCTCATGTGGTTGCTCGTCCTTGCGCTCGTCGCCGACTCGTCGCACGGGTTCCGGCTCGTGCTCTCACCGGCCGAGTCGGTCCAGGTCACGATTGTCGGGACCGGTGATCCGGTCGTGCTCATCCCCGGTCTGTTCGACTCGGCCTTCGGCTACCGCCGCGTGCTCCCCCTGCTGGCCGCCGCGGGCTATCGGGCGATCGTGATCGAGCCCCTGGGGATCGGCAGCTCGGCGCGACCGCCGCGTGCCGACTACTCGCTCACCGCGCAGGCCGATCGCGTGGCCGCGGCGCTCGACCACCTCGGCGTACCGGGCGCGGTCGTCGTCGCCCACTCGGTCGGCGCGTCGATCGCCTACCGCCTCGCCTACCGCCGGCCCGATCTCGTGCGCGGTATCGTATCGCTCGATGGGGGCCCCGCCGAGGCCGCCACGACTCGCGGCTTCCGGCGCGCCATGCGGCTGGCGCCCTGGATCAAGCTGTTCGGAGGCGTGCGGCTCGTCCGGAAGAAGATCCGCAGCAGCCTGATCGCCACCTCGGGCGACGCGACGTGGGTGAGCGAGGAAGTGGTGGACGGCTACACCGCGGGCGCAGCACATGACCTCGACGGGACCCTGAAGGCTTACCTCGCGATGGCGGGGGCGCGCGAGCCTGAACGGCTCGCCCCGCACTTGAGCGAGATCCACTGCGCGGTGCGGCTGCTGATCGGCACGGCGTCTCGCGACGCCGGCGTCAGCACCGCTGAGGTAGCAGTGCTGGCGGGCGCGCTCACCCGGTTCGCGGTGGACAGCGTGCCCGGCGTGGGACACTTCGTGCACGAGGAGCGGCCACAGGCTGTAGTCGCGGCGGTGGCGGCGGTGGCTGCGATGCCGGCGATGGGGGCTCGGTTCTAGCGCACACGACGCCTCCGAGAACTGGTGACCCGATGCCAATTTGAGGCGCTCGCGCCGCTCAGTCGCCCGTGGGGACGATCCCGGCGTTCTCCACCATGAGGATCACCGCGCGCTCGGGCGCGCGTGTCCGGTGCAGGACCCCTTTCGGCACGACGAACCCCTGCCGGGGCGCGAGCTCCACCGTGCGACCCTCGAGATCGATGAGTAGCCTTCCCTCCACGACGTAGAAGAACTCGTCGTCCTTGTCGTGCTTGTGCCAGTGATACTCGCCCTGCACGACGCCGAGTCGCACGATCGAGTCGTTCACGCGGCACAGGGTCTGGTTGTACCACCGCTCGGTGCACGCATCGACCAGCGCCTGCACGTCGACCGTCTGGAGCGGCCCGTAGAGGACGTTGAGATGCGTGGCGTACGGGTAGGTCGCCATGGAGGGTGCCTCGTGTCGCGTTCACCCGATGCTACCACGCGGCGGGTCCGTTGCAAGGAGTCGAGCGCTGCTGTTACAATTCCCGCGCCATGATCCGACGCTTGAGCCCCCTACTGTTGCTCCTCGGGAGCCTCCCCGGGTCAGGGGGTGAGGTCGCGCGCATCTACAACGATCCCCGGACCGGCGCCCTCGTGATCGAGCTCGCGCCCGTGGATCTGCCCGCAAACACGCCCCATCACGCCATCGCGCAGCCGCCGGTGGCGACGCTGCAGGTGCCCCGGAGCGGCTACGTGTACGGCTTCCGGGTGGTCGTCGTGGACTCGGCCGGCAACGCGCTGCCGTCGCAGTTGCTGCACCACTTCAACCTGATCGACCCGGACCACCGCGAGCTGTTCCTGCCGATCTCCCGCCGGCTGCTCGCCGCGGGGACCGAAACCGGGACCATCCGGTTGCCGTGGCTCCTGTTCGGGCTGCCGCTCGAGCGGGGGGAGCGCGTCGTCGCGAGCGCGATGGTCGAGAACCTCACGGGCACGGCCTATCCCAAGGCCCGCGTGCGGCTCGTGATGCACTTCACTCCGGCAGGCCGGCCCTGGCCGCTGTTCCGCGCTTCGCCGTGGCAGATGGACGTGGCGTTCCCGGTAGGCGACAAGTCGTTCGACCTGCCGCCCGGCCGCTCGTCCCGCTCGTACGAGGCGAGCCCCGCGCTTCCGGGGACCATCGTCGGCCTGGGCGGGCACATGCACGAGGACGGGCAGCTGATCGAGTTCGGGGACGCGACCACCGGCGAGGTCTTGTACCGATCCCAGCCGGTACGCGACTCTGCGAGGCGGCTGGTCTCGGTGCCGGTCGGCCGCCTGTACGGATGGACGCGGCTCGGCGTCCACGTCGTCCCCGACCACAAGTACAGGGTGACCGTGTACTACGAAAACCGCACGGACCGTGTCCTGCCCGGCGGCGGCATGGGCGTCGTGGGCGGCCTATTCGTCCCGGATCGCGGCACGCGCTGGCCCGCGACGGATCCGGGCGACTCCCTGTATCGGGCGGACTACGCGCACTACATGCGCGTCGCGGGCGGACACGAAATGCCACAGATGCCCATGGACCGCCGCGCCGGCGAGGCGGCGCACGGCCACCACATCACCCCTTGACCCCCCCTGAGGTCCTCACCCCCTGACCCCCTCCCTTCGGGAGAGGGGGCACGACGCCTCGTTTGTCGTTCCCCCTCTCCGGAACGGAGAGGGGGTCAGGACCGGAGTGGGCAGGAGGCTGAAGGCCCTGGGGGAACGGGGTGAGGTCCGAAGCAATCCTGTTCGATTTCGGCGGCACGCTGGACGCGGACGGCGTTACCTGGGGTCCGCGATATCATGCTGCGTATCGCAGCGCGGGCGGCTCACTCGACTATTCGAGCTTCGACCCGCTCCACCGACGGTCCGACGAGGCGCTCGCCCGCGTCGCAGGCATCCGCTCCTTCGGCTTTCGGCAGACAATCGACGCCCAGGTGCGACTACTGCTCGAGCTCGTCCCGGTTTTCCACCGCGAGGCGCGGGCGACTGTCGAGCGTAACCGGGCGCTGCTCGAACGTCTCACCGGGCGCTACCGGCTGGGGATTGTCTCCAACTTCACTGGTAATCTCGCCCCCTGCCTGCAGGAGCTCGGGCTGGCGCATCTGTTCGCCGCGGTCGGCGATTCCGGCGTCGTGGGTGCCGCCAAACCCGACCCGCGCATCTTTCTCGAAGTGCTGGGCACCCTCGGTGTGTCCGCGGGCCGGGCCTGGATGGTCGGCGACAACTTCGACGCCGACATCCGCGG
>WNGB01014292.1_pt1 | contig 15690 bp, 8 predicted proteins | sample 5400681 | NCBI WGS metagenome assembly WNGB01 (sample SAMN13153367, study PRJNA577476) | soil metagenome | isolation source: 115 cm soil or saprolite under grassland replicate 2 | place: USA:California | collected 2016-06-15
CGACGACCTGTCGCTGGACATCGAAGGGCTGCGGCATAATCTGACGCGGTTGATGAATCATCCTGTCTGCGCTGTTGTCGCCGCGGGCGGCACAGGCGAGGTTTATTCGCTGACGAAGGATGAACACGCGCAAGTTGTCGAGACCACTGTCGAGATCGTCAATGGCAAGGCGCCGGTCATCGCCGGGGTCGGATTCAACCTGATGTTGGCGGTTGAAATGGCGAAGAGCTCCGCCGCCGCCGGGGCCGACGCCATTCTCGCTCTGCCGCCTTATTACCCGCAGGCCGATGAAGAAGGTCTGGTCGAGTATTACCGCGCGATCGGCGACGCGACCGATCTGGGTTTGCTGATCTACAGCCGCGATTGGGCCAACTTCTCGCCCGCGCAGGTTGAACGATTGGCGTCGAAGATCCCTACGCTGCTCGCGTGGAAAGACGGCCAGGCCGATCTACGCCGTCTCCAAATGATCATCGATCGAGTCGGAGATCGTCTGCATTGGATCGGCGGCGCCGGCGATGACATGGTTCCTGGCTATTATTCGATCGGAATCCGAACGTACACATCGAGCATTGCCACGGTCGCGCCGAAATTATCGCTGGCGCTTCACGACGCGGCGGCCAACGGGCGCAGTGAAGAGTTGTCACGATTGATGGCGGATTGCGTCATCCCGCTTTACGCCTTGCGCGCGCGACGAAAAGGCTACGAGGTGTCGGCGATGAAGGCGATGATGGATATGGCGGGCTTGCGCGGCGGCCCCGTGCGACCGCCGCTGCCCGATGTGCGCGCCGAAGAGCGCGAAGAGTTGAGAGCGATGCTGGAAAAATGGGAGCAGTTCCTGGATTGATTTCCTTGTATGCTACATTCCGTACGGTTAACAATTTCACTGTTGACGCTCGGATCTTCGCTGTTGACGCTCGGATCTGGCGCGCTCCCATCGCTGAACGCAGCCAACCCCACTGACGCTGACCTGGCGCGGAAATTCAGTCAAACCGTCCGTCCGTTCGTGACCTCGTATTGCGTGGTTTGCCATAGCGGCCCCACGCCCGCCGCGGGCTTCGATCTGCAACGCTACACGACGATAGAGTCCGTGGTTGAGGATTTCGATCGTTGGTCGCTCGCGCTCCGCAAACTCTCGGCGATGGAGATGCCTCCCCAGTCGATGAAGCAGCCGCCGCAAGCGCTGCGCCGGCAGGTGATCGACTGGATTGCGGCGCTGCGGAAGAACGTAGCGCGCGAGCATGCCGGCGATCCCGGCCCCGTGGCCGCGCGACGGCTCAGCAACGCCGAATACAACTACACCATACGCGATCTGACGGGAGTGGACCTCCGTCCGGCCCGCGAGTTTCCTGTAGACCCCGCCAATCAGGCAGGCTTCGACAACTCGGGCGAGTCGCTTACCATCTCGCCTTCTCTGATGTCGAAGTATCTGGAAGCGGCCCGCCGAGTAGGCGATCATCTCGTCCTCAAACCGGATGGCTTTGCGTTCGCGCCTCATCCGATGCTGGTTGAGACCGACCGTGAAAAATACCCGATCCGACGGATCGTAGATTTTTACGACCGCCAACCGACTGATTTCGCCGGCTATTTTGAAGCCGCCTGGCGCTACAAACACCGGATAGCTTTAGGACGCCCTTCGGCGACTCTCGCCGACAGCGCCGCGCAATCCCACGTATCTCCCCGATATCTTGCGATGATTTGGCAGACTTTGGAACAGACCGGGGAAGAAGTCGGCCCGCTCGTCAAGCTACAGGCAATGTGGCGCGATCTGCCGGCGCCGAATGGCAATCAACCTGATATCGCCCGTGAAGGCTGCGTGCGGATGCGCGACTTCGTCGTCAAAATCCGCCGGCATTCGGAAAAGCTTGGCGCCGACTTGGAAGCCCCTGGTTTCAACGCCAATTTTCAACCGATCGCAGTGTTCAGGCTACAGCTGCTCGCGGGGAACCGCCGGGGTTTCGACGCTTCGGCGTTGCGAGTCGAAGGCGAGGCGCCGCAGCAGGGCTTCGTAGTGACCCGAGGCCCTACGTTCGGGAGGGAAGAGGCGGAAGAACTGAAGAGAGCCATCGCCGCATACATCAAGGAGCGGCAGGAGGATCCCGACCTGGTGGTTCCTGCCGGAGCGCGCGCCCGCTACGAGGCCGCCTTCGCGCGCTTCTGTTCTGTATTCCCCACCGCTTTCTGTCTGCGGGAACGCGGACGGTTTTATCCCATTACCTCGATGGACAAGGGACGTTTTCTCGGCGCAGGCTTCCACAACGTAATGGGATATTTCCGCGACGATGCGCCGCTAGTCCAACTCATCCTGGATGAAAACGGAGAGAAAGAACTCGATGCGCTTTGGCAGGAGTTTGATTTCATCGCCGATTACACCGTTCGGACGTACTATCAGTTCATCTACAACGCGGGAGAGGGCGGAGGACTTCGCCGAAATGTCTCGGACCGTCCCTCCGCGAACGAGTTCGCCACTGAGGCCGCCATTTTTCGGCTGCGTGACCAGATTCTTGCCAGAGTGGCGCCGGGCGCCGACCCGGCGATCCCCGATGTCGTCAAAGACTACTTCGACCGCACGAACGCCCAAATCAGATGGGTTGAGCGCGCGCGGCTGGAAGCGGAGCCGCGGCAGCTTGACGCCTTATTGAAGTTCGCGGCTCGCGCGTATCGCCGGCCCCTGGCGCAGGAGGAACGCGACGATGTCCTCTCTTACTACCGCGAGCTTCGTGAGAAGAGAGGGTTGTCGCACGAAGAGGCCATGCGCGGATCGATCGCCAGCATTCTGGTGTCGCCTGATTTCCTGTATCGCATAGATTTGGTAGACGCCGGCCCTCGCGCGTCCGCCAAGTCTGCGGATTCATCCAGGACGGCGGCCAGGACGGGGGCCAGGACTGCGGGGGCCGGGGCTACGGTGGCCGCCGGGCGCCGTCCACTTTCCGGTTACGCTCTTGCAAACCGGCTGAGTTATTTTCTCTGGTCCAGCATGCCCGATGAAGAGCTGCTATCCCACGCGAAGGATGACGACCTGAGCAAACCTGCTGTGCTAACAGCGCAGGTTCGCCGGATGTTGAAAGATGATCGCGCGCATGGGCTGGCCACGGAATTCGGAGGCAATTGGCTGGACTTCCGCCGTTTTGAACACCACAATGCGGTGGATCGCGGGCGCTACCGTCGCGAGAAGGATTTTCTGAACAATTTGTGTGAAAAGACGCTTGTGTACGCGCTTGGCCGCTCGCTGATGCTTTCTGATGAACCTCTTCTCGAGGCGATGCGGGCGAAGCTGTCGGCGAGCGGGTATAAGATGTCCGCGCTTATCGAAACCATTGTTACCAGCCCGCAGTTTCTGAACAGACGGAGTAAGGAATAGGAGACGAGGTGAGCGTAATTACCAACGAACCTTCTGATGAGGAGTGACAGATACAATGAACAAAAACGGAAAGAAACATCGGACCTTTAGGTTATTGGCCATTCTCATTTGCGCATCGCTAATAGCGCCCGCTCTGGTCAACGCCCAGGAAACTGCGGCGAGGCAAAAATTGATCAGTCAGGTTCAGCGAGCGATCGACATTATCCGCGAAAAACATGTTGACCAACCTGATGACGAAACACTGACCGCGTCCTCGCTTGAGGGCATGCTCAAAACGCTTGATCCTCATTCGGATTACCTGGACCCGAAGAGATTTCGGGATTTCACGGAAAAGCAGAATAGCGAGTATTACGGCATCGGCGCGTACGTTCGGACGATCAATAACGCCACATATGTGGTTGAGCCTTTTAAGGACAGCCCTGCGTCCAAGGCCGGACTTCGCTATGGAGATCATATTGTCGCTGTTAACGGCAAGGACACGTCGGCCTTTAGGAATGATAAAGTAATTCCATTATTGCTCGGAGAACGTGGGACAAAAGTCGTGGTGACGGTGAAGCGATTGGGGTATCCAGAACCGCTGACGACGACAATTACCCGTGACGGCATTTGGCGCCCCTCGATCCCCAATTATTACCTCATCAAACCGAACATCGGCTATATCGGTCTGACCCGCACTTTCCAGGCCACAACGACTCTGGAATTGCGGAAAGCAATGGCAGATTTACGCGAGATGGGCGCCGACAGCTTTATCCTTGACCTCCGCGATAACATCGGCGGCTATCTGGAGCAAGCCATCCGCGTCGCCGATCAGTTTCTACAACAAGGCCAAACGATCGTCTCGGTGCGCGGACGCAGCGGGCGCAATCATGATCGAACCGCCGTCGCGGAAAATGGGGCGACGGAGAATTTCCCGCTCATCGTAATGATCAACCAGAGCTCGGCTTCCGCTTCAGAGATCGTCGCCGGCGCCATTCAGGATCACGACCGCGGTTTGATTGTGGGCGAAACGAGTTTCGGCAAAGGACTCGTCCAAAACATCTTCCCGCTTTCAAACGGCGGAGCGCTCTTCCTGACTATCGCTCATTATTACACTCCGAGCGGCCGCTTGATTCAGCGCGATTACTCTAAGGGGTCGCTCTTCGAATATTACTCCAGGCGCGGGGCTGATGGCGCTGCGCAAAAATCGACAAATCCGCCCGCCGAAGTGAAAAAGACCGATCTCGGTCGCTCTGTCTATGGTGGCGGCGGCATTGAACCTGACGTCAAAGTCGACGGCGCTCCCCCAATTACGCCCGTACAAGGCCGTTTGTACCATGCTGTAGACCTCTTCGTGCGCGAACTGGTCTCAGGCCAGATTGAACATTATCAACAGTTCAAGCTTAACGGCATTACGTACGACTATAAGTTGAAGGGGAACGAATACGTCATCAGCGATGATTTGCTGAAACGCTATCGCGATTACGCCGTCAATTTCTACAAGGAGAACCCTGGCTATTACATCACCACGGCGATGATCGACGAAAATCTGGTCTGGCAGCGTAATCGGATACGGCAGGAGCTTTTATTGGCCGCCTACGGCAGCGACAGATCGGAACAAGGAATGGCTGATCTGGATACGCAATTAAAACGCGCGATTTCTGAAATGCCGAAGGCCGCGGATATCGCCATACGATCCTGGCGTCGCAGACGATCTAATTCGTAGCGGCGAAGATCTGCAGACCCCGACGGCAACATTGTCGGTTTGTTGCAACCTAAATAATTGAAGGCTGTGCAAATAAAAGCCCTTTGAAATCCATACATTGATTAGCGCAAGCCTGGGTACGCATCGCTTCCAGCGTGCAGTCTTCGGCGGGAGGCGCATTGATTGGAATCAAATGCGCAGGAATACGAATCGCGCTGGAAGCGATGCGTACCCAGGCTTCTCCTGATTTATGCGCAGGATCCAAGTGGTTGATTGCATTAAACTTTAATTCGCACAGGCTTCAAATAATTGGGACACCGGTACAGTACCGCGCGCGTAAGCAAGCGGCTTATCGATGAGACAGCCGCTTGCTTACGCGCGCGGTACCGTACCGGCCTCACGTGTTCTGATTTGCCAGAGAATTCGTAAAGGGGAATTATGCAAACTACGTATTGTCTTTCAGCCAAACGGGCGCTGTGTTGTTTGTTGTTGGCTGCGGGGTGTGGCGCGGCGTTAGCGCGCGCGCTGCCGATAACCTGGGCGAGCGTTACCGCCGTCACAGCTCAATCCGGTTCGCAAACGGGCAAGGAGAAAAAGAAAGTGGGAAAACCTGTCGTGAAGTGGGACAGACTTTAGTCTGTCCGTAGTGTGAAGTGATGGCGGACAGACTTTAGTCTGTCCCACTCTACGCGCGGTACTGCGCCGGCCTCATATGTACTGATTTGTCAGAGAAGAGCAGCAGCAGAAAGGAGGTGTGAGATGCCTGATCAAATGAATCCATCCGCCAACCACATCGCCCGCCGCGCGATTCTTCGCGGGGCGGGATGCGCCCTGGCGTTGCCGTGGCTCGAATCTTTCGCCGCCCAAGCTGCGCCCGCTGGCGCCGAAGCGTTCCCGAAACGATTTGGAGTAGTCTTTCTCGGTTGCGGCGTCAACGAGGATCACTGGGGATCCGAGGGATCGGGTCCTGAGATGAAGCTGAGCAAGTCGCTCTCGCCTCTCGAACCATTGAAGAGCAAGATCAACGTTATCCATGGGCTTTTCAACAAGGGCGCGACGGGCCTGGGAATTCACCCGCCGCAGACCGGCAGCCTGCTCACGGGCGCCACGCTTACCAAAGGCGCCACGCTTCGTTCGGGCATCTCCGTAGATCAGATGATCGCAAGCCGGATGGGGCAGGAGACCTTGCAACCGAGCATGGTTTTGGCTTGCGAACAACCCATTACCGGATTTCACGAAAGCAACTACTCGATGGCCTACAGCTCGCACATTTCCTGGGCGAGTCCGGACTCACCGGTTCCCAACGAAATTTACCCTTCGTTGGCCTTCGACATGCTGTTTGAGAACCGCGGGAGCCTGCTCAGCCTCAGCATCCTGGATCGCGTGAAGGGTCGCGCCGAACGTTTGAGCCGGAATATCAGTTCGAGCGACAACGCCAAGCTGGATGAATTCATGACGAGCGTGCGTGAGGTGGAAAAGCGCGTCGAGGGCATGCGGAAGGCGAAGGAGAAAGCGGACGACCTGGCCAGGCTGAAGAACCGCCCGGCGCCTCTCATGGAGCGGCCGGCCAACGGTTTGCCGGAAGACCTCCGCGAACACGCCAAGATAATGTTGGACCTCATCGCGATCGCGTTTCAGACCGACAAGACGCGCGTCGCCACGCTAATGATCTCGCGGGACCTCTCAGCGATGTATTACCCATTCCTTGAGGTCGGACAGGCGCATCACGGCGCTTCTCACTCCAACAACAACGACGAATACGAACGGATCACCCAATGGCACGTGAGCCAGTTCGCATATCTGGCGTCGAAGCTAGATGCCATGCCGGAAGGCGCCGGCACGGTGTTGGACAACTCCTGTCTGATGTTCCTGTCCAACCTGTGGATCGGCAGAACGCACGACAACTCGCGGCTGCCCATCGCGCTCGCGGGCGGACTCGGCGGCGCGCTCAAGACGGGCCGCACGCTGGATTACGTCAAGGCCGGCGACGAGAATCGAAAGGCGTGCAGCCTTTACCTCTCGCTAATGGACCGCATGGGCGTCAAATTGGATAGCTTCGGCGACGCGGACACACGCCTTGAGGGCTTGTAATCAGCGCCGCGAATAGGACAAGGGGACAAGGAGAAGGGGAGACAAGGGGACGAGAAATATCCTTCCCCTTGTCTCCCCTTCTCCTTGTCCCCTTGTCCTTCGCCCCCTACTCCCCACTCCCGGCGAGTTCGACCTTCTCCTCGACCACGAACCAGAACACGATTACTCCGGCGACGAGGATTACTCCGCACAGCGCCAACGCCATCGCGAACGAGCGGGTGAAATGCGCGATGAAGCCGGTCACCATAGGCGCGAGCGCCGCGCCCACATTGCCGCCGAAATTCTGAATGCCGGAGACCGTTCCGACGATTTTTTTTGAGCTGACGGCCTGCGTCAGCGCCCATGTGTTGGGCGATGCGACGCCGAGGCCGCTTAGGCTAATGGATAGCAACCACACGGCTGTCATTCTGTCTTCGACGAAACCCGCGGGCACGATCAGGCAGCAGATCAGCATTCCGATGGCGATGAAGATTTTTCGTACTCTCTTCTCTTCATACCCGCGCCGGATCAGCCAATCGCTCAGCGCGCCGGAAATCACTATGATCACCGACATCGCCATCAGCGGTATGGCGTTTAAAACTCCCATCTCTTTCTTCGTGTACCCCAACTCCTTCTCGAGGATATTGGGCAGCCAATTCAGGAAGACGTTCCATACGTAGTTGTATGCGAAGAATCCTAGGAAGATGCCCAGCACGCTGCGGTGTTTCAGCAGCGCCAGGCTTTCGATGAAAGACGCGCCATGCTGTTCCGTTGACTCCTGCGCCGTCCCCTTTCCCTCCCACTTTTTCAAAAAGCCCATCCAGGGCGCGACCCAGACCAGCGACACCGCGCCGATCACCACGAAAAACCACCGCCAGTCGTAATAGGTCAGAAACCAACCGCCGAAGACCGAGATCAGCGCGCTGCCGTATCTGACGCCGGCCAGATAGAGTCCCGTGACGAGGCCACGTTCACTCTCCTGAAACCAGTTGGCGACGGCGCGCGAGCTTGCCGGAAAGGCCACAGCCTGACCGACTCCCAGCAATACTCGCAAAAGAATCAACGCTGCCAGACCGTTTGCCAGCCCAGTTAAAACCGACATGAGAGACCAGAAGATGAAGCTGATGGCATAAGTTCGCCGCACGCCGAACCGGTCCACCATCCATCCGGAGGGCATCTGCATGAACGCGTAGACCCAGAAAAACGATGATAAGAGCACTCCCGTTGTCGCAGGATTGAACCCAAGGTCGTCAGACATCGATTTGGCGGCGACGCCCAACGCGCTGCGCTGCGCGTAACAGAAGAGCATCGCGACGCCGAGCAGAATCATCAGGCTCCAGCGCTGCGGCGACTCTTTCAGGGCGGGCGGAGCGAGACGAATATCCTTTGCGGCTGTGATTTCAGCAGGTGTCATTCTTTGCCCCTTTGTTGTGAGAGGTGGATCCGCGGTAAATCGGAGCGAGCAAGATTGGGAAGGTAGGAACCACAGATTTACACGGATGCGACTGATCAACGCGGACTATCCGTGACAATCCGTCAAATCTGTGTAAATCCGCGGTTCCTGCTTTAACGATCCCGGTCGTTTCGATTTAGGGTTCAACGGCGACTGCCGTGATCAGAGCTTTGATATAACCGAATGTGAACGCGTACGCCTGCAACCCTTGCGGGTCGCCGGCGATCTTCGGCACATGATCGGGCATGATCATCCCGTCGTAGCCGATCTCTTTGTAAACCCGCATGGCCTTCAGCATATCCACGTCGCCGTCGTCGATGAACGTCTCCTGGAAATTGAGGAAACGCCCACGGATGTTGCGGAAATGCACGTTGAAGATTTTCCCGCGCCGGCCGAAATAGCGAATGACGTCGAAGATCTCCTCGCCCGGATTTTGCAGCATCTCCGAGACCGTGCCCTGACAGAAATTCAGCCCGTGATATTTGCTCGGAACGATCTCGACGAACCGCTTCAATCCGGCGACGTTGCCGAGCACGGTGTGGACGCCGCGATAGCCTTTATCCAGAGGCATTCCGGGATCGTGCGGGTGGCAGGCCAATCGCACCTTGTGCTCCTCAGCCACCGGAATGACGCGCTTCAGGAAGTAGGTGATGCGCTCCCAATAGACGTCTTCGTTGACCGGCCCTGCTTCGGTCAGCGGCGGCTCCTGCTTGGCCTTGTCGTAAACGAACGTGCTGTAATCGGCCCCGCCGCGGCCCTTGGTCGGTTCGGTGCGCACGACGCCGAGGACGCTCATGTTGTATTTCAGCGCGGGAATGCCTGCGCGAGCCGCGTTGCGGATCATCTGGCAGACGTCGTCTATCTCGCGGTCGCGTTCGGGGCTTTTGCCGAGCATGATGTTCGGGTTTTCGGCCCTCGTGATGTAGGCCGAACTCAGAGGTAGAGGAACCATCTCCAGCTTTATGCCGAACGATTCGACGCGCTCGCGCAGCTTCGTCAAACCTTCGACCGACCAGCTCTCGTCGAATTTGCGCGATGGAAGATCGCTGCAAATGTTATTCACGCCGAAGGCCGCCAGGAGCGTCAGGATTTCGTTGGAGGAGTAATGCTGATGGCCGACCTTCATCGCGACCTTACGCGGCGCGGCGTTCGTATCGCGCCGGTTCGCGGCGGGAATTTGAGAGGCGACCAGAGATTCCGCCAGCGCGCCCGCCGTGATTCCCATTCCAGTCAAGCTCACAAATTTTCTGCGGTGCATTGTGTCCTCCTATAGCGGTTTGCAAATCCGTTTACGGGACGGCAAGCGGTACGGTACGGGGAGCGTGAGCGACCTGAGCATCGATCAAAAGGCCTTTTGATCGATGCTCAGGTCGCTCACGCTCCCCGTACCGTACCGGAGATTACGCCACTTTCCCGTACATGCAATCGCAATCCGCTCTAAATCAAGCCATACGACATTGGAACACATCGCCTAACCACGGGGGACACGGGGATCACGGGGATAGCTTTAGTTCTTGTCTGGCCCCGTGGCGCCCCGTGTTCCCCGTGGTTGGGCCTGCGCCAATCTTTGCTGTTCCGATTCGGCGCCCAGAAGCCTCAAATCAAATCCCAAGGCTTCCGCGCTTTGCGCCCGAGCAGTTTCGACGCCGCGGCGTCATTGACGAAATCTTCTCTCGCCCCGTTCCACACGAGTTTTCGCTTCGTTTTGTACGCGATGTTGCCGAGGTGGGGAACGGTGGTCGAGCGGTGGCCGATCTCGACGTCGGCGTTCGGCGTTTTACGCGAGCGCACGCATTCGATGAAGTTGGCGGCGTGCAGGTCTGTGGCGTCCTTCGATTGCGCTCGCTTCGCTTCCGTCCGATAGCTTACGACGGGTCTGTCTCTTTCGCGCGCGGTGCGCGCGGTCCTCGTCGGCTCAGGGTAGATCTCGAAGCCGATGCGGTCGGCGAAGAGAGCGCCGTTTGTGCCGTAATACGCCTCGCCGTGCGGGCGGTCGTCTTTGCCGCGCATCTGGTAATAGCTCATCTCCGGCGTGCGCCCTCCGAGGCCATGCGCGTTCAGATTACAGGCCTCGTAGCTGAGAATGAAGCCCGCGTATTCGTAAGTCACCTGCAACACGTCCGGCAACTCGCCAGAGTCTTTCAACGAGAACCTGCCGCCCGACGCGCTGACGCTGGTGGGGGCTTCGACGCCCATCACCTGATGCACGGTGTCGAAGCGGTGCGTGCCGAAATCGGTGAGTGTGCCTCCGGCGTAATCCCAGAACCAGCGGAATGACCCGAGGAATCGGGCGCGGTTGAACGGGACTTTAGGCGCGGGGCCCAGGTAAAAATCCCAGTCGAGGCCTTCTGGCGGCGCCCCGTCGGGTTCGCGCCCGATGCCGTCAGGCGTCAGGTTGCTGTAGTTCCAGACGCGCACGAAGCGCACTTCGCCGAGTTCGCCCGATTTGATGATGCGCTCGACTTCGCGGTAATGCGGGGCGGAGCGGTGCTGCGTGCCGGCCTGCACGACGCGATTGTATTTTCGCGCGGCCGCGACCATCGCGCGCCCTTCCTTGACGTTGTGCGCCAGCGGCTTCTCGACGTAAACGTCCTTACCCGCTTCGCATGCCATGACCGTCGGGATCGCGTGCCAATGATCGGGCGTGGCGATGTGAACCGCGTCGATCTCTTTCAGTTCGAGCAGCCTTCTGAAATCGCCGAAGAGCCGCGCCGCCGAGTTGAGCTGTTGTTTCGCCTTCTCGGCGTTCGGCGCGTAAACGTCGCAAACGGCGCCGTATTCGACGCCAGAAACCTTCCGCATCAATTGCGCGACGTCCAGCCCGCGCCCGCCGCAGCCGATCAACCCGAGCATGACGCGATCATTCGCGCCGATGACGCGTTTGGCCGAAATAGCCGTGGTTGACATCGCCGCCGTCGTCTGTTTGATGAATTCTCGTCGTTTCATATGTTTGTCCGGCAGGTTGTTGATTGACGGTCATTGCCACACGCTCAGTCATGTGAAGCAGGCGCATTAATCAGGTCGGCGTAGCCTTTGGAGTGCGGTGGCTCGACACCGCTTTGGTAGTCATCTCCTGATTCTACATACTCCCGGGACAAAAGACCCGAGTAGACTTCCTTTCAATCATTGCCTGGGTATCGAAGCGGACTACCAAAGCGGTGTCGAGCCACCGCACTCCAAAGGCTACGCCATTCCAGGCGCCCGACTGGTTTTACTTTAATTCCCACACGCCTCAGTCATGTTTGCCAAACAATGACATGATTGTTCTCAATAGCGACATGCAGTAAATCGCCCGCCTGGCTAGCCTAACCTTAGTTGTTCGCATATGTGATCCGCCGAGCGCGAAGCCAACGCCATGACCGTCAGCGTCGGGTTCTTCTCCGAATAGTCAATGAAGCCGCTCCCGTCAGCGACGTAAAGATTCTCGACATCATGCGATTGCAGGAACGGCGTCAGCACTGACGTCTTCGGGTCATTGCCCATCTTGCATGTTCCGACGTAATGCACGCTGTCCACGCCGGGGCGCGGCTGCGTGTAAGAGATTACCCCGCCCGAGGCCTCGATGATCTCGGAAATTTTCTCGGTCGCGTCTTTGAAGATCGCGCGGTCTTCGGCCGTGAGATTGAAATGAATTTTAGGCGCCGGTAGTCCGTATTTATCCGGCGCCTTCGGGTCCAGTTCGACGTAACGCTCGGGCGAAGGGATCATGCCGTTCTGCGAATAGAGGTTGATCAGGGCGGGGAAGCGCTCGCGGACTTCTCGCTTGAAGTCCGAGCCGAAGCCGGCGGGGTCGTGAGCGAAGCCGGGGTAGCCGACGCCGAGTCTCGTGCCCGAATCGACGATGATGTGATAGCCCTTCGGAAAATCGGGATGCGGTTTATCCCAGTAGAACGACGCGATGTAAGCGTGGCTGCTCTCGGTCCCGTCGTCCTGCATCACGTCGCGTCCTTTGAGCGATTTCAAGTAGCCCCCCGCCGACGCGGTCGTATGGCTGATCAAGTTCTTGCCGACCAGGCCGCTCGAATTGGCCAGCCCCGAGGGGAAGCGCGGCGATTTCGACATCAACAACAGCCGCGCCGATTCGATCGGCCCGCACGCCAACACGACGTAATGCGCCTTGACCTCGTAGCTCTTCAACGTCCGCGCGTCGTAATAGCGCACGCCCGTGGCCTTCCTGCCGTCCTTGCTTACGGTGACCTCGGCGGCGTTGGCGAAGAGGATCAGTTTGAGCTTGCCGGTCTTCATAGCCTCGGGGATCGAGGTGTTGGCCGAAGTGAATTTCGATTCGTTGTCGCAACCGCGCATGCAATGGCCGCAGAAATGACAGGCGGGGCGCTTCGACCAGTTCCGCTCGGTCAGAATGGCCTTGCGCGCGGCGATCATCCGGTATCGCTTCTGGTCGAGCTTCTCGCAGCCCTTCTTGACCTCGTAAGCCGCGCAGTTCCACGGCAGAGGTTTGAGGAAGACTCCGTCGGGCACGTTCGGGTGATGGTCGTAATTGCCAGTCACGCCCATCAGTTTTTCCATCCGGTCGTAATAAGGCGAGAGTTCTTCGTACTTGACCGGCCAGGCCGCGAAATCGAACGGACTGTTGCGCCAGCTCAAGCCGGCCCAGAGCAGCGTCTTGCCGCCGACGGCCTTCGTCACGAAATAGTCGAGACTCGCGGCGCCGTCTGTGGAGAATGGCTCTTTCGCAGGATCGACTCTGAGATGGCGGCGCGGGTCCCATCCTATGCCGTTTTTCGGCGCCTCGTAAGGCATCGTATGGCTGTAGAAATCCTTCGCGGGATCGACCCATTTGCCGGCTTCCAGCGCTACGACCGAGGCGCCGCGCCGCGCGAGCTGCATGGCCACGACCCCGCCGGCCGCGCCCGTGCCGACCACACATACGTCGTAAATGGTGGTGTTCTGTTTCATGGATTTTAAAAGCCCGCAGGAGTCATGAGCGTCTCCTGCGGGCTACCGTTTTACAGGCTTATCTGAAAAGTTTAGGGTTTCTTCTTGGCCGGACCTCTACTGCCCCTGGCCGGCTCGGATTTTGGAGGTGTGATGTTATTGCCCTTTACCAACTCAGCGATGACGGACTTAACCTCCGCGACTTTAGGGTTGGTTTCGGGGGCTTTATCCAGGAACTTCTGCAGAGTGTTTGCCGATTCCTGAAACTTGGCGACGTTGGCATAGGCAAGACCAAGCTCGTAAAGCACGTCAATATTGTCCGGGTCGGTTTCGAGGATTTTCTGATATGCCGCGATGGATTCTTCGACTTTACCGGACTCGAACAATACTTTGGCGCCTTTCAGTGTGTACTCCTTCTTCTTAACCGGGTCATCGGTCAACTCGGCGACTACCTGGTAGTCTTTAACCGCCGCATCAGCTTGAGCGGCGTCACCGAACTTGCCCCCGAGGATGGCTTCGGATTCGGCCCTGGTCGTGTAATAAGCTCGCCGGTTGTTTTTATTTTGCGCCGGGTCATTTTTCATTTTCGGATCTTTTTCCTGCGCGTCGAGGCCGGTCAGGGCTTTGTTCATAGCCTCTACCGAATCCAGGAAGTCCGGCTTAGCCGCATCTCGATTACCAGAGTTGAACTGCGCGACGGCGCGCTTTTGCAGCGCGATGCCCAGATTGCCCTGCGAAATGTGGATGTTCGGGTTGAGATTGATGGCCTCTTTGAAAGAAGTGATGGCGGCGTTGAAATCGTTTTTAGCCATTGCTTCGTTGCCCGCCTTGAGGTGAACATTGATCTGTTCGATGTTAGCGTTGTATTTCTCGGCCTCATCGTTTTCTTTCCTGGCCTTCTCATACTCTTCTTTGGCCTTCTTCATCTCTTCTTCGCTCATCTTCGGGCCGGCCCCGCCGCCTTTCGGCGCGTTGGCCTGCAGGCCCTTCACGTCGGCCATCGTCAGTTTTTTCCCGTCGCCGGGGCGAAGCTCAAACTTTATCGGCTCGGAATGCGAGCCTTTAATGTTCTGTATGAAATCCGGCTGGCAGCCGGGCGCCGAAACAATGACGGTGTAAGTGCCGACGTACGGGACGCCCGCGTGCAGGAAGTGGCCCTTCTTATCGGTCTTGACCGGGTAGCTGCCTTTGATGTCGGTGCGTTCGATCTGAACTTCGGCGCCGACTATCGGCTCTTTCGTGTCGGCTTTGACTACGTCGCCTTCGAACCGGCCCGTTTGAGCCGTGGCGGTCAGTGACGCGAGAGCGATCAGCGCGCAGCCTGCAAACACCGACAATAGATGTTTGATATTCATTTCTGTCCTCCGTCTGGTTTCAATCCGCGCCTCACTTCACCAGAAAAGCGGCGCGTGGCTGGATGCCTGATTGTGGTTGTGAAAATCGTTTGAGTAAATTCGAGAAATCCTGAATTAGCGCCGCGAGCGGGGCTACCTCACAAAGCCCCGCTCGCTACCACCCGCTGTACTGATTTTTCTGAATATCAGAGCAGGCGCAATTCTATTCCGCGCAAAATCAGATTTCAATCGCGTAGGGAATTGGATCGCGCAGCCCCGCCTCGCGGAATCCGCGCAGCCTCAGCGCGCAACTGTCGCACTCGCCGCAGGCCAGGTCTTCGCGTTTGTAACACGACCAGCTCAATTCGAGCGGCGCGCCGAGTTCGGCGCCGAGCTTCACGATCTCGCTTTTGCGAAGCCGGATAACTGGCGTGACTATCTCGATCTTTGTCTCGGGCTTCGTGCCGAGGTCAATCGCGCGCTGGAACGCTTCATAGTATTCGGGACGGCAATCGGGATAGCCCGAACTGTCTTCGGCCACCGCGCCGATGTAGATTCGGTCGGCGCCGATGACCTCGGCCCAGCTTGTGGCGATCGAGAGCAGGTGGGCGTTGCGGAACGGGACGTATGAGGTCGGAATCTCTTTCGAGTCGAGGTCGGCCTGGCTGACTTCGATCCGGCTATCGGTCAGCGACGAGCCGCCGATCCGCGCCAGGTGAGCGATGCTCGCCGTCATCCGGCGTTCGGCCTTGTAAAAATCGGCGATGTCGTTGAAGGCTTTCAATTCGCGATTTTCCGTCCGCTGGCCGTAGCTGATGTGTAACATCGCCAACTCGCGCTCGCGCGCCGCGACCGCCGCCGTTACGCAACTGTCCATCCCGCCGCTCGCTAAAACCAC